>Ga0255057_10001232_pt1 | contig 14589 bp, 16 predicted proteins | sample Cases_109_6_MG_FD_189022 | JGI IMG/M metagenome (GOLD analysis project Ga0255057, IMG submission 189022) | Seawater microbial communities from Amundsen Gulf, Northwest Territories, Canada - Cases_109_6 | ecosystem: Environmental > Aquatic > Marine > Gulf | place: Canada: Northwest Territories... | reverse complement strand
CGGCGACCGCTGCTCGCATGATGTCGTGGTGGGCCTGCAGGACCGCAGCGAATTCAGGGCCGAGCCGCTCGAGGAGCCTGGTCGAGCCCTCGATATCGGTGAAGAGGAAGGTAACGGTGCCGGTTGGAAGCGTGCCCATGATCGTCAGTGACGATACCGGGTAGGCACGACTGGTCGCGCGGTTCGGTGGTGGAGGGGTATCGTCAGAGCATGGCTCACGATCGACGCGATCTGACCGAGGGCTTCCTGTTCACCGACCAGTACCAGCTGACGATGTCGCAGGTGTACTGGAAGCAGGGCCTTCACGAACGACCTGCGCTGTTCGACTACTTCTTCCGCCGCTATCCCGACTACGGGCGGCACCAGGCCGGGTATGCGGTCTCGGCGGGGCTCGGCTGGCTGCTCGACTGGATCGAGGCAACGAAGGTGACCGACGACGACCTGGCGCTGCTGCGCAGCCAGCTCGATGTCAACGGGTCACCCCGGTTCGACGAGGGCTTCCTCGCCTGGCTCAAGGAGGCCGGCGACTTCAGCTCGGTGTCGATCCGGGCGGTGCCCGAGGGCAGAGTGATCCACGCTCATGCCCCGGCTGCGATCGTCGAGGGGCCGCTGGCCGTGGCGCAGATCCTGGAGACGTCGCTGCTCAATCACCTGAACTATCAGACGCTGGTGGCGACCAAAGCGTCGCGGGTCAGCGAGGCGGCCCAGGGCAGCCCCGTGCTCGAGTTCGGGATGCGCCGCGGACCCGCCAGCGGCGCCAATGCTGGTGGCCGGGCGGCGCTCATTGGTGGCGCCAACGCAACGAGCAACGTTGGCGTTTCCCACTACCTCGATAGCGAATCCGCCGGCACTCACGCACACTCCCTGGTGCAGCTGTTCATGGCCATCGGTGAGGGCGAGGTCGGCGCATTCCGCGCCTACGCCGAGGTGTATCCGGATGAGACGGTGCTCCTCGTCGACACGATCGACACCCTCGAAAGCGGCATCCCCAACGCGATCATCGTGTTCAACGAGCTTCGCGAGGAAGGTCACGAGCCGGTGGGGATCAGGCTCGACTCGGGCGACCTCGCCCACCTCGCCGTCCGATCCGCCGCGATGCTTGACCAAGCCGGGTTTCCCGAGGCGAGGATCGTTCTCTCCTCGGAGCTCGATGAGCTTGCGATGTGGCAGATTCGCGCCCAGATCAGCGAAGAGGCCGCGCGCTACGACGTCGATGCCACCGCACTGCTGGCCCGGCTGGTGTACGGGGTGGGAACCAGGCTGATCACGTCGCACGGCTACTCGGCGCTGGGTGGCGTGTACAAGCTTGTCGCCATCGAAGAAGACGAGGCCTGGACTCCGGCGATCAAGATCTCCGACACTCCCGAGAAGATGCCGATCCCCGGCGATAAGCGGGTCTGGCGCGTCTATGACTCGAGAGGCCTGGCCACCGCCGACGTGGTCTCTGCCGCCGACGAGGATCTGACGACGGTCGGTGAGATCGACCTCTACCACCCGCACCGCGAGGGTGTGGTCCGGCGGCTCACCGACGTCGTATCCGCCGAGGAGCTCCTCGTGCCGGCATACGAAAACGGCAAGCGCCTCGACGGGTCGCCGGATCTCGATGCTCTACGCGCCTGGCGGAGCGCCGACCTTGCCAGGCTCGATCCAGGTGTGCGCCGGATGGTCAACCCTCATGTGTATCACGTGTCGCTCACCGAGAAGCTCAAGGAGCTCCAGCGAAGGCTGGTCGCCGACGCCCGTGCGGGGAAGATGTCAGCCGAGTAGCGCTTCGAGTTCCGACAGCGAAGTGATCTGTGCATCTGCCTGCTCGGCGCGGAGGGTTTGCTCCTCCTCCGCAACCAACCCGTTGTCCTGGTTGAACTGGTTCTGGTGGACGACCAGGGCGAAGCCGGCGTCCCTGGCGCCCTCGAGCTCTTTGCTCCCGCCGTTGCCAACGAAGGCTGCGTCTGCGGAATCGATTCCAAGCAGCGACGTCGCCGCCTCGTAGGCGGCGCGATCGGGTTTGCGTGCGCCGATGTCGTACGAAAAGGCGGCATCGGCGAAATAGGGCGCCAACGGCGATGTGGGCCAGGCGGCAACCTCTTCGGTGTAGCAGTTGCTCAGCAGTGCAAGCCGATACCGATCGGCGAGTCCGGCGATCGCGTCGAGCACCTCGGGGCGCGGTTGTCGAAGCGCCACGTCCTGATAGTCACCGAGGTGGGCCGTGACTTCGTCCCGTTGTTCCGCGGACACGTCGAGCCCGTTGTCGGCGGCATAGCGGAGGATCAACTCCGTGCCGGAAACCGGAGCAGTGGTCCTCTCCTCGTAGGTGTCCTTCCAGAACATGATCAGGTCCCGGCCGTTGGCATCGATGACCTCGGCGACGTGTCGGAGCCGCCACGACTCCCGGGGCCGAAAGTCCTCCGGATCAACGAGGGTGTGAAACAGATCAAAGACGATGCCGCGCATGGCAACGGCATTCTTGCGGATCTCAGCCCCATATATGCGGTTCAGATCCGCAAGAACGGTGTGACTACTTGATCTTGACGCCGCAGGCGACCATCTCTGCGATCGCCCTCGCCCCATCGCCAGGATCGATGTTGACGGGACGGGTGCCGTCGGCCAGCAGCGTGGTGTCGAAGCCGAGGCGGGTGGCATCGACGGCGGTGTCGAGCACGCAGTAGTCGGTGGCAAGGCCGACCACGGCGAGTCTTGTGACCCCGGCCTCACGGAGCAGTTGTTCGAGACCGGTGGAGGCTTCTTCGCCGCTGTCAGGGTTCCGGACGGTGAATCCGGAGTAGCCGTCCTCGCCGCCGGTGCCCTTCTGGATGACTGGCCCCTCGGCGCGAAGGTCGGGGTGGAACTCGGCACCCCAGGTGTTCGCCACACAGTGGGCGGGCCACATGCCGCCGTCCTCGGCGAAGTGGGGGGTGTGCTCGGGATGCCAGTCCTGGGTGCGGACCACCGTGGCGCCGGCTTCGCCTGCTGCCATCACCTGGGCGTTGATGAACGGGATTTCCTCGGCGCCGCCGGTCACGTAGAGCGAGCCGTCCGGATCGGCAAAGTCGTTCTGCACGTCCACCACGATGAGCGCGGTTTCCGGTCCGTACTCCATGGAGTGAGGCTACTCCCCTTGGGTGAGCGCGTCGTCGAGGGTTGTCCAGGCGAGATCGGCGCATTTGATGCGGACCGGGAACTTGCGCACTCCTTGGAGCGCCTCGAGATCGCCGAGCACCGATCCGGGCCGCTCGTGGTCGATCGGGTCGTCGCCCTCCTCGATCCCCATCATGACCTTGAAAGTGCCGGAAACCTGGCGTACCTCGTCGACGCCCTTGCCGAGTATCGCCTCGGTCATCATCGAGCCAGAGGCCTGGGAGATCGAGCACCCCTGTCCGTTGATGGCGATATCAGTGACGACGCCGTCCTCGATCTGCAGGTCGAGGAAGAATTCGTCACCGCACGATGGGTTAAGCCCCTCGGCGTGGATGTGGTCACCGCTCAGCGTGCCGCGGTGCCGCGGTGCCCGGTAGTGGTCGAGGATGACCTGACGGTATAGCTCTTCGAGGTCTGCCATGTGCGAACGATACCTACCGTGCGGGCTTGCTCACCCGTCGAGGCCAAAGACCGTGCGGGCCTCGTACAGAGCATCGACCAGCCGGTCGACGTCGTTGTTGTTGTTGTACAGATAGAACGAGGCCCTGGCCGTTGCCGGAACGTTGAGATGCCGCATAAGCGGCTTGGCGCAGTGATGGCCGGCGCGCACCGCCACGCCGTACTGGTCGAGGATCGTTGCCAGGTCGTGGGCGTGGATGTCGGCGAGCTCGAAGCTGACCGCTCCGCCCCGCTTGTCCGTATCGGAAGGCCCGTAAACGGTGAGGTCGGGCACCTCGCCGAGCCGGTCGAGGGCGTATCTGGTGATCTCGACTTCGTGCTCGCGAACCGCTGCCATGCCGACCTTCTCCAGGTAGTCGACGGCGGCGCCGAGGCCGACGGCCTGTGCGATCGGCGGCGTTCCCGCTTCGAACTTGTGCGGTACCGGTGCCCAGCTTGACTCGTAGAGCTGGACATCGGAGATCATCTCGCCGCCGCCTTCGGTCGGCTCCAGCTCCTCCAGGCGCTCCGGCTTGCCCCACATCACGCCGATTCCCGTTGGTCCGAGCATCTTGTGTCCGGAGAACACGAGGAAGTCGGCGCCCAGCTCGGCGACATCGGTCGGGTGATGGGGCACGAGCTGCGCTCCATCGACGACGACCAGGGCATCGATGCTCCCGGCCGCGTCGGCGAGCTGGCGGATCGGGCCGATGGTCCCGGTCACGTTCGACATCCCGCTGGCGGCGATGATCTTGACCCGGTCGTCGAGGACCTCGTCGAGTGTGCTGAGGTCAATCTCGAAGTCCTCGTTGAGGCTCAGGTACACGAGCTCGACGCCGGTGTGTTTGGCGACCAGCTGCCACGGCACAATGTTTGAGTGATGCTCCATGATCGTGAGCACCACCTTGTCGCCCGGCTTGAGCACGTTGAGCCCGTAGCCGTAGGCAATGAAGTTCAGCCCCGAGGTGGCCCCCCTGGTGAAGACCACCTCGTTTGGGGAGCCGGCGTTGATGAAGCTCGCCACCCTGGCCCGCGCCCCCTCGTAGGCGTCGGTCGCCTCCGCCGACAGCTCGTAGGCGCCGCGATGCACGTTGGCGTTCATCGTTCGGTAGAACCGGTCGATCGTGTCCAGCACCTGGACGGGCTTCTGCGTCGTAGCCGCCGAGTCCAGATAGACGAGCGGGTGCCCGTTCATCTCGCGTTCGAGGATCGGGAAGTCCTCGCGGAGGTGGGCGAGATCCGTCAACTTGCTGCCGCCTCGCTGCGGTACCTCTCGTAGCCGGTGTCCTCGATGGCGTCGGCCAGCTCGGGGCCGCCGGTCTCGACGATCTTGCCATCGAGCATCACGTGCACAACGTCGGGTGTGATGTAGTCGAGCATCCGCTGGTAATGGGTGATGACGACGATACCGCGCTCGTCGTCGCGGAGCCGCTCGATCCCCTCGGCGACGATCTTGAGCGCATCAATGTCGAGCCCGGAGTCGGTCTCATCGAGGATCGCCAGGTCGGGCTCGAGCACCGCCATCTGCAGGATCTCGTTGCGCTTCCGCTCCCCGCCCGAGAAGCCCTCGTTGAGGTAGCGGTCGGCGAAGGCGGGATCCATATCGAGGTCCTTGAGCGCATCCATGACCTTGAGGCGCAGCTCGAGCACGGTGAGATCGGTGCCGGTGCGGTTGGAGAGGGCGGTGCGAAGGAAGTTGACCACCGAGACCCCCGGGATCTCCTCGGGGTACTGGAAACCGAGGAACATCCCGGCCTGGCCGCGCTTCTCGGGAGCGAGCTTCGTAATGTCCTCGCCCTTGTAGCTCACCGTGCCCGACGTCACCAGGTAACCGGGGTGGCCGAGGAGCACATTGGCCAGTGTCGACTTCCCCGACCCGTTTGGCCCCATGATGGCGTGGGTCTCCCCGGGTGCGACGGTGAGGTCGATGCCCTTGAGGATTTCGTGGCCGTCGCCGGAGGCGTGCAGATCGGCGACGACGGAGGCGTGCAGATCGTCGACGACGAGCAGGTCGGTCATACGGCGAGGCTAGACCGCTCGAAGCCCATACTGGGCCCGTTTTCCACTACGGGCGTAGTGCATTGAAAATCGGTCCGAGGGCATCGGTGTCGATCTCGTCGAGGTCCTTGTACTCCTGGACGTAATAGCGCGAAACGCCCAGCGCCTCGTAGGCCTCAATGGCTTCGCCGAGGGTGTCGATCGTGCCGCGCGGAATGTTGCGATCGGCGAGGAATACCTCGTATTCATTGGCGGTCATGTCGCGCTTGGCGCCGCGCTCGGCGAGCAGATCGCGGTAGGCGTCTTCCGAATCGGCGACGATCACCGGGCCCGCAACGCTGACCATGACGTCATCCGGGTCGCGCTCGGCAACCGCAGCGGCCTCGCTCATGGCCTCGAGGCGCTCGGCGATGACCGAAGCCTCGTCGACGAACATGTTGTACTCGTCGGCGAAGCGTCCGGCGAGCGCCGGTGTCTTCTTCATGCCACCGCCACCGACCACGATCGGCACCGAAACGGGGCGGGGGAGCACGTCGACCGCGGCGAGGTCATAGTGGCGGCCGCTGTATCCGTCCGATCCCGTGAACGCCGCCTGGACGTAGCTCAGGGTTTCGAAAAGCCGGGAGAACCGTTCCCTCATGCCGGGGAGCTCGATGCCAAACGCCTCGTGCTCGGCCTCCATCCAGCCTGTGCCGATGCCGAGGGCAAAGCGCCCGCCGGACATCTCGTCGAGGGTCGCAGCCGTCTTGGCGAGCACCCCCGGGTGGCGAAACGTCAGTGGAGAGACCAGTGAGACCAGCTTGATGCGATCGGTGTCTCGGGCCAAACCTGCGAACGAGGTGAGCGCATCGGTGGCGGGCGCCGACTTCTCGCCATTCAGGTAATGGTCGGAGCGGGCAAACGCTTCGAGGCCCTGGTCTTCGGCCCAACGAGCGAGCTCGGCGAGCCGCTCGTACGAGCCTCCAACCTGTGGTTCGACGAATAGTGCGAGTTCCATGGAGCGGGAAGCCTAATGAGCTACGAGCTACGAGCTACGAGCTACGAGCTACGAGCTACGAGCTACGAGCTGGCTCATGGGTTAGGTCAACCCGGTGAGGATGGCCTCGAGGTTGCTGATCGGGATCTCGCCGGCAATCCGCACCGCCACGGTGCCGTCGGAGTTGGTGAACACCCAGAACGGGAAGCCGCCGTTGCCGTGGGCCGTGAGCACGGAGCTGGCCACGTCGTCGCGGATGACCGGGACCGTCCAGCCCTCGTCCTCCAGCCATAGCTGTGGCGGATAGTTGGTACGGCGAGCATCGATCGCAGTCGTGACCGAGTACATGTCCACGCCTTCTACGCCGCCGGTTTCGTTCAGCCAGCGCTGGACGGAGGGAACCTCGGCCTGGCAGTGCGGGCACCAGTGGGCGAGGAAAACGATTGCCTTTGGTCGCCCGTCGTTTTCGATCGAGACCGTGTTGCCGTCGAAATCCTCGCCCACGACCGTAGGTGCGGCGAGGCCGGTTGCCGTTTCGTCGACGTTCGAGTTGCCCATGGGCGGGAGGGCGCCATTGATCACGGGTGATCCCGCGACCTCTTCGATGGAAACTGAGGGTTCGCCGAGGTTCCCGCCGAAGAGAACAGCGGCAATCAGCAGTGCCGCGACACCGCCAAAGGCGATGCCACCAACGATGGCATTCTTCGAGGCCCCTTGTTGATTCATGAAGACTCCGGCTCGATGTCGGGTAATGATGCTCGATCCGGCGATTTATTGAAACGATCTACCCACAGCAGCGCCAGGATCAGAAGGAATGCGCTCAACGCCATATAGGGGATGGTGATGAAGCCGAGCTGCTCGATGTAGGCGGCGGTACACGGAGCGGTCGGGTCGCACGACGACCCTGCCTGAAGATCAGGGAAAGCCTGGACGAGCCGGTGGTAGACCGAGATCCCGGCCCCGATGGTGGCCAGCACCGCGGCATAGATCCGGATCCCATGGTCGCGCCGTATGGCAGCGATCAAGAAGATCACGGCCAGCGGGTACATGGCGATGCGCTGGTACCAGCACATCGTGCACGGGATGAAGTGGGCAACCTCGGACAGGTACAGGCTCCCGATGGTCGCCGTCGCCGCCACGACGAAGGCCATCCATAGCTCGAGACCCTCGAACGCCGAGAACACCTGGTCGCGGACGCCGGCGCCGGCGTCGGTCTTGCCGGCGAGTGCGATCACCACGATGCCGATCGTCACCGCATTGGCGGCAGCGGCGAGCAGCGCGAAGAAGAGGCTCATGGCTTCGACGGTCATGCCAGCGAGCGTACCGCGGCTCTACGGGAACCGACGATCGGTAGCCTTGACCCATGGGGCCACTTCTCTTGCTTGCCGCGCTGGTCATCGTCTTGGTGGTCTTCGGCGTCGGCCTGCTTCTCCAGGAGCGCCGGCCGAGCGAGGTCGCGATCGTGTACAGCGTCGAGGATGCCCTCGATTTCGTGTGGGATGGGTTGAGCGACACAACGAAGCAGTCGATCGGTCGCGGCGACGTGCGCAAGATCCTCGAGTGGGAGATGCACTACCTGCAGCGGCCCGATCACCGAGAAGGGGAAGCCGTGGTCGGCGGTGTCGAGGCGGCTGCCTATGCCCAGGAACGGGCCATCGAACAAGGGATCGGTTACGAGCCCGAGGTGATCTTCGAGGTACTCGAGCATCAAGCCGAGTACCTCGAGACGTTGGGTGCCGTGGGGAATCCGGTCGCTACCGACGATTGAGTGTGGGGCTATCGTCGGTGACATGGCACGCCTTCCAGCCTTTGCCGACTTCCGATTCGTCGGCACTCGTGACGACATGAAGCTGTTCGACTGCGACGACGCCGAGCAATTCGAAGCCCTCGCTGCCCGGGTGGCGGTCGATGAGCTCGTCGCCGTCAACGGGCTCCAGGCCTTCGCCCCCGATTCGGAGGCCGAGGCGAGGAACCGAGGGTTCCGGCCGTCTTGACGCAATTCATCGACTTCCATGTCCACCCGCCGGTCGATGAGTTCATCTCCGGGCCCCTCGAGCCGTTTGAGATCGAGATGCAGGCGATGACCCACGCCGAGATCGCCGACCATTATCGCCAGCGCGACGGCCGCGCCGTGATCCTGGGTCTCGACACCGAGGCCAAGTCGCGCTACCGGCCATTCTCCAACAAGGACATCGCCGCGATGGTGGAGTCAGACCCCGAGGTGTTCATCGGCATGGGATCCGTCGACCCCGCCAGAGGGGCAAAGGCGGTGGCCGGAATCCACGGGGCAGCCCGTCTTGGTCTCGCCGGGCTCGCCTTCCATCCGCTGGCCCAGGGTTTTGACCCGTCGGACCGATCCATGTTCCACTTGTGGGACAGCGCCTCGGCCCACCAGTTGATCGTCCTCTTCCACACCGGTGCCAGCCAGCTCGGCCGCGGCCTGCCCGGCGGCGCCGGCGTCCGGCTGCAGCACGGCGATCCACGCCTGGTCGACGTGGTGGCGTCCCTTTACCCCTCGATGCAGATCGTGATCGCCCACACCGGGACGCTGTGGCGGGAGGAGGCGCTGGCCGTCGCCGCCCACAAGCGGAACGTGTGGATCACCTTGGTGAGCACATCGGCGACCGACCATGCGATGCTGCTCGACACGGCGGACCCGCCGCTCGATCCAGGCAGGGTGCTTTTCGGCAGCGACTGGGCGTTCGATGATCTCGACGAGCAACTCAAGGGCTGGGATCTCGTCGAGGACGATCTCGAGCGGCAGGTGCTCCACGACAACGCGGCGACGCTACTGGGGGGCGTGCCCTAGGTCAGATCCCGGAAAACCACACGGCTGCTGCGGCGAGGATGGCCAGGCCGGTGATGAGCGAAGCCAGGATGAGGTAGCGGGTCTGCACGAGTGCTCCCATCGTATCTCCCGAGAAGCAGCAACTGCCCCTCCACTAATGTCAGTCACCCCCAACGCGTTGGAGGTCTGTTGCACGACGTTGTCATCATCGGCGGTGGCCCGGGTGGCTACGCCGCGGCCCTGTATGCCCATAACTTCGGGCTTTCGGTCGCCCTCGTCGAGAAGGACATCGTTGGCGGCACCTGCCTCGTTCGCGGCTGCATCCCGGCGAAGAGCTGGCTTCACACTGCCGAGATCTACCAAACCGTCGCTAATGCCTCGACGTTTGGTGTCGAGACAAGCGATCCGAAGCTCGACTGGCAGGCGGCGCTGGCCCGGAAGAACACCATCGTCGATGGACTCGTGAATGGGCTCGCCGGCCTCCTCAAGACCCGCGGCGTCGATGTTCTCGACGGCTTCGGCCGGATCGTCGGCGGGCATGTGGAGGTCACCGCGGACGACGGCACCACGACCACCCTCGAGGGCAAGAACATCATTGTCGCCACGGGGTCGGTTCCTGCCACGATCCCCGGCTACGACATCGACGGCGAATGGATCGTCACAAGCAACGAGGCCCTCGATTGGCCGGATCAACCAAACCGGGTCGCGGTCATCGGCGCCGGGGCGATCGGGGTCGAGTTTGCCTCACTGTTGGCCGATGTCGGGACCGAGGTTCACCTGTTCGAGATGGAGGACCAGGTCCTCCCGGGGATGGAGCCCGAGGCGGCCAAGGCGTTGACGAGGGCGCTGAAGAAGAAGGGCGTGAAGATCCACACCTCGACCGTGGTTGGCCCGGCCCAGATCTCCGGATCGTCGGTCAGCGTCCCGTTCGGGGACGACTCGGTCGAGGTGGATGTCGTTCTGGTTGCGGTCGGCCGCAAGCCGGTCACCGAGGGGATCGGCCTCGAGGACGCCGGCATCGGCGTCGAGCGCTCGTTCGTCAACGTCGACCTGGCAACGATGCTGACCGCCAACCCCCGCATCTACGCCATCGGCGACATCGTCTCCGGCACACCGCAGCTCGCCCACGTGGGGTTTGCCGAAGGAATCGCTGCCATCACCCACATCGCCGAGGGCGCCAACGACGCCATCAACTATCGAGCAATCCCGATGATTGTCTACTCACACCCCGAGGTGGCCTCGGTCGGGCTCACCGAGGAAGAGGCGACCGCTCAGGGATACGAGGTGGAGACGACGAACCACGGCTTGCGTTCCCTGGCCCGTCCCATCATCCACGACGAGACGGGCGGCACGGTCAAGATCGTCGCCGAGAAGGACGGACCGGTGCTCGGCGCCACGGTCGTCGACCCGATCGCAGGTGAGATCATCCACGAACTGATGTACATCGTTGGGTGGGAGGCCATGCCCGCCGAAGCGGCGGCATTCATCCATGCCCACCCGACGGTATCCGAGGCGATCGGCGAGACCCTCATGGCCTCGGCCGGTCTGCCACTGCACTAGAGACACAACAAGGAGACGAGACCGATGGCAATGACGGTGACGATGCCACAGCTCGGTGAGACGGTCACCGAGGGCACGATCCTCTCTTGGGCAAAGCAGGTCGGTGACACGATCGCCGTCGACGAGGTGCTCGTCGAGATCTCCACCGACAAGGTCGACACTGAGATGCCTTCGCCGGTGGCCGGTGTCATCGAGAAGATCCTGGTCGAGGAAGGCGAAACGGTCGAGGTCGGAACCGAGCTCGTTGTGATCGCAGACGGCAGCGAAGACTCCGCCGACGAGACGCCGCCCGTAGCGACACCTGCCGCGGAGCCGGAGCCTGAACCGGTGGCTGCCCAGGGCCCGACCGGTGGCGGTGGGGCGACCTGGTCACAACAGGGCCCAACCGGCACCGAGCGCCCGCCACTCGAGCCCGCCGAGCCGGCGGCGACTGCCCCGGCACCGCCGCCCGCCGCCGTTGCAGCGGCGCCGGTTGTAGCCGTGGCAGCAGCGACATCGGGCGACGATTCACGCCGTTCGATCCTGTCTCCGGTAGTGCGGAAGCTCGCTGCCGACAACAACATCGACCTCGATCAGGTGCAGGGGTCGGGTGAGGGAGGCAGGATCACCCGCAAGGACGTCGAGGCGTTCGTGGCTGCCGGTGGCGCCGCTGCCGCTGTTGCAGAGACCCCCGTGCCGGTCGTGGTCGAAGACGCTGAGGCGACCAAGGTCATCGTCGAGGAGCCGGAACCGATCGTCGCCGTTGCCGTTGAGGCTCAGGCCATCACCGAAGGCGATGAAGACGAAGATGTCGAGGAGCTCTCCAAGATTCGCACGGTCACCGCCGAGCGGATGGTGGAGTCGAAGCGCACCTCGGCTCACGTGTGGACCTCGGTCGAGGTCGACTTCGAGGCTGTCGCCAGAGCACGAGAGCGACACGGGGGGCGGTTCAAGCAAGCCGAGGGTTTCTCCCTCACCTACATGCCGTTCATCTCCCGGGCCACGATCGACGCCCTCGGGGCGTATCCGGTGGTCAACAGCTCGTTTGACTTCGAGGCCGGCACCAGGGAGTTCCACGACAGTGTGGACCTGGGCATCGCCGTCGATCTCAGCCAGGAAGGGTTGATCGTTCTCACCATCCCAGAGGCCGACTCGGCGAGTCTCCTCGGACTGGCGAGAGACATCAGGGGGGTCGCCGAGCGAGCCCGCGACAGCCATCTGCAACCGTCAGACCTGTCCACGAGCACCTTCACCATCACCAACCCGGGACCGTTCGGCTCGTTCATGAGCGCGCCGATCATCAACCAGCCGAACGTGGCGATCCTGTCTACCGACACGGTGGTCAAGCGGCCGACGGTCGTGACGCTGCCCGATGGGACCGACACCGTTGCCATCCGGCACATCGGCTATCTCGGGCTGAGCTGGGATCATCGCGCCTTCGACGGATCGACGGCGGTGCTGTTCCTCGCCCGCATCAAGGAGAACCTCCAGTCGTGGGACTGGGAGCAAGAGCTGCGATGATCCCGCGGCTGCGGGCTCGCTGGCTGGGGCGCGTGGAGTACGACGAGGCGTGGGATCTGCAGCGCGCCATCTGGGAAGGACGCACCGAAGGCCGAACCGGCGACGACTATCTGCTGTTGTTGGAGCATCCACACACGTACACCGTGGGCCGGAACGGTGATGGCTCCAACCTGTCGATCGGCGAAAACGGTCTCGACGGGATCGACGCCAGCCTCCACCACGTCGACCGGGGCGGCGATATCACTTACCACGGACCCGGCCAGCTTGTCGGCTATCCGATCGTCGGGGTGCCAAAGCTGCCAAACGGATGGGACATGGTCGGGCACTTGCGGCGAATCGAGACCATGCTCATCGCCACCCTTGCCGATCTCGGCATCGAGGCCTGGGCCGAAGAGGGCCTCACCGGGGTGTGGACGGAACGTGGCAAGGTTGCCGCGATCGGGGTACGCGTCGCCAGGGGAGTGTCGACCCACGGGTTTGCGCTCAACGTCGAACCCGACCTCGACTACTTCTCCTACATCGTTCCGTGTGGGATTCCCGACCGCCCCGTGACTTCGCTCGCCGAACTGCTCGGCGAGCACGTGCCGATGGAGACCGTCGTCGATGCGCTGCTCCCGCACGCCACCGCGCTGCTGTCGGCCCATCCGGCCGAGGTGCAACTCGGTGCGTTCCGGCCCAGCGACCGTTCCGGGCAATTCGACGTGGACGCCATGGTCGCTGCCGGCGCGTTCTCGGCCGCACGGCGCGAAGAGACACCGATCCTGATCGGCGGGCTCCTGCCTGGAGAGCCAAAGCGACCCGAGTGGATGAAGGTCCGGGCCAACCTTGCCTCCGACGGCTACCAGGAGCTCAAGGGATTGATGCGAGGCCTCGAGCTCAACACCGTCTGCGAGGAAGCCGGCTGCCCCAACATCTACGAGTGCTGGGAGTCGGGCACGGCCACCATGATGCTGCTCGGGGACACCTGCACCCGCGCCTGCTCCTTCTGCGATGTCGCCACCGGCAAGCCCGGCGAAGTCGATCTCGACGAGCCCATGCGGGCCGCCGCCGCCGTCGAGCAAATGGGCCTTCGCCACGCCGTGCTCACCTCGGTGAACCGCGACGACCTGCCAGATGGCGGCGCTGCCATCTTTTCCGAGACCATCTGGAGGATCCGGGACCTCGTGCCCGACTGCGATATCGAGGTGCTCATCCCCGACTTCAAGGGGGACCGCGCCGCACTCGAGACCGTTATCTCGGAGAAGCCCGAGGTCCTGAACCACAACACCGAGACCGTGCTGCGATTGCAGCGAGAGATCAGGACGGCGGCCAACTACGCCCGATCCCTCACGCTGCTGGCACGCGCTCGGTGGCTCAACCCGCTGGGCACGGTCAAATCGGGGCTGATCGTTGGCATGGGGGAGACCGAAGAGGAGGTCCTCGGGGCGCTCGCCGACCTGCGGGCGGTCGGAGTAGACCTGGTGACGATCGGCCAGTACCTGCGCCCGACGCCGCGGCACCGGCCGATCGACCGCTACGTCCATCCCGACGAGTTCGACCGGTATCGCGACCACGGGGAGGCATTTGGCCTCAGCCATGTCGAGTCCGGTCCGCTGGTGCGCTCGTCGTATCACGCACGCGACTCGCTCGCCTCTACCAAGTGAACAAGGAGCGGATCACCGCGGCGCGCGCCCAGATGGACCAGCGAGGGATCGACGTCCTCGTCGTCACCACCGGGTCCGATCTGCCCTATCTGATCGGCTACAAGGCGATGGAGAACGAGCGCATCACCGCCCTCGTCGTTCGCGCCGAGGGCGATCCGGTCCTGGTGGTGCCGACTCTCGAGGAGCCGCGAGTCGAATCAGCGGTAGAGACTCGCGCATGGGAGGAGACCGAGGATCCGATCGCCATCATCTCGGATCTGGCCGGCGAATCGGCATCGACCGTCGCCGTCGGCAACCAGACCTGGGCGACGTTCCTCCTCGGGCTCCAGGAGCAGCTCCCCAACGCTCGGTTCCAACCGGCCGAGCCGCTGATGTCCGAGCTGCGCATGGTCAAGGACGATGGGGAGGTCGCCGCGCTGCGCGCCGCAGGATCAGCCGTCGACGGCGTGGTCGGCGAGCTGGCGTCGACAAGGTTCTCCGGCCAGACCGAGCGCCAACTCTCCAGACACATCGACGACATGACAATCGATTCCGGTCACGAACGGGTTGGC
>Ga0255057_10001231_pt1 | contig 14593 bp, 17 predicted proteins | sample Cases_109_6_MG_FD_189022 | JGI IMG/M metagenome (GOLD analysis project Ga0255057, IMG submission 189022) | Seawater microbial communities from Amundsen Gulf, Northwest Territories, Canada - Cases_109_6 | ecosystem: Environmental > Aquatic > Marine > Gulf | place: Canada: Northwest Territories... | reverse complement strand
GCTGGAGGATGTCTTGCCGCGCATCGTCGACAATTTTCAGGTCTATCTGCGCGAGCTTAGGGTCGAGGACTTGCACGGCACGGCGGGCATGCAGCGTCTGCGCGAGGAGCTCCTGCTTCGGGTCAATGCCTCCACCAAGACCGCCAAGGTACGCGACGTTCTCTTCAAGGAGATGCTGGTCCAATAGCGGGCCGGAGCGCCAGACGCAGTCCAGACGAGAGGCAAGATGGCAGAAGCCGCGGAAAAAAAAGCCGACGATGCGCACGCTTCGGCGCCGGAGCCGATAGACGAGGCGCCCGATAACGATCGCATCCTCGAGCAGGAAGAGATCGACAGCCTGCTGGGCCTGGCCGGCGACGACGATGGCGACGAGACGGGAATCCAGGCGATCCTCAACTCGGCCCTGGTCTCGTACGAGCGCCTCCCCATGCTCGAGGTGGTCTTCGACCGGCTCGTGCGCATGATGTCCACCTCGCTCAGGAACTTCACCTCGGACAATGTCGAGGTCAGTCTCGACAACATCTCCTCGGCACGCTTTGGCGACCACCTGAACGCCGTCCCGCTGCCGGCCATGCTGGCGGTCTTCAAGGCTGAGGAATGGGACAACTACGCGCTCATGACCATCGATAGCGCGCTTATCTATTCGATCGTCGACGTGCTGCTCGGCGGACGGCGCGGCACCGCGGCCATGCGGATCGAGGGCCGGCCCTATACGACGATAGAGCGCAACCTGGTCGAGCGGATGATCCACGTCATCCTGGCCGACCTGTCGGCGGCCTTCGACCCCATCTCGCCGGTCACCTTCCGCTTCGAGCGGCTGGAGACCAACCCGCGGTTCGCCACCATCGCGCGCCAGGCCAACGCGACCATCATCGTCACCTTGCGGGTGGATATGGAAGACCGTGGCGGCCGTATCGAGCTGATGATCCCCTATGCCACTCTGGAGCCGATCCGCGAGTTGTTGTTGCAGATGTTCATGGGCGAGAAATTCGGCCGCGATTCCATTTGGGAAGGACACCTGACCTCCGAGTTGTGGCAGACCGAGGTGGCGATCCACGCCGTGCTCGACCAGATCGAGCTGCCCTTGAGCAACGTCCTCGACTGGGAGGAAGGCAGCCAACTCGAGCTGAACTGCACACCCCGTTCCCTCATCGAGCTGCGTTGCGGCGGCATCACGATGTTCCGCGGCAGCATGGGCCAACGCAACGCGAACATCTCGGTGCAGGTCCGCGAGAAGGCGAGCGTGGAGGAAGACCAGTCGTGAGCGGATATTTTGATCTCGCCCTTCTGTTCGATTCAGTATTAGCAGTTCTTTTAGTAGTTACAATTATTTATGGGGTAATTCTGAATAGAAAGCTGAAGGTTTTGCGCGATGCCCAGGCCACCATGCCGGGCCTTGCAGCCGAATTCGGTGCGGCCCTTGGGCGTGCCGAGGAGGGGCTCGCCAAGGTGCGGGCGGAGGTACAGGAGAACGGCCAGGCGCTGGCCCGGCGCATCGAGGCGGCGGAACGTTTGTCGAGCGATCTGGCGCGTCTTGAAAAGCGCGCCGCGGGGACCAGCGACCGGTTGGAGATGCTGAATGCCGCGACCCGCGACGACGCCCAACCGGCCCGCCGTCCCGTCACATTGGGGCGCCAGATGCGCGGCGCGGCGTCGGCGACGGATGTTCCGGCGGATGAGGCGCCGCCGCTCGTGAAGGCCCTGCGGGGGTTGCGCTGAACGCCCACCGGGGCATTTTCCCGGAGGGTGTGTTGGAGAGGATTGGATCAGGTCAGCCATGCGAATTCGCCTCCTGCCGATATTGATCGCCGCTGCGATCGTCACCGTGCCCGCGAAACTGGGAAATGTTTGGCAGGCCGCCCAAGAGGGCGGTCCCGCCTTGGCACAGGAAAAAGACGACGGGGCAACCGAGACGCCCGACGCCGCCGAGGCGTCCGATAGCCCTGAGCCGGCGGAAAGCCCTGAGCCGGCGAAAAGCCAGGCCCCTACGAGCGCGGCGATCCAGGATGCCACCGGTACCGAGGCAGCCCCGGTGGCGAGCCCCCAGATGTCGGGCGATGGGAACCTTGGATCAGCGGACTTTCCGGCCGATCCCTTCGCGCTCACCAACGAGGAGCTCGAGTTACTGCAGTCCCTGGCCACGCGCCGGGCGGAGCTGGAGCGGCGCGAACAGGAAATCGAACGGCGGCTTGCGATCCTGACCGCCGCGGAGACCCGGATCGAGGAGAAGATCGAAAAGCTCGAAGCACTGCGGCAGGTGATCGAGCAGGCGACGGCGCAGAGCGAGGAGCACCAAGACGAGCAGATCGCTTCGCTGGCGCGGATCTATGGCGCGATGAAGCCGAAAGAAGCCGCCAAGATCTTCGCGACCATGGATATGGCGATCCTGTTGGACGTCCTGAGCGGGATGCGCGAGCGGAAATCGGCCGCGATCCTGGCCAAGATGGACCCGACACGCGCGCGGGCCGTGACCTTGCAACTCGCCCAACGGGAAAAGCTGCCGCTCGCCAAGGAATAGGCCTGAACCGTGCCGCATCCCTGAACCGCGCCGCAAAGGGGGGTGGGTTTACGTGGCGTTAACCTTGTCACCTTAGCATTTCCTTCGCACGTGCGAAGCGCCTGGGATGCCCGCCGACCTTGCGCCGTGCCGGGCCCGGCGGCTCCGCGGGTGACAAGGCTCCGGGACAAACGATGATGCCGCCGATCGGAAACGGTAACCCCCAGGAAAACGCCCGGGAAAACACATCGGTGGAAGCCGGCATCGTATCGCTTCTCAGCTTGAAGCTTCTGCTGCTCGCCTTCTTCATCCTCCTGAACTCCCTCTCCGAACTCGAGGCGCTCAAGGTGCGGGCCGTGCTGGAGAGCGTCACCAGGGCTTTCGACGGTCGGCTCAACGTCGAGCACAATATGGCGATGCGGGGCGCCGCGGACGGCCCCCTCGACGGAACGCGGCTGCTGCTGGCCGATCTGGGGCAGCTCTTCGCGGATATGCTGCCGGCGGTCTATATGGAGAGCGCCGAGAAGTCGGAGCTTATGGCTTTGGAAGTCCAGGTTGGGACCTTCTTCACCGACGGCGATGCCCGCTTGCAGGCCGGCCGAGGGCTTTTGCTCGACCGGTTGGCGGCGCGCTTGAGAGAGTGGGAGGCCGATGGCATCTCCTATAGCTTGGCCCTCCTGATCGGGCGCCGTGCGGACGACGGCGGGAAAGACGCCGTACAGGTGCGCCGCGTTTCCGTCCTGGCGCAGCGATTGGCCGCCCAGGGCGTGCCGATGAGCCGCCTGGCCATCGGATTCCGGGAGATGGCCGCGGAAAAATTACGCTTGGAGTTCAGCCTGCAACGCCCGGCCAGCGTCTCGGCCGACGAGAGCGAGCCGCGGCCATGACCTTCGCGCGCACAGATGGGCCGGGACTATCCCGCTTGCCGCCGGAGCGCGGCGGTCTTAGTGGAAGCCAACCCTACACGGGCGGGCCGCGCAGCGGCGCGCGGCGCATCTGGCTTACGACCTTCACCGACCTGACGGCGTTGATGCTGACCTTCTTCGTGCTCCAGTTCTCGATGTCGAAGATCAACGAGGTGGAGTGGCAAAACCTCTCCGACTCGTTCCAGCAACGGCTTAGCAGCGTTCAGGAAACGCAGGTCCCGCTGCCGCAGCAGGTGTTGGGGATCGAGCCGCGGGCAGCCTTGCCGGGCGACGATTTGGTCTATCTGACGGCGGTGATCGGCGAGCACCTCGAGCGGGCGGGCGTCGCCGAAAGCTTCACGGTGACGAACCTGGGCGAGCGCATCCTGATCCGTTCGCGCGCCTCGACGGGCGATGGCGCCGGGGAGGGTGCGGACGCTTCCCCAGACGCGCTGCCGGAGGTGAGGGGGCTCGACGCTCTCGCCGTGCTCATCGCGCGTCTGGAGAACCGGGTTGATTTGGAGCTGCGCATGAACGCGGCCGGCCAAGGCCGCTCCGTCAGGTCGAGGTATCGCGCGGCCCTGGAGAGGGCGCTGGCCGTCCAGGGGCGGCTGGCGGCGCTGGGCGTGGAAAACCTCGCGGCGGTCAAGGCGAGCCTCGCCCCGCCCACCGCGCTCGGTGGTGCCGCACCCGACAGCTCAGCGGAGCGCGATCAGGTGGGCATCGAGTTCGTCATTCACGCGCATGAGGGAGGTCGAGGGTGATCGGTCGAACCGTATGGCGCTGGCTTGCGATGGCTTTGTTGTTCGTGACGCTGTGGCCGGGGCAGGCCGCGGCGGCCGAGCCGGTGCGCATCCGGGCTGGCATCCATGACGAATATACCCGCATCGTTTTCGATTGGGCGAGCCGGGTCGATTATGAGGCGCGGCTGGAGGATGGGGCATTGGTCGTCGAGTTCTCCCGCGACGCGGAGTTCGATGCGGAGCCGGCGCGCCTGATCCTTGGACCCCTTATCGGTCGCCCCGAGACCGCTGACGACGGGCGCCGGGTGACGATTCCACTAAAAAAGGATTACGAGCTGAAACATTTCCGCGTGGCCGAGCGGATCGTTATCGACCTTCTTGCGGTCGCGCCGAAACCAGAACCTGCATCCGAGTCCGAGTCCGAGTCGACCCAGGTTGTACAGCCCAGCGAGACCGCCGAGCCAGACCCGGTGCTGCGGCCGGGGCCCGACTCGCCTCCGATTGCGAGCGACGGTGCGTCGGAGGAACGGCCACAGGCGCAAGCATCGGCGGAACCACCCGCCGCGGCCGCGGTAAAGGCGCCGATAGCGTTGTTACCGGTCGCCGAGACGCCGATGGAGCGCCCGCCGCACCCTCCGGCGAGGAGCCCGGTCCAGCGGGCCGCGGCGCCTGAACCCGAAGCACCCCAACCGGATACATCCGAGCCAGACGCATCCGAGCCAGACGCATCTGAGCCAGACGCATCCGAGACTACCGTTGAAGGACCCGAAGAGGCTCCGGCCGCCGGTCAAGCAACGCGCGCGTCGGACGACACCGGCGCCGCGACGGCGGCGGAAACGGAACCCGGGCGTGGAAAGCTTGAGATCACCCGCTTGGCGGCTGAGGAGCCCGGCCAATTGCTCCCCCTCGGTCGGTCGCCCGACCGTTTCGATCCCGTCCAGCTCCGCCTCACCTGGCAGAGCCGGCCGGCGGCGGCCGCCTTTCGTTATGGCGATGAGTTATGGCTGGTTTTCGATGCGATCCTGGAGGCCGGGGCGGCAGAGCGGATCGGCACGGCGGATATGGGATTTGCCGCCGCACGGCAGCTCGACTCCGGAAACGGGACCGCCCTCGTCATCGCGGCCATGCCCGGGCTTGCCGTTCGGCTCTTCGAGGAGGAGCACGGCTGGATTGCCGATATCCGGCCCCGCTCGCCATTGCCCGAGTACAACCTCGACTACAAGCTCGTGGAGGCGCGGGCGACGGGCAAGCTGATGCGCTTCGCGAGCGAGCATGCCGGTCGGATTCAGTGGTTCTCGGATCCCAACACCATGGAACGGCTCGTCGTCGTTCCTTTGCGCGAGGTCGGCCGCGGGCTCTCGATGAGCGCCAATCATCCGCAGTTCGAGATGCTGCAAAGCCAGCAAGGCCTGGTCCTGCATCCTCTCAACGAGGGGCTGGAGATCGCCGTGACCGAAAACGGCGTGTTGCTGCGCCACAGAGACGGGTTGCTCGTATCTTCAAACGATACCCGCTCGCGCATGCCGCTCGACCGTTCGGCCGACGACCTCGGGCCGCGGCTTTTCAGCATGGTTAGGTGGCGCCGTGGGCCCCAGGAGGATTTCGTCGAAAACGAGCAGGCGCTGATCGGCGAGGTGATCGTGGCCCAAGGTAGCGATCTTCCGGCCGCTCACCTCGAACTGGCGCGGTTTTATTTCGCCTGGGGTCTGGCGACCGAGACGCTGGGCCTGCTGAACGTCGTGGAAACGGAGGCACCGCGGTTGGCCGAAGATCCTGAGGTCAAGCTCATGCGGGCGGTCAGCGCCTTCCACATCGAAGATTACCGGACAGCAGGCCGGCTGCTTGCCGATTCGGCCCTTTCGGGCGAACGCGAGGCCGTCTTGTGGCGTGCGGCCTATGCTGCGAAAACTCAAGATTGGCAGGTGGCGGCCAACGGTTTCGCCCTGGCCGAGCCTTTGATCTTCACCTACCCGAGCCATGTCCGTAACGACCTGTTGCTCTGGGGCGCCGAGGCGCGGTTGGGGGTCGGCGACACCGGCGGTGCCAGCGAATACCTGGTCGCCTTGATGCGGCGCGAGCTCAGCAAGTCCGATGAGGCGCGGGCGAAATATCTGTCCGGCCGGCGCTTTTATCTGGATGGCGACGAGGAGCTGGCGGTAAAGCTGTGGCGCGAGTTGGCAAACGACAGCCACCAAGCGACGCAGGCCAGGGCGCGGTTGGGACTGCTGGAGATCGGTCTGGCGCGCGGCGAGCTTTCGGACGACGAGGCGATCGCGGAACTTGAGCGGCTTCGCTTCGCCTGGCGCGGCGACGACTTCGAACGCGCCTTGCTGCTGCTCCTGGCGGAACTCTACGAAGCCGACGGGCGATATCGCGATGCGCTCGTAGGGCTGCGGCAAGTGGCAACGCGTTTTGCCGACGCCGGCCAATCCGATAATATCGGCCGGCGCATGCAAGCGCTGTTTTCGCGGCTTTTCCTAACGCCGGCCGGCGAGACGGTCGCGCCGCTGGAGAGCCTGGCAATCTATGAAGAGTTCAAGGAGTTGACCCCGGGCGGTGAAGAGGGCGAGCGGATCGTCACCCGATTGGCCGACCGGCTGGTGGAGATCGACCTTCTGGACCGCGCGGCGGTCCTGCTCGATCGGCAGGTGCGCTATCGTCTGGAGGGTGAGGAAAAGGCGCGCGGCGGCGCGCGCCTGGCCCTGGTCCACCTGCTGAACCGCGACCCGCAAGCCGGCCTTGAAGCCTTGGAGTTGAGCGAGCAGGAGGCCCTGCCGGAAGTTCTGCGCCAGGAGCGCGCCTTGCTGCGCGCCCGCGCCCTGGCAAAGCTCGACCGCTATCAGGAGGCCCTGGATACTCTCGGTGGCGACGAGTCCGGCCGGGCCGTCGAGCTGCGGGCCGAAATCTACTGGCGCATCAAGGATTGGCGCCCCGCGATCGCCGCGCTAAAGCGGCTGATCCCGGTCGAGCCGCCGGCGCGCGCGCTCAGCGAAGCCGAGGCCGGGCGGGTCATGAACCTGGCCGTTGCCCTGACCATGTCCGACGATCGCTTAGGCCTGGTCGAGCTCTTCGAGCACTACGGCGACGCCATGGCCGGCACGCAGCATCGCGCCGCCTTTCGGCTCCTGGCCGGGGACGCGGAAAACGACAGCTTTTCCAGCATTGCCGAGGGTCTGGAGCAGGTCGACCGCGTCCAGGACTTCTACCAAAACTACGGCGGCGCCCTTTAGCTTATCCGCCATAGCTTCGGAGCAGCGATCCGGCGACCAGATACCATCCGTCGACGAGGACGAAGAAGATCAGCTTGAAGGGCAGTGACATGACGATCGGCGGCAGCATCATCATGCCCATCGACATGAGCACCGAGGCCACCGTCATGTCGATGATGATGAACGGCAGGAACATCAAAAATCCGATCTCGAAGGCGCGCCGCAGCTCGCTGATCATGAAGGCCGGGATCAGCGCCTGAAGCGGCGTCTCTTCAGGATCGATCGCCTCCTCCTCCGTCCCCGACACTTCCAGGAACAGCATCAGGTCCTGTTCGCGGACCTGACCCAGCATGAAGCTTCGTATCGGCATCGCGGCACGTTCGAGCGCTTCCTGCTCGGTGATCTCCTCGCTCGAGAGCGGCTCGATGGCCTCGCTATAGATCTCCTCCAGGGTCGGCATCATGATGAAGGCGGTAAGGAACAACGACAGGCTGACGATCACCATGTTGGGCGGCGTCTGCTGTACGCCCATCGCGCTCCTGAGCAGCGACAGCACGACGACGATGCGGGTAAAAGAGGTCATCATGACAAGGATCGACGGGGCGATGCTGACAATCGTAATGACCAGGAAGAGCTGGACGATGCGCGCCGTCGTGCCGCCCGATCCGCCCTCGCCGAGGTCCAGGGTCACGCTCTGAGCGCCGGCCGATTGCGGCAAGAGCCAAAATGTCCCGACGAGGAGCAGAAGAAGGAGGAGACGGCGGGTCATCGCCGGTCCCTGATCGGCCCGCGCTCGGCGGGGATCGGCACCAGCCGGGCCCCGTCGCCGCGCTCGGCCGGGCCCGAGCGCTGGTCGAGGGCCGGCGCCGCGGCCTGTCCGATGCCGTTTTCGACCAGCAGCTCCTGATTGGGTCCGAAGAGCAGCAGGTGTTCCGTTGCATCGCGGCGCACCAATACCAACTTGCGCCGCGTATCGATGCTCAGCGTCTCCACCACCTGCAGGCGCTTGGCCGCCCGGCGGGCCTTGGGGACGCCGCGCTCCAGCGCGAAGCGCTTGATCAGCCATGTGCCGATGCCGATCAGGGCCAAGACGAAGCCCAGCGCCAGGAGGAATCGGATGTAGGTGTCGAACTCGAGCACGGGCCGCCTCGCTTGCTTGGTGTTTATCGTCGACCGTAGGCGTCGGCGGCGCGCCGGCGCTCGGCGGTCTCGCCGATCTCTCCCTTGACGTCGTCCAATCCCGATTTGAGCGCCGCCTCCAGGCAGTCGAGCTCCTCGATGGCGCCAAGCAGCGCCGTCTTGAGCTCCCGCGCTTCGGCCGGCGGCTGGCCCGCGACGTCCCGGCAAAGACGGGCCACCCGGGGCTCGAGCGACGCGAGGTCGGGGATGTCGCCTTTCTCGAGGTCGGCGCGCGCATGGCCCAGACGGGCCGTCAGGGTGCGGATCTCCTCGTCCAACGAATCCTTGGATGTCATGGCGTAACCTCCTGGTTTTCCTCGGGTTCCGGCGCGCGTTGCTGGTAGAGGAAATTGAGGATTTCGGCGACCGCCGCCAATGCCCCTAGCGGTATCTCGCTATCTTCTTCCAGCGCCACCAGGATCTCCGCCAGATCGGCGTCGGCGTGAATGGCGATGCCGTGAGCTTCGGCCAGCTGAACGATCTCGGCGGCGAGCGGGCCCTTGGCCTTGGCGATCAGCCGCGCATCGCGCGCCCGGCCCGATCGGCTTTCCAGGGCGGCCGCCAGGCTGGCGGCGTCGTGGGAACCTTCAGGGTTGCTCTGGTGCTCGCTGTTGGCCAAGAAGGTCGCTCTCCGGTTCGGCAATCGTGCTACGGGCGCGCTACGGGCGTGCTACGGGCGTGCTACGGGAACGGCCCGACGGCCGACCACGCGAATGCTGACCGGTTATGCTTAATTTAGCTTTAAAGCGACCTGGGGTGTGAAGGCCTACTCGCCGCCGCTCGGCTCGCCGCCGAGCTTGCGCTCCATACGGCCCTTGAGGGCATCGACGAGTTCCTCGTCACCCAACTCCGCGGCCGCTGCCGCGGCGCGGTTTTCCTCTTGGATGCGCTCAAAGATCTCTCGCCTCAGAACGCTGGCGGTCTGGGGGAAGGTGAAGCCGAGCTTGATGGACTTGCCGCGGATGTCCACGACGGTGACCTCGATGTCGTCATTGATAATGACGGACTCGCCGATTTTGCGCGTAAGATAGAGCATGGTCCCCCAATTTACTCCGGGACATTGTCATGGCGGCTAGGAACAATTTGCCCGGCAATTAAACCTTTTTTACGCAATCTTAACAAGCGCAGCTTGATACTGGAGGCACCGGCGGGTCAAGGCTCGCGCCAATTCTCTCTTCGAGATCCGGAGACTTATATGGACGCCCCAGGCGGTCTGCTCGGCCTCATCGCAAAGCGGATGGAATGGTTGGGTCACCGCCAGACCCTGATCGCCGAGAACGTCGCCAATGCCGACACGCCGAAGTACACACCGCGCGATCTTAAGCAGTCATCCTTCGCAAAGCTCCTGCGCGGCCCTTCTGGTACCGCGTCGACCACCGCGAAAGGCCCGGCCCGCACGCACGAGGCGCACCTGACCTCGGTGGGCGGCCGCTCGTCGTTCCAGGCGCGTGAGCGCGACGATCTTTACGAGGTGGCACCGTCCGGCAACGCCGTCGTGCTCGAGCAGGAATTGATGAAAATGAACGACGTGCAGGCCCAGCACTCGCTCATGGTGAACCTCTACCGCAAGCACGTGCAATTGATGAAATTGGCACTACGCGGGCCGGGGTAACAGCGAAAACCTAAGGCAACCCCGTTTCAATCCAGAGATGGTCATTAGATGGATCTAACGAAGACATTTCACATTTCGGCCTCCGGCATGCGGGCCCAGGCGACGCGCCTTCGCGTCATCGCCGAGAACATCGCCAATGCATCGTCGACCGCCGAAAGCCCAGGCGGCGAGCCCTACCGCCGGCGCCTGGTCAGCTTCGGCAACGTCCTCGACCGGGTGCTCGGCGTGGAGAAGGTGGAGGTGAAGTCGATCTTCTCCGACAAGAGCGAATTCGGTCGGCGGTTCGACCCCGGACACCCGGCGGCCGACGAGGACGGTTACGTCCTGACCCCCAACGTCAACATGGTCATGGAAATGTCCGACATGCGCGAGGCTCAGCGCAGCTACGAGGCCAACCTGAAGGCCCTCGAGGCGGCGCGTTCCATGCTGCGCGAGACATTGCAGATCTTGCGGCTCTAGATACCGGCCGCCCGGCGCCGCCATCAGGTGCGCCGTCCACCATCGGGACGCCAGGAAGGCGAGCCCTCCATTCGAGGCCAGGAAGGCGACAACCGCAGGGGCATGAAGCCCCGGGGAGCAGCTCATGGCAGTCGATATCAGCAGCGCCGTTCACACCCTCGACAAGGCCCTGCGGACCGGTGCCGGAACCGGTATGGAGCCGAGCGGGCCCAGCGGCAGCGGCGGTATAGATTTCGGCGAAATGCTGAAGGAGGCGACTGAGGGCGTCGTCGACAAGCTGCAGGTCGCCGACGCGCAGAGCCTCGAGGCGGTGGCGGGCACCGCCAGCCTGGACGAGGTGGTGATGGCCGTGACGCAGGCCGAGATGGCGCTCAACACCGTGGTTTCGATTCGCGATCGGGTAATACAGGCCTATCAGGAAATCTTGCGGATGCCGATTTAGAGTTTCGGGCCGCACGGGCGGAGGCGCGCTGAATGAACGAGCTGGAGGCTTTGGATCTCGGGCGCGAGGCGATCATCGTCATGCTCAAGATCAGCGGCCCGGTTCTAGCCGTCGGACTGGTGGTCGGGGTCATCGTGGCGCTGTTTCAGGCCTTGACCTCCCTGCAGGAGATGACGCTTACCTTCGTGCCCAAGATCGTCGTCATGTTCCTCAGCATCGTCTTCCTGCTTCCCTATATCTATACGACGCTTTCGGGTTTCACGCTGACCCTCTTCGACCGCATGCAGGGCCTTGGGTGACGGGTCATGCTCGTCGACTTCCTGACGGGCGAAATCCAGGGGTTCCTGCTGATCTTCGTGCGGGTCGGCGCGGCCTTCACGGTCATGCCCGCATTCGGCGAGCCCTTTGTCCCCATGCGGATGCGGTTGACGATCGCCTTGTTCGTGACGCTCGCTCTCACGCCGATGCTCGCCGCCGGGCTGCCGCCGCCGCCGGAGAGCGCCCTGGGGCTGCTGGTATTGATCGCCGGTGAGAGTTTCATCGGCTTCTTCCTCGGCATCATCGCCCGGTCCATCATGTCTGCCTTGCAGACCGCGGGAATGGCGATTGCCATGATGATCGGCCTGGCCAACGCTCTGACCCAGGACACCACGGCGGTCCAGCAAGGCTCGATCCTGGGGGCGCTCTTGACCATGCTGGGGTTGCTGGTGGTCATGGCGCTGAACCTGCACCATTTGATGCTGGCCGCCCTGGCGGACAGCTATGAGGTCTTCGTACCGGGTCAGGCGCCGATCGTCGGAGACGCCGCCTTGATGGTCGCCCGGGTGGTGAGCGCCTCTTTCGCGCTCGGCATCCAACTGGCCGCGCCCTTCATCGGGCTCGCGGTGGTCTTCTACGTCGGGCTTGGCCTGATCAATCGGCTCATGAGCTCGATGCAGATCTTCTTCATCGCCATTCCGATGCAGATCGTCATCGGGCTCGGCATCATGTCCTTCGCCCTGCCGGTCATGCTGCGTTGGTTCGCCGCCGCCCTCGAGGAGCATCTGATGATGTTCCTCGGCTCATAGCGGGGCGCGCCGATGGCGGAAGAGTCGCACCAGGAAAAGACCGAGGAGCCGACAGCTCGAAAACTCTCCAAGGCGCGAGAGAAAGGCAACCTGGCGCGCTCGCAGGAGGTCTCGAGTTGGTTCTCGATCCTATCCTTCGCCGCGATTACCGCCTTTTTCTTTCCATCGGTCGTCGTCGACTACGGCGATATCCTCGGCGCCATCTTGATGCGGGCGCACGACTATCCGCTGGACATAGGGCAGCTGACCGAGACCTCGAAGGATCTGCTCTGGTCGGTCCTCGCGGCGCTGGCCATTCCGGCGGTCATCGTGCTGGCCGCGGCCCTCGCCTCGGGGCTGATGCAGACCGGCGGGCTGCTTTTTACCGCGCAGCCGATCAAGCCCGAGCTGGAGAAGATCGGCTTCAAGCGCGGCTTCAAGAAAATGTTCTCCCTGAACGCGCTGATGGAGTTTCTCAAGGGCATCGCCAAGATCTCCATCGTCTCGGCGGTGCTGGTCTACGTCATCTGGCCCGACCGCGATCAGATCGTCGGCCTGGTGCGCGTCGAGGTGCCCGTGTTCGCCGAAATCCTGCGCGCCGAGATCCTCAAGGTCCTGGTCGCCGTGCTGGTCGTCATGACCCTGATTGCCATCATCGATACAACCTATCAGCGCTACAGCCACCGCAAGAAACTACGCATGACCAAGCAGGAGGTAAGGGACGAGAACAAGGAGACCGAAGGAGATCCGAAGATCAAGAACCGGCTACGTCGGATCCGCATCGAACGCGCGCGCCAGAGGATCATGGCGGCGGTGCCGCATGCCGACGTGGTGATCACCAACCCGACCCACTATGCGGTGGCGCTGAAATACGATCAGGCGAGCATGGCGGCGCCCAGACTAACGGCCAAGGGTGTCGATGTCCTGGCGCTGCGGATCCGCGAGGTGGCACGGGAAAACGGCATCCCGATCGTCGAAAACCCGCCTCTGGCGCGGGCCCTGCATGGCGGTATCGAGCTCGATCAGGAGATATCGGGCGAACACTACAAGGCGGTGGCGGAGGTCATCGGCTACGTGATGCGCGTCCACGGTAAGCTTCACTCGGAGCGCGAGCGCGAGCGGCGCGCGAAGAACCGCCGGCGCGCGGCCAGGCAGCGCTCGCCCAAGAAATTGCAATGAACGCTTGTGGCGTTTGCGCTGCCGGCGAAGCGCTGTAAACTCGGTGCGCCGCACGCGCGCACACGCATCTTGGCAGCGTGCGGCGGACGAGGGGGATAAGGGTAAATGCGAGAGCGCGGGGCGCAGGCCTGCGCCCGACGATCGGGGGTCCGGCGTTGATCTGGATGGTTGCCGTAGGCGCGTTTTTGGCGGGCGGCATGGTCGCCGGCGTTTTTTGTTATTGGCACAAGCGAAAAACCGGTTCCCTGCAAAGCGCGCTCTTCGCCTCGGTTCCCAATCCGCGCCAGGCGGTGGATGCCGAAGGCCGAACGCTCTATGCGAATCCGGCTTTTTACGAGTTCTTTGGAGGTGAGGATCGGCCGACGCCGGAGCTGCTCTTGAAGGAGGTCGGCGACGACGAGGAAACCCATGAGTTGATCGAACGCCTGTGGGCGAATGCGCGCACGGGGGTCTCGGGCCAGGCGGAGATCTCGGTGCCGGCCAAGGGCGGCGGGGCAGGCGGCGCGTTCGATTGGCGCCTGGTCGTCGCCCATGCCGTCGAGGGGCGCCCGGGCGTTATCTATTGGGCGGTGGACGACATCACGTCGCGCCGGCAGGTCGAGGAGGTTATCCGCGAGGAGCAGGCGAGATTCGTCGACCTGCTCGAGCACGCGCCGATCGGGTTTTACTCGGTCGATGAGACGGGCCGTTTTCTGTTCGCCAACCGAACCCTCATGGAGTGGCTGCGCTATCCCCATGAGGCGCTCGAGGACGGGACCGTCAAGCTTCATGACGTGGTCGACGATGGCGTCTCGGGCGACACACCGCCGCACAATCCTTTCGGCAATCCGGAGGCGAGCTATGGCGAGGTGACCCTCAAGACCGCCACGGGCACCACGTTCAACGCCTCGGTCAATCAAGAGGTGGTTCGCGCCGACGACGGTGAGCGTCTCAGGACCCGGTCGGTGGTTCGCGACCTGACGCGCGAGCGGGCCATGGCCGAGGCGTTGGAGCGCTCCGAGGAGCGGTTCGGCCGTTTCTTCCAGGAGGCACCCGTCGGCATCGCCCTGATGGATCCGGACGGCGAGATTACCGAGTGCAATCCCGCCTTTTGCGAAATGGTCGGCCAGGATCCCCATCTCGTACGGCGCGCGCGCCTGGTCGATCTGGTGCAAGACGATGATCGTCAGGTGGTCGAGCAGGCCTTCACCGTATCTTCCGGCGAGCGCCGGAGAAAGGGCGCCCAGGCGCAGGTCGAAATCCACCTCGGGCGCGGCAGCGGCACCGATTGCCGCTTGTACCTCTCGCGCATGGAAGGCGACGACCGTGAGACGCTCGGTTAC
>Ga0255057_10001230_pt1 | contig 14595 bp, 18 predicted proteins | sample Cases_109_6_MG_FD_189022 | JGI IMG/M metagenome (GOLD analysis project Ga0255057, IMG submission 189022) | Seawater microbial communities from Amundsen Gulf, Northwest Territories, Canada - Cases_109_6 | ecosystem: Environmental > Aquatic > Marine > Gulf | place: Canada: Northwest Territories... | reverse complement strand
CTTCTATATAAATATAATAAGAACCTAAAATGAATGATATTGAATATAATATAAATAACACTATAGCAAGAACTCTAGATTTTTTACCCCTCTTAAGTAATCCTGCACCAGCTTGATACCACAATGCAGAAAAAATAAGCCCAAACATTATTTGATTTGTTATATCCCCCTCTATGAGTCTAACTAGTGCAACGACTAGCCCTAGTGCTGCAAACCCAAAACATATATAGGCAATATACTGTAGTTTTTTCTCTATGCTGCTCAAGGTTTCTATCGTAACTAGCTATGTCCGCTTTCGCTCAGGAGCGGACATAATAAATGACTAGCATTGTTTTTATAACTTCTGAAATATTCTGCCAGAATCAATTTATAAACGTTATGCTTTATTCCGGCGTTGCATTTAATTGGTATAGGGCACTATGCAACGGCGGCCTTTCCTTAGAAAATCCGCCAAACCACTTATTATAAATCTGGTTTACCTGGCCGGTGCGATTCAATTTTGAAAGCACACTATCCGCCACCCATCTAAAATCGGCATCATTGCGATCTACCGCTAAAGCAAATGGCTCAAAGGAAAAAACTTGAGGAGAAATTGAAAAACTATCTCCATCTTCAGCGGTGATAACTAAACCAATCAAGACCACCTGATCCGATGAGTAGGCAGCGATCTTACCTTTTCTCAGGGCGTCAACTGCCTCAAGAGCAGTATCAAATGTAACGACCTCTGCGTCCGTCAAGGTTTCCTTTAACATACTTTTCAACGTTACAAGCGTAGTGGTATCTCGAACGACACCTACTTTTTTTCCATCTAGTGCAGAAAGTTCATTAAATTCCTTTCCCTTTAGAGTCATCAATGACGCACCTGTTACAAAGGTAGTTTGCGTAAAGTCCACGAGTTTGCTGCGTGACATCGTTTTAGTGGTGGAGCCACATAAAATATCAATTTTGTTTTCAACCAAAGCGTCGAATCTGTTATGCGCAGTTACTGGTATATATTCCACATTGATTTCTTTACCAATTGCATTTTTCACACCGGCAACGATGCGATTGCATAAATCAATTGAATACCCAATTGGCTTACCTTCTTTATTTAAGAAAGACATGGGTGGCTCCGACTCACGAAAGCCTATTCTTATTTTTCCTGTTTGTTTGATTTGATTTAGCGTATTTGGCGTTTCTTGAGCGGTTGCAGTTGTAATAACAAATGCAAAGACAAGTGTTAAAGTCAGCAAGAATTTCATGAACTTCTCCATTTTTCTATCTAGTAAAAAATATTTCATATTAAAAACAATTATTATATCTTAATTCACTAGAATTATTTATAAATAATATATTTGAATGTCCGCTTAGAATCGTTAGCGGTCATTTAATACACTACCGTTTATTAGCTTTAGCATAGGTTTGTTATTTTTAACTAGCGTTCTCTTCAAACACTAGTTTATAAACTAAGCCTGCTAATATGGCGCCTAGAATGGGTGCTAACCAAAACAACCATAGTTGTGAAAGTGCAATACCACCTTCAAAAATGGCTGGACCCGTACTTCGAGCTGGATTCACTGAAGTATTTGTTACAGGGATAGAAATTAAGTGAATTAGTGTTAACGCTAAACCAATAGCTATTGGAGCAAAGCCTGCTGGAGCGCGTTTATCTGTTGCGCCCAATATGATTATCAGGAATATAAAAGTCATGACAATTTCACAAATTAGTGCCGCTGTCACGGAATAGCCTCCTGGAGAGTGTGCAGCAAAACCATTAGAGGCAAGCCCACCTACATAACCTGTTTTACCACTAGCAATTAAATACAAAACACCTGCTGCAACTATTGCACCTAAAACTTGAGCAATAATATAAGGAACAAGTTGGCTCGCGGGGAAACGTCCGCATGTAGTTAAACCAATTGATACCGCTGGATTTAGATGGCAACCTGATATATGACCAATCGCATATGCCATTGTTACAACAGTTAAACCAAATGCGAGAGATACACCTACTAGCCCAATTCCCAATGGGAAGTTTATGTTTTCGCCTACCATCGCACTATCGGAAACAAATGTTGCAGCAAGTACAGCGCTACCGCAGCCTCCTAAAACCAACCAAAATGTACCGATAAATTCTGCAATCAAGCTTTTAGATAACTGCATGACCCCTCCTAGAATATATTATATTTTTGTAATTATTAGACCTTGCCCTAGAAAGTATGCTGATTAATTATAGCAAATGTCAATATTTGTGAGCATCTTGAATGTACGCTTCAGTTCTTTTAACACCAATATATTGATTTCTAAAAGTATAAAACACAGCAATATTGACGAATGCGTATTAATCGCGAATTAACACTAGAATAGCTATTCAAATTTATATGCACTTACTCAATGCCTTTATCAGTCATCTCTTTCTTTACCAAAGAAATGCCTTCACTTATTTGCTGCTTTACGTAATCACTAATCATTGAATCATATTTTTCTGCTGATTTTTTCGCAGCCTGCTTTGAAATTTTTTGTGAAAATTCAATTGTCTTTTTCCCTATTGGTGAGCTATAGAAGTTTACAAGTTCTTTAACTTCATCATGCGTATAGGTTTCTTTATATATAGGCATATACACATCCGTCTCGACTGCTTCATATGGCATAATTTCAGCAATGAAACTTTGATAGCTCTTTACCATCTCACCAAATCTAGTTTTTAGGATTTTACCAACTTGCTTCTTTTCATCTTCCGTTAATGATTGGGCATCGAGGTTTTGATCTGCTGCTTGAAAAAAACCAGCTTGCATCTGATTTATAATCACATTATTCAAGCCAGCATAGTTATTTTTTACCCCTGTTAGCTCAAATAGTTTTTTTAAGTCATCATCATAAGAATCTGCAATTGCGGCAAAACTGGTAAGAAATAAAATTGATGATAAAAATAATTTCATAGTTATTTATCCTGGAAAGTATGTAAAATTTAATTAGTTTTCTAGTTAATTCTTAATATTTAATATTTAATATTTAGTTATCTTCATAGCTATCAATCAAACAATGATGCATGGTTTACACACTTAAACATGCTCTACGTTTAACACAGTGCCATTTAGCGATGTTACTTTTACTTTCTGTCCCACTTTGCAATCAACACCGTGCACTTTCCACATGGTGTCATCTACATGAATTTTTCCATAATTATTAGTGATCGGTGTGGTTAGTGTAAAAATACGTCCAATTAATTCTTCGCCGCGTTTGTTTAACGCGGGGTGCGCGTCAATTTCAGGGACTTTTTGCCGATACATGCGCCAACCAACAATTGAGAGCACTGATAAAAAACCAAACAAGGTGATTTGCCACTGCCAGTTTAAATCTGGTAGTAACAGCAATATGAATCCTAAAACTGCAGCAGATGCACTAAACCAGATAAACACGGCGCCTGGCGCGAATATTTCGATCGACAGACAAACAATGGCAAGTATCCACCAATGCCAATAGTGTAAATTTAAAATGAATTCATTCATAAGCATCATTCCTTATAAATAATTAACTTATGCAAACCTCTGTTTATGCTTAATCCTTAGATAAAGCAGTTTTTGCAATTTCTGATATTCCAGCAATAGAACCCATTAGACTAGTTGCCTCTAATGGCAACATTATGATCTTCTGGTTTTCTGCAGAACCTATCGTGCTCAAAGCTTCTATATATTTAGTTGCGACAAAGTAATTTACAGCTTGAATATCACCGCTTGCTATTGCATCAGAAACCATCGTGGTTGCGTTCGCTTCTGCTTTAGCCAATGCTTCGCGTGCTGCAGCATCACGTTTTGCTGCTTCTAGGCGGCCATCTGCATCAAGAATCGCAGCTTGTTTTTCACCTTCAGCACGCAAAATTTCTGATTGTTTGAAACCCTCTGAAGTTAGAATCTCTGCACGCTTATCACGCTCCGCCTTCATCTGTCTCGCCATAGAATCGACTAAGTCTTGTGGTGGTGCAATATCTTTAATCTCGATACGGGTAACTTTTACACCCCAAGGTGAGGTAGCTTCATCTACAACATGTAAGAGCTGAGCATTAATTTGATCTCGGTTAGATAGAGACTGATCTAGATCCATTGAACCTAACACTGTACGTATGTTTGTCATGGTTAGGTTTAAAGTCGCTCTTTGAAGATTGTTAACATTATATGAAGCTTTGACCGGATCCAGAACTTGGTAAAAAACCACTCCGTCGACACGCACTACTGCGTTATCACGTGTAATGACTTCTTGAGACGGCACATCCAGGACCCTTTCTTTCATATTTACTTTATTACTGATGACATCTACGTAAGGGATAATGAATGACAATCCAGGTTGAAGGGTTCTAATGTATTTTCCAAATCGCTCAACAGTCCATTCAAAACCCTGTGGCACACGTTTCACAGCCATTATGACGGTTAGTACTGCCAACACTAAAAATGCAATAGGTAAAATTTCTAGCATCTGTCCCTCCTAAGTAAAAGATTATTTGTAATGATATCGTATTGTATGTAACGATATGTTTACATATTTTTACTTATTAATCAAGGTATCTAGAAGTTTATATTATCAAATGGTAACATATGTTTATTACGGTAACATATTCGTTATATATGCAATCAAACGCAAAAAATCCTCCTAACTACGTTCATGATCCAAAATGGGCTACAGGTGTTTCCAGACTTATTAAAGCCTATATGGCCGCTACTGGGACCACCTATGCGAATCTGAGCACTAAGCTTAAAGAACTGGGTACGATTCAATCGCCCGAAAACTTAAGAGTGAAAATTAATCGTGGTAATTTTGGTGCACAACTTTTTGTGCAGCTATTAATAGTGATGGGTAAAACGGAAATCAACCTTAAAGAATTAGTAACAATTGTAAATAACGTAGACATGTAAATAGACATCTAATATTAGCTATCACAAACGTGGTTTATAACATTAGAACCAGATATCATAAAATATATTTATGCCTTAATTTGTCTCTGGTATGACTCTACTGATTAACCCTTTATTCACACCTTTCATCCCTTTTTTGTTCGCAACAAGTAATGATTAAGTAAATATGTGAGTCTACATTTTATTGGTGGTTGAAAATGTTAAGAAAATCAGTAAGCGTCTTAACACTAATGCTTTTGATGTTAGTTACTGCGCCTTGGTTTGCCAGTGCAGAAGAAAAAACACCTCATGAGATTATTCAGCTAACTTCTATAGAAGTATTAACTTCACTTAAGAATGATGCTAACGCGATTAAGGATAACCCAAATAAAATAAATGAACTAGTTGATGAAATTATTCTTCCTATTTGTGATTTAGAAAGAATGGGAAAATATATTCTAGCTAAACATTGGAAAACCGCTACAGAAGAACAACGTGAAGCATTTGTAACTGAATTCAAACAAATGCTAGTACGGAACTACGGTAAACATTTAGCTGAATACTCGAATGCAACTGTTACTGTAATTCCCGAAAAAGCGAACGAAGAAAAGCTTTATCAGATAGTAAGCACAAAACTTGATACTAGCATCAGATCCAAGCCTTTTCAGGTTGATTATGTATTTCGAGTAGCAGAGAAGTCTTCTAAAATTGTCGATGTTAGAGTAGAAGGAATGAGTATTCTGAAAACCTTTCGCACTGTATTTACCAAAGAAATTGCTGAAACTTCTCTAGAGGCGCTAATCGAAAGAATTACTTTAGTTAATCAGCATTCATTTGCGATGAATACGGTTCACTAAACAAGTAATTAGTTATACCTTTCGCCTGCCACAACTGAATTATTCTCTAAATCTTCTATCCACCAATGTGTATAAGGCACACAATCGACAAGATACTTTCGTTGTATTCGTGCTTCAAACTCAAGTGTTTTCGCCTGACCAACGAATTCTTCTGAGTTGTATTCACCTTCAGCTTCATTGCAAAACACTTTAACTTGATGTTTTCCTACTGCGACTTCGACTAGATGATTTTTTTGCGTTAGAACTGATTTACCATCTATTTCTGCAATTAATGCACTTCGCACATAATCACCACTAACGAATACACCATCTCTCAAATAAGCAATTGGTGTTGCAGGAGTCTGCTCAATAGAGTACCAACTGTGAGCGCCGCATGAAATTAATGGCATTATGAAAATAAGACTTATAAAGAAAAACCCAACTTTCCGTAAGCAAGTAATACGATTACTACGCCAATAGGTTACAAAAGAGAGCATAAACGGTATATCACGATTTTTACATATTGAATAAAATATTGATCTATACATAATTCACTTAATACTCAGGATTGAATATGCCTTCTGCCTTCGCAGTTTCAGATTCTAAATTTCTCGTGCAAGAATTAGAATCCATATTGGTTTCTCTATACAAATTTGAAAATGGAAAATCCCCTACTCTGTACGAATTAAAACAATATTTAGTAAGTTACGCATCAGAAAAGTTAGTTGATTTTTTAATAAACTCAGACTCCTCAATATTTAAGTCAATGTCGCCAAAAGAAGCATTAGCCGCTGTTAATTTATATATAAGAAAACTTCGCGTTTGGTAAAATAATTATTTAGTCTTTAACCTTCCATCTACATTGAGAGCAGGTAAAATCAGTCGCTCTCATGATATTAGAACTATTTAACAACTATAGAAATGAACTGATAATTCTCGCATGGCTTTCTGCTGCCTTATTACTAGTAAGTATAGCGGTAATCCCATGGATCGTTATTAAAATTCCTGAAGATTACTTCCACGAGCGTTACCGAGTTAGAATCAGCAAAAAAAGTGGTCACCCTCTTTTCACTCAAATATTGACAGGTCTAAAAAACTTAATCGGCTTTATTTTTGTTATATTTGGCGTCCTCATGTTGGTATTACCTGGTCAAGGAATACTCACAATACTTATGGGCCTATTTTTAATGAATTTTCCAGGCAAATACCGATTAGAACGCAAAGTTGTGACCTTACCACAAGTGTTAAAGTCCCTAGATTGGATTAGAGCTAAAGCCAACAAACCCCCGCTGGTGGTAGAGTAATAAACAAGCTGTTCACTCTTTAGTAAGACTTCTAGCCAAGATTCAGTTTCAAATCAAAAAGCAGCCTAATTATTAAGTGGGCTGACATTTATAACCGCCATTATTTGTACAAGCACTGCAACAATTGACATATTTTGAATAAGTAAAATTATCCCTGAGAATTATTGCACGCTAGCGGATGATGGCTTTTTTTTCGTGTCGAATCCCATAGTATTTCATAGGCTTTGACAATGTTCTTTTTAAACCTACTTATTGCAGGTATCAAACCACTGATTTCGGCATTAAATAAACATACTAAAGATTTAGCGCCAGGAACACCGCTATATTTTCTCGGCGCAGCGCTGGTAATTATTGTTTTTTTTAATTAGTATTTTGGCAATCTATATGTGCTGTGATTTCCATTATTGCAGGAGCTCTATGTAGTTATACAGAAGGTACTAGAAAGATTGCTTAAATTTCGATTCTTCCCAATTGATTAGTCACTTAAGTTATTTAGGAAAACCTATTCGAATCAATAAGCTTGAGAGAATTTAAATTAGCCATATAATTGCTGAAATATCTGCCTTTTCATCCCCAAATTTCGCATTCTTTATCGGTAAAAACAACACACTGAATGGGTTTTATGCCCCAATAGAGTACGGAAAATTCTCTAAAAATTATTGTTTTACCAGCTCTTATGCGATCAAGCATAGTTAGGATCATTTGAATATGAAATATCTTTCTTTAAAAAAAAGCACATATATTTCTATATTACTTAGCTTTGGATTTTCAACAAATATTGTTCTTGCTGAAGATGCTAGAGAAGAAATTAAAATCGCTAAATCTGAAGAGGTTTACTCTGTACCTGATGATTATGGTAAAGCAAAACAAGGAAAATTCTATTCAGAAGGCAGCGAATCTATTCTAGAAGACGGACGTTTATTTCTACAATTTAATGTTGCTTCATATCACCCAAACGAAGATAAAGATGAAGATTATAATGAATTTAATCCTGGTGTAGGTTTGGAATACCATATGGATGACTATTATTTTGCTGGTGGCTTTTTCGAAAACAGTATTGATAAATTCAGCACTTATTGGGGTGTTGGCCATGAACGCACAATTGGTGCTGATTGGTTTGGTCTTGGCGTCTTGGGTGGAGTCGTTACTGGTTATGACGGTGGATTCTCACCACGTTTAGTAGCAGTACCCTATTTTCTACTGAAAAATGGGCGCACTTCTTTAAAGACCTACTATATTCCTGCAGTAGGAGACGTTGATTCAGATGCGATAGGCTTTGCACTACGCTTTGATATGGGCGGCTTATTGTAATTAAAGCTATTTTTGGTTAATTCAAATTTATTCTTAATACTAGGTAGATACAAAATATTCTTTTAAGCACTCCATTCTCTAAGTTATACTTTTCTCAACTGATTGGGAGTCTACTAAAAAGTGAGCGTTAGTGATTTCATTCTAGCTATTTTAGCCCTCATAGGCTTTGCCTGTGTAACTTGGGTATTAGATCTCAATCCTTACAGCAAGCGATTACAAGTATATAACCAAACTTGCGACAATATGATCTTAGATAAAACTTATTGCAAAGGTGATTGGCTAGATAATCCCGTAGAAACTTTCGTAGTTAACCAGGATTCTGGTCAAATTATTTCTAAATTAGTAAACCAATCTGAGCCAGATATTTATCAAAATTGTACAATTAAAGACCGTAAAAATTGGGTATGTATGGATGAATCAACTCAACAAAATATTACTGTTAAGGATGGCTTGATTATCTATAGTGATAATAGTAATACTCGCCAAATAACACGTTTGCAATGGTTACAGAATATAATTTTAAAAATAATAACTTGATAACTAAACTAGATGAGTGAAACGATATTTGACAAAATTATCAGCAAAGAAATACCTGCTGAGATAGTTTACGAAGACGACCAGTGTTTAGCATTTAAAGATGTAAATCCGCAGTCGCCTATTCACATACTTATTATCCCTAAAGTTTCTATCGCGAAATTAGCTGATGCTGATACGGCTGACCAAAGCATGTTAGGTCACTTATTATTAAAAGCAGGTGAAATAGCAGAAAATCTAGGAGTCAAAGATGCGTTTCGCTTAGTAATTAATAATGGTGAAGAAGCTGGCCAAACTGTTTTTCACTTACATATTCATTTGCTAGCAGGCAGGCCTTTTAACTGGCCTCCAGGTTAACCTTCTGCCAATAATTGATTTCTTTCTAGACTGAGATTTTCTCGTTCTTCATCTTTGAGCTTTGGATATTTAAGATCTAAGCTTTCTAAGGTTTTCTTAAATATTTTCGCAACACTGTAACGCATATAAGGTTTATCATCCGCAGGAATCGCATACCATGGTGCCCACGGCTTTGATGTCGCATTTAACGCTTCTTCATAAGCTTTCATATAATCATCCCAATGTTCACGCTCTTTTAAATCCGCCGAGGACCACTTCCATTGCTTTTCCTGTGCCTCCATTCTGCTTATTAAACGATTTTTTTGCTCTTTCTTAGAAACATTAAGCCAAAATTTCAAAATGATCGTGCCATTTCTAGCTAAATGTTTTTCCAAATCACAGATAGGCTCGTAACGCTCTAACCAAATTGTTTTTGGGTTTACTTTCTCTGGTAGATTTTGGTAGCCGAGAATTTTAGGATGAACTCGAACAACTAATACTTCTTCATAATAGCTGCGATTAAATATTCCTATTCGGCCACGCTCAGGCAAACTTTTATTTGTTCGCCACAAATAATCATGGTCAAGCTCAGTAGAAGAAGGTTTGGAAGAAATGGATTTCAATGAAAAGCTTCCATTTGTCGGTATTAAAAAGTCTGATTGAATGGCTTCGAACATAAAATAATAGTATTAACAAAAAATGTTAGTAGGCATAAAAAAGCCCCTTAGCGTGCCAAGGGGCCATATACATTAAGTTAATGAATTAAAGTTAAGTTAGTGAATTAAAGCTTAATACCTAGCTTTTCTAATGTCTGCATAGTCAACCCACCACGCGGTAGTCCGTTTGCTCTTTGGAAAGAATCAACTGCAACCATTGTTTGGCGCCCAATTTTACCATCAATAGTTCCAGGGTTATAACCGGCTTTTTTTAAAGCACGTTGGATATCAGTGATTGTTGTACCAGTCATGTTAGTTTCACACAATACTGGCCTCCACTGCATTTCTTCTTTAGTTACTTTAACTTTCTTTGAAACCACCTGTGTTTTGGCAGGAATCTCAATTTTCTTTTCAATAGCTGGAGAAACTAATTTACGCTTTTTGATAACTTTATACCTAGCAGGAATTTCTATAGCTTTAGTTGCAGCTGCTGTTTTAACTTTCTGCTGTTGAATCGTTTTATAAACAGCTGGAACTTCTACAAGGCACAATGTAGAGCCAGTTGCTTTACCGTTACCACCTATGCTGCTGCCCTTAAGTGCCCACATTACTTTTTCATCAGCTGTCTTCACACGCTTGGTTACGGTTTCGTAAGTAGCAGGAATCTCTGTCTTCTTTTCTCGAGAAGGGGTCACAAGTTTGCTAACTTTCTCGACTTTATATTCAGCTGGAATCTCGATTTTTTTTGTTGAAGAAGGGCTTTTTAATACACGCTTGCTTACTGTATTGTAAACTGCTGGAATTTCAATTAAGCACATAATTTCACCAGTGCTACCATCCAATCTTTCAACGGGACCACGCCCTTTTTTCCATTCTGTAGTAGCAGGTTTAACCATTACTTTTTCAGTAACGGTTTCATACGTCGCTGGAATTTCGATAAGTTTTGCAGAAGCTTCTTTAACGAGAACTTTCTGTTCAGTCAACTCATACTTAGCAGGAATGATTTCAATTTTCACTGATGCTTCAGACTTCAACACTTTTTGTGTTTCAGTTTTATATTGCGAGGGAATACTATATTCAGCATAGCAGTTACCGACTTTAGCATCCGCAAGATTTAAACCATTTGCGACTGCTCCAGCTAATACAGACAAATTTGCGCGGCCCGCTTTTTTACCTAGGCCATGCGTCCATATCTTTTCAGCAGGATTTACCAATATTTTTTCGCTAACCTTTTCATAGGTAGCAGGTATTGGAATTAATTTTTTTGAAGATTCTTTAACTAGAACTTTTTCTTCGGTCCATTCATATTTAGCTGGAATAATTTCGATTTTAGAAGATGCGTCTTTAACTGTTACTGTTTGTGATTCTGTTTTGTATGTAGCAGGAATGATTACTTGTGCATAACACTCACCTGCTTTGGCGTTTGGCAAAGCTGAAGAAGCATCATTTGTTACACTTTTAACAATAGGCGCAGTTGCACTACCAGCATCTTTCTCCATTTGTGCAGTACTTTCACCCGCTTCTTTTTTTACGGCATGGTTATCAGCAAAGATCGTATATGAACTGGCCAGAATTGCGAGGGATGTAACTGTAGTGAAAATTTTCTTAATTTTCATCGACTTCTCCAATAAAGTTAATTAGATTTATTTAGAATATTTTTATCTGACTTTGTTTGACATAGTTCAGATAGTTGTTTTTCAGATTGCTGCATTATACGTCAACCTTTTTAGAACCAAAAGCATAACTCACTTATGGCTATCATACGTTTAGAATGAAATAAATGCTCAATCGATTACGAACTGCAATATTTCTTCCTTACTTCGAGGGCTTCAGGCACACATCCATTAAATAATCTAAATTCGAGTGTCATAACCTGGGTGTGTCGACATAAACTCAGAATATTGTCCTTGATTATGTTCTGCAATATCTCCCAAATTTTGGCACTTCATGTGGATCAAAACACGCTCTTCAAATACATAAGTCCCATAAAATCTGCTTCAGATTCATGCTTTCTTGAAAATGGTAGTAAAACCCTATATTGCGCGCCTATCCCCCCAGCGCAAGCAGCAGAGCAATCTGTACCAGGTTTAATCGTAATCGGCACCCTTTCCTGCAGTAATTAAACAGCCCGAAGCAAACGCTCTAAATTTGGACGTAGTGTAGCTTGTATAATATTTTTCCTAATAATTTAAGGTTATTTTGTTAGTAATAATACAAGTTGAAATCTCTAAGCAAATTACAATTCTTTAACATCTAATGTAAGCTTGAATTATTCAAGTCCGAATACAAATTTTCCATCAGGAGAGCATCAATGAGTGTTGCAAAAATTACAGAAATCAGTTCTTCATCTAGCAAAAGCTATGAAGACGCTATTGAATCAGGTATTGCGCGAGCCAACAAAACCTTAAACGGTATTAAAAGTGCTTGGGTTAAAGACCATCAAGTATCAATTAAAGATGGCAAAGTTACAGAACATCGCGTGATTCTTAAGGTTACTTTTGTTCTTGATTAATTAATGCAAATGTGAGCACAAGTACGCCTACACTTGCATCTTTAGGTCTTTCTATGAAAAGCATTATTTTTGCAACTCTAAATCTACTTTACATTACCTACATCATCAGCCCTACTGCTGGAATTTTGAAATTATTCTAGATAATTTGCCTTTAGTAGGTAATTTAGATGAGCTAGTTGCTAGCGCCTTACTGTAAAGTTGCTTGAGTTATTTCGATATCGATCTGTTTAATATCTTCAAAAAAGGTAATTGGGTTCGATTATGATGGATTCACAAAACAATAAATCACGGCCTTTGAAACTCTTTCAAATTTCGATTAGCAAATATTAACCTAATAGGTTTTTCTAATACAGAAAAAATTAATAGTAATCATGCTGTATATTTTTTAGTGCGGAAAAGAATCTTCACAAATTTTCAATTCCTGATGATTGACTCAAATGGACATCAAATCAAGATTGATCGACTATTAGACGCTACTATTTGCTTGAAATGATCGAGTTGCAAGAAAACTAGTTGTTAATAAGCAATCATTCATTTCGTTGTATTTCAGCTAAACGCTTATCAATCCACTGCTTTAACCTTTGAATACGTAGCTCACTGGCTCCCTTATGATGTTCAGTATCATTTAAATTTTCGCGAATACGAAGTATCAGCTCTTCATATTTACCAGATTGTTCTCGGTAATATTCAGCATTGGTTTTGCATTTCTGCAACTCTTGCTTAAGTGAAGCAAAAGTCAATTCGCCATGCTGTTTAGCTGCACCACTTTCAAATGATTGTTCTTTTATTTTTTCGACCAAAGAAAGCATATCAGCCTGATCAACTTCAGCTCGTGGATAGCAATCAATAAAATCGTCAATATGTATTTTGCCTCGAGTAGATACTAGTTGATTATTGCTAATTTTCTCCTGTATTTCTTTCACTTGAACATTAGCAAGCAGAGCGGCTTTAGTAATTGAAATAAACCGCGGCATTATTTGTTATACCTTATTTGCGTACATGTCTAAGAATATCGAAATACTGTTTATCGTACTGAAGTATATCCACCTTCAATACCTTTTTTACTGAAAACAAACTGCCATAATTGTAAATTTCTAGCACGAAATGCTCCTGCACAGCATAGTAAATAGTACTTCCACATCCTGTAAAATTGATCACCATATTTTTTTTGTAGGTGCTTCCAACCAGAATCAAAGTTCTCAAACCATGTCATGAGTGTTTTATCATAGTCAGGTCCAAAACTATGGAAGTCCTCCAAGATGAACTTACTATCAATAGCAATGCTAATATCTTTCATAGAGGGAAGTATGCCATTAGGGAATATATATTTATTAAACCATGGGTCAGGATTATGACGTGTAAAATTTGATCCAATTGTGTGTAACAAAAATAATCCATCGTCCTTTAAACAACGAGAAGCAACTTTCATATATGTTTTATGATTTTTTGGACCCACATGCTCAAACATTCCCAATGAAACGATATGATCAAATTGTTCATTTATTTCGCGATAATCTTGTAATCGAACATCCACAGGTAAGCCAGCACAATTCTTTTTAGCATATTCAGCCTGCTCCTTTGAAATGGTTACACCAATAGCTTGCACGCCATAATGCTCTGTAGCAAATTTGATAAAACTTCCCCATCCACAACCAATATCTAATATGCGTTGATTTTCTTGCAAAGATAATTTGCGGCAAACTAAATCTAATTTATCTTCTTGCGCCTGATCAAGATTAGAAGCATTTTCCCAATACCCGCATGTATAGGTAAGACGTTTATCAAGCATGCATTCAAATAAGTCATTACCAGTATCATAGTGATGTTCGCCTACATGAAAAGAGCGACTAATGCTTTGTGGATTAAATACTTTGCACAGCAAAACTGCCCATAAATATTTATTAGATCTAACTTTATGCTCTATATCGGTCCTTAAAAGTTTATGAAACAACTGATCCAAAGAGACGACGTCCCACCACCCTTCCATATAAGACTCTCCTAAGCCTAATGGCCCATCTGCCATTACACGTCGGTAAAATTTTTTGTTATGAACCTGAATGTCCCAGTCTCTTTCGCCATTAATTTTAACGTCAGCGCCCTGTAACAAATCGTTAATGCGTTTTTCTACATCACTCAAAACTATATTCCCACTAAATTATTATGGAATTCCATTATTCGGAAACGTTATGCAATACACAATTTTTAGAATACAATCAAATTATAATAAAAATAACAACCATA
>Ga0255057_10001229_pt1 | contig 14604 bp, 9 predicted proteins | sample Cases_109_6_MG_FD_189022 | JGI IMG/M metagenome (GOLD analysis project Ga0255057, IMG submission 189022) | Seawater microbial communities from Amundsen Gulf, Northwest Territories, Canada - Cases_109_6 | ecosystem: Environmental > Aquatic > Marine > Gulf | place: Canada: Northwest Territories... | reverse complement strand
GTTCGACCAGTGTGCCGATGGCGGTCATGCGTTTACCCATCAGCAGGTCACCTTCCCAATGACCGGGCACCGCCCGATCCTCAGCTTCAGCGGGCCGTTCCGAGATCATGACTGGTTCTCCGATCTGGCCTTTGCCGGTCGGGGCCCGCTTGGTGGCTGGTCGGCGGATGGCCCGGCGGGTCCGTAAACACCGAGTCAACTCATGGCGCAAAGCACCTTTGCCCTGCACAAACAACGATAAGTAGATGGTTTCGTGGCTCACTCGCATCTCCTCAACCCCAGGGTATGTGTCTGTGAGCCACCCGGAGATCTGCTGCGGAGACCACCCCTCGGCCAGCTTCTCCTCCACCACCGCCCGCAGCTGCCCATTGATTGCCAGCTTGGCGGTCTTGGGTCGCCGAGCTCGCTGCCACGCCGCCCGATCCGCCCCCAGCGCCCGATAGCCGCCCCGGCCACCGTGGCCGCCCCGGCCACCGTTGCGGGCCACGTCCCGGCACACCGTCGAAGGGGCACGACCAAGCCGAGCCGCGATCTGACGCAACGACTCACCGGCCGCCACCCCCCGAGAGATCTCCTCCCGCTCGATCAACGACAAACACCGACTCGAGCGTCGCCGCGGCATCGGCCGCACCCCACCGGTGTCCTCGATCAAGGTTCGCACCGACGACGACTCACGGCCAAGCCGGCGGGCGATCAAACGCATCGCCTCACCGGCCTGCCAACGATCCCACACCTCAGCCTTCTCCAACTCCGTGAACCGCATCACCAACCTCCTCAACAAGAGACATCCACTCTCGCCGACAGGTGTTGCATCCACCCCCAGAGACCACAGCACATATTGAGCGGTCACAGGTCGCACATCTTTCCTACCGGTTATGTGCTGGGCTGGGTAGCCTCAGTCTGTCGACGTAGGGGGCTTGTCGCGAGGGCCTGACTAACGTCGAAATCGCCGACCGGCTATTCGTATCACTACGGACCGTCGAGCACCACGTATCGGCGGTCCTATCCAAACTGGACTGCTCCACACGGGAAGAAGCCGTGTCCCACGCCCACGACAAAGGCCTCCTCCCGGTCTAAGACTCCCTCCCCGCTAACTCGGCCTCGGCTCCTTTAGATCAGCAAATCTGTCGGACCGTCGACCCTTTTATAGGTGGTTACCACCGATGAACCTACGGCCTCCAACTCGTACCTTGCGGAAGCGACTTCGCAGACGAGGAAGGGAGGTGCGGATGTCACTTTTCATGGAGGTTCACACCATTGAGGGTGGTGTCGCCGCAGGCGATGTAGCCGGGGCCCATATGAAGGACCTCGAGACCCAGGCCAGATACGGGGTGAGGTATCTCAGGTACTGGGTGAACGAGGAGGCAGGGAAGATCTTCTGCCTCGTTGAAGCCGAAAACGCCGAGGACGCTAGCACCGTCCATCGGGAAGCACACGGCCTCGTCGCCGACGAGATCTACCCGGTCAGCGAACACAGTTGACGCAGAGACAGTCCAAGGACAACAACCAAGAGAGAAGGAGAGACTGATGGAGACCCTTGAACAGCAACATCTTGAAGAGAAGAAACGAACGCCGAACAGAACCCCCATCATCATCGTCACTGGTGTCGTGCTGGCTTTGGCGCTTCTGACAGCAGCCGTCGTGTTCGCCAATGGATCGGATGGGGTGGCTGACGAGCAACCTATCGTCCGAATCTTCGACTCGGCAGGGAACCCCACGGCCGGTGACGAGGTGCTGGGCGAATCGAAACTCGTCAGACTTGACGATGGCCTCAAAGCAACCGCGCAAGTATCAGGGTTGACGCCAGACGGGGTCTACACGTTCTGGTGGGTTGCAATACCGGAAGGCGGATCCTTTCCCGATAATGCGTTCGTTGCCAGTGGCGGCGGCGATGTCGTGGGAGACAGCGGGAAGGCCTCAGCTGAGATGACGGCGGAGCTGGGCCAATCCAGCATTGAAGGGTTCTTGATCCCCTTTCAAACGCTCGATTTCGATCTGGCAACCGCTGAAGTGCACGTTGAGATCGCCTATCACGGTCAAGCTACGGCTATCGACGACCTCGACGAAGCGCTCGGGAACTTCTGGAGTGGGCCGGCGTGTCCGGACAACGGATTGAACCCCGGTGGTGACCCGACCGGCGACCCTGGTGGCGCTGGCCCCGGTGTCTCGAACCCCGGTCAGCCCCATTGCCCGGTGTCGATCGTGGCCATCCACACGCCTTAGTCCCTGTCGAATAACGGAGTGCCTCCGTCGGTGAAAATCGGCGGGGACACTGCGCGTTGTGCAGAGAACACCAACAAGTGAGATATCGCCGCCGCGCACATATCGAGAAACACTCCGCAACATGCCCCAAGTATCAATCAGGCACATATCGAGCGGTCCAACCCCGCTACATCTGCCGGTTATCAAACGGGCAACGCCTACGGGTTGTTGACTTGGGCGCGCAAGATTTCCTCCACGGCCTCGGGATCATCCGGAACAATCGTCGGGCGTATCCACCCACCCACATCCAACGAAATCGCCGTACTCTTGCGGTTCCGGTTGCGGTCCCAGTGGAACCAGTTGCGCGGACGACCGAAGCTGATTCCGACCAGGCGATGGCGTCCGGTCCAGAATCCCATCTCGAACACTTCAAAACTCTGGATCGAGCCAAACTCAATCTGCTTGGCGTCTCCCGGTCTGCGATAGCTCTTGATCGTCAGGCTGTCGTCGTCAAGCAGGATCGCATCATCTTCGTATTGGCCCATTTCTTCCTTCTGCCTTGCTTTTGTGCGGTCCGACGTTAGGCCGACCCCGCACATAACGGCTCAGTGTCATGCTTGGGGTTGGCCCGGCGGGTTGGTTGTGCATAACGGTGCCCACGGTTGTGTGGCTTGTTGAGTGTTTTGCCGCCTGTCGGGCGCGCCGGACCGGCCGGCGTGGCTTGATAGGAGAGTGACCTCCCGGCCTGTACTGAGGCGTGCCCACCGACCGGTCCTTGGGACCCCTCAACAGGGAGGAGACAGGGTCATCGTGGTATTAGGATCCCCGGTTGTGGAGCTCTCACCGCCGCCAAACTGGTAGGTGAAGCCGCCGACATCACCCGATTCAAATCACGAGACGCCTACGCCATGTGGGCCGGAGTCGCGCCCATCCCAGTGTGGTCAGCCAACAACGCACGGTTTCGCCTCAACCGTGGCGGGAACCGCCAGACCAACGCGGCAATCCACCGGATAGCCATCACCCAGATCCGTATCCACCCCCCGGCTCAAGCCTTCATCACCCGACGACTCGAAACCGGGTCGACCAAACGAGAAGCCCTCCGACTACTCAAACGAAAACTCGCCAACGTCGTCTACCGGACCCTCCTCACCGACACCCAACAAACCGCCCTAGCCGACGCGCTTGACATAGGAGAAACACACATAGAGCGGGTGGGCTGTGGTTCCTGCTCTAGTCCGGTAACGGTGGGATCGTTTGAGTTATGGGGTGTGGTGGACGACCAGTTCGCGTGTTACCAGCTCGGCTTCGCGTAGGGCTGTCCGAATCAGTTCCACAACCTTGTCTCGAATGACTTTTGGGTGGCTTCAATGTCACCTTGTGCAGCGCGGATCATGTCCCGCCTGCAGGGATAGGGAAGTCCTGACATCCGGGTTCGTATATGGTGGGTGTCTTCCTTCACTATTTCGCCTTCGAGTGAACAGATCGCTCGTCTGCGCCGCGTTGTGAGGAACGACTCCAGATCAAAGCCCGCGATTTCGTGCTCGGTCACCAGGCCACAGCCCTTGGTCCAGTGGCCGCCACCTCCTTGCCTCCCCCTCCCTCACAGTCAATCCACTGACCACGGAGCCAACGAGGTCGCTTCGCTCTCCAGACTCCAACCCGCATGCCGGGTGGCAGCCCCTCCACGATCACCGCGGCGTAGGTGAAGGCTGGGCTACCTTCCCCTGGGAATGGTGGACGCCCGCTTCCACAGCAAACCCATTGAGCGCACCGAAAAGATGAGCCACTAGGTCGCCTCTGCCAGTGGAAAAGCGTCTCCTTCTTTGGATCTGCGGGTCCTCTAATCCGAGTGCCTGAGATACTTCGTCCAAGAACAGCTTGGTACGGTCCCTCTTCCGCATCACGAACCGAAACTACCTACAAACTGAGGGTCCAGGATGGCAAGGGGCACCTAATCGATCGATGCCCGCAGATAACGGCATACATAGAGCGGTATTAGAGCTGCCAGTAATGCCGATTATTGCGCTGTAAAGAGGCCCGGGTTTGTGTCGTAATGTCGCGTGTTATATCCGGCCCGGCTACCGAGTAACTCAACTTTCACCCTGCCCTGGGGCGGGGACACCCCCTATCTGTTGCAAAAGGCCAAGAGCGTCGAAGGCGGCCCAATGTTCCTCGATCTTGCCGCCAGCGAGTCGGCTGACGAAAATCCCTGCGAACGTCACCTCTTTAGCACTAGCCGGGACACCCATAAACTCGCCCTTGTGTGTGCCACGAAAGGTCCTCCGAACCACTATCTTGTCGCCCTCAGAAACTAGATCCTCCTCCGAAGCGTTCAAGTCGGGAAAAGCGGCCTGCAACCCTCCAATGATCTCCTTGATCGTGGACAGGTCTGCATCTGCTACCGGGAGACTGGGATCGTGGTTGATGAAGTTGGGAGTGCAAACCTCATCCCACACATCAAGATTGTGATCGTTGAAGCCTTCCCAGAAACGGCGAACTGCAGCCTTGTTTTCTTCTTGAGACATGAATACTCCTCCTATTGTGTTCGGATGCGTTTCCTACCAACACGCACCCAGGATTCGGCCGGCTGTGGAGCGCCAAGCAGTTTTCGCCTATGCCAGCTGGCAATCCACTCCCACCGGCGGAGCGTAACATTTCTGCGCCTAGATGGGCAAAGCACACTGCCGGCCTAAAGCACGCTCGGTTCGCGGGATGCTGTTATCGGATTTCCCAGAGCTCCTTCGGGAATGGCCCCCAACCTCGACCCTGACCTGATTAGCGGCGATTGCCCGGTTCCTCCCGGCGGTAGGAAAGTTCTGAACGTTCGATTTTGCACCGGTCATGTTTCACCCCGGGACCTCGGGAGTGCTTTTTCCGTATGGGAAGCTCGGATCGGCGAAAGCCGCTAGGTAGTCGGGCCGGGTGAATCGGGGGACGCTACAATCTCAGACCGTCCCGTCATGGCACCATTCCTGGGACAGGTGTCGGCCTCGACCGGGAGAAAAAAACCTAGTGCTCTCCGCCCTGCTCGGAACTTCCTTCACGATCCTGCTGCTCGTCGGCATGGTGGCTGTGTTCCCGTGGAGCCGCAGGAAGAAAGCGACGGCAAATCTCGCCCTCGAGATCGCCGCAGCCAAAGCCGAGATTGGCGTCGACGAGGAGCGCTTTCGGAGCCTCTTCGAGGATTCACCCGTGTCGCTCTGGGAGCAGGATTATTCGCGGGTTCGTAATTCTGTCGACGAGATCAATCGGTCGGGTGTCACCGATCTGCGTGCGCACTTTGGGGCGCATCCGGGTTTGGCTAAGGAATTGGGGGCACTGATCCGGGTGGTTGACGTCAATCAGGCCACCGTGGATTTGTATGGAGCGAAAACCAAGGACGAGGTTCTCGGGAATCTTGGGGTCACTATTGGTGAAGCTTCCGAGGAGCTACTCGCCGAGCAACTCGCGACATTGGCCGAAGGTCACAACAGGTTCGAATTCGAAACCGTCATGTACCGGTTGCGCGGCGAGACTGGGCTGTGTCTCGTTTTGTTGGCGATTGCCCCTGGTTCGGAAACGTCGTGGTCGAAAGTCTTCGTTGCGATCGTTGACATCTCGGGAAGCAAGTAGCCGGGATCCGTGCTCCGGTGGGGGTCCTTTCGGGTTCGCGGGTGATAATTCAACCCCCGGGCATGGAGGTGTGGTGTTTCTGGATGAGGTGTGTCGCGGCAGGCGACTCGCTTCCCGTGGCCGGCCGGGCCTGAACGAGTACGGTTGACATATGTAGAGCGATCGGGAGGGGCCGTGATCGAAGCCTATGTACTAATCCAGACCGAGGTCGGAAAAGCGGCACAGGTCGTTGCCGCCGTGAAGGAGATCCCCGGCGTCACCCGCGCCGTGGTCCTCACGGGTCCTTACGATTTGTTGGCCCATGTTGAAGCTATCGACGTGGACTCACTCGGGAAGCTTGCCGTAAACGAGATCCAAGCCGTTGACAGCATCGTCCGTACCGTGACCTGCCCGGTGGTGCATCTCTAGGCGAGGAGTTGACCCCGCCCTCGGTGGGAAACGTGAAGCTCTTTATGAGGCGGTCGCTCGGGTGATGAAGGCGGCGACGGCGTCGATCATTTCCGGGCCGGATATCAAGGTCGGGTCGTTGTGGTCGGCCCCGGGGATCACCAGGAGCTGCTTGGGCCCCGGTGCGGCGGCAAAGATCTCCCGGCTCTGGCTGATAGGCACGATGGAGTCGGCGTCTCCGGCCACGACCAATGTCGGAACCCACACAGACCCGATGCGCTCGGCCGACGGATACCGGTCCATGAGCAGAAGGCCGACTGGCAGCCACGGGTAGTGCGCCCGTCCCATGGCGGCCATTGAAGTGAAAGGCGATCGAAGGATCAGCGCGGCTGGTGGGTCCACGCTCGCCAGTTCGACGGCAACCGCGGCGCCGAGCGACTCGCCCAGGTAGGCGAGTGGATGGCCCGGAGCCTGCTTCCTCACGAACGCCACCGCGGCGCGGGCGTCGGTGGCGAGCCCGCCCTCTGTGGGATGGCCCGGATTGCCTCCGTACCCCCGGTAGTCGGTCAGCAGCACGCCCAGCCCGGCGGCGCTGAGGCCGGAACCGAGCGACGTCCGGTCGGCCCGGTTCCCGGCGTTGCCGCTGAAGACCACCGTCACCGGCTGACCAGGTTGTGGCGCCCGGTACCAGGCTCGCAGCGTGAGGCCATCGGTAGTGTCGAAGGCGACTTCCTCCCATCCGGCTCCCATGACCTCCACAGAAGGGGCGCGCCTGTCGGGAAAGTAGATGAGGCGACGTTGTGCCGCCCACAGGCCAATCGCCGGTGCCAACACAACGATGAGCACTGCAAGCGCGCCCAGAGCTTTCCTCCTCGATCGGGTAGCCATGACCACTTCCACTATCGCAGATGAGCGGCCGGGCCAACCCCATGGACATGACCTTGAGTGGCGATTCGACTCTTAGCCGTTCCCAGGGCGTTCAGTGGTCTCTGACTGATCCTCAGGCAGCGATGCCGCCCTGAGGCCGTGCGCCTCGAGATGGGCGGCACGATCAGTGGTGACGACCAGGGCCCGAATCTGACGCACGGCCACAATAAGCGAGGATATGTGGTTGGGGCCTTCCCGGCTGAGCAGATCCATGAGATGTCCCAGCCGGGCATGCTCGGGCCGGTGGGCCACCGAGAACTCCTCCACGGCCTGCTCGGGCGAGATGTCGCTTGCGGCCTCCACGACCTTCTCGGATAGTTGGCGCCGCAAGTGCAGCAGGTCGTCCTTCAGAGTCTGGATGCCCCATCGTTCCCAACGCGTTAGTCGCGGGAGGTGGTCGGCGATCTTCTTGAGCTTGTCCAGGTGAAACTCCCGGCCTACCAGGAAAAAAACCCGGGCAACGTCTGTCACCGGTCGACCGCTGTCATGGGCGACTGCGATGATGTCGGGGCCGTGCACCAGCTCTTCCTGGAAGACATTCCGGCGAGCGAAGTCCTCGGGGACGCCGCGGGCGATTAGCTCCTCTGCCGCCTCGTCCCTCTCGGCTCGCCACTCGGGTGGCCCTACGGTGGCGATCGCCGAGGAGAGCTCCTGAAACGGAGACACGGTCGAGTCGATGATGTCCGTCATCCATTCGTGGGTGGGGTGAGACAGATACCATCGGGCAGTCGCCTCGACGAGCCAGTCGACGCCCGCCAGCAGTTCGCTCTGCAGAGCGGGATCCAAAGATGCGGCGAGCTGCTCGATGGCGCGCCAGCGGCGTCCGGCATCGGTGACGGCCCGGGCAATGCGATAGGCCCGAACTACTTCGGCCGGGGTGGTGGCGGTCTCGGCCGTCAATCGGGTCACGAACGTCATCCCCTGAGAGTTGATCACCTCGTTCGCCATGACCGTTGCGATGAGCTCGCGCCGCAGGGGGTGCTTATCGATGAGGTGGTCGAATCGGGCGACAACAGTGGCCGGGAAGTAGTCGCGAAGGTCGGCCTCGAAGTCGGGCCAATCAGGGAGCGTGGAATCCAGTAGGCCGTCGGTCAGGCTGCGCTTGGCGTAGGCCAGCAGGACCGCCAGCTCGGGGCGGGTCAACCCGAGCTCGTCTCTGCGGCGTTCCGCCATGTCGTCGGAGGTGGGAAGGTGCTCGATTTCCCGGTCGAGGATGCCTTCCTGTTCGAGCACGCCCATCAAGTCCTCATAGGCCTCGAGCCGGGTGGAGGAGGCAGCGATCTCCTGCGACAGGATCTGCGCTTGCAGGAAGTTGTCGTAGATGACCCGCTCCGTTACGTCCTCTGCCATGGCGGTTACGAGGGCGTTGCGTTCGGCCCGGTCGAGCTCGCCCTTTTCTTCCGCCAGGCTCAGCAGGATCTTGAGGTTGACTTCCCGGTCCGAACAGTCCACTCCTCCCGAGTTGTCGATGAAGTCGGTGGTTACTGACCCTCCGGCGGCGGCATATTCGATGCGACCAGGCTGGGTGAAGCCGAGATTGCCTCCCTCGCCCACCACCCGGCAACGCAAGTCATCGGCGCTGATGCGCACTGCATCGTTGGCCCGGTCGCCGACTACCTCGTTCGATTCCCACGAGGCCTTGACATAGGTCCCGATACCGCCATTCCACAACAGGTCGACGGGGGCGCGCAGGATCGTCCGGATCATCTCGTTTGGTGTCAGGGACTTCTTGCTCGTGCCCAACGCCCGGCGGGCCTGATCGGAAAGGTCGATACGTTTGGCGGATCGGCGGTAAACGCCGCCTCCTGTGGAGATCAGGCTCTTGTCGTAGTCGTCCCACGACGACCCGGCGAGCTCGAACAGCCGGCTCCTTTCCTTGAAGCTCGGCCCGGGCTGCGGGTTCGGATCGATGAAGATGTGGCGGTGGTCGAAAGCCGCCACGAGCTTTATCTTGTCGGCGAGGAGCATGCCGTTCCCAAACACGTCGCCGGACATGTCACCGATCCCGGCCACAGTGAAACTCTCCTGCCCGACGTCGATACCTTGCTCGTGGCACAGACGGGTAACGGACTCCCAGGCCCCCCGGGCGGTGATGCCGAGCGCCTTGTGGTCGTAGCCGGTGGAGCCGCCCGATGCGAAGGCGTCGCCGAGCCAGAAGCCGTATTCGGCAGCCACAGCATTGGCCGTGTCCGAGAAGGCGGCTGTGCCCTTGTCCGCGGCCACCACCAGATAAGGATCGTCCCCGTCGTATACGACGACCTGGTCGGGGTGAACGACGGCTCCGTCGACGAGATTGTCGGTGACGTCGAGCAGGCCGCGCATAAATGTGATGTATGCCTCACGGACGCCGTCTTCGGCCGCCGCAGGCCGAGTCGACCGGTCGCGAAGCACGAACCCACCCTTCGAGCCGGTGGGGACGATCACCGCGTTCTTGGTCATCTGAGCTTTCATCAGCCCCAACACTTCAGTGCGGTAATCCTCTCTCCGGTTGGACCAGCGGATTCCTCCCCGGGCCACCAAACCGCCCCGCAAGTGGACGGCCTCCACGCCGGACGCGAAGACGAAGACTTCGAAGAGCGGGTAGGGCCTCGGCATGTCGGGCACGTCGGCCGAACGGAGCTTGAAGCTCAGGCAGGAGCGTCCCGGCCGGTAGGCGTTGGTGCGAACCGTGGCAAAGATGAGGTCGAGGTAGGCCCGCAGAATGCGGTCCTGATCGAGCGACTCGACGGCATCGAGGTCGGCCAGGATCTCGGTCCGCAGGTCGTCTTGAGTGAATCCGGTGCCGGCCGGGTCGAAGCGGGTTTCGAACAGGAGCACCAGTTTCTGAGCGATGTGGGGATGCGCCGCCAGAGCATCGTTGGCGTAGGCGTCGGTGAAGGCCGGGTTGACCCTTCGCCAATAGGTACGGTAGGCGCGCAGGATCTCGAGCCGGGAGTGGTCGAGCGTGGAGGTCACCACCAGGCGATGAATTGAATCCGACTCGGCCTCTCCTTCCAGGACCGCCTGAACGGTGGCCGCCACTTCGTCGCCGCATGTCTCAAGGTGCAGCGGCTTTCGCTCCGGGCCGAGAACGCCGAAGTCGTGTAGGAAAGTCTGGCCGTCGCCGCCTTGCAGGCGGGTGGGAATTTCCTCGACCACCCGTAGCCCCAGCGCCTCCAGCGTCGGCAAGATCTCGGAAAGCTCCAGCTTGCCGTCGAGCCGGTAGACCATCAGCCGGGTGAGCGGCTCGACGGAGGCGGTGTCGTTCTCCAGCCTCACCCCGAGGTGTAGGCCGCTCTCGACGAGTGTTTCGAGCCGCTCAATGTCGGCCATGGCTTGCTCGAGCGACGATGCCGACCGGTAATAGTCGGGGAAACGGCCGGCCCACCTGTCAAGCAGCTCCTGGCCCCGCGCCGGTCCGTGAGCGGCGGCCAGCAAGTCGAGCAGGTGATCCTCCCATGTGCGGATGAGCGCCACGATCTCTTCTTCGAGTTGCTCGATGGAGACTTCGGGAATCTTCCCGGCTGTGACCCAAACGGTGAAGTGCATCCGGGCCGGCCCGGTTTCGCCCAACGACAATCGGTAGTCGACGGACGAGCCCTCAAAGCGGGTTTGCAGGAGGTCCTGGACCTCCTGGCGCAATTCGGCGTCGAATCGGTCGCGGGGCACGGTGACGAGCGCCGCAACGCTGCGATGCAAGATGTCGGCTCTGACAAAGAGCCTTACCTGCTGGCGCTCCTCCAGTGTTACGAGACCGACGATGCTGCGACGGATGTCATCGGTGGGGGTGGCGAAGAGCTCTTCCTTGGGGAAGCTCTCGAAGAGCTGCACCGCCAGCTTGTGGTCGTGGGAGCCCTCGATCAAGTCTTCGGTTTCGATGATCTCGGCGAGCTTGCGGCGCAACAGCGGGATCGTGCTCGAGCGGGTCATGTAGGCGCGGGAGGTGAACAGTCCCAACATGCGAGCCTCGCCGATGACCCGGCCGTCGGGTCCGATGTGGCGGGCGCCGACGTAGTCCATCTTGACACGACGGTGGACTGTGGAAACGCGGTTGGTCTTACTGACGACCAGTAGGAAGCCCTCCTCGTATCGGGCCTCGAGGTCCGGGGCAAGGCTCGAAAAGAGCGTCGGCTCCGCATAGGTGGAGCGTTCCGTGTCGGAAAGGATTCCTAGTCCCGAGCCGGGTACGACCTGGAGGGCCCGGCCCTGCGGTGTGTCGGTGATCTGGTACTCGCGGTAGCCGAGGAACACGAAGTTGTCGTCGAGCAACCATTCCAGCGTCGCGACCGCTTCCGTTACCTCCTGCTCCGAGTAACGTGCCGAACCCTCCCGGACCACTTCCATCATGCGACCGACGGCGCCTTTCAGGGCATCGAAGTCCGACACGGCCTGTTGCACATCCTGCACCACCCGATGCAACCCTTCTGCGAGCTGTTCGGCCTTCCCCCCGGTGAGGCGACGATTGAGCTCGAAGTGTTGTATCGACTTTCGGATGGCCGCACCACGGGCATTGGTGATCGCAAGGAGCCGTCCCCGAGAATCTTGCTCGATTCCCACCACAGGGTGGAGAATGACTTCTGCGTCAAGGCGCCGGGCATGGATCTCGGCCATCACCGAGTCGATGAGGAAGGGGGCGTCGTTCACGACGATCTCCACCACCGACCCTGTGGCGTCGTATCCGTGGGTGTCACGAGTGGGGTTGAAGACTCGAACCGCCAGGTCCGCTGCGTTGTCTTGAAGGAAGTCAAAGACGTTGGCCACCTGCGCCCGCAGTTCGTCGTCGGGGATGGACGCCGGCCGGTCGTCCGGAAGTCGCCGCGTGTAGGCCCGGGCGAATGCAGCCAGCGCCCGCTCCTCGTCGGTGGACGCCTCTTTGGTGATGCGATCGAGAAACGCTCCGAGGGTTGCAGCAGCGGTCCCGGTGGTGTCTCGATCTGTGGTGCTCACCCGGTCAAGATACCCCTGCGGGAGCGTTGAGGTGCGGCATATGATGGCCGCCCGCGTCAGGCAGTCCTCAGAAGTACCGGGGCGGCCGATCAGGCGGTGGCTGCGATGATCTTGCCGCCGAACAGCCGCCCGGTGCACAGACCAGGCCGGCTGTTCACAGTTTGCCGTCGATCATTGGATCATGGTCGGCCCCGGGGCCGCCAGTCTGTTTCAACGCGAGCCCAACGGCCTCGTCGACCGTCATCGCCGCACCGGCATCCCACGCTTCCTGATAGGCCTTTGCGTCGAGTCGCTCCTTGGCGAGATCGAACTCGGGCTGACGATCGGCCTCCATGGAGGGCGTGTGGGACCGCCCGGCTGTGGCCAGCAACGGTTCGGCCGCCCCGTACAGCGCCACTGCCCGCTCGAAATCTCCGGCCCGCACCGCCAATTTGCCAAGGGCCTCCATGGTCAGCGCCATGCCACCACGGTCCACCGCGCTCGTGCTCATCGTGAGAGCCCTCCGGAGCCGTCCTGCGGCGCCGCCAGGATCATCCTCGATCTCGAGCAACGCCATCTGCCGCTCCGTTACGGCGACACAGTGGTGGTCTCCTACATCAGTCAAAACCTGCAGGCCTTCTGTCAGGGTCTGGTGGGCGGCGGTGTCTCCTGTAATCCGCTCAACGCGGCCCAGCCCCAGAAGGGCGTGTCCCTCACCGGAACGCGCACCCACGTCGCGGTAGAGCGCAAGGCTCTCTTGCAGCCAGGCGCCTGCGTTGTCCTGCTCCGTGTCCCGGGCGATCGTTCCCAGAAGATATAAGGACTCGGCGGCTTTGAGGCGATCGCCCAATCCACGGAAGATCTCGAGGCTTTCCAGCTCAGCCGCCTTGGCCTCGTCGGGGTGTTGCCCGCCAAGCACATTGCCGAGTATCGACAGCACATCCGCCAGCAGCCACCGATCGTGCCCGGTGCGGCAGAGCTCAACTGACTTCTCGAGTATCTCGATCGCTTCATCAGTTCTGCCGAGCCAGTCGATGGTGAGTCCGTGAACGGCCATGGCCCTTCCCAGCAGTAACTGGTCGCCGAGCTCGAGAGCATGCTCCATCGCCTGTTCGGCGAGGGCGGCGGCCCTGGTCTTGTCGTCTGAGATCACCATGTCCAACCCCCCGAGCACCGCCTTGATACGGAGGTCCAGCGGCAGGGTCTCGTCCTCAATCGGCGCCGTCGACATCCAGCTTCTGCCCTCGATCCAATGCCCGGAATCTTGCCAGAAGGATCCCAGTCCCGCTACCAACCGGAGGATTAGAACCGGTTCGGGGGTGTCGCGCGCCCAGGTGAGCGCGGCACGCAGATTGTCGTGCTCGGCCTCGAGCTGCCGAAACGCCTCGACCTGATCCGGACCTCGGAGGGCTTCATCGAGTCGTTCCACCAAATCGGCAATAGCTTCCGCGTGCTTGCGCCGGAGCTGATCCGGATCAGACTGCTCGGGCAACCGGTCGCGGGCATATTGCCGCAGCGTTTCGAGCAGCCGGTACCGGGTCCCGGTTTCGTCCTCGTCCACGACTATCAACGACTTGTCCACCAGACCCAGCACCAGGTCGGTCACGTCGAAGACCTCGAGCCCCTCTCCCGCACAGACGAGCTCTGCCAATTCGAGGGTGAACCCGCCGCTGAACACAGACAGTCGGGCAAAGAGCAGCTTCTCAGCCTCAGCGAGGTGGTCGTAGCTCCAGGCCACGGTGGCCTCCAGGGTCTGTTGCCGGGGAAGAGCAGTCCGACTTCCTCCTGTCAGCAAACGGAACCGATCGTCCAGGCGGCCGGCAATGTCATCGGGCGACAGCGATCGAATACGTGCGGCTGCCAGCTCGATGGCGAGCGGGACTCCGTCCAGGCGTCGACAGATCTGAACCACGGCCTCGGCATTGTCTACCGTCACGAGGAAGCTCGGCTTCACCAGCGCCCCTCGTTCAGCGAACAGCTTGACCGCGTCGTAGCTCAGAGCACTCTCCCCCTCGGTGAGGGCTCCTTTGGGAACCCCGAGTGAGGAGACCGGATAGCTCACCTCACCGGGCACACCGAGCGCCTCCCGGCTCGTTGCCATCACCTTCACTCCCGGACCGGCTTGCAGCAGCTGCGAAACCAGATCGGCCGAGGCATCGAGCAGGTGCTCGCAGTTGTCGAGGATGACGAGGACCGTCTGATGATGAACCACCGACACGAGGGTCTTCGTGATCGGCTCGCCCGGCTTCGGATGCAAGCCCATTTCCGAAGCGAGCTCTCCGGCAACCAGATCCGGATCCGTGAGCGGCGCCAGCTCGGCCGCCCACAACCCATCCGGAAACTCGTGACCGACGTCCGCCGCCAACTGGTAGGCGAGCCGGCTCTTTCCGGTTCCCCCGACGCCGGTGAGCGTGACGAGCCGGCTCGCCCGCAGCAGCTCATCGAGCTCGCCCAACTCCGCTTCGCGCCCTACAAAGCTCGTCAATTGCATAGGCAGGTTGTTGCGCACCGCATCCAACGACCGCAATGGCGGAAACTCGCTCGGCAGTCCCGTGATCAGGAGCTGGTAGA
>Ga0255057_10001226_pt1 | contig 14618 bp, 9 predicted proteins | sample Cases_109_6_MG_FD_189022 | JGI IMG/M metagenome (GOLD analysis project Ga0255057, IMG submission 189022) | Seawater microbial communities from Amundsen Gulf, Northwest Territories, Canada - Cases_109_6 | ecosystem: Environmental > Aquatic > Marine > Gulf | place: Canada: Northwest Territories... | reverse complement strand
GAACGCAGGGACGAGAGCGCCGCTGCCCCGGGCTGGGCAAAGCAGACCCTGGGCGACGCGGCTCGCTGGGTCGAGAAGGTTGGAGACGACCCCTTCTTCCTCTTCATCCACACCTACGAAGTCCACAGCCCCTACGCGCCCCCTGCCGCCTACCGCGAACTCTTCAGCGACGACGAGTTCGGTCCGCGCAAGCCCGCGGCGCGCGAGAACCAGCGCAACTACGAGCGTGAGATCCGCTACACGGATGACCTCGTCGCCGACTTCCTCGGCGTCCTGGAGCTGGCTGGACTGGCGACGAACAGCATCGTCGTGGTGACTTCGGATCACGGCGAGGCCTTCGGTGAACACTTCGTCGGCGGGCACGGCTTCGATGCCCACGACGAGGCCGTGCTCGTTCCCATGCTATGGCGGGCTCCGGGCGTGATTCCGCCCGGGCTCGTGGTCGAAGCGCAAGTCGGCCTGGCCGACCTCACGCCCACCCTGCTCGAGCTCCTCGGGCTCGAGATCCCCTCCGAGCTCCCCGGCCGAAGCTTCGCGGCACTGCTGCGGGGGGAGGAGGCAGGCGAGGCTCTGGAGGAACGGCCGATCCTGATCGACACCGTTTCGGAACAGACGGGCCTTCGCACCCGGAACTGGAAGTACATCCGCTACCCGAATGGCAAGGAGCGCTTCTACCATCTGCGCCAGAACCCTCGCGAGCGCGGCAAACCCTCGGCCGCGGATGCCGTCGCACTGGCCGAAGCACGGGCGGCGCTCGAACATCAGCAAGCCGCGTGCAAGGAGTGGCTGCGAAAGCACCCGCCGGAAGCAGTCGAGGCCGCTCGGGGCGCCCGAGCCCCAGGCTGGCGCGTCAACCGCGATGAGATCGACGCCCAGCTCCGGGCGCTGGGCTACGCCGAGTAGCCCGTCGGCCTCAGCCGTCTTGCTGGCTGCCCAGCCCCAGGCCGCGCTGCGCCCGCTCGCGAGCACGCTCCACGACGACAGGGGGAACCGGATCCATGCGGCGCATGCCGAAGCGCAGCAGTCCCGGCAGAGCGAAACGCAGCAGGCGCGCGGCCAGCAGGTCCAGCTTGCGCTTGGGCACGATGATCTCGTAGCGCCGCTTCTCGATCGCCTCGAAGATCGCCCGCGTCACCAGCTGGGGCGGCGCCTTCTTCCCCGCGAAGGCAACAGGCTCGTCCTCCTTCTCCCAGATCTCGGTGTCGATGGCGCCCGGTACGATCAATGCCGCGTGGATGTTCGAGCCCTCCAGGTCGTTCCACAGCCCCTCGGTGAATGCGCTCATCGCAGCCTTGGAGGCGGCGTAGACCGCCTCGCGCGGCGGCGCCACCACGGCCGCGAAGGAGGAGACGTTCACCAGGCTCCCGCTCCCCTGGCGCAGCATCACGGGGATGGCCGCGAAGCTAGTCCACACGCAGGAGAGGAAGTTCACCGCGAGAACCCGCTCCACCTCCTCGACCGAGGTGTGGTAGATCTGCTTGTGTTTCGAAATGGCGGCGTTGTTGACCAGCACGTCGAGGCGTCCGTGGCGCGCGACGGCCTCCTCGATGACACGCTCGGCGAAGGCCCGCTCCCCGAGATCGCCGGCCAGGTAGCCGCTGTCGGGAGAGTGCAGCCGGCAGGCTTGCGCCAGCTCCTGGAGCAGCCCCTCACGCCGAGCTACCGCCATCACCACCGCACCGCGCTCCGCGAAGGCCTGCGCCGTGACGCGGCCGATTCCGGAGGAGGCACCGGTCACCACGACGACTTTTCCGGTGTAGTCCAGGGCTCAGCTCTCGGGCAGGCTGTTGCCGTCGAAGCCCTCGGCCCACTCGTAGCACTGCACCTCGATCATCAAGGGGAGCCGGTAGCGCACGTAGCAACTGTGGAGCTTGAGAACGCCGTAGTCTTCGACCTCGTGCTCGACGATCTCGACGCTATCGTCCCGCACCCGGAACTTGCGCGCTCGCTCGAGCATCTCCAAGAGCTCCCGGGGTGAGCCGACGGACATGCCGAAGTGGTCTCCGTCCGGACAGCGCATCGGCTGCGGGTCGGCAACCAGGAAGACGAATTGCTCGTTGTTGTAGGCGCGCAGCACCAGCCGCACCCGGTCTTCGGTGAGGGTGGGCATCTCACTCCAGCCGAAGACCTCTGCGTAGAAGGCGAGGATCTCGCTGCGCCCCTGCTCGTCCAGCAGCTCGGCCGCAACGCTCATCGCCACGTGATTGAAGCGGGGCATGCGCGTGGCTTGGAGTTCACTCACGACCGCGCCAGCTTCTCCGCTGCCCGAAAGCGTGTCAAGGACTCCAAACCACTCCTGGGGCAGCGCTTGTGGCGGGGAGCGCCGCGCTCTAGAATATCTGACACATCGTCAGATCATTCGAAACGATCCGTCTCCGGCCCCGAGGAGCCCCCCCGTGCGCGAATACCGTCTGATCGACGCGGATTCTCACACCCTCGAACCGCCCCACATCTGGAGCACCTGGCTACCCGCGAAGTTCCGCGACCGCGCACCGCGCCTGGTGAAGGACTCCGAAGGTGGCGACGCCTGGGAGTTCGAGCGCGGCGCCCCGCCCATGGAGATCGGCCTCGTCACCACACCGGGCCGCCGCTACGAGGAGATCCGCTGGCGCGGCTCCAGCTACGACTCGATTCGTCGTTCCTGCTTCGACCCGAAGGCTCGTCTCGAAGACATGGACTTCGACGGCATCGACGCCTGTTTCCTCTACCCGAGCCAGCGCACCATGTTTCACTTCATGGGAAGCGAGGAGCGCGAGTTCCACCTGGCCGGCGTGCGCGCCTACAACGACTGGATCTCGCAGGAGTTCTGCGCAGCGGATCCGGAGCGGCTCTTCCCACTGGCGCAGATGCCGAACCTCGGCGTCGACGCCATGATCGAGGAGATGACCCGCTGCAAGCGCGCGGGTTTCCGGGGCGTGATCCTGTCGACCTGGCCCTCCGGTCAGGATGACCTGTTGCCCGAAGACGACCGTTTCTTCGCCGCAGCGGAAGAGATGGGGCTCCCGATCTCCATCCACATCAACATCCGACGCAAGCGCAACCCGCACCCCAGCCTGGAGGGTCCCGCGGCGATCGGGGCCATGGCACTCGCCGGCATGCTGATGTTCCCGCCCATCCTGTGCGAGCTCATCATGTCGGGGCTCTTCGACCGCCATCCGCGCCTCACGATCGTCGGGGTCGAAACCGAGGTGGGCTGGATCCCCGAGGCTCTGGAGCAGATCGACAACTTCTACTGGCGCAACCGCACCCACACCGGGCTCGCGCTGAAGCACCTGCCGAGCGAGTACTTCCACCGGAACTTCATCTGCACCTTCATTCGCGACGCCATCGGAATCCAGCTGCGCCACGACGTGGGCGTCGAGAACATGGCGTGGTCGACGGATTTCCCACACCACGGCTGCGACTGGCCCTACAGCCGAAAGGTCGTGAACGAGATGATGCTCGGCGTGCCCCGGGCGGAACGCCACGCGATGCTCGCCGGGAACATGCTGCGCGTCTATGGGCTGCCTCAGGCAGCCGGCTGAGGCAGCACTCAGGCGGCGGCGCGCCTTCGGCTCGCGATCCAGCCCCCGAGACCCAGCAGCCCCACCAGCACCGCCTGCGCAGCCGGCGCCAGGGCCGGCGCGTCGTTGGCGAAGTCGCAGATGTTGGAGATGCCGTCGCCGTCCGCATCGAGCCCGGTCGCGCAGGGGTCTTCTCCCTGCACCACCTCGACGATCAGGTTCGCGTGCAGGTTCTCGAAGCTCTGCATACTGCCGTCCGGCCAGTAGATCTCGACCCGGTCGGCACGCGTCGCGCCGGCCAGGCCTATGTGCACCGGGTTCGGCGCCAGCGGGGAGTCCACGACCTCACGGGTCCGGGAAACGCCAGCGGTCGTCACCACCACACGGGCTCCCCAGACGTCGCGGCCGCTGGCCGGACTCAGGTCGAGCATCAGCCAGTTGCCGCTGGCGATCAGATTCTCGAAGAGGGCACCGTTCCCCCCGCCCGCGACGGCCGCCGTGGGGGCAAAGATGTCGAGATCGCCATCCTGGTCGAGGTCGAAGATCGCGGTGGCGGTGCTGCGCGGTAGCGCCGCTCGCGGGAAGGCCTGGTCGGTGATGAGGCTGAAGACCCCGTTGCCATCGTTCTCGAACAGCTCGTTGCGCAGATCCCCCCCGCCCTCGGTGTTCAAATACAGGTCGAGGTCGCCATCGTTGTCCAGGTCGAAGAACGCGGTGCCCCACAGGAAGCCCGAGGGGTCGCCGTCCAGATCCCCCGAGCTGGCAGTGACGTCGAGGAACTGGCCGTTCCCGAGGTTCCGGAAGAGCGCCTGGTGCTGGGCGCCCGTCGGCGCACCGATTCCCGTGAGCAGCACGTCCACCCAGCCATCGCCATCGACGTCGCCCACGGCGATGCCGTAGCCCCGGCCCAGCGGGTGCTGCAAGCCGGACCCGGCCGTCACGTCGCTGAAGAAACCGCTGCCGTCGTTCTGGAAGACGCGAGTGTGTGAGCCGTCCGAGACACCGAAGATGTCCTGGTCACCGTCCTGGTCGTAGTCGAAGGCCACGGCCTGGCCGATGAAGGGCACGAAATCCATGAGGCCCGAGCCCAGGGCCACGTCCGCGAGGCCCCCGTTTCCGTCGTTGCTCAGCAGCGTCGGCTGCTCGTCCCCTCCGAAGAGGTCCACGGTCCCGTTGCCGTCGTGGTCGAGGGCGATCGCGGTGATGAGGTCGAGATCGGGCGCCAGGCCGGCCGTCGCGCTCACGTCGTCGAAGAAGGAGAACCAGCCCTCATTCTCGTAGGCGAAGTTGCCGGCCGTGGGGTTCCCGCCGACGAAGAGGTCGGGGTAGATGCCCGGGGTCAGGTCGAAGAAGAGCCCCACGAAGCGGCCAAGGCTCCCGTGCTCGGCGACGCCCACCTCCTTCGTCACCTCGGCGAAGCGGCCGCGCGTGTTCCGGTAGACCCCGAATTCCTGAAACTGCACGTACACCAGGTCGAGATCCCCGTCGTCGTCGAAGTCTGCCGCCCGGGCGTTGAGGGGAAGCGTATCGATCACCGGGATTCCAGGCTTCCCAACCGGCTGGAAGTAGGTGACCTGGAGCTCGATCGGGATCACGGCCTCTACCCCGTTGGCGTCGCGCAGCAGGAGCTCCAGCTGCAGCTCGCTCCCGAACTGGACCTGGTCGCTCAGCTCGATCACGAATGGGGGCCCGCTGCTGGATATCTCTCCCTGATCGATGTAGCCGAAGGAGGCCTGGGCATGGGTCACGCTCACGTCGGGCTGCAGGCTGACCAGCGTGCCCATGACGCCCGGAGCCTGCTTCCAGAAGTTGCGGACGGAGAGATCCAGCTCCGCCTCGGCTCCGGGCAGCAGGGGGTCCGCGTCGATCCCGACGAGCTGGAACACGGGCCCCGGCTCGGCCCGGAGCGACGCCAGCAGGTCGAGGCGGCCCGAGCCCAGCAAGGTGGCGAAGCCAGGGTTCGCGGCGTCGATCGGCACAGCGCCAGCCATCAGGCGGCCGCGCAGATCGTCGATGCTCTCGCCGGGGTGTGCGCTCATCAGCGCGGCCGCCGCCCCAGCCACGTGCGGGCACGCCATGCTGGTACCGTTCAGCCACAGATAGTCCGTCTCCACCACACGCTCCGGCACCTGGCTGGCGATCCCGTTGGCCCCACCGTGCGCATTCAGCGAGAGCACGGCAACACCGGGTGCCGAGAGGTCGATGCCCAGGCCGAAGTTGGAGAAGCCGGCCCTCACGTCTTCGTGATCCACCGCGGCAACTGCCATCACCGTGTCGATCCCGGCGGGGCTGAAGGCACTGACGTCGCCCGACGCATTGCCGGCAGCCGCGATGGAAAGCACCCCCGCGGCATAGGCGTAGGCGAAGGCGTCGACGATGACCGCAGCCTGCGACGCGCCACCCCACGAGTTCTGGAGGATGTCGGCGCCGTTGTCGACAGCGTAGATCAGGGCGTTGGCCAGATCGGTGGCAGTGCCCTGGCCCGCCGAATTCAGCCCGCGAACCGCCATGAGCTGGGACCAGGGAGCCAGCCCGGCGACGCCTTCGCTGTTGTCGGCGGCCGCCGATACCGTGCCGGCGACGTGCGTACCATGGCCTCGCCCGTCGTTGGTGATGGCGTCGGCTCCCACGAAGTCCCAACCGTTCAGGTCGTCGATGAAGCCGTTGGCGTCGTCGTCGATTCCGTTTCCGGGAATCTCACCCGGGTTGACCCAGATCCGGCCGGCGAGGTCCGGGTGGGCGACATCGACTCCGGAGTCGACGATCGCCACGACCACGCCGTCGCCCGGCCGCGTCTCGCCGGCGCCGAAGTCTCCGTCGCCGTTGGTATCGAAGTCGTTCCAGGCCTCGATGGCCTGGCTGTTGCGCAGCCCATAGAGGTCGGGGAAATCCTGCGCCCAGGCGCCCTCGGACCAGGTGACACCGTCCTGGGACACGAAGCGATCGTCCGGGATCAGCGCGACCGGTGGCAGCGTCTCGGCCAATGCGCTGTAGAGGTAGTTGGGCTCGGCGTACACCACATCGGGATCCGCGGCGAAGGCGGCCGCTAGCGCCGACAGATTGGCCCCCGCTGCAACTTCGAGAGTGAAGACGTTCTCGAGATCCGGCGGCAAGAGGCCCCGGGGCGCGCGTGAGGCCCGAGCCGGATGCGCACCGCGCAGGGCCCGGGCTCGATCCGCGGCCGCCTTCCCAGGCGCCTGGTCGTAGCCACGGAAGGCGCGGCGCGCGCGCCGAACGCCGTGCGCAGCTGCGAGCGCATCCAGGGAGTTCGAGCCGAAGGAGGGATTGCCGCCACTGGCAAGGGCAGCTTGCGCCGCCGCCCGCGAGGCGGCGGGAGCGAACTTCACGACCAGCTCGCCCGGCACGTAGACACGCCCCGGGTCGCCTAGAAAGGTGGCGGCCGAGAGCCCGCGCTGCTCGACGTCGCTGGCCTGCGTGGGAAGCGAGGCAACCAGCGCAGCCACCAAGATCGACGCGCGGGCAAGGTTCTTGGGGGAGACGCAGCTCACGACTCACCCGAGAGTAGGACCCACCCGAACCAAGGGCACGCACGCGGTGGGAAACCCCCCGCTCGCGTATAATGCGCCCCTGTGCTCGCCCCCCGCCGCATCGCTGCGTCGCTCCTGGTCGCGACCGTACTGCTCGCTTCGGCGTTGCCGTGCCCGCCGGCGGGGGCAGAAACGAGGGAGACACACCCCGTTTTCGCGAGCAGCTCGGCTGTCGATGACGCAGAACGCCCGCTGGAGATCGGCCCCGCCTGCCCTTGCAGCTGTGAAAAGAAGGAAGGCTCCCTAACCAACGCCCAGCTGGGAATCGGCCTCCTGCTCTCCGACGGGGCCAGGCCGGGTGCCGACGCGCGACCCCTGCAGCAATCGCCCCCGCTGCGCTTCGCGCCGCCCAGCTTTCGGGTCGAGCCCGTCCCCATCTAGACCTCCGCGTCGGCCGCTTTCCCAACCGATGCCCCGCAGCGGAACCCAGCTGGTCCGCACGGAGGGAGGTGTTCTCATGCGCCACTTCAGCGCCGCGCTCGCACTGCTATCGCTCTCGTTCCTGACCTGGACCGAGGCGGGCACCGCCCGGGCCGAGGCCGGGCCCAGCTTTCAGTTCCGCCCCGACGACCATGCGCCCATCGGTGTGATGGGCGACCACATTCACAAGAAGGGAGAGTGGATGCTCTCCTACCGCTTTGCCTACATGCGCATGAAAGGCAACCGCGATGGCACGCGCCGCTTGAGCAACCAGGAAGTGCTCCAGGACTTCATGGTCACGCCTACGGACATGGACATGTATATGCACATGTTCGGCGCGATGTACGCCCCGACGGACTGGGTGACCGTCATGATCACGCTGCCGTGGATCCAGAAGAGCATGGACCACCTGACCGGCATGGGGCAGGGCTTCACCACGACCACGAACGAGATCGGCGACTTCAAGACCATGGGGCTGTTCCGGCTCTTCGAGAACGAGCACCACGAAGCGCACCTGAACTTTGGGATGAGCTGGCCGACGGGGCCGATCCTGGCCACGGACGAGACGCCCGCCGGCAGCGTCGTCCTGCCCTTTCCCATGCAGACCGGCTCCGGGACTTTCGACATGATCCCGGGCCTCACCTACAACGGGAAGAGCGACCGCCTCTCCTGGGGCGCGCAGGTCCTCGGCACCTACCGGATCGGACAGAACACGGCCGACTACACCGCCAGCGACCGTGTCGACTTCAGCTCCTGGCTGGCGGTGCCCTGGACCAACTGGATCTCCACTTCAGGGCGCGTGGCCGTGCACTGGTGGAGCGACTACGGGGGGGACCAGGTACGAGCGCCGCCGCCGCCCACCATCCCCACGGCCCGCCCCGACCTGCGTGGAGGTACCTCCATCGACCTGCTGGGCGGCGTCAACCTGTACGTCCCGCTGGGCCCGCTCGGCCGGCACCGCTTCGCCATCGAAGCCGGCGCTCCGGTGGAGCAGTGGCTCGACGGACCGCAGCTCGAGACGGACTGGAAGGTGATCGTGGGCTGGCAGAAGGCCTTCTGAAGCGGGCGCGTGATATCGTGACGGCCTGATGTCGCTGCTTGCGTGGGTTGCGCTGGCTGGGGTCCTGGTGGCCGCCATCTCGCTGGCGATGATGTGGCGTGCGCGCTCGGAGAGCGTGCGGCTGCGTCGGCGCATCGAAGACGCGGTGATGGAGCTGCAGAACCTCCAGCTCGCCTTCTCGCGCTTCGCACCCGAGGCGCTGGTGGAGGAGATCATCGCCACGGGCCTGCCCACCAGCGGCGAGCGCAAGGAGGTGACCGTTCTCTTCGCCGACCTGGTGGGCTACACGCCCCTGGCGGAGCGCGTCGAGCCCTCCCAGCTGGTCGAGATCCTGAACGGCTGCTTTGAGCGCCTGAGCGGCGCCATCACCGAGCACCGCGGCCACGTGGGGACCTTCATCGGCGACGGCATCCTCGCCTTCTTCGGCATGCTCGAGCCCAACCCCTGGCAAGCCGACGACGCCGTGCGCGCGGCACTGGCCATGCGCGCGGCGCTGGCGGACTACAACCGCGAGCTCGAGGCCAAGGGCCTGCCGACCCTGGCCGTCGGTGTGGGCCTGCATCGGGGCAGCGGCGTGGCGGCTCTGGTGGGAAGCCGCGAGCGCAAGGAGTTCACGCTGGTGGGCCGCACGATCAACGTGGCGGCCCGGGTGCAGGGCTGGACCCGACAGGAGCAGGCGGACTTGCTGCTCACCGAGGACGTGAAGGCCGGCCTCGATCCGCGCTTCGTGCTGAAAGAAGTGCCCGCGGCAGAGCTCAAGGGCATCGAGGGTCCGGTGAGGCTCTGGGCCATCGAAGGCGTCCAGGCCGAGGGAACGGCTAGCCCAGCTGCTCCCCCCGGATGAGCTTCCCGGGCAGCGCCCCGGTGGGCTCGTCGTGCTCCATGGTGATCTCGCCGGAGACGATGGTCGCCCGGTAGCCGCGCGCGCGCTGCATGAAACGCTTCCCGCCGGCCGGCAGGTCGTGGATCATCTGCGGCGCCTCGAGCTTCAAGGCGTCGAGATCGATCACGTTGATGTCGGCCTTCTTGCCCAGCTCGAGGGTGCCGCGGTCGCGCAGCCCGTAGAGGTCGGCTGTGTCCTTGCTCATGCGCTTCACGACGAACTCGAGGGGCACCCGCTCGCCGCGCTTCCGGTCGCGCACCCAGTGGGTGAGCATGAAGGTCTGGATCGAAGCGTCGCAGATGATGCCGCAGTGGGCGCCGCCATCGCCGAGGCCGAGCGCCGCGCGCGGGTGATAGAGCATCTCGCGGATGGGGTCCGCCGTGAGCTGGGAATAGTTGAGCACCGGAACCAGAAAGAGCTCCTTGCCGTCGCGCTCGAGCATGCGCTCGTAGAACAGCTCGGTGGCGTCGCGGCCGTCACGCTGCGCCAGTGCCTCGATGGAGTCCTCGTAGCGGGGCTCGTAGTCCGGCGGGTCGCCCATGGGGAAGACGCGGCCCAGGCCCTGGAGCAACATCGAGGTCTCGGGCGACGCCTCCTCCAGGATCTTCGCCTTCGTCTGCGGATCGCGCATACGCCGCACGCGCTCGTCGAAGTCGAGCTCCAAGAGAGAGGCGTAGGTGGGGCAAGCCGCGAAGGGGTGGATCACCGTCTGGTGCCCCACCAGCATGCCGAAGGGGCGACCGGCCACCTGGGGAAAGACCTGGGCGCCTTCCGAGACTGCCTCCGCAGAGAGCCGCAGTAGCTCGCGCCAGAGATCGGGCGCAGCGTCGACTTGCACCATTGCGAAGGTCACCGGGCGCCGGATCTCGCTGGAGAGCCGGCGCATCCAGTCGAGCTCCGCCAGCGGAGCTGCGATGTCCTCACCCGCCGCACCCGCCGCGGCGCACTCGAAGATGCCCTGGCCCAGCTCGCCCAGCACCCGGCCGATGCCGAAGAGCTCGTCCTCGGCCGCGAAGGTGCCGGGCACCGGCTCGCCGGTGATCGCCCGGTGCGCGAGCGTGCGCGAGGTCGAGAAGCCAAGTGCCCCCGCGGCGATTCCCTCCTTCACGAGGGCGGCCATCTTCTCGATGTCGTCCGGGGTGGCGGGCTCGTTGTTGGCTCCGCGTTCGCCCATCACGTAGGTGCGTACGGAGCCGTGCGGCACCTGGGTGCCGACGTCCATGCAGAAGCGCCGCTTCTCGAGGGCGTCGAGAAACTCGGGGAAGCTCTCCCACTCCCACTGGATGCCCTCGTGCAGGGCCGCGCCGGGTATGTCCTCCACGCCCTCCATCAGCTGGATCAGGAAGTCCTCCTGCCCCGGGCGCACCGGCGCAAAGCCGACGCCACAGTTGCCCACCACCACGGTGGTAACGCCGTGGTAACAGGAGGGCGCGAGCTGCGGGTCCCAGGTGGCCTGGCCGTCGTAGTGGGTGTGGATGTCGACGAAGCCCGGAGTGACCGCGAGGCCCTCGGCGTCGAGTGTGCGCAGCGCCTCACCCGAGACCTCACCCAGGGCCGCGATGCGCCCGTCTTTCACCGCCACGTCACCCCGGCGCGGAGCCGCACCAGTGCCGTCGACGAGGGTTCCACCGCGAATCACGAGGTCGTAGGACATGGCTACCCCTGGTACAGGGTGATCGAGGAGAAGAGCAGCGCGGGCCGCTCGCTCCCGACCACGTGGATCGCCACTTCGCGCTCGATGCGGGTGCCCTTCTTGCCAGCCTGCACGTCGGCCAGCCGCGCGCGCGCGTGGATCTTCGCCCCGGACGGAACCGGCGAGAGGAAGCGCAGCTTGTCGGAGCCGTAGTTCACGACGTTGCGCTGTCCCGTGATCTTGAAGGGGTTGGCCTCGCGGGCGCCGGCGGACACGCGCGGCAGCAGCGCCAAGGTCAGAAAACCGTGGGCCACGGGACCACCGAAGGGGCTCTCCCGCTTCGCCCTCTCGACGTCCACGTGGATCCACTGGTGGTCCCCGGTGAGCTCGGCGAACTGGTTGATCATCTCCTGGCTCACCTCGAGGGGCTCGCCGAAGGGGCCGTACTCTTCGCCGACGCGCGCCTGCAGGGCCGCCACATCGTCGAAACGGATCTCTTCCATGCCGTCCTCCGTCGCAGCCTACGAGCCTAGCGCAGCTGGGCGCGCCGGAGCCGTCGCCCGGTGTCCCCTGGAGTCACTTCGAGTCGTAGCGCGTCACCCCGTCCCAACCCGGGCCCGGGGCCTCTGCAGCGTAGGCACGACACAGCTCGAGCAGGCGCTCGGCGGCGGGGTCGCTGCCGTCGTGTAGCAGCTCCTCGAGCTGGACGATGGCTGCGTCGAAGCGCCCGTCGCTGTAGCTGTCGAGAGCCTCTTCGTAGCGCTTGGCGCGCTCCAGCTGCTCCGCTGCAACTTCGCGGGCTTCGCCCAGCGGCTGGTAGATAGCCCCCGCTTCGCTCTTGCCCTTGACGGCGACCCGGTCGATGCGCCGCCAGGAAAAGCCCGGCCCCGCGGCCTGCACGACGGTCTCGGTCGCCAGCACACTGGTTCCGTAGCGGGCGTTCAAGGCCTCCAGCCGGCTGGCCATGTTCACCGTATCCCCCAGCACGGTGTAGTTGAGGCGATTCGGCGAGCCGATGTTCCCCACCACGACGCGTCCCGCGTTGAGGCCGAAGCGGGTGGGAAGCGACGGCAGCCCGCGCTTCTCCCAGGCCTCGTTCAGCTGCAGAATCCGCGCGCGGCAGCGGAGCACGGCTCGCACCGCGTTGCGCCCCTGCTCCGGGTCGGGCTCCGGCGCGCCCCAGAAGGCCACGATGGCGTCACCCACGAACTTGTCGACGGTGGCGTTCTCCCGATGCAGCTCATCGAGCATGGCGCTGAAGTACTCACCCATCAGGTCGGTGAGCTCCTGGGGCTGCATGCGCTCGGCCACGCTGGTGAAGCCCGCGATGTCCGTGAACAGGATCGTGAGCTCCGCACTGCGCCCACCGATGCGCGCCACCTCACCGCGGCGCAGCAGCTGACGCACCAGGTCGATCGGGACGTAGCGCGAGAAGGACTCGAGGGCCGTCACCATCTGCGCGTTGGCATAGGCCAGCTGTGCCACCTCGCGCAGCGGGGACTGCACGCTCACGGCGTCGGTGAGCCGCAGCTCGCGCACGTAGGCGCTCTGCTCGGCGAGCTCCTCGAGGGGCCGGCTGTAGCGGCGCGCCAGCACCCCGGTCATCACGACGGCGGCCAGCAGCGCGAGCCCTGAGACGGCCAAGACCAGGTTGCGCTGCTGCGCGGCCTGGGCCAGGAAGTCGCTCTCCGGCACCACCACACCGATCCACAGCCGCTGGTTGCCCACCTCGACGGGGCGGAATCCGCCCCACCAGGGCTCGTCGTCGGCCTCGTAGTCGAAGTGGGGGACCGTTGCGGCATCGCGCGCGCGCCAGACGTCGACCGCGCGGCTTACCGCCGGCAAGCCGAGCTCTCCGGCTGTCAGCAGAACGGCGTCGTGATCGGCCTCGGGCTTGCGCCCGCCGCGCGCGTCCGGGTGACGCAAGGTCTGCCGCACGCCGTCGGCATCCTCCCAGCGCTCGTCCGCGGGCAGACCGAGCACGGACCCGTCCGGGTGCAGCACGAAGACCTTGCCGTTGGCGCTGGGGCGCAGCCCCACCGTGAAGCGCGACAGGTCCATCAAGAGCAGATCGAAAGCCACGAGCCGCGTCTGCCCGGTCTGCGGATCCTGCCACTTGTAGGAAGCCGTCATGCCGGCGTCGCGCGTGATGAAGAAGTAGTAGGGATCGGTCCAGTGGATCTCGCCCAGCGGCGGCGCCGTATAGAAGGGGCGCGTGCGTGGATCGTAGTCGCGCGGCTCGGGCGGCAGGGGACCTTCGCTGTGGAGCTCGAGGCCACCGGTCCAGCGCGCCTCGAAGCCTGCCTCGGGCCCCCGATCTGCCCACACCACGCGGTTGTACCACTCGTAGCGATCGGCTCCGCGCAGGTCGCGGAACAGCAGATACTCGAGGCCGCCGTCGTGCACCAACATCATCGAAGTGATCTGGCGGTTGTGCTCGAGCAGGGGGCGAAAGACCGAGTTCAGCCGCGGCAGATCGCCGCGGGCCTGGTAGCCCACCAGGCCCGCGTCCCACCAGGAGCGGGACGAAGCCAGCATGGCGTCGACGGAGCCAAAGAAGTGGCTCATGGCATCCTCGGCGCGGTCCGAGGACTGGTCGATCAGCTGCAGAGAGAGTCCGCGCACGGTCCGGCGCGCGCCGATGCTCATGATCAACAGGATCGTGAGCGAGACCCCGAGCACAAGCGCCAGGAACCTGCGCAGCAGGCTGCTGTGGATGCTGACGGTTCGCATGGGGCGGGTCCGGCTGGGCCAGCTTAGCGAGCTTCTGGGCTTGGCCGGTTATCGGCCGGCTCGCGCCGTCCTGCCGGCACGGCAAGCCTGCGGCTTGCCTCTGTCTGTCTGTCTGTCTGCCTGCCGCCGGGTAACCGGCTAGCCGTAGCGGTGCCCGTCGATCTCGCTGCCCGCCAGCCTCGCCAGCGCCTTCTCCAGCAGCGGCTCGACCTGGATCTTCTGGTTGCCGGTGTAGGAGAGCTCGTCGGCACTGAAAACGAGGATGCGCTTCGGCACCTTGTAGGCCGCCAGGCGCTGGCGCAGCCAGGCGCGCAGCTCCGCCTCGTCGATACTGGCACCGTCGACCGGCACCGCGCACAGCACGATGGCCTCGCCCAGGTCCGGGTGCTCCACGCCCAACGCGACGCCCACACGCAGCCCGGGATAGGCCGTCAGCGTTTCCTCGATCTCGAGGGGAGACACGTTGGCACCCCCGGTCTTGATGATGTTCGAGAGCCGGCCGGACCAGTGCAGGTAGCCGTCGGCGTCGATGCAGCCGCCGTCCTGGGTGCGGAAGAAGCCGTCCTCGTCGACGCTCTGCTCCGGCAGCAGCTTGTAGTAGCCGCGCATGAAGCTGACGCCCTTGAGGGCGATCTCTCCTTCCTGACCCGGCGCCAGGCGTTCGCCCGTCAACGGATCGACGATGCGGAAGACGTTGCCCGGCCAGGGTTTGCCGTGGGTCGAGTGGCGCAGCGGCGCCGGCGAGTCGGCGGGGATGCCGCTCGCAATGGTGAAGGTCTCGGAGAGGCCGTAGGAGGCGCCGACCCCGTACTCGTCCTTCTCGACGCCGGCCAGCGGC
>Ga0255057_10001225_pt1 | contig 14620 bp, 14 predicted proteins | sample Cases_109_6_MG_FD_189022 | JGI IMG/M metagenome (GOLD analysis project Ga0255057, IMG submission 189022) | Seawater microbial communities from Amundsen Gulf, Northwest Territories, Canada - Cases_109_6 | ecosystem: Environmental > Aquatic > Marine > Gulf | place: Canada: Northwest Territories... | reverse complement strand
TTCGCCATGTTCTGAGTGTAGCTGCGTCGGTTGACGTGGACAAGGAAGCGACTATACTGAGTGAAGTTAAAATCGTCACCGCGCAGGCTCAGCAAAAGACGGAGCACTCGGGGCAGACTCGTAGCTTCGGTCAATGGTGGGATCGGGCGTTGTCGATTTCACGGCTCATCGTTCGTTGCCATAACGAGCGAGGTAAGATCGCCTCGTAGACACGACACAGAAGGAGGAAGCAATGGGCAACCCTGTAGTGCATTTCGAGGTGATGGGTACGGATAGCGAAAAGCTCCGTGACTTCTATTCGAAGATGTTTGGCTGGGACGTGCAGATCGCGCCGGAGATAGACTACGGCCTGGTGGACAATGGTGGCAAGGGGATCAACGGTGGGATAGGCAAGGGCGACCAGGCCCACGCGACGTTCTATGTCGAGGTTGATGATCCGCAGGCACACCTCGAAAAGATCGAAGCGGCGGGCGGAAAGACCACGGTGCCGGTGACGGTAATTCCAAACATGGTGACGTTCGCAATGTTCACGGACCCCGAGGGGAATCTCGTCGGGTTAGTGAAGTCAGACGACTCGTAGGAGGGTTGAGAAGATGGTGAAAGGTCTTGAGAGCGCAATCATCTGGACGGACGACCTCGGTCGTTTGCTGCCGTTCTATCGTGATCTACTGGGGCTGAAACCGGAGTTTGAGAGCGATGACTTCGTCGCCTTCGGATCGCCGACGGGTGGCTCCCGCCTGGCGCTGGGGCGTCACAGCGAGGTCAGCGGCCAGACGAAGGACCCGTTCCGGATGATGCTAAACCTCTCTGTTGACGACTGTCAGGTAGAGTACGATCGGTTGAAGGCCAAAGGAGTGGAGTTCCTCCGGGAGCCGAGCAAGGAAGGCGACGACCTCATCATGGCTACGCTGAAGGATCCCGACGGCAACATGCTTCAGCTGATGCAGCAGACCTAGGCCCGATCGGAGGGATCCTCCAGGAGCCTGATCCAAGTCGAGACCGCGTACGCGTGTAGGGCGCCGTCTTCATCGAAGACGGCGCTTCCTGCGTAGACCTTCCGCCCGCCCTCTCCGCGCGGCCAACCGATGACGACGTAGCGACCGCCGACGTCGATCGGACGAGTGAGCTTGGCGGCGACCCGTCCCAGCACAGCGGGTCTCCCGGGCGCGAAGTCGTTGGAACTCCAGCCGCTGGGACAATCGAGCGCAGCCCAAACGATCTCCGTTCGTACGTGGCCGTCAGCCGACGTAATCTCTGGCCGCACGATCCAGGGTGTGGCGGCGACGTTCCGTCCGGCGACGGGTCCAGCGAAGAGACGAAGGCCGTCTCCTTCGGCACGGTCGGTGCCGCAGACCATGCACGTTGGGAAGATATGGTCCTCGAATCCGCCGAACGCGCGAGAAGCGACTTCGGCATCCGCGAACGATACGGGATCGGGCACTTCGGCCTCCACTTGAGACGGACGAGCCTCTGCAATGAGGATCTCGCCGTCGTGCAGCGAGATCAAATCGCCATCGCGCTGGATAGACATCGGGGTCGCGAGTGGCGGCGGCTTTCGGAGCGTCACCTCGACGTCCGTGCCGCCCAGGACGTTCGCGAGGCGGCCGGCGGTATATCCACCCTGCCCGGAGTCTGGCGGCCCGTTGAAGCCCAGTTCTATCGTGATCGAGTCGCTCATGAGGCCTCCAGCGCCGTCTTGACGATCGATGTGAGCCGTTTCAGATCATTTTTTTCCACGGTTCGAGGGTCGAGCAGTAGCGTGTCGCGTTCGATCCGGCCGACTACGGCGGTTTCGCCGGTTCGCAGGCGTTGAGCGAGGGCGGTAAGGTACGCGCCGTCACCTTCGATCGCGACAAGGTTGGACGCAAGGCCTTCTTCGGGAAGACTGCCGCCTCCGATCATCGAGCGCCCGTCCACGACCCGCGCCTTGGATCCTATTCCGCGGGCGATGGACTTAGCGCGCTTCTCCGTTTCCGCTAGAGACATAGAGATCATCCGCCATACCGGCACCTTGTCCAGCGCCTCGCCCCGCAGATAGTGGAGGAGCGTCGCCGTCAGGCCGGCGATGCTGGCCTTGTCCATCCGCACAGCCCGCGCCAATGGATGCCGTTTCAGTCTTTCGATTAACGCGGTGCGGCCGACGATGATCCCGGCCTGCGGTCCGCCAAGCAGCTTGTCGCCGGAGAACATGACGAGATCCGCGCCCGCGGCTAGGCTCTCCTGCACGGTGGGTTCGGGCGCCAGGCTGAATTGTGGCGTCTCGATCAGGCATCCGGAGCCGATGTCGTCGAGCAGTAGCACGTTGCGCTGGCGCGCCAGCGTGCCGAGATCGTCGATCGACGTGGAGTCCGTGAAGCCGACGACGCGGAAGTTGCTGGCGTGCACGCGCATGAGCGCGACCGTCTTCTTGGTTATCGCGTCGTCGTAGTCCTTGATGTACGTACGGTTGGTGGTGCCGACTTCGACGAGGCGCGTCTTGGACTGAAGCATAACGTCCGGTATGCGGAACCCGCCGCCGATCTCCACCGCCTGTCCGCGGGAGATGATGATTTCGCCACCCTCAGAAAGAGCCGAGAGCGCGAGCAAGAGGGCCGAGGCGTTGTTGTTGACGGCGATCGCAGCATCAGCGCCGGTCAGCCGTTGCAGTACCGATTCCAGGTGTACGAAACGTGAGCCGCGCTCACCCGCTTCGAGATCGAACTCGAGGTTCGAGTAGCCGCGCGAGACCTCCGCCATCGCTGCGATCGCGTCGTCTGAAAGCGGAGCGCGGCCGAGGTTGGTGTGAATGATCACTCCGGTAGCGTTGATGACGGGCCGCAGCGAGGGTTGGAACGCCAGCCTGGCGATGCCGATTACAGTTTCGACGATCTGGTCCTCAGTCGGTGGGCGCTTGCCTTCCGACACGGAGATGCGGGCGAGCTCCACAGCTTCACGGACGATCTCTGTGACCGCCGAGGCACTGCCGTCGGCGAGCGCGTGCACCCGCTCGTCAGAGAGGATGCTGTCCACTGAGGGCAGATCGCGGTAGGGATTGTCTTTCACCATGCGTGGAACCTCGATGTTCTCGAATTGTAGCATCGGGTTTGTAAGGGCCAGCCGGCGATCGAGTGCCGTCCCGGCGGGGGGGCTGCGGTGACCGGCTGATAGAATTACGCTTGTCGAACCAAAACAGATCACCAAGAGACGGAGAGCGCAGATGACCAAACCACCCGCCCCTGTTCCGGGCGTTTTCGACCAAGCATTCCTGATCGGCGTCGACGGCGTGACAGAGGTGCTTCTGATCCGCCACGGCCAGCAAGACATCGATTTCAACGGCCCGATCGGTGAGGTGATGGACCCGCCATTGTCCGAACACGGTCTCGCGCAGGCGGCGCTTCTTGGCGAGGCGCTCTCGACGACGCACTTCGATACGATCTTCGCAAGCCCTTTGCGCCGGGCGATGCAGACTGCGGAGGCGGTGCAGCACCATCACAAGCATCTGGAGCTCGACGTCATGGTTGACCTGGAGGAAGTGAGGATATTCGAGGATGTGCCGCCGGAGAAGACTGCACTGGAGTTCTTCGGCAAGGATCTTCTGATGGCCGTGCGTCAGCGCATGCTCCAGGAGCGGTCGTGGGACGTCTACCCGAACTCGGAGTCGAGCTTCGACTTCCGTAAGCGTGCTGTGAACGCCGTCGAGACCGCGATCGCGCGCAACGTCGGTGAGCGGATTGCGATCGTTTGTCACGGCGGCGTGATCAACGCCTACATCGGGCACATCGTGCGATCCTCGTACGACATGTTCTTTCGTCCGGGGCATACCTCGGTGAGCGTCGTAGCATCGGGCGGAGAGCGGCGGATCCTTCGTACCGCGAACGATACGAATCACCTACGGACGGCGGAGGGCGACTTCGCGACGTATTGAGGTTGGAAAATGAGCGCGCCGAATCGTTTCTTGACCCTCCAATAGACCACCAATAAGATGGCGACAGAACCATGCCCCTGAAACCCAACCTGCGTATACCCGGACCAACGCCCGTCCCGCCAGACATCCTGGAGGCGATGGCGCGGCCTATGGTGAACCACCGAGGCAAGCCGTTCGCCGCCATCGTCGGGCGAGCGTCGGATCGGTTACAGGACTTCTTCCTGACGAAGGAGGACGTCCTGATACTCACTGCATCCGGGACCGGTGGGCTCGAGGCGGCGGTGGTAAACACGCTGTCGCCTGGCGACAAGGTTCTGAGCGTGAGCATCGGTGCGTTCGGGGACCGGTTCGGCACGATCGCAGAGAAGTACGGCGCCGACGTCACGATGCTCCAGTATGAGTGGGGGCAAGCGGCGCAGCCCGAAGACGTGCGCAAAGCGCTCGAACACGACGCGGAGATCAGCGCCGTGACAGTGACGCACAACGAGACTTCCAGCGGCGTCACCAACCCACTTGAGGAGATCGCCAAAGTCGTGCGCGAGTTCGACAAGCTCCTCCTGGTCGACGCGATCAGCTCGCTGGGCGCTGTTCCGTTCAACATGGACGAGTGGGGACTGGACTGCGTGGTGACAGGCTCGCAGAAGGGCTGGATGGTGCCACCGGGCCTGGCCTTCGCATCGCTGAGCGAGCGTGGCTGGAAGGCCTACGAAAAGTCGACTATGCCGCGCTTCTACTTCGATCTCGGCCGGGCGCGCGAAAGTCTGGCGAAGGGCCAAACGCCGTGGACGCCGGCGGTATCGATCTTCTTTGCGCTGGATGTGGCGCTGGAGAAGATGGAGCGCGAAGGGCTTGAGAGCATTTACACCCGGCACGCAAAGATGGGGCAGCTGGTCCGGGACGGTGTCAAGGCGCTCGGCTTAGAGCTTCTGTGCCAGGATGAGCGTTATGCGTCCAACACCGTCACAGCGATCAAAAGTCCGGAAGGCGTCGACGTCGGAGAGCTAAGAACACTTCTGGAAGACGAGTACGAGGTCGTGGTCGCCGGCGGCCAGGCTAAGCTCAGCGGTAAGATATTCCGCATCGGGCACCTCGGGTTGGCCGACGAGGAAGATCTTCGGGACGCCCTCGACGCCGTCGCCGCGGCTTTGCCCAAGCTCGGCTTCGCGGGCGCGGCCTCAAACTAGGCGCTGAGCCGAATGGACGCGCGAGTACTAATCTGCGACCCGATCGCACGAGACGGTGTCGCCGCGCTCGAAGCCTCGGGCGCCAGCGTCGACATCAAGACTGGACTGTCGCCTGGGGATCTGCTTGGCGTGGTGGATGGGTACGAAGCGCTGGTCGTTCGCAGCGAGACTAAAATAACGCGCGAAGTCATCGAAGCAGCTTCAAAGCTTCGAGTCGTCGGTCGAGCTGGAGTCGGCGTCGACAACATCGACCTGGACGCCGCGACCGAACGAGGCGTCGTCGTCGTCAACGCGCCGACCGGGAACACGACTTCGGCGGCAGAGCACGCCATCGCCCTGATGCTGGCGCTGGCACGGAACATTCCGAACGCGAACGCGTCACTGCGGTCGGGGAAGTGGGATCGTAAGAAGTTCGTCGGCCTCGAGGTGCGAGGAAAGACGCTAGGAGTTGTCGGGCTTGGCCAGGTGGGGTCCGAAGTGGCGCGGAGAGCGAAGGGACTCGAGATGAAGGTCATCGCCTTCGATCCGTTCGTCTCGGAGGAGCGAGCGCGAGTGCTGGGGGTGGATCTCGTCGATAAAGAGAAACTCCTCAGGGATGCCGACTTTATTTCGGTTCACACGACGCTTTCGGATGCGACGCGGAGTTTCATCGCTGCGGAGGAACTGAAAGCGATGAAATCGACGGCGCGAATTATCAACACAGCGCGTGGCGGAATCGTTGACGAGGCGGCGTTGGAGCAGGCACTGAACAAAGGCTGGATCGCGGGAGCGGCGCTAGACGTCTTCGAGACTGAGCCTGCGACGGATCATCCGATTTTCGCGTCTGACAAGATCGTGGTCACGCCGCACCTCGGCGCATCAACGACCGAGGCCCAGGAGCGGGTGGCGGTCGACGTGGCGGAGCAGATCCTGTGCGTTTTGAACGAAGAACCCGCCCGCTACGCGGTCAACGCGCCGTTGATACCGCCTGAGACCTACAGCTACTTGGCGCCGTACCTGCCGGTTGCACAGAAGATCGGCTACCTCACTGTCCAGCTCCACGGGCGCGAGTTGAGCAACGTCGAAATCGACTACTCGGGTGAGATCTCGCAGCACGAACTAACGCCGCTTCGTGCCGCCATACTTTCCGGACTGCTCAAGCCGATCAGCGAGGACCATGTCAACGTAGTGAACGTGGACATTCTCGCGCAGCGCCGGGGCATCACGATCACCGAGAAGCACGTTCCAACGCACGAGCTTTACGCGAACCTGATCACGGTCCGCTGCCCGAGCAGCGAAGGGGAAACCGAGATCTCCGGAACGCTCGCACACGACGGCCCGCACATCGTCTCGATCGACGACTTCTGGGTCGACGTGCCGCCGAGCGAAGGTTATCTGATGCTTTGCGAGAACAGCGACCGGCCCGGGATGATCGGTGCTGTGGGGACGCTCCTTGGCGAATTCAAGGTCAACGTTAGCTTCATGAACGTTGGCCGGCACGAGAAGCGTGGGGATGCGCTAATGGTGCTGGCGCTCGACGAGACCTTGGATGCGGAACAGATCGAGCGCGTCCGTGAAATCTCGGGCATTCTGAACGTCAAGCTCGCCCGTCTGTAAACAGAGTCCGCGACGTACTCGGCGAAAGCTCTAGTCCTCGATCGCGTTGAAGAGAAGGCCCGTCGGCACCTTGGGGAAGAAGAAGGTCGACTTCTGGGGCATCCGTTCGCCAGCCTCTGCGAGATCGAGGACATCGTTCACCGGCACGGGGTTGAGGAGCACCGCGTAGCGTGCCCGCCCGTCTTGTACTTGTCGCTCGGCCTCAACGGCGTCTTCCGTGAACCACACAGAGGCGTGATCCGTCATCTCAGCCTCAGAGAGACCGATGCAATGCCGCATGACGACGAGATTAGCGATCGCGTAGTCGAGTTGTCGCCACGCTGGCGAGCGGTCCTGGGGAAGGATGCCGTCGATAGCATCGGCGTCCGAAGGCGTTAGAAGAAGCGGGCCCGATTCATCAGCCGCCAGCAGTCCGATCGCGTTCCCTGAACTGGCTTTCAAGGCCTTGCTTAGATCGTCTAGAGATTCGAGCTGCTCGATGTTGAACAGGGCTCGAAGGCGATTGGACACGACGGTCAAGTCGCCCCCTGCGGCCGTCACGCGGTGAATGGGCAGAACCAGCAGTCCGCTGTCTGAGGCCGAAGCAAGGCCAACCATCGCGAAGTTCTCGGGTTCTGAGCCGGTCCAGGTCCCACCGTCCGAGCGTGCGTCGTCGCGAAAGCCGAGTGCGGTCTCGTATCGATGATGACCGTCGGCGATGTAGAGCTTTTCGTCCGCGAAGGCCGCACGCAATGCTGCCGTATCGTCGCTCTTATCGACAATCCAAAGAGAGTGTTTTTGGCCGTCGTCAGCTACAAAGCTGACGTCTGGGTCCGCCTTCGCGATGCGTTGGAGTATCGAGTCGACGCTATTCTTCTGATCGCGGTAGATGAGGAACAAGGGACTGGAGTTGATTCTGGTTGCCTGCATTAGCTTGAGGCGGTCGGCTTTCGGCGCGCCGAAGGTCTGTTCGTGCGGAAGCACGACGCCGGCATCCCATGGCTGGAGCCCGACGCGGGCGAAGAGCATGCGCCGGTTGTAAGTCGTGCCGGCGTGCTCAAACTGCTGCTCGTAGAGGTAGTACGCCGCAGCCGAGTCCTTGCGGAGAGTGCCGTCGTTCCGCCACGTGCTGAGGGCTGCCGCGGCAGCCTCGTAGCGGCTGTCGCCTTCGCCGAGCGCAAGTTCGACGTGAACTGCGTTGTAAGCCGCCCGTTCGTGCAGCGCCTGTTGCTGCTCCGGCGAGATGATGTCGAAGGGAGGACAGATCGCGGACGCGAGATCGGTGTCCGGAGAGTAGCGGAGGGCTCGGAACGGGACGACGTCTGCCACGGGATCGATGATAGCACCGGCCGATTGCGGCGAGCCAGAGGGCGTGCTTAGAATGGCGAGCGAACCTTGGAGAGGAGCCCTTTGCGTTACGCGTGCGTGTTCTGTGACATAGCAGCCCACAGAGAACCGGCCGAAATCCTGTACGAAGACGATGAGGTCATCGTCTTCCGTAACCGTTTGAAGTGGGTGCCGGTGATGCTCCTCTCCGTGCCGAAGAAGCACATGTCGCAGACCGAGCTGTGGTCGAATATGGGGCGTGTTGGCGAGATGGCGGTTCGTATGGGTGAGGAACACTGTCCCGACGGATTTCGCCTGCTATCGAACTTTGGATTCGACGCCATGCAGAGCCAACAGCACGGGCACGTTCATGTGATTGGCGGGACGTTCCTCGGCGAGTACGCCTAGCTGGACGGTTCGAGCGATCGCACGCCGGCTTCGGCGAGGGTGGCGCGCTGCATCTCAAAGAGTTGCTTGATACCGCCGTCCGCAAGGTCGAACAGTTCGTTCATGGCGTCCCGTGAGAACGGGTGGCTTTCGCCGGTGCCTTGCACCTCGACAAACTCGCCTTCCTCGGTCATCACAACGTTGAAGTCTACGGACGCGCTGTAGTCTTCTTCGTAGTTCAAGTCGAGCAGGGGAATGTCATCGTTGAGGCCGCAACTAATCGCGGCAACGGCGGAACGCATCGGGAACGTCTTCAAGCTGCCGGCTTCCATCAGCTTATGCAGCGAAAGCGCGAGGGCGACGTAGGCGCCGGTGATCGATGCGGTGCGGGTGCCGCCGTCGGCCTTGATGACATCGCAGTCGACGACGAACGTGCGCTCGCCGAGCAATCCGAGGTTCGCGACAGAGCGCAGGGAGCGGCCAACGAGCCGTTGGATCTCTGCCGTGCGGCCCGAGCCTGCGCTGCGCTCGCGGGATATGCGCGTGTTGGTGGAGCGGGGGAGCATCCCGTACTCGGCGGTGATCCAGCCTTCGCCGGTGCCGAGCGCGAAGCGAGGAACCCGGTTCTCGACCGAGACTGCGCAGAGCACAGACGTGCCGCCCATGTCGATGAGCACTGAGCCCTCCGCGTGCGGAAGGTAGTTCGGGATGATCTTGACCGGCCGAAGTTCGTTCGGACGGCGTCCGTCGCTGCGAATCATAGCGGCTGTGAGTATAGCACCGGGCTCGCCGCCAGCGGAAATCAGGGCAGGAGAATGACGGGGATCTGACCGACGTTGATCGGGCCGCCGTCGCGGGCGCTCTGTTCGAACACCCAGATGCAGGCTGGCGACGGCGCGGAGACGCTGAACGCAAGGTCGCTGCTGAATGGACCGAGTACGCCGACGCCAGGCTGTTGTGCGGTGCCAAACGTCTCGACGATCGGAGCACCTCCGTCATTGAAGATGGTGATCCGGTAGGTCGCTTCGAAGGCGTTGATCTGGCCGCTGACGGTGACCGGACTGGTGACTTCTGTGAATGGGTCGGGCGCCTCGAGGATCTGGGACTCGGAGGTGGCTGGGTCCGGGTTGGGGAGGCAGACGTTGGGGAAGGGTGTTGCCGAGGGCGAAGGAGATGGGGTCGGTGCTTCGGCTTCGTCGGCGCAGGCAGCGAGCGCCAGAGTGATGATTGCGGCGATGGCAGGAATGATGAAGCGCGGCATCGGTTTCTCCCGGTAGTTAGGCGACTGTGTCCACGTTTGGGATAACGCGTGGGAGCGTGGCTGGTTGCTCGGCCAGATGGTTTGATTGGACTGGAGATTTCGGTGTCTGTGTTTGATTGGGTTTCGGGTTTTTTCTGTATAGGGGCCCTGGCCGTACGGAGAACGATCAAGAAGTGCAGATTGGATTCGCTTTGATTGGATTTGGGATCGAGGACGATTTCGCGGGTGTCGCGGAGGAGTTCGGCGGTGATTTCGGAGTGGGAAATAGGCCAGTGCGACCCGGATGGGCAGGCCCAGACGGGCAAGCAGGGCTCAGGGCAAGCCACTTCGACGGGCTCAGGACAGGCACAGGCGGACCTCCGTGGTCCCCGATCGGACCGGGGCAGGCCCCGAATAGGTCGGGGCAGGCGGTGAGCATGGGTGTGGTATGAGCGTATATGGAGCCGGGGGTTAGGTGGAATGGGGAAGTGGCACTGGAGAGGAACGAGGGCTAGAGCTTTTTCGTCATGAACACGCTGTTCGGGTCGTCGATGTAATCGGCGAAGGGTCCTCGGATCTCGAAGCCGTACCGGGCGTACAGGGCTCGTGCCGGCGCGAACTCAGACATCGCCCCCGTTTCCAGGTTCAGCTGATCGTAGGCACGGCGTTTGGCCTCTTTCATGATGTGTTCGAGGATCTTCGCGCCGACGCTGCTGCGGCGGTGAGCGTTGGCGGTACGCATCGACTTGATCTCGCCGCTTCGCGAGTCGAGTTCCTTCAGCGCCCCGCATCCGAGCAGCTCGTCGCCCTCCCAGGCGGACCAGAAAGTGATATCGGGCGAGCGCAACCCGTCCAAGTCGAGGGCGTGAACGCTTTCGGGCGGCGTGTTTTCGTGCATGTCTTCGAGATGCTCGCCGAGGAAGTCAGCGATGTCTTTGCCTGTCAGGTCATCTTCGCGAATCTGCAATCGAGTCATCTCCATGATCTGCTAGGGAGTCGCTATCTTAGCGAGAGTTCGCACTATCCCGCGTTTGGATCGACGTTTGGTTGTGTGATAGGTCAGACGAAGACGGACTACCGTTTGCGAGCGCGGCGAGGTCGCAGAAGCGAGGCTAAGCGCCTGTCGAGCGCTTGGCGTGTCTCAGGTAGACGATCCAACAGCCGCAGTCCGATCCAGGTGAGCGAAATCAACATCGAACACGCGGCGATGAGCGTTGCATCTGGTGTATCGCCAAAGATCATCGTCAACGTTTGTATCTCCGCCTAACATCATCGCGCGAAATGGTCCAGAGTTGTTCACATTAGCCCCACAAGAATATGGCTAATTGTGGGTTAATTGTGGAGAACGAGGTAGACATGAACAAGATCGAAGCGAATGGGAGCTGGTACGCACGGGGACGCTGGCTGAGCTAGCGCTACTCGACCGCACGCTGAGTTCGTACCCAGATGCGTTTGCCGCCGGTCTAGATCGTGATGTCGCCGCTTACCGCAGCCAGCGCCTGCGGGCGAACCAGCCGCCAGTAATGAGGGTTACTCCGATCCGTACCGTTACTCTCGCCAGCGGACGTCAAACAACCGCACCGGGTCCTCGAACCCTTTCGCGACAAACTCGCCCCGGTCAGCGAACAGGAAGCCCTTGCCGGAGCAGAGGCCGCGGACGGTGTCGGCGACGAGGATCTCGCCACCGTCGGCTTTGGCGGCGATGCGAGAGGCGAGGATCACCGTCGCGCCGAAGAGGTCTCCGTCTTCCTCGATCGGCTCACCCGCATTGATCCCGGCGCGCACACTCAGCGCCTCGTCGCTTTCACGCTCGGCGAACGCTCGTTGCAGCGCGATCGCGCACTCCACGGCCTTCGTCACGCTGCCGAAGGAAGCCATGAACCCATCGCCCATCGTCTTTACCTCGTCGCCTCCATATTCGGTGAGGGCTTCGCGGGTGATCCGTTCGTGCTCTCGCAGGACGTTTCGACCGCGCTCGTCGCCGAGGCGGGACATCATCTCGGTATGGCCCACGATGTCGGTAAAGAGCACGCTGCGGAAAGCGGACGAGGACGTTTTGCTGACGGGTTCCGTCGATCGCAGAGCGCGGGCCTCGGGATCTTCGTCGAGGAACTCCTTCATGGTTCGGACAGCCTCTTGTCCGTCCTCTCCAACACCGACCTGTCCGCCGCCGGAAAGCGCCAGGAGCCGAGCTTGAGGAATGACCGCTGCGGCGTGTTTCGCGGCGACGAATGGGAACATCGTGTCGTCCTTGCGGTGGGCAATGAGCGTCGGGCATGCCACGTTTTTCAGCGAATCACGCACGTCCAAAGTTGCATAGAGATCCGTTAGCATCTGTGCGACTGCCTCGGGACCTGAGTTTTCCCTGAACATTCGAGCGTACTCGTCCCCGACCTCGGGAGTATGGCGCACGCCCAGGTCTCCGAGCATCTGCGTTGCCATCACCCAATTGGTCCTCACGAGGTGAACCAGCGCCTCCAGATTCTCTCGCGCCATTACATCGGAGCCGCGAGTGATGGCGCGCATCAGGATTAAGCGGGCGACCTGCTCGGGATGCCGCACCGTGAAGAGAATGGCTGGAGCAACGCTGAAGGTCGAGGCCCACAATGCGAACCGGTCGAGACCAGCGGATCGCACGACCGCTTCGAGGTCGCAGGTCATATCCTCCAGCTCGTATGAGGTAGCGTCTCGCTGAGACAATCCGGCCCCACGTATGTCGTAGCGAATGAGAGTGCGCCCTCTCCAGGCCGGGGAGTAGACGTCGATGACTGGTGTGTCGGAGGTAAACGATTCCCAGCCTGCACTGCAGATGACTAAAGGTGGACCCTCACCCTCTACACAATAGGCAATGCTCGTGCCGTCTTCCGAGGTGCAGTAGCGGACTTCGCGCTCCATGGCCGCCATTCTACGACATCGCCCTTAAGCTACGCCGCTCTCGCCGCCACCACGAACCGCGCCAGCCTTGGCGCTCGCTAGCGCTACTCGATCCCGCGCTGGGTGCGGATCCAGATCTGCTCGCCGTCGGTGTCAATCGTGATGTCGCCGTGGAGGTCTGTGCGAAGGACGAGATCGTCGTCGAGGCGGTCTAGGACGTCTGCGGTGGGGTGGCCGAAGGAGTTGGTGGCGCCGACGGAGATGACGTCGATCGAGGGGTTGGCTCGGCTGAGGAAGGCGGGGGACGTCGACGTGCGGGAGCCGTGGTGGGCGATCTTGAGAACGTCGGCTTCGAGGTTGGTTCCGGACCGGACGAGTGCGTCTTCGGCAGCGGCGGTGATGTCTCCGGTGAAGAGGAACGAGACGTCGTCGTGTGTGAGTCGCAGGACGACTGATGTGTCGTTGACCTCGTCGTAGTCGTCGAGAGTTCCGACGGGTCCGACGATGCTGAGCCTTGCTCCGTCGCCGAGGTCGATCCACTGGCCGCGACTAGCGATGAACTCGGCGACCGCCACCTGCTGGAGCGCGTCGCGCCAGTCGTCGTAGACGGCTGTATCAGCAACGAGCCCGTTCGTCACGACAGCGCCGACGTCGTATTCGTAGAGCACGTCCATGAGGCCACCGGCGTGGTCGGCGTCTGGGTGTGTGAGCACGATGAGGTCGATGCGCCGATCGTGGAACGGAAGGTGGCGGTCCAGCGCCCGTTTCACAGCCGCGCCGGAGGGGCCGCCATCGACGAGTATGCGGTGGTTGTCGGGGCCCTGGATCAGGATTGCGTCGCCTTGACCGACGTCGAGAAACGAGACCGTAAGCCGATCGGATGCCGCTCCCGAAACGGACAGCCAGAGTAGGATCCCGGCAAGACCGACGACGTAGGCGCCGGCGGCGACCGGTTGGAGGATGCGCCAGTCGATCGAGCGCGCTGGCTCGTCTTCGTCAGGCTGGATGCGGGGCAGCGAGCGGAGCCACGCCGTAAGGGCGAATAGGGCGGCGTAGTAGACGACGGCGTAGACCGTGCCGATCCCGGTCAGCTCGATCGAAGCGCCCGGGACGTTTGCGAAGAAGTCGACAACGGCGACCATGTAGGCGGCAGGGGGCCACGCGATCCAGACGAACCAGGTCGCGTCGACGCCTGGGATCGAGCCGAGGCCGGCGGTGATCGCGGTGGTGCCCGCTACGGCGACGAATGCGGGTACGGCGAAGAGGTTGGCGAACGGTGCGACGAGCGATATCTGTTGGAAGTTGACGGCGGTGATTGGCAGCGTGAAGACGATCGCTGCGGTGGTGACGGATGTCAGATCGACGAGCGGACGCGCAAGGAGGGCGGTGCGGTCGCTCTTCCAAACCGCGATGAGGCCGAGGGTGTGGGAGCGTAGCGGCTCGGCGAGGGTGACGAGGCCGAGCGTCGCGGCGAAACTGAGCTGAAAGGCGACGTCGTGCAGAATCTGGGGGTCGAACGCCGTCATGCCTGCGGCAGCGAGGACGAGGGCGTAGGGGGCGGAGTTCTGGCGTCCGAGAATGATCGAGAGAACGTAGACGCTGCCCATGAGTGATGCTCGCACGACTGACGGCTGGCCTCCGACGAGGAGAGCGTATGCGAGCACGGAGGCGAGGGCGATCCAGGCGGCGGGCCGGCGTCCGATCGCCCAGGTGAGCGAGACGATGACCAGCGCAGCGACGAGGGCGATGTTCTGGCCGGAGACGGCCGTCAGGTGAGACGTCCCGGTCTCGATCATGTTGTCCTTGAGATCGCTGGGGAGGGCGGAGCGGGCGCCGAGCAGAACGCCGATAGCGAGGGACGCTTCCGGCTCTGGCAACGCCTCAGAGATGTTCCCGGCGAACTCGGCACGGACGTCAAAGAGGGTGGAGCGGAGGGCGCTGCCCGCCCGCTCTTCGAGGAGCTGCGCTTCGGGGAAGGCGATGACGGACGAAATTCCGCGCCTGAGCAGGTATTCCCGGTAATCGAACTCATCGAGAACGGGCGGGTCTTCCAGCGTGCCCTCGATCTCGAGGATGTCGCCGTATTCGTAGGCTGGGGACGTGTGCGTGGTCATCAGAACGCCGCCCGAT
>Ga0255057_10001224_pt1 | contig 14621 bp, 14 predicted proteins | sample Cases_109_6_MG_FD_189022 | JGI IMG/M metagenome (GOLD analysis project Ga0255057, IMG submission 189022) | Seawater microbial communities from Amundsen Gulf, Northwest Territories, Canada - Cases_109_6 | ecosystem: Environmental > Aquatic > Marine > Gulf | place: Canada: Northwest Territories... | reverse complement strand
TGCTGACCGGTCACCACGGACCTGTCGTGGGGAAGGACCTGATTCGAGAGGAGCTCACGCGCATTCGCGACGCCGTGCAGTACGTCCATGACGCGACGGTGCGCGGAATGAACCACGGGAAAGACATTCACACGTTGATGAAGGAAATCGAGCTCCCGCCCGAGCTCGAGATCGGGCAGGGCTATGGAAAGGTGTCCTGGAGCGTGCGCGCCATCTGGGAGAACTACGCGGGATGGTTCCACCACAGCTCGACCACCGAGCTCTACGCGGTTCCGCCGTCGAGTGTGCACGCCGACCTCGTGCAGCTTGCGGGTGGGCCGAGTGCAGTCGCCGCAAGGGCCAGTGAGAAGCTCGCCGGGGGAGCGCCGGTCGAAGCGATTTACCTGGCCGAGACGGCACTCACCGCGGATTCAAAGAATGTGGCTGCGCTCGAGGTCATCATCGCAGCTCATGAGCGACTCGAGTCCGAAAGTGAAAATTTCTGGCTCACGCAGTGGTTACGAAAACAGCTCGGGTCCTTCCGCTCGACGCTCGAGAGTGTGAGGGCCAAACGGGGGGAGTCGTGAGCGACCCTCCGAACGACATACGGATCGACGATCTCAAGGCGCCGGTCCTGACGGCCATGCAGAAAATGGTCATCGATGGGTTCGCGACGGCAAAGGCGACGTTCACCGAGAGCAAGGTTCTCGGTGAGGCGAAAGAGCGCACAGGGCTCTCGGACTTCGGGCCGGACGACTTTCGCGAGCGCCTCGGCGTATGGCTGCAGGCGGCGGACGAAGACGGCGAACTCGGTCCAATGGGACGCGTGCGCCTGTTTGGCGACATGGTTCGTTACGCGACCAACCGGTTGAAGTTCCACGACTTGATCAAGCGCCACCCTGAGATCCTCGACGTCGAGATCAAGAAGCCGATCATCATTGCGGGCCTCCCGCGGTCGGGCACAACCCATTTGGTGAACCTGATCGCTGCGGACACGCGACTTCGCTCGCTCCCCTACTGGGAAAGCCTCGATCCGATCCCCGACGTCAACCAGAAGCCGTGCCCGAAGGAAGAAGACCCACGCTACGTGAAGGCGGCCGGCGAGTACCAGATGTTCAGCCAGATCGCGCCGCTCCTGAAGAACATGCACGACATGACACCGGACCACGTGCATGAGGAGATCGAGCTCCAGGCGCTCGACTTCACGACGTTTCTTCCCGAGTGGCTCGCGGTCGTTCCGAGGTGGCGTGAGTACTACTACGCGCACGACCAGCGGCCGCACTACGCGTATATGAAGAACGTGCTCAAGGCGCTTCAGTGGTTGCGCGGGCCGGACCGGTGGATCTTGAAATCCCCTCAGCACATGGAGCAGCTGGGCCCGCTCATCGAGACGTTCCCCGATGCCACGGTCGCGCTAACCCATCGTGATCCGGTCTCTGTGATTGCGTCGGCTATCACGATGCTGACTTACGGTGACCGCATGCGACGAACGAAGGTCGATCCGCCTTTCGTAGCGTCTTATTGGAGTGAGCGGGTCGAGCGACTGCTACGCGCGTGTGTGCGAGATCGCGACCTGCTGCCGAAGTCCCAAAGTATCGATGTCCTGTTCCACGAGTTCATGGCCGACGATATCGCGATGGTGAATCGCATCTACCAAGTGGCGGATCTCGAAATGATACCCGACGCCCGCGCGTCTCTCGACCGGTATATGCAAGAGAATCCACGGGGCAAGCACGGCCGCATTTTGTACGACCTCAAAGGGGATTTCGGAGTCGACCCTGATGAGTTGCGAGAGCGGTTCGCGTTCTACTACGAGCGATTCCCGATCCGAGTGGAGGAGCGATGAAGCAGGTCAACATTCATGGGCCAGGCAAGGTCGAGCTCGACGACATCGATGTGCCCGAGGCGGGGCCCCGCGATGCGGTGGTGCGCGTCGCGTCGTGCGGAATATGCGGCACCGACGTTCGCTATGTGCGCATGGGCGGGATGCGCCGACCCATGGCGCTTGGGCACGAGCTTTCAGGCGTCGTCGAGAGCATCGGGGACGAGGTCACCGGCCTCGAGCCAGGCATGCGAGTCGTGCTGAATCCGACGGCCGGCGGCAACATGATCGGCAACGGAGGCGACGAGGGTGGTTTTGCTTCCCGTCTACTCGTGAAAAACGCGGCGGACGGTGGCTGTCTGTTCTCCATCCCCAAGGACCTCCCCATGCACTTGGCCGCCTTGGCGGAGCCGCTTGGCGTCGGGATGAACGCGGTGAATCGGGCCGACGTCGCGCCGGACGACAAGGTCGTGGTCTTCGGCGCGGGTCCCATCGGTCTCGCCGCCGTCGCGACACTGCGCGACCAAGGAATTTCCGACGTGGTGGCGATCGATCTATCAGCACGACGACTCGAACTAGCGAAGGAGCTCGGAGCAAGAGAGACGATCGACGCGTCCGAGGGCGATCCCTGGACGAAGCTACGAGAGCTTCACGGGGAAGCGCCGTTGATGGGAATGCCGATGGTAGGATCCGACGTCTACATCGAAGCCACGGGCGCGCCCAAGGTGATCACCGACGTGATCCAAAACGCGAAACCCGAAGGTCGGCTAACTGTCGTCGCGCTCCACGAGCAGTCGGTGAACGTCAGCTTTCTCTTGGTGATGATGAAACAGCTCACCATCCGCGGGGCCATGGAGTATCCGGAGGACTATGCGGACACCCTGGCGCTATTGGGTCGATGGGACCTTTCGCCGATGATCACCCATCGGTTTCCGCTCGACCGCTTCAGTGAAGCGCTCGAGATCGCCAGTGACCCGAACGTGGGTGGCAAAGTGATGATCGACATCGAGGAGGGGGCATAGTGAGCAACGAAACAAGCTTCGACTTCTCGGGGACCCGAGTTCTGGTGACCGGCGGCTCGAGCGGGATCGGCGCCGCAATCGCGAGAGGCTTTACAGCCGCGGGTGCGGACGTCGTGATCACCGGTACGCGCGCCTCGGCAAGCGAGTACGACGGGGATCTATCTGCCTACGAGTATCGGCAACTCGAGCTTACCGACAAGAAGACGATCAACGCGTTGGCTGCTTCGTTCGACCGCCTGGACGTGTTGGTCAACAACGCCGGAGCGAACTTCCCTGGCGGCAAGCACGAGGCCGCACCCGACGTGTTCGAAGAATCGGTCGCGATCAACTTGTTTGGAGGCTATCGCCTTGCCGTAGGGTGCAAGGACAAGCTCGCCGCTAGCCGTCTCGAAGGCGGCGGCAGTGTGATCAACATGGCCTCGATGGGGGCTTTTTTCGCCGTACCGATCGTGCCCGGCTATGCGGCAGCCAAAGCGGCCACCGTCCAGATGACCAAGAACCTAGCCGCGACGTGGGCGGGGGAGGGTGTTCGCGTCAATGCGGTGGCACCCGGTTTGATCGAGAGCAACATGACCGCACTGATGAAGGGCGTGGACATGCTTGAAAAGCCGTTCATCGATCGTACGCCGATGGCGCGCTGGGGCACCCCCGAGGACATCGCGCCGGTCATTCTCTTCCTGGCCAGCTCAGCCGCGCAGTTCATCACGGGGCAGACGGTCCTGGTCGACGGAGGCTTTTCGATCACGTAAGCGATCGACTCGCCGATTGGATTCAACAGCTCGACACCTGTCCGTAGATCGCAAGCGCTTCGCGAGCATGCTATGGCAGGCGCGATGACCCGCTACGACCCCGCGGCGATCGAGCCCAAATGGCAGGCTTATTGGGACGAACACGATACGTTTCGGACCCGAGACGGGACTGACGCGCCCAAGACTTACATCCTCGACATGTTTCCGTATCCATCGGCGTCCGGGCTTCATGTGGGCCATCCGGAGGGCTATACGGCGACCGACATCGTTGCGCGTTACCGTCGGGCCCAAGGCGACGCGGTTCTGCATCCGATGGGCTGGGACGCGTTCGGGTTGCCAGCGGAACAGCACGCTATCGTGACGGGCACGCATCCCCGGGAGACTACGACTCAGAACATCGCGACCTTCAAACGCCAGTTGAAGATGCTGGGCTTCAGCTACGACTGGGGGCGCGAGATCGATACGACGTCCCCCGACTACGTCAGATGGACGCAATCGATCTTCCTCAAGCTTTTCGAGCGTGGCCTCGCCTATCAGAGTGAGGTCCCGGTGAATTGGTGTCCGGCACTCGGGACGGTGCTGGCCAACGAAGAGGTCATCAACGGCCTGAGTGAGCGCGGCGGGCACTCGGTGGAGCGCGTCCCACTTCGGCAGTGGGTGCTGAAGATCACCGCGTACGCGGACCGGCTTCTCGAAGACCTGGATCTCGTCGATTGGCCGAACAGCACTCGCATCATGCAGCAGGAGTGGATCGGACGCTCCGAAGGTGCGGAAGTTCAATTCGACGTTGCCGGTCACGACGCCGTCATCGACATCTTCACCACGCGGCCCGACACGCTTTTCGGGGCTACATTCATGGTCCTCGCGCCCGAGCATCCACTCGTCGAGGTGATCACGACCCAAGAGCGGAAGGCCGAGGTCCAGGCGTATGTCACACAGGCTCGAAACAAGAGCGAGCGGGACCGCCAAGCCGGCAAGGAAAAGACAGGGGTCTTCACCGGTGGGTTGGCGATCAATCCCGTCAACGGCGAAGAAATGCCGATTTACATCGCCGACTATGTTTTGTGGGGGTACGGCACCGGCGCGATCATGGCCGTGCCGGCGCACGACGAGCGCGATTTCGAGTTCGCAAAGGCGCACGGGATTCCGATCCTCGAAGTCGTGAGCGAGAGCGGCCGGCCCAGCGAGGAGCCGCTCACCGAGGCGATGGTGGTGCCCGGCCTTGCCGTCAACTCGGGCAAGTACGATGGCCTCGGAACCGCTGACTTCAAGAAGCGCGTGACCGAGGATCTCGAGACGGCGGGCAAAGGAACCGCACGCGTCGAATACAAGCTTCGCGACTGGGTTTTTTCTCGACAGCGCTACTGGGGCGAGCCGATTCCGATCTACTTTCCCGTCGAGACCGACGGAGACCCTCGAGCCGGCGCGGAGTTCACGATTCGTTACGACCAGCCGATTGCCGTCAAAGAAAGCGAGCTCCCGTTGCAACTCCCGGAGCTCGAAGACTACAAGCCCGGAGAAGACCCCGCCGGCGTACTGGCGCGTGCGGCCGACTGGAGGTTCTTCGAGCGCGACGGTCAATGGTACGCGCGCGAAACCAACACCATGCCGCAGTGGGCTGGGTCTTGTTGGTACTACCTGCGCTTCCTCGACCCGAACAACGCCGATGCACTGTGCTCCCAAGAAGCCGCAAAGCGCTGGCTACCCGTGGATCTGTACGTAGGCGGCGCCGAGCATGCGGTGTTGCATCTCCTGTACGCGCGTTTTTGGCACAAGGTGCTCTACGATGCGGGCGTCGTGCCCGTGAAGGAGCCGTTTGCGAAGCTCGTTCATCAAGGGATGATCCTCGGTGAGGGCGGCCAGAAAATGAGCAAGTCGCGCGGCAATGTCGTCAACCCCGATGACATCGTCGATCAATTCGGAGCCGACGCGATGCGCGTGTACGAGATGTTCATGGGGCCGCTCGAGGCAACCAAGCCCTGGAACACGAGCTCGATCGCGGGGGTGCGCAGATTTCTCGATCGTGTGCACGTGATCGCGCAGCGCGCGGACGCGAAGGTGAAGCCCGACGATGCCACCACTCGATCGCTGCATAGAACGATCCGCAAGGTGACCGAAGACATCGAGGCCATGCGCTTCAACACGGCGATCAGCGCGATGATGGTGCTCTCGAACGAGCTCACGAAGCTAGACACGGTCCCGGCTAAAGCCGTCGAGATCCTCACCAAGCTCCTGCACCCCTTCGCTCCCCATCTCGGCGAAGAGCTCTGGGAAACCCTTGGTCACAACCCAAGCATTCAAGCCGAGCCCTGGCCTACCTTCGACTCAGCCCTCTGCGAAGAAGACGAAGTCGAAGTTCCCGTGCAGATCAATGGCAAGGTGCGTGGACGCATCTTGCTCCCGAAGGACGCGACCGAAGACCAGGCCCTCGCGGCCGCCCGTGAAGTCCCGAATGTTGCCAGCCAACTCCAGGGCAAGACCTTGCGCAAAACCATCTGGGTCCCGAACAAGATCCTCAACCTCATCGCATGACCTGCTCAACCCCGGTTGCCCGGGGGGGGTTGTCGTGTATCCTCCGTCCTGGCCAGAGGGTTCGTACCCCGCGAAGCTTGGATCGGAGGTGTCAGTGCTGAAGCTGAAAGCCGTCTTTATCTCTTCGTACGTCCCCTTCCTCATGGCGGCCTCGGTCTACGGGCTTTGGCACATGGTTGTCGGTCCGCGGCTCCCTTGGCTCGGCGCCGTGTTGACTACGCTCCCACCTGCGCTCTTCTTCGTTCGGGCCTACGTGATCGGAGATGTCGCGAGGACGACTGCAAGAATGCCTGGGCTCATGGTCGTTGCTGCCATCGGGTTCGCGACCAGCGCAGGCGGCTACGTAGCAGGGCCGGGCGCGGAACCCGCGGCCTTGGTCACCGCGGTCATCGGTCTCACGACCTTGATCGTCTATAGCTACTGGTATTCTGCTCTTCCACGAGGCGAAAACGCGATCCTTCGAACGGGCCAGTCGCTGCCCGCGTTCGAGCTCGAGACCGAAACCGGAGAAAAGATCCAATCGACAGCGTTCCTAGGCAAGCCACTTCTGTTGCTCTTCTACCGAGGCAACTGGTGCCCCTTGTGCATGGCGCAGATCCGAGAAGTCGCCGCACAGTATCGGGAGCTTCACGAGCGCGGCGTCGAGGTCGTCTTGGCAAGCCCACAGCCACACCGGTACACCCGCAAGCTCGCCGCCAAGTTCGACGTCCCGTTTCGATTCTTGGTGGACCCGGGTAACCGCGCGGCCCAACGCCTCGGGATTTTCGCGAAGGACGGCCTGCCTGCCGGTCTCCAAGTGCTTGGCTATGACACCGATACGGTTTGGCCGACCGTCATCATCGCCAACGCAGGCGGTGAGATCCTTTTCGCGGACCTCACCGACAACTATCGGGTCCGTCCCGAGCCGAGCACCTTCTTGGAAGTCCTCATCGACCATGGGCTTCCGAATCGAACCCAGGCCCGTGAGTAGGAAAATGATCGAACGAATCGTGTTGTTCAAGCTCAAGGACGAGTACTGTAACGACGGGGCCCGCGCCGAGATCGCGGAGCGCACGCGCAAGGACATCACGGCGCTTCCCATGGTCAGCAGGGTGGGCGTCGGTGTTCCAGCGGACGAGGTTTCCGAAAAGAGCTGGGATATCAGTTTGATCGTGCGCTTCGATTCGCTCGAAGATGTCGAAGCGTACACGGTCGATCCCGACCACCGCGCGTACGTCGCGTTCATGGATGAACGTATCGAATGCAAAAAGGCCTGGAATTTCCGGACCGAGTGGTGACGCTGCGAGGTGCGGTCCTGCTAGGCGGCGCCGCGCTTGAGCTCTGTGAGGACGAGCTTAGCGACAGACTTCAGTGTGTCGAAGACGCCTTCACCGGTCGTAGCGACTGCGGAATACTCGGGGACCCGGTGCGGGTTGAGGAGGCCGCTGAGCTCTTCGACCGGTGAGACGTTCGGCATGTCCCGTTTGTTGTACTGAACGACGTAAGGAAGGGTGTCGAGGTTGTAACCCTGCTGGGCGAGGTTCGTCCGAAGGTTGTCCATCGATTCGGTGTTGGCTTCGTTCCGAAGCATCTGGGAATCGGCGACGAAGACCACGCCGTCCACGCCCTTCAAGATCAGTTTTCGACTGGCGTCGTAGAACACCTGACCGGGAACGGTGTAGAGATGAAACCGCGTCTTGAAGCCGCGGATCTCGCCAATCTCGAGTGGCAGAAAGTCGAAGAACAAAGTTCGCTCGGTTTCGGTAGCGAGCGAGATCATCTTGCCCTTCGCACTCGGATTGGTGCGATTGTAGATGTACTGCAGGTTGGTTGTTTTCCCGCACAGGCCAGGACCATAGTACACGATCTTGCAGTTGATCTCGCGCGACAAGTAGTTGATGAAAGACATCCCCCAGGCCTCTCTCAGTCAATCATTGAACAAGTTATCGATGTCGTCATCAGTAATTTCCGCGAACGGAGAGTTTTGAAATGGATCGTTCGTCTTTGCCATCACCACTGCGAAGATTCGAGTCAAATGCTCGGTGGCTCTCTTCACCCGCAGCCGCACCAGCCCTAAGCTTGTCCGATTATCAAAGATCACCACAAGAATCACGCGACTACTGACCACTTGGATATGCACGTTCTGGCGCACTCCCTCGTGGTACTGGGTGGCGAACTCTTGTTCCCGGAGCAGCTGCGCAATGCCCCCTGTGGCGGCAATGTTGCCCGCGGCGAGAGATGCGAGGGAGGTCGTATCGATGTCCCCTACGTCGCCCGAGGCGCTGATCAGCTGGCCGTTCTTGTCGACCACGAAGACCACGCGAGCGTTTGCGTCCTGGACGAGCCTGTCGGTCACGGCCTGGACCTGGGCAAACTCCTCCTCATACATCACCATCTGGGGGCTGGCCATGGTTCCCTGAATGTTCCTAGCAGAGGGGCCACCCTCGGTAAAGATTTGCGGCCCGATCACTTCCAGCATAACAAGCCGTACCTATAGGTAAAATGGTGCTTCGATTCATCGTTCGTTTGATCCGAAACGTCCTCTACGTGTCCATCGCTCCTTTTTGGGCGATCGCTCGTTGGTTTGGCCGCCCCAAAGGGCCCTGGGTCGTGGTTCGCCTGAAACCTCGGCTCGTCGAGACCCACCAGCCGGTTCCCTGGCTTCGCCGCGTCCTCGACTCGGGGTCCATTCGCCGCACCAGCTCGCTAGCCGCCCTGCGGCGCCTGGCTGACTATGTGATCAGGGACCGGAGCGTCGAAGGCGTAGCGTTCGTTCTCCCGCCCATGACCGCAGGCTGGTCCGTCTGCGTCGGCCTCCGGGACCAGATTCAGCGCCTCGCGCAACACGGCACAGCGACGGTCGTCATGCTGCCACGGGGCGGCGGGCACAAGGAACTCTACGTGGCGTCGGCCGCCGAGCGAGTCTACTTGGCGCCCCGCGCAACGATCACCTTGCTCGGCCTTTCCGCGTCATTGCACTACGTAAAGCCACTCCTCGACCGAGTCGGCGTCCAGGTCGAGCCGTTCGCGCGCAAGGAATTTAAGACAGCGGCCGAGCGCGTGACGCGCGAATCGATGAGCGAACCTCAACGCGAACAGCTGCAAGCCGTCATCGACGGGTATACCGAAAATTTGCTTGCCGCGCTCTCCCAACGCACCGGCACGACGCCGGAACAGGCGCGCGAGCTTTTCGAGACGGGCGTGTTTCGAGGGGACGACGCCATCGCAAGCGGACTGGTCGACAAATTGGCATACGAAGACGAGCTTCGAGAGCTCCTCGGTTGCGACAAGAAGCGTCCGTTGATCGAAGCGAACCGGTACTTCGCCTTCAAAGAGCGACGTCTGTTTCGCCCACTTCGTCGCCGTCCTTACATCGCGATTGTCGCGATCAAAGGCTCCATCTCAGAGTCCGGAGCGCCGACAGGCCGAAGAGCGTCGATCGTCGGTGCGCTTCGCCGCGCGCGCCGTGATCGTCGGGCGTTCGGTGTTTTGCTGTGGGTTGATTCACCCGGCGGCTCAGCCGAGGCTTCGGACCTCATCCATCGCGAAGTCGTTCGGGTCAAAGAGAAGAAGCCGGTGGTCGCGTACTTCGGGGAGGTGGCGGCCAGCGGCGGCTACTACGTGGCGGCCCACGTCGACTCGATCGTCGCTCAACCCTTGACCATTACCGGCTCGATCGGGGTCGTATCCGCACGCCTGCTGGCCAAGGAGCTCCTCGAACGGGTGGGCATTCGAACCGAGGTGCTACGGACAGGCCCGCACGCCGATGTGTTTTCGCCGCACCGAACCCTCACCGATGACGAGCGCGCGCTCATGAACCGAGAGCTGGACGCCTTCTACGAATCTTTCGTCGGTCTGGTAGCGGATGGGCGAGGGCGGCCAGTGGAAGAAATCGAGCCCCTCGCGCGAGGACGCGTCTGGCTGGCCGCCGATGCCCACCGGCTCGGTTTGGTCGATGAGCTCGGCGGCATGGACCTCGCGCTCGATCTCCTGAAGGCGCGCATCGACGTCGCGCCCCGCCTTCGCGAGCGCCTCGAACCGTTGGTCGTCACCAGCTACAGACTCGAGCCGCCGCCCCCGGCCGCTTACGCATGGATCGACGAGTCGATCCTCGGGACGCTGAAGGACCTCGGTCTGCTCCTCTCAGAGGGAAACGGAGTCCTCTACCACGTGATTTCCGTGCCTCGCATCCGCTGAGCGGCCGAAATTACGCTTTCCCGCGCGGGTCGTTTATCGTGGGGCAGGGGAGGGACTCGATGTCTGCGAAGCACATAGGGGTGGCTCTGGTCTTGGGGATCATGCTCGGCTGTGGGGGCGCGCAGAAACCGAAACCCGGCCCCATGCCCCAGGGGGTGGCCTTTTACGGGGTGTGGCAATCGCCGCAGTACGGCAATATGCACCTTTGCCAGAGCGGCAGTCAGGTGATCGGCGACTACGCCAAGCACGAACGGTCGGGGCGGATTCAAGGCGACGTTGACGGAGACCTGCTGACCTTTCAATGGGAGGACCGTCGCGAGCTCATCGCGGGGCACCCGAAAGTCCGCCTAGGTCACGGCTACTTTCGCATCGAGATCGGCGAGGATGGCGACCAGTACCTCAAGGGGGAGTGGGGTCTCGAGGACCGGTACTCAGGGGGCGGCCCCTGGAATGCCGTCAAGATGCGGCGTGGAGAGCCGGACCGTTGCATCGGCGAGGATGAGGACCTGACGCTCGAGGAAGCCCCGCATCCCTGGGATGAGGAAGAGCCCAGCTCTGGCTCGGGTAGAGCGTACTAGCTCTACGCGGCTGATTCGGCTGGGGGGCAGAAGACGATCGAGCAGCGCTTGCGGCGGTCCGCGCTTAGGCGGGCGCAGAGCTCTGCGAGGTTGTCGTCATAGTCGACCACGAGGCCTGTAGTCGCTTCGCCGGCTTCGTTGTACGCGCAGTCGTCGAGTGCGACCCAGCGGCCCTGCCAGGTCGAGTCGCCGCGGATATCCTCCCAGGCCATCGGATGTGGCGCAGGCGCGTCTGGCGCCGGCCCGTTCGAGAGGTTGATGAATGTGTTTCTACGTGGTTCGCGCATGGTTCAGCCTCCGCAGATTCGGTCCGTGCCCGGCGCAAGTCTCACGAAGCGCGCCGAGTGTCCTTCGCGTTTTGGCTCCGTGCAACCTGATTTAAGGGTTGTGTACGGCTGCCCGCAGAGTCAAGGCTGAACGGGAAAAGCTAAGCGCTTGCATGCAGTTAGGGGCCAAGATGGTGCTCGAGCACACCTGTATTCTTAAAGCCAGTCGGATCTTTGCACCCTATCAAAGTACCCCGCCGCACGATTGAGCCCCGTAAAGTCGACGCTTCGCGTCGCCCACGGGGCTTCGCCCCCGACCTGAAAGCGGACCCCGTGGCGACGAAGTCGCTTTTCGGGGTGGCACTGTCGCTGACACTGGCGCTGTTACCCCGCTAGGGCGTCTAGGAGTCGATCGAGATCTTCTCGGCTGTGTAGCTCCGTCACCGCGATGAGGAGGTCGTGCTTCCACTCGTCGCGGAAGCGACCGAGGTCGACCCCGGCAAGGATATCCCGTTCGGCCAGACGACCCGCTACCTCGCTTGCCGGCGTGTTCGTGAAGCGAACGACTTGCTCATTGAAGGTCGGGGCCGAGTAAGGGAGCTCGATCCCGTCGAGCTTTCCGAGCCCTTTTCGCAGGTAATGGGTGGCGCTCAGGCATCGTCGGCCGGCCTGGATGAAACCCTGCTTTCCAAGCATTGCCGTCCGGATCCCCATGGCAAGCGCGATGAGGCCGTGGTTGGTGCAGATGTTCGACGTCGCTTTTTCGCGTCGGATGTGCTGCTCCCGAGTCGAAAGGGTGAGGACGTACCCAAGGCGTCCGTCCGCATCCACGGTGCGCCCGACCAGGCGGCCCGGCATTTGGCGGACGTAAGCCTGCGATGCTCCAAATAATCCGACACCGGGGCCTCCGTACTGCGGCGGCACCGCGAGCGCTTGCCCCTCGCCGACGCAGATGTCGGCGCCGCAGGTCCCGGGCGCCTCTAAGATTGATAGTGCGTAGGGCTCGGTGGTCGCCGTGATCAGGAGCGCCCCTTGGCTCTCCGCTGTGCGCTTGGCCGTGTCGAGATCCTCCACGCATCCAAGGAAGTTCGGGTAGCCGACGACCACAGCCGCGGTCCGATCCGTCATCAAGCCGGCGGCAGCTTCCCAATCGGTGCGGCCGTCGGGGCCAAGCGGCGCCACCGCGATCCCGTCGCTGGCATCGAGCCCCTGGACGTAGCTGCGGATGGTCTCGAGGTACTCGGGATGAAGTCCGTCACTGACGATGATTTGGTTGCAGCGCTTGATTCGGCGCGCCATCAGCACGGCCTCGGCGACGCTGCTCGCGCCGTCGTACATCGATGCATTGGCGACGTCGACGCCGAAAAGCTCGCACACGATCGTCTGGAATTCGAAAGTCGCTTGCAGCGTCCCCTGCGAGAGCTCGGCCTGATAGGGGGTGTATGCGGTGTAGAACTCGCTCCTTTGGAGCAACTGGTCGACGGCCGGCGGAACGTGATGCCGGTACATGCCAGCGCCGAGGAAGGAGAGCATGCGGGTCCCCTCGTTCTGCTCGGACAGCGCCGTCAGGTGCTGCATCAAACGGGGCTCATCCAGGGCCGGTTCTAGGTCGAGCTCCCCCGGGAGCAAGTGCGCGCTCGGCACTTCGGCGAACAGCGCGTCGATGTCATCTACCCCGACGCGCTCGAGCATCACTCGAATCTCCTGGTCGGTGTGGGGCAGGTATCTCACGATGGATGATGCCGTCAGCCGTCGAGTGTCCCGAGGTAGTCCTCGTACTTGGCGGCATCCATGAGGCCGGCGAGCTCGCCCTGGTCCGAGGGGCGAATGGTGATGAGCCAGCCCTCTTCGTAGGGGCCTTCGTTCACGAGCTCGGGGCTCGACTCGAGCGCGGCATTTACGTCGACGATCTCCCCGCTGACCGGTGCGAACAGCTCGCTCACGGTCTTGACGGACTCGATGTCGCCGAACCGCTCATGCGCCTGCAGGTCCTCGCCCGGAGCCGGAATGTCCACCAAGGTCACGTCTCCCAGCTGCTCTACCGCGTACGCGGTGATCCCCACGCGAATCACATCGCCTTCGATGCGCGCCCACTCGTGGTCTCGCGTGTACCGTAGATCCCTCGGAAACGTGGCCATTGCTACCTCTTGTAAAACGGGGTCCTCACTACCACGGCGTCGACCACCTTGCCACGGATCTCGATTCCGAACGTCGTGCCTACCCGGCTGAGCGCTTTGGGCACATAGCCGAGACCGATGTTCTTTCCAACCGTCGGTCCTACAGACCCACTGCTGACCGTGCCCACGGGCTTCCCGTCGGCGAGGATCGGGTAGCCATGGCGGGCAATTCCGCGCCCAGTCATCTCGAAACCAACCAGTCGGCGCTCGAGACCGGCCTCTTTGAAGCCCCGGAGGGCGGTACGCCCGACGAAGTCCCCCGCGTCGAGCTTGACCACCCAGCCGAGACCCGCTTCGAAGGGCTGAGTGTTCTCGTCGATGTCGTTTCCGTAGAGCGCGAGCCGCGCCTCGAGGCGTAGGGTATCGCGGGCGCCGAGGCCGACGGGCTCGAGGCCATGGGGCTCGCCTGCTGAAAACAGAGTGCGCCACAGAGCGACGGCATCTCCGTTGGCGCAGAAGAGCTCGAAGCCGTCCTCGCCGGTATAGCCGGTCCTAGCCGCCCAGACTTCGACCCCGGCGACCTCCGCTCTCGCGACCCGGAACGGAGCGAGATCGGTGAGTGTGTTCGGAGCGCCGGCGTCTCGCATGATCGCGGCGGCGCTTGGCCCCTGAAGGGCCAGGAGCGCCCATCGATCCGAGGCGTCGTCAAAGGACACGTCGTCGCCGAGGCGAGATTCGAAGTGGGCGACCATCTTGTCGCGGTTGGACGCGTTGCACACCACCAGGATCTTTTCGGCTTCCAGTCGGTAGACGATCAGGTCGTCGAGGATGTATCCGTCGTCGTTGCAGCAGACGGTGTACAGGGCCTGCCCGACCTCGAGCTTCGACACATCGTTGGTGACGAGGCCATCGACGGCCGCCACCGCCGCTGGACCTTCGATCAGAAGCTCCCCCATGTGGGAAACGTCGAATAGCCCCGCGCGGGTTCGCACCGCCTCGTGCTCACTTTTGATGCCTTTGTACTGGACCGGCATGCGCCACCCCGCAAAGGGCACCAGTCGCGCTCCGCGAGCCTGATGTTCGTGGATAAGGGCGGTTTCACGGAGATCCTCGGTCACGGTGCCGGGAGCTTAGGGATCGCTCGCTTCGACGCAACACCTCGCGAATGTGGTCGATATCGAGCCATGGTTCTCTCCGACGTACTTTGCCTGTCGCGGGCCGGGAAGCGTGTCCGAACGTTTCCCCTCGGCCCGCGCGCCCTCGAGGTGGGCTCGCACCCCGATTGCGATATCGCCGTTCACGCTAGTGGTGTTGCTAGCCGCGCGCTGCTGGTACTTCCTGCCGGCGGCACGGTCTATCTCTACGATCTGGTCGCCGCGC
>Ga0255057_10001223_pt1 | contig 14621 bp, 10 predicted proteins | sample Cases_109_6_MG_FD_189022 | JGI IMG/M metagenome (GOLD analysis project Ga0255057, IMG submission 189022) | Seawater microbial communities from Amundsen Gulf, Northwest Territories, Canada - Cases_109_6 | ecosystem: Environmental > Aquatic > Marine > Gulf | place: Canada: Northwest Territories... | reverse complement strand
GGTCACCTGGAAGCAACAATTGTGGGGGGGAGTCAAGCTTCTGGCATTCCCGCTGTTGGTGGGCACCACCCACCCCTAACCCCTCCCACTCCGCTCCGAAGACTCCACTCCGCAGGAGAGGAACGTTCCTCTCCCGCCGTTTGGTGATTTCACTCCCACCCCTGCTCGCTCCGAAGACTCCGCTCCGCGAGAGGGGCTCACCCCACCACGTTGACGAGGTTGAACATGGGAAGGTAGAGGGCTACGAGGATTCCGCCGACCGTCATACCCATGAAGGCGATGAGGAGAGGCTCGAGCAAACTCGTGAGTGCGTCGACCGTGTCGTTGACTTCCTGGTCGTAGAACTGGGCAACTTTGTCCAGCATTGAATCGACGGCGCCCGTCTCCTCGCCCACTGCGATCATCTGCACAACCATCGGAGGAAAGACCTTGTGCGATTCGAGTGGCACGGCCAGCGAATCGCCGTCTTTGACGGATTTGGCAACATCCGCAACCGCATCGGCCACCACAACGTTGCCGGCGACGTCCTGGACAATCTCCATGGCCTGCAGAATCGGAACGCCGGTACGCAAGAGGACGCCCAGGGTCGACGAGAAGCGGCTAATAGCCGTCTTGTGAACCACTCCACCAAAAACCGGCATCTTCAACTTGAAACGGTCCCAAATATTGCGGCCGGCTTTTGTGTTGATCCACTTACGAAAGCCAATCGCCCCGCCCACCATCCCGGGAAGGATGATGAACCAGAAGCCGGTGAACGCCTCAGAGGCGCCGATCAGCACCTTGGTGGGCAGTGGCAGCTCGCCCCCGGCACCGGCATACAGGTCCACGAAAATCGGAACAACGAACATCATCATGCCGATAACCACGAGGCCGACCATGGAGAGCACAACCACGGGATAGGCCATCGCCGATTTGACCTTGCTGCGCAGGGCCACTTGCGCCTCGAGGGCATCGGCGAGCCTGATGAGGGTGTCGTCCAACACACCGCCGGCTTCACCGGCTTTGACCATGGAGGTATACAGCTTGTTGAAAACCTTCGGGTGCTTTTCGAGGGCAGTGGAGAGCCCAACGCCGCGTTCTACATCGCGTCGCACCTCGCCGAGGATCTTGCGTAAGGCAGACGAGTCGGTCTGTTCCTCCAGCACCGAAAGTGAGCGAAGAAGGGAAAGGCCGGCGTTGATCATCGTGGCGAACTGACGGCTGAAAACCGCGACTTCCTTGGCTTTGATCCGCCCGCTCAAGCCGGGGATGTTGATCTCCGTTTTGAGCCCGCCGGTCTTCTTCTGCTCGACGGCGAGGGGCATGACACCCTTCTCGCCCAGCGCTTTGACTACGGCCTCGCGCGACGACCCTTCGATTTCGCCTTCGTGGACCTTGCCAGACCTATCCCGGGCCCGATAAGTGAACGTTGTAGCAGCCATCATCCACCCGCCATCAGCCGCTTGAGACCCTCAGGATCTGCACAGCGCTCGAAAGCGAGCTCACGGGTGATCCTGCCCCGCGCTACCAGGTCGGCAAGCGCCTGGTCCATCGTCTGCATGCCGAACTGAGACCCGGCCTGCATCGACGAAGGGATCTGATGGACGTTGCCATCGCGGATTTGATTGCGGATGGCGGCTGTAGCCATCATCACCTCGACCGCGACAACCCGACCCTTGCCATCGGCAGTGGGTAGCAACTGCTGGCTCACCACGGCCTGGATGGAGCTGCCGAGCTGCACCCTCACCTGCGATTGCTGGTGGGAGGGAAATACGTCGATCACTCGATCTATCGATTTCGGGGCGCTCTGGGTGTGCAAGGTTCCGAAGACCAGGTGGCCGGTCTCAGCTGCGGTGAGGGCGGCCGAGATCGTTTCCAGGTCTCGCATCTCGCCGACAAGGATGACGTCTGGATCCTGACGCAGGACGTGCCGGAGGGCCTCGTTGAAGCCCTTCGTGTCGGTTCCTACTTCGCGTTGGTTGACTATGGCCGCCTTGTGTTTATGCAGGAACTCGATCGGGTCCTCGATGGTCATGATGTGAACGGCCCGGTTCTCATTGATGAGATTCACGATCGAGGCGAGTGACGTGGATTTGCCTGACCCGGTGGGGCCGGTCACCAGCACCAGGCCGCGGTGGAGCTTGGCGAATGAGTCGACGATCTCGGGCATACCGAGATCTCTCGGTCGCTGGATCTCGTTGGGAATGGCCCGCAGGACCGCTCCCACGGAATCTCGCTGGAAAAACACATTGACCCGAAAGCGGCCCTGACCTGGAACGGGGTGAGAGGCATCAAGCTCACGATTCTCCTCGAGACGCTGCCGCTGCTCGGCAGTGAGAATCGCATAGATGATGCGCCGCAGCTCGGCGGGCATCATCGGCGGGAAATGTTCGAGCGGGGTTAGGAGCCCGTTCACCCGTATCTGGGGATGGGCTCCGGCCGTGAGGTGGAGGTCGGATCCCTTCCGTTCCATGAGGATTACGAGGAGGTCGTTCAGGTGGAGCTCCTCCTCGACGGTGAGCGGCTCGATATCGTCGCCGTCGAAGGTGAAGTAGTCACCAAGGACGCGGTCGATGGCTTTCTTCGGTGCGAGACCCATTGAGACCGGGCTTCCGCAGGCAGTCTCGAGTGTTTCCCGCAGATTTTCGACAAAGGGGTCGGCGACCGCGATCACTACCCCGTGGTCCTCGACCGAGATTGGAACCGCCTGGAACTGCCGCGCCGTCGCCGCGTCTAACTTATCCAGCGCATCCGGTTGAATCACCGCCATCTCGAGATTGATGAAGTCGATACCGAGCTGCTCGGCCACCGTCTCGAGCAGGTCGGAATCGGATACGTACCCACCACCGATGAGCAACTTGACGAGGGAGACACCATTGGCTTGCTCCTCGACAAGCAGATGCTCCAGCGCGTCACGGCTCAGGCGATGCTTGTTAACGAGAGCGTCTCCTAATTGCCGACTTACCCGGCTCACGCCACCACTCGCATGATCTCCTCGAGGGAGGTGACTCCGGAGGCGACCTTTTCAATACCGTCCTGCCAGAGGGTGGTCATGCCGGCGGCAAGGGCCGCAGCCTTGATTTCATCTGAGGGTCGCCGCTCTACCGCCAGACGCTGGATCTCCTCGCTTACCAGCAAGATCTCGTGCAGAGCCAAACGCCCGCGGTAGCCAGTATTGGCGCAGCTCCCGCAGCCTTCTGGCGCATAAACTTCCTTGGGAGCTTCGAGGCCGAGCTTCTCGAATTCCTCGACGGCAGGCGGCGCCGTCACCTTGCACTTCTCACAGAGTCGGCGCGCCAGCCGTTGAGCCAGAATCCCGTCGATCGATGAGGCGACCAGGTATGGCTCTACTTCCATTTCGATGAGGCGCCCGATGCTCGAAGAAGAATCGTTGGTGTGCAGCGTTGACAGCACGAGGTGGCCGGTGAGAGCGGCTTCGATGGCGATCTGGGCGGTTTCCCGGTCACGGATCTCACCGATGAGCACAACGTCGGGGTCGGCACGCAGAATCGAACGAAGAGCTGAAGCAAACGTCAGGCCGGCTTTACGGTTCACCTGAATCTGCGTGATTCCCCCAAGGCGATACTCGACAGGGTCCTCAACGGTGATGATGTTCACCTTGGGGTCGTTGAGGACGTTGAGGGTGGCGTACAGTGTCGTCGACTTACCGGAACCGGTGGGGCCGGTAACCAGAATCGCTCCATACGGGCGCTCGTAGGCTTCCTGGAATCGTTCCAGATTTCTTGCGCCGAAGCCGAGGTCGGTCAACTCGAGCATCACGGAGCTGCGATCAAGAATACGCAGCACGACCTTCTCTCCGTATACCGAGGGAAGCGTGGCCACACGAAGGTCCACCTGTTTCCCGGCCACTTTGAGGCTCATGCGGCCGTCCTGCGGAATGCGGCGCTCGGCAATATTGATGTCGGCCATGATCTTGAGGCGGCTCACCATGGCGTTGGCAATTGCCCGCGGAGTGGACATTGATTCGTGAAGCACACCGTCAATCCGGAAGCGAATCCTGAGGTCCCTCTCACCCGGCTCGATGTGAATGTCGGAGGCCCTCTCGTTGATCGCCCGCGTGATAATCGTGTTGACGAGCTTGACGACCGGCGCCTCGTCGACCGAGGCCTCGAGAGCTCCAAGATCCTCGACTTCAGCCTCATCGTCGAGCAGTTCGCCGAGGTCGGATACCGAATCATCGAATCGCGCCATCCGGGATATGGCGTCTTCGACTTCAGTTTTCGTGGCAACCCGGGGAAGGATATCGAGACCAGTTATCGCCCGGATGTCATCAATGGCCAGCACATTGGCCGGGTCGGCCATCGCCACAACCAAAGAGCCATCCTCGAAGGCGATCGGGATAGCGTTGTAGCGGCGGGCGAGCGGCTCGGGAATGAGGGCCGAAGCCGACGGGTCGATAGTAACTTCGTCGAGGCCGACAAACTCCAGGCCGATGTGGCGCGCCAGCGTCTTGACGAGATCGGTCTCTTTGACGAACCCCTCTTCGACCAGAATCCGCCCGAGAGGCATGCCCGTCTCCCCCTGGATTTCAGTCGCACGATCAAGATCTGCTCGATCGAGAAGGCCCTCTTGAACGAGCATCGTCCCAAGATGCCGCGCTTCAGTGGTCACAACCTCTCCTTGCCTCTAACAAGTCCCCCTCATTTCGGCAAAGAGCCAGGCCGTCTTGAGGAATTCGACCGCTCTTAGCGGCCGTCCGAATGGGAAGCAGGCTCAGCCGAGACTGGCGGCCATCGCCTCGATCGACGCCTCCACACCCGTCCAGATTTGGAATGAAATCGCCGCCTGAGCCACCAGCATTTGGCGCCCGTCAACACTGGGTAAGCCCCGCTCAGACGCCTCAAACACCGCCGGGGTGATTGTCGGGCCATAGGCCATGTCGAACAACCCGCTGGCAGCTACCAGCAAGCCGGCGGGAAGCGATTCGCCGTGCATCCCCAATGGGGTGGCGTTGAGTACCACCGCACCAGGGACGCTGCTCCCCCAGTCAACAAAAGAAGCCTGCACCCCCACGGCATCGACCAGGGCTCGCGCCGAGGCCGGGTCGCGGGTCGCCACAAAGATCTCCCGACCCTCGAGTGCAACGAGAGCTGCTGCGGCAGCTCCTCCGGCCCCGAGGAGAAGGATCGGCTCAGGAGGCAGCCCACCCCAGGCAGAACGAACCCCTCCGACATCGGTCGTCTCGCCATGAACCAGCCCATCACGAAGAACCAGGGTGTTGACGCTGCCGGTCCGACCGGCGACCCCGCTCAGGTGATCGCTCAGACTTGCGGCCAGCCGCTTGTGGGGCATTGTGACGTTGGCACCATCCAGCAGCCCCTCGCGCAGTTGCTGGATAGCCTCGGATACACCGCCGGCGTCGACCCGCCGGGACTCGTAACTCCCTGCAATCCCGGCCGCGTCAAGGGCTGCTGCATGGATCACCGGAGACAAACTGTGGGCTACCGGGTCGCCGAGGAGAGCCAAACGGACCATTAGTGCCCCTCACCGACCGCTATTTCCAAGAAAGACCACTAGTGGTCCGCCGCACAAATAATCACCGCGTCAAGGGGGCTATTTTCACGACAGACCACTAGATAACGCCGTCTGCCCTCGCCTGCGCCACTTTGGCGAGATGTTCCTCCAGCGTCGTGGAAAAGCCGTGGCTACCGTCCGTCGACACCAGCACGTAGTAGAAGAAAGCCGAATCGGCCGGGCTGGCGGCAGCCTCTAGCGACTTGCGGCGGACGGCACCGATGGGAGTGGGGGGCAATCCCCGATGGATATATGTGTTGTACAAAGTGTCGATCTCCTTATCGGCTGCTGTCGGCACCCCCCGCTCGCCTCTGGCGTAAACGAGCGCGGCATCGATATCCAGTCCCTGGCCCAGCTCGAGGCGGTTGTAGATGACGCTGGAGATCAGAGGTCGATCCACATCGAGCTTGGCTTCGGCCTCGATCAGAGAAGCGATGATGATCGCCTCGTACTGGGTTGGCGTGCGGAGCTCGAGGTCGCCGGGATCCTTGACCATGATCTGGTCGAGTCGAGACCAATCGACGGCCGCCACTCTGTCTTCCATTGTCGACACCAGAGTGCCAACGATCGTGTCGGCCGAAACATCGTTAAAAAACTCGTATGTATCGGGGAATAACAGGCCCTCCCAATCTGATAGCTTGCTCCCGGTCACCTCCTCTGGCATCAGGCTGGAACTTATCCGACCCGACAGAAGTACTTCGACCAGCTGATCATTCGTGAAGGCCGACTGGGTTGCGAGCGAAGCCAGCACTTCATTGATCCATAACCCCTCAATAACCGTTACCCGAAACACTTCGCCCGAGAACGGCCCCTCCACCAGCTGATCCAGCACTTCATCGAGGCTCATCCCGGTGGTGAATTCGTAGGGCCCGGCCTTGAGCGCGGAGGTCAGCTCCCGCACTGATACCTCGTTTACGAAATCTTGCGCGGACGAGATGACGCCTTCATCTTTCAAGAGCTGGCCGATATTGCGAGCAGTCGATCCGCTCGGAATCTCCAGGCTGACTGGAAGCCCGGCGGCTACCACCGTGACTTCATCTCTAACCGCCTCCCCTGCCCAGCGGCCAACTCGAACGGTGGCGAAACCGCCGACAAGAAGAATGACTGCCGCGACAAGCGGAGCCAACCAAACGTGGCGACGCGGGGGTATGGGATCAAGCTGAGGAATGACGGTCATCGCAGAGAATCTAGGTAGCTCTGCAACATAACTGTCGCAGCCATTTTGTCGCGGATTTGGCGGCGTCGTTCTCTTGTCATCCCGGCCTCGATGAGCACATCCTCCGCCACCTTGCTGGTAAAACGCTCATCAGCCAGCTCAACAGTCACGGTCAATCGCTCCGATAACTCTTCCGCAAACTCCCTCGCACTGATAGTGGAGGGGGTTTCGTTTCCTGCCAGGCCTGTCGGAAGACCCACCACCACGAGCTCACTATCTTCCTCGGCCACAATCTGCTCAATCATCTCGATAGCGGCTGCGGCTTCGATTACTCCGTAGGGAGAAGCGATCATCCTGCTCTCGTCCGACAGCGCGACACCAACGCGCTTGGTTCCGTAGTCGATGCCGACGACTCGGCTCACAGCCCTGCCAGCTGAGTCCGGATTTCGGTTCCGGCCTCTGCCAACGCCTCTTCGAGCAAGCTGCCTCCCGGTCCCCCGGCCTGAGCTACTTCGTCGTCGCCGCCCCCGCCGCCCCCCACTATTCGCGCCGGACCACTTATCAGGTCACGGGCGGAAACGCCACGCTTTGTGAGAGAGCTGGACACCACCGCGACCAGCTGGGCCTTGCCGTCTCGCTCAGACCCGAGCACCACCACTCCGTCTTTGACGATATCCCTCGTAGCCAAAGCCAGAAGCCGGAGATCTTCGGTGGTTACGCCGGGAATCGCCGCCACCACCAGTGCGTGATCGCCAACCAAGTCTGCGGCGTCCGCTAGGCCGCGGCCGGTCTCGGATCGATATTGGTCTTCAAACGCTCCGAGGCGTTCCTCCTGGTCGCGCGAGCGTTCCAACAAGGCAGCTAACGCCGGGCCGATGTTTTCGACACCGGTCCGCAACGCCTCGGCTGTGCCCTCGAGTTGGCGCCGCATGGACACGATGTGTGCGTAAGCCGTTGAGCCGGTAAGGGCTTCGAAACGCCTCATGTTGGAGCCTATGGAGCCTTCGTTGGTGATTATCAAAGGCCCAACCTGGCCGGTGGTGACGGTGTGGGTTCCACCGCACAGCTCGCGAGAGAAACTGCCCGTCTCCACTACCCGGACTACTTCCCCATACTTGTCTCCGAAGAATGCGATGGCCCCCATTGCCTCGGCCTCCTGCTTGGAGGTCTCGAATACTCGAACCCTGGCGTTCTCAATGATGTGCTCATTGGCCAAACGCTCCACCTCCATCAGCTCCTCGGGATTGACCGCCTGGTGATGGCTGAAGTCGAAGCGCAGCCGACCTGATTCCACCAGTGATCCGGCCTGGTTGGCTTGATCCCCGAGAACCCGCCGCAGCGAAGAATGGAGGATGTGGGTCCCCGTATGGCTTTTGCGAATCCGCTCCCGCCGATCGTGCTCAATCTCGGCCGTAGCGTCCTGGTCCACCCGAATGTCCCCCGAGGTGATCCGCACGTGGTGACTTATGAGGCCGGGGATCGCATTCTGAGTGTCCTCGACGCGACCTCCTCCAGTCTCGGTGGTGATAGCGCCGGTGTCTCCCACCTGTCCGCCGGCTTCGCCATAGAAGGGGCTGCGGTCGAGGAACACTTCGCCCTCCTCCCCGGTTTGGAGCGTATTGACCGGCTCGCCGTCTCGCAGCAAGGCGACGACCTTGCTGGTCGATTCCTCGAGCTCGTACCCGAGAAACTCAGTCAGGTCGACTCCTTGCAGCAAGCTGAGATATTGCTCGGAGGCGGCCGCGGCCTCCCCTCCCTTCCAGGCATCCCTGGCCCGGCGGCGCTGGCTCCCCATTTCGGCATCGAAGCCTTCGCGATCCACCTCTAGCCCTCGCTCGGAGGCAATTTCCGTTGTCACCTCGATAGGGAAGCCGTAGGTGTCGTGCAACTTGAAGGCAATCGATCCCGGGATTACGGAGGTGACACCCTCCAGTTCGTCGTCGAGCAAAGCCATGCCGGTTTCGAGGGTGCGACGAAAGTTGACTTCTTCGCGTTCCGCGGTTTCCAGGATCAGGTCCCGATTCCGACGCAGGTCACCGTAGAAGTCGCCCATCACGGCAAGAGTCGCTTCTACAAGCCCGGGCGTAACCAGTTCCTCACCGCCATACATCCAGGCGTGGCGCACTGCCCGGCGTATCAGACGGCGCAGCACGTAGCCCCGCCCGTCGTTGGATGGAACCACTCCGTCGGAGATGAGGAAGGTCAGCGTTCTTCCGTGATCAGCCAGGATTCGCAAACTGACGTCGACATCGCGACTCTCCCCGTACTGGCGACCGACGTAAGTGGCACCGGCCTGCAGCACCGGCCAGATGTTGTCGATTTCGAAGACGGAGCCCGCCCCTTGAATCAATGCCGCGACCCGGTCCAACCCGGCCCCGGTATCTATGTTCTTGGCCGGGAGGTCCCCCACCACGTGGTAGGGCTCGTCCTGGATGTTCTGCATGAAGACCAGGTTCCAGAACTCGGTGAAGCGTTCCTCATCCACAAGCGGGCCGCCGTCCGGGCCATGTTCGGGCCCCCGGTCGTAGAACACCTCCGACGAAGGCCCGCACGGCCCCGGGACTCCCATCTGCCAGAAATTGTCGCGATCCCGGCGCTGGACGCGATCCGCCGGAACGCCCACCTGGTCGATCCAGATTTCGGCAGCTTCATCGTCGTCCAGATACACGGTGTACCACAGACGCTGGGGATCGAGCTCGAGGTGCTCGGTGATGAACTCATAGGCCCAGGGGATGGCCTTCTCCTTGAAGTAATCCCCAAAGCTGAAATTGCCGAGCATTTCGAAGAACGTCAGATGGCGATCCGTTGACCCGATAATGTCGATATCACTGGTGCGAGCGATCTTCTGCACCGTCACCGCCCGCCGAAACGGTGGTGGCTCTTCTCCCAACATGTACGGCTTGAACTGAACCATGCCGGCGTTGGTGAGCAACAGGGTGGGGTCGACCGGAATCAGCGAGGCGCTGGGGACATGGGTGTGGTCCCGGGCGACGAAAAAGTCAATGAACTTCTGGCGGATGGTGTTGCTGTCCATTCGGATCAGCAGGTTAGTGGGGGTCCGTCAATCCCCACCTCAAGGCTCAGCGGTCTTGTCTGCGCTCCCGTTTGCCGAGCTTCTGGTCGTTACGACTCTGCCGGGCAGCTCCCTCGGCCTCATCGCCCTGATCGCCGGGGGTGTAAATCACTTCGTCGGCCAAGCCATCCGGCAGGTATTGCTGAGCCACCACTCCATCTTGATATTCATGGGGATACAGATATCCGGCCCCGTGCCCGAGCTGCTCGGCTCCCGGATACCCGGCGCTTCGTAAATGCATGGGCACCTCGGTTCCCGTTTGGCTCCGGACCACCCCTTTGCCAGCCGAGATAGCCCTGGCAACAGAGTTCGACTTGGGTGCCGTCGCCAGATAGAGCGCAGCATGAGTGAGGGCATAGGCGGCTTCCGGCAATCCAACATAGCCCAGCGCATAGGCCGCCGCGGTAGCCACCGACAGGGCTTGCGAATCGGCCAGACCGACATCCTCAGAGGCGAGGATGATCATGCGGCGGGCAATGAACTCCGGATCTTCCCCGGCTTCCAGCATCACGTGCAGCCAATAGACGGCTGCATCGGGATCCGAGCCACGCAAGCTCTTGATGAAGGCAGAGATGACGTCGTAATGGCGGTCGCCTCCCTTGTCATAGCGAATTATGCGTCGCTGGAGAGCTTCTTCGACGTCGGCGCTGCTAACGGAAGCGGCTCCCCGCCCCGCCGCCAACGTAGCGGCCGTCTCGAGCGAATTGAGAGCCAGGCGAGCATCACCCCCCACTCGTTCCGACAACTCGAGAAGCGCGTCCTCGTCGAGCTTCATGCCGAGAGCACCCAGACCCCGATCCCTGTCTTGCATCGCCCGTTCCAACAGGGTTCTGACCGCGGACGCGTCCAGAGCCGTGAGTCGAAAAAGGCTGGAGCGGCTGATGAGGGGCGAGTTGACCTCAAAGAAAGGATTCTCCGTGGTGGCGCCGAGCAGAATGATGATTCCGTCCTCGACACCGGGGAGCAAGCCGTCCTGTTGGGCCTTGTTGAACCGATGAATCTCGTCCAGAAAAAGCACAGTCCGCCCCAGGCCTTCGCCGAGCCTCTCGGCGGCCTTGGCCAGAACGTCGCGGACGTCCTTGATACCGGCCGAAGTGGCAGACAGCTGCTCGAAGAAGGCACCGGTGGTCGATGCGATGAGCCGGGCCAGGGTTGTCTTGCCACTTCCCGGAGGTCCCCACAGGATCATTGAGCGGGGCTCGCCCCCTTCGACAATGGTGCGGAAGGCCGCGCCGGGAGCCAGCAACTCGGGCTGCCCCACCACCTCATCCAGGCTCAGTGGACGCATGCGAGCAGCCAGTGGCTGAGCCGACCGCCGCCGTTCTTCGCGCTCCGCTTCGAATAGATCTGCCATCAGGACTCGCGCTCGGCGCGAACCTCGGGCCGCAGGTCGATTCCGAGTTCGGCGAGCTGGGTCTCGTCAACAGGTGAAGGTGACCCGGTCAAAGGGTCCACGCCGGTCTGCGTCTTGGGAAAGGGAATCACCTCGCGAATGTTGACCTCGTTTTGCAGCACGCTCACCAGCCGATCGAGACCCACCGCAAACCCGGCGTGGGGCGGGGTGCCGTACGACAACGCGGTTAGGAACCAGCCGAAACGTTGTTCGGCGGTCTCGTCGTCGATGCCGAGCACTTGAAAGACTCTTCGTTGGGTTTCGGGATCATGGATGCGAACGCTGCCGGAACCGAGCTCGAGGCCGTTGAGAACCAGGTCGTACGCTTGCGCCACCGCCTCTCGCGGATTGTTAACCAACTCCTCGACGTCGACCGGCGCCGTAAACGGATGGTGGGCAGCAACCAGGCCTCCGTCGGCTGTTTCCTCGAAGACGGGAAAGTCTGTCACCCAGACGAATTCGAGCACCTCATGGTCGTCGGGGCTACCGAACTTCAGCCGCTGCTTGCCGAGGACTTCGCCGACCACCCTTGCGGAATCGGCCACGATCAATAGATGATCGCCGGGGCCCGCCTGCAGCAGACGGCGAATCCCGCTCACTTCCTCGCCGCTGAGGAACTTGGCAACTGGTGAGCGGAGTGTCTCGTCTGCCTGCACGACCGCCCAGACCAGGCCCCTGGCACCCGCCTCTTTGGCCTCGTCGACAAGTCCGTCCAACGCGGAGCGACTCATCTCCTGCTGGCCGACATTGATGCCACGAATGACAGAACCGGCTTCTAGAGCACCGGAGAACGCTTTGAACTCCGTGGTGGCGAAGATGTCCGACAGCTCCTCGATCGCCATGTCGAAGCGCAGATCGGGCTTGTCGGTGCCGTAGCGAGCCATCGATTCCTGGTAGCTGATCCGACGAATAGGGGTCGCCAACTCCTCGCCTCGCACGGCTTTGACGACCCCCACCATCACAGCCTCGATGGTCTCGAAAACGTCCTCCCGCCCCCAGAAGGCCCCTTCGAGGTCGAGCTGGGTGAATTCGAGCTGCCGATCGGCCCGGAAATCCTCGTCCCGATAACAGCGAGCGATCTGGTAGTAGCGGTCGACACCGCCGATCATGAGCAGCTGCTTGAAGAGCTGCGGGCTCTGCGGCAGGGCATAGAAGTGGCCGTGTTGATGCCGGCTTGGAACCAGCACGTCGCGGGCTCCCTCCGGAGTCGACTTGATCAGCGTCGGCGTTTCGACGTCGAGGAATCCCCGCTCGTCCAGCACACTTCGCATCGCCCCGACGGCTGCGGACCGGGCTCGAAGGCTTGCCGCCATATGCGGGCGCCGCAGGTCGAGGTAGCGATACTTGAGGCGCACCAGCTCGTCCACTCCGGACCGCTCATCGAGTTGGAAAGGGAGCGCTTCGGCCGGAGACAGTATCTCCAGGCGGGACACCGCGATTTCGCTGTCACCGGTCTCCAACTCAGCGTTCTCACTCCCGGCCGGGCGACGCTGAACCGTGCCCGTCACCGAGATGCAGAACTCGCGGCGAAGGTCGCCGGCGGTAGCAAGCTCCCCGGGGTCGATGACGACCTGCACGATCCCCGATGCGTCGCGCAGATCCACAAAGACCACCCCGCCCTGGTCCCGGACCCGATCGACCCAGCCGGCTACCTGCACGGTGTCCCCGGTTTGCTCCGCCGAGATCGTGCCGGCATAGGTGTCGCGAAAGGTCATGGCTTCAGCCGTCCAGGCTTTGCAGCCAGGCGGCGATCTTGTCCCGGGCGACGCGCTCCTCCGAGCCGGTCAGGAGGTTCTTGGCCGTGACTTGATCCTCGTCCCATTCGTCCCCGACGACCACCGCGGCCGCGGAGCGGCGCCGATCGGCGGCCTTGAACTGCGCTTTGACGCTGCGGCGGCCCAGATCGAGGTCGGATCTGATACCGGCCGACCGCAGTTCTGCCAACAGACCCAGAGCCTGTTCCCATCGGGCCTCGTCGGCCACCACGATAAAGGCGTCCAGGGCCGGGGCCTCGTCCGGCTCGTCGAGGTCGAGGAGTGTCCGGTCGATCCCGAGACTGAAGCCGACGGCCGGCACGTGGGGCCCGCCCAGGGCTTCGGCTAAACCGTCGTAGCGGCCTCCTCCCCCGAGGGCGTTCTGGGCTGCTTCCAGCGTCTGCGATGCGTATTCGAAGACGGTGCGGGTGTAGTAATCGAGGCCTCGTACCAGCCGGGGGTCCTCCGAGTATGGGATACCGAGCCGGGTCAGGCCGTCCTTAACGATCTGATAGTGAGTCGCCGCGTCCGGAGTGAGGTAGTCAAGCGGTACCGGAACGTCGGTGAGTTTGTCCCGGTCGACTTTGGAGTCGAGGACACGTAATGGGTTGCTGTCGATGCGTCGCCGACTGTCCTCGCTGAGGTCGTCCGCAATGCTTTCCAGATACTCAACAAGAGCCGCCCTATAGACCACCCGGGATTCGGGGTCACCCAGGGAATTGAGCTTGACTTCGAAGTCGGCGATCCCGATCGCCTGGTAGAAGCGATAGCCCAGCTCCATTACTTCGACGTCCGCCTCGGCCGAGTCCTCCCCCAGGTACTCAATGCCCACCTGCCAGAACTGGCGGCGGCGGCCTGCCTGCGGCCGCTCGTATCTGAACATGGGACCCGAGTAGGAGAGTTTCAACACTCCCCGGGCTCCTGAGTCGATATAGGCCCGCACTATGGGAGCGGTGGCCTCCGGACGGAGGGTCAGAGAGCGGCCCCCCTGGTCCTCGAAGGTGTACATCTGCTTCTGCACCACATCTGTGCCTTCACCCACCCCGCGGGCGAACAGATCCGTGGCCTCAAATATCGGAGTCATAGCCGGGTCGTATCCGTAGCGTTCGGCCAGCTGGTCGAAGGTCTGCAGAACCCGACGCCATCGTCGTGACGCGGGGGGAAGGATGTCGTCGGTCCCCTTGGGGGCACGAAAGCTCATGCGAGGCCTTGCAAAAACGGGTTGGCGCGGCGTTCCCGGCCAATCGTAGTGGCCGGCCCGTGGCCGGGAAGCACCTCGACTGCATCATCGAGCGGCAGAATCCGGTCCTTCATCGATCGAAACAACTCCTCGGTGTCCCCGCCCGGCAGATCGGTCCTGCCGACCGAGCCGGCGAAGAGCTGATCCCCTGAAAACAGCACCTCTTCCGAGTCGAGCAGAAAACAACAGTGACCGGGGGTGTGCCCCGGAGTGTGCAAGACCTGCAAGCTGGCGCCGCCCAACTCCAAGTTTTGCCCGTCTACCAGATCCACATATTGCTCGGGAGGAGCAAAATCCCCTTCCGGAACCATCCCCAGTAGCGAACGCAGCTGGACCTCGGGCGCCTCAGCCAGCCAGCCATCATCGGGGTGCAAATAAGCGCTGACCTGCATCGCCCGGCTGACGGCTCCGGCGCCGCCCAGATGGTCGATGTGAGCGTGAGTCAGCAGCAGAGCCACCGGGGTCAGGTCGTGCTTGCGCAACAGCGCCCC
>Ga0255057_10001221_pt1 | contig 14632 bp, 15 predicted proteins | sample Cases_109_6_MG_FD_189022 | JGI IMG/M metagenome (GOLD analysis project Ga0255057, IMG submission 189022) | Seawater microbial communities from Amundsen Gulf, Northwest Territories, Canada - Cases_109_6 | ecosystem: Environmental > Aquatic > Marine > Gulf | place: Canada: Northwest Territories... | reverse complement strand
AAGCAAGACGAGCCGGACCCTGCTCTTTGCGCTTCGAGACGGTCAGACAATCAAGAAACATCGCGTGAATTCGCCGATGCACATCATCGTTCTCCGCGGACGAGGTCAATTCACCATCGGCGGTGAAACGGACGTAGATGCGCGCGCGAGCTCACTTTTGGTGTTGGATCCGGAGGAGACCATCGAGGGCAGAGCGATCGGAGGCGATCTCGTGTTCGTAGAGGTGCTCCACGGCACCCAGAGACAGTAGGCCACGACGCTTTTCCCGTTTACCCGATTCAAGAGCCGGATTGCCGCCTGTCAATCCGTGACCTACGAAACCTTCAGTCCAACGTGTCGAGACTGGCGAGGCCTTTGGAGAAGCATCGATGGAGATTATGAGAGTCGCCGCACTGATCATTGCCACACTTACGGTGGGCCTCATGGCTGGCGTCTTCGCCATCTACACCAACGCCATCATGCCGGGTCTGGGCCGGACCGACGACCGGACTTTCGTCGGGGCGTTCCAGTCGATCGACACCGCGATCATCAATCCGTTGTTCGTCATGACCTTCCTGGGCGCCCTGGTGTTCACGGGTATTGCCGCCGCGCTCCACCTGGGCGAGGATGTCCGGTCAGTCCTACCATGGATCGCGGTCGCGTTCGTGCTGTACTTGGCTGTAATAGTCATCACCGTGCGTATCAACGTACCGCTCAACGACGGTATCAAGGCGGCTGGAGCACCCGATCGCATCGCCGATCTCGCTCGGGTGCGGGAGCAGTTCAACGAAGCAAGGTGGATCCGTTGGAATCTCTTTCGGACGCTCGCGACGACCGCCGCATTCGGGTGTCTTGCATGGGCCCTCGTGCTTTTGGGCCGCGTCGGATCGCCAGGTGGACCATAAAGCGGACGACCGTCCCACCAAGAAAAGTGCGAGCACTGACCCGTGGCTTGCGGCGGTCTTTTGGTTAGTGCGGCTCGTGCAGATACCAGGCCCCCGCCATCACCAGGACGCCGATCACAGACCAGGCGGGCTTGTTGTGTAAGCGTGGCCACAATCGTTGCAGCGGCCATACCTCCTGGCTGAAGAAGTTGTCGGGGTAGGTCTCGACACCCCGGAAGCCCAGGCGCGGTGGCGGTTCAGATGGCATCTTCGCCGTGCCGAAGATCCAGTCCCAGGCGCTGAAAATGATCCCGTAGTTCACGGTCGTCTTGGCGTCGCCCTCGTAGTAGTGATGCCAGATGTGCATCCGCGGGCTGTTGAGGATGTAGCGCCAAGGCCCGTGGCCCACATCGAGGTTGGAATGGTTGAGGTGGCCGATCGCCGTGCCAAAGATCGCGTGGAACATCAGCGCCTCCCAGAGGAAGCCGAAGAAAACCAGCGGCAGGTAGAGAACGGTCTTGTAGACGATCACCTCTAGCCAAGAGAAACGGAAGGAGACGATCCAGTCCATCTCCTCGTCCTGGACGCTGTGGTGAGCCTTGTGCAGCTCCCAAAGGGCCGGGACACGGTGCAGCATCCTGTGCACGCACCATTGGACGAAGTCGAGGACCACGAGGGCGACGATGATCTGGAGCCACAGTGGCCAGTCGACCGCGGCGTTGCGGTACACCGAATCGGTCAGCCCCTGGGCGCCGAGCCAGCGGTCCACGCTGGGTAGTATCCAGACGGCGGCTAGCCCCGCGAGCAGGATGCCCAGGAAATGGCCGTTGAACACGAGGTGGATCACATCCGACCACAGCTTGGCCCGCAGTTGCTTCTGTTCCGGCCGCCAAGGGAAGAAGCGCTCGAGAGCAAACATCAGCCCCGACAGTACGAGCAGGCTGATCGGGTACAGATAGGTGATCATCACCCCTAGCAATACCACCGTCCTGGACGTCGGCGAGTGGCCGCTAGCGGTATACGTAGCCTCGAGGCATCGGACCCCCGCGGGCGACACGAATCGTAGTCGGTAACTCGGCCGCCAGCGTCGCGAGTACACCTAGGCCCACGACGATCAATCCAACCTGTCCAGATAGCTGGTCCCAGGGCAATAACGCGACCGCCGCCACCAACGCGAGTGCTGAAGCGAGGTAGCCTCCGATCGACATCGCGACGAACTGGCGCTTGGTGTTTTTGGTGGTGTCAAAAAAGAACAAGAACGGACTCGTGATGCGATCGGCATAGTAGATCGTCGCTTTGCTGAGCCTCGATCCGATCGCGTGGCCCCATTCATGAGCGAGAAAACCGACGACTCCGGTCGTGAGCCCGGCGAGCACACCCAATACGACACGGCCCGTGCCGCTCGCGTCGCTATGCGATTCGAACCACCAGAGGCATCCGGTCAACGCCACGATCGTCAAGTCGCGAAGCAAAAGACGTCTGGCCGCGGGCTCCATAGAACGGAGCGTAGCAGAACTCCCGCGAGCTGACCCGGGTCGGCACCGGCAACAGCTCGACAGGCTTCCTTTGTTCTCTATCATGCTGACCGATGTCGACATCGACAGTGCGTAGAGTTCTGATCCCGCTCCCGGCGCAAGGATTCGATCCGACCGAAGCCGCCGTTCCTTGGAAAGTCCTCTCCGCGCGCGGGCACGAGATCATCTTCGCAACGCCAGACGGCAAGCCCTCGAGCGCCGATCCGATCATGGTGACGGGCAAGGGTCTCGGTCCCCTCAAGTATGTCCTGCGGGCCGATGCCAATGGCCGCGCAGCCTATGCCGAGATGGTCGCGAGCGATGCGTTTCAGAATCCCATCACCTATGACGAAGCGGCCAGGGGTTCGTTCGAAGCGCTCGTCCTACCGGGGGGCCACGACAAACGCATGAAGCCTTATCTCGAATCCGAGGCGCTCCAGCGGATCACGGCAGACTTCGTGGCATCTGACAAGCCTGTGGGCGCAATCTGCCATGGCGTGCTGATTCTCGCGCGGGCCCAAGGCCCGGATGGCCGTTCCGTGATCCACGGCCGCAAGGTGACGTCTCTCATCAATCGGCTCGAAATGGCTGGTTACAATCTCACCCGGCTGTGGATGGGCGACTACTACCGCACGTACCCTGACATCACGACCGAGGACGAAGTGCGCGCGGCTCTCGCCTCAAACGAGGATTTCAATCCTGGCCCTGGTGGCGCGACACGCGACAGCGAGGACGCCTTGCAACATGGCTTCGTCGTGCGCGACCGGAATCTGGTGACCGCCCGATGGCCCGGCGACGCCCATCGCTGGTCAGCCCAGATCGATGGGCTGCTCAGGGAGCTGTGAGCCAGAGCGGTCGCGTGCAGAATTTTGTCTAGGTTTTTTGTAGGATCGCGGCATGCGCGTCGATCGCGAACCGTAGCGTCGGAAGCGTGAGCGGTCGCGACGGAGACATGAGCCGTCGAGCGAACCGCAAGTTTACTCATTGTATATTAAGAGGGCCTCTGCGGTGGTGAATTCGGGGGTGGTGCCTTGTGGTTTTCGTGTTATCCGAGCCCCTCATTTCCAGAGGGGCATCATGCAAGAGCAAGCAGTAGACCGATTCTATTCGGACGAGCGAACACGCGGTCGAGTACGCGGAGCGATCACCGAGTATCTGGGCTTCCACGACGAGTCCAACGGTGGTGACGTGCAGGCGCGCAAGGCCGGCTACACGACGATGATCAATCATTATTATGATCTCGTCACCGATTTCTACGAGCATGGCTGGGCCCAGTCGTTTCACTTCGCGCCACGATTCAAAGGGGAGTCGTTCGACTCGTCGCTCGCGCGTTCAGAGCATTTTTTCGCTCTCAAGCTCGGTCTCGAGCCGGGTATGAAGACACTCGACGTCGGCTGCGGCGTGGGCGGGCCCATGCGCACTATTGCCCGGTTTTCTGGGGCGACGATCGAAGGCGTCAACAACAATGACTACCAGCTGACCAAGGTTAGCGACTACAACAAAGCGGCCGGTCTCTCCGACTTGTGTTCCGGCTTCAAGGGGGATTTCATGAACCTCCAGGTGCCCGACGAAACCTACGATGCCGCTTACGCATTCGAGGCCACGTGCCACGCGCCCGACAAGGTGGGCGCGTTCAAGGAGATCTACCGCACGTTGAAGTCCGGGGGCCTGTTCGCCGCATATGAGTGGTGCATGACCGGCGCGTTCGACCCGGACAACGCGGAGCATCAACGCATCAAGAAGGGCATCGAAGAGGGGGACAGTCTTCCAGACATCGCGATGATTCCCGACGTCCTCGAGGCGCTCGGTGCCGCCGGGTTCGAGGTGATCGAGAGTCACAACGCTGCGGATGTCTGTGACCCCGAAACCCCTTGGTACCTGCCGCTGGTGGGCGAAACGAACAGCGCGCTCGCCGTACGCCGAGGGCGAGTCGGTCGCTTCTTCGCGAGGCGTTTGATTCGGACCGTGGAGGCGCTGCGGATCGCGCCCAAGGGGTCGACTGAGGTAAGCAAGATGCTCGGCGCGGCGGCCGAAGCGCTGATCGCCGGCGGCGAGGCCGGAATCTTCACTCCCAACTACTTCTTCTTAGCGCGGCGACGGGCGGAGTGATGGCCGGGGGCGTTCAGGCGCCGCTACGGGCACTTTCGAGGCGAGCTCGCCAGAAGGTTCGGGATCCCATCGTCGAAGCGGCGCGGGAGGCCACCTATCCGCCGCCGTACCCCGAGGGTTGGTACGTCGTCGGTCGGTCGATCGACTTTCGCGACAGCCCCACGTTCGTGCAATGCGCCGGCAATCAATGGGTGATATTTCGCGATGCATCGGGGCAGGTGCAGGCGGTCGATGCCTATTGCCCGCACCTCGGCGCCAACCTGGCCGATGGGAAAGTGCAGGATGACTACATCGAGTGTCCGTTTCACGGATGGAAGATCCGAGGGGACGGGTGTGTCGTCGGTCAATCCAACGGGTGCCAAGTAGATCCCCGGTATCGCACGAGCTCGTGGGCGGTCGAAGAGCTTCATGGTTGGGTGCTCGTCTACCACCGACACGGAGACGCGAGCGACGGCCCGGCGCCTGAGCCACCGTACCGCCTGGAACGCGTTGCGGAGATCGACGACGGCAGTCTCCTTTGGCGGGGAGAGCACGATGCCGGGCTCATCCACATGCACATCCTCGAGTTCGCCGAGAACAGCGTCGACTTTCGACACTTTGCCGCGATCCACGGACGCCTCCGCATTCCTTGGACGGAGATCCCCGTGCCGGGTATGACGATCCACCATGAAGCGACGTGGCGCCGGGATGAAACCCAGAAACACGTTTGTTGGTTCGGGAACGACGCCACTCTGGCGTTTCGTGGAAAGCTGATCGAAGGATCGGGTGCACACGCAGAAGTTCGTCTCGAGGGCCCCGGAAGCATCATTCGATTCGACTTTACGTTGAGTCGAGGACGGGGTCGCGTCGTGCTGTACCAAAGCCACACACCGATCGCTCCCTTAACCCAGCACGTTCGCTTCCGTTGGTTCAGCGAGCCAAGCATTCCAAAACCGCTGGCGTCCTTTATCGTTGGCAACTGGATCTCTCAGTGGCGCCAAGATCACGCGATCTGGCAGAGAAAAATTTACCGGAAGAGCCCGATGCTCACCCGTGGAGATGGCCCCATTCACCAGCTTCGCCGCTGGTACTCGCAGTTCTACCCAGCCGCGTCCTGAGCGGCCGAACCCGATATCAAGGAAAACATGTCGATACTAAGCAAGCTCGGGCAGACGAAGCTCGCAAGAAGCGCTGGTCAATGGATGACCGACAACCGCGGCTTGGTGGTCGCCGCGACGGCCCTACCCGCGAGCTTCCTGTTCGAGCGGGGACGCGTGACAAGAGACGTGCTCTACGCCCGTTTTGGCGCGTCCCCCGAGAAGCACGACGAACGCGTGCGACACGTACAGGAGCAGGTGCGCGAATGGAATGCTTCGGGGGCCGGGCGTCCGATGTGTACGGCGCGCCCACCTTGGTTGACCATGTCCACACGAACCTCGACCTATAAGAAGGACTGCAACCACATCGAGGTCGCCCTGCGTGATGTGCTCGAGGTAGACACCGAGCGGATGGTCGTCCGGGTCGAGCCCCTCGTGAACATGGGCCAACTCACCCGATACCTCGTGCCCATGGGCTACGCGCTCAAAGTCATGGTCGAGATGGAGGATCTCACGGCTGGGGGTCTTACGATGGGCCTCGGCATGGAGACGACGTGTCACCGGTACGGATTGATTCAAGAGACAGTCGTCGCTTACGAGATTGTGACCGCCGACGGTTCTCTTCACCGCGTCACGCGAGAGAGTGATCCGGAGCTATTCCATGCGCTCCCCTGGTCACACGGCACGCTAGGGTTTCTAGTGGCGCTCGAGCTCGAGATCGAGCCGGTCAAGCCATACGTTCGGATGAAGTACATCCCCTGCCACAGCATGAAGGAGCTCTGCGACAAGACCTACGAGCTTTCCGTGGCAGACGACGCGCCGGAGTTCTTGGAAGCCACCATCTATTCGAAAGATACGGGCGTCATTCAATGTGCTTGGTACGACGATGCGCCTGCGGATCGGTCCAAGATCAACCACATCAATCGATGGTACGAGAAGTTCTTCTTCCATCACGTCGCCACGACACTCGAGCGTGGCGAGTTCGAAGACTGGATCCCCCTTCGAGAGTACTACCACCGCCACACCCGTTCGATCTTCTGGGAGCTCGAGGAGCTCATGCCGTTTGCTGGCAAGGCTTGGTGGCGTTGGGGATTCGGCTGGCTCGGCGCGCCGAAGATCTCGCTTCTCAAGGGCACCATGACCAAAGGCGTCCGGTGGAAGCTCGTGCACAAACACGTGGTGCAAGACGTCATCGTCCCGATGCGTGAGCTCGAGCGCACCGTCGAAGAGTTCCACGAGCGCTTCGAGGTGTACCCGCTTCTCGTCTACCCTATTCGCGTCTACAACCATGGCGAATACCAGGGCCTTCAGCCCAAGCCACGCCAGCTACAGCCCGGCAAGGACTGGGACATGTTCGTCGACCTCGGCGCGTACGGAATCCCTCCTGCCCTCAAGCGAGGCGAGGAGTGGGACGCGGAAGAACACGTCGCGGCGACCGAGCGGTTCACTCTCGAAGTCGGCGGCTTCGTGCCGCTCTACCAAGACGTCTGGATGAATCGCACCGAGTTTGAAGAGATGTTCGACCACCGGCTGTACAGACGAATGCGCGAGAAGCTCGGTGCCATCGGTGCCTTCCCGGAGGTGTGGGACAAGGTCCGGCTCCAACCGGAGTTCCGGATCGCCACTGCCCCCATCGAGGAAGACGAGGCGACAACCGACACGCCACAGCACAGGGCGGTGTCGCAAGACCTCTGACTACTACCCATACATAGCTTCGGTCTCTTTGCTCACCATGCGGATCGCGGCTCGACGCGGCAGGAGCCTGTTGAGAAGCGCCGCTGCAAAACGGTTGCGTCGCCCTGAAACACCTCGGGGTCGTTGCCCGAGGTCGCGAAGCGCTTGCTCGGTCACCTCGTCAGGTTGCATTGGGCGAGCAAGCCAGCTGGTTGGAATCCGATCCGTGGAGCCTTCGTAGCTCGGCGTGAGCGTTGCCCCGGCTACGCAAGCAAGAACATCCACCCCCTTCTTGCCGAGCTCGTACCACAACCCTTCGGCAAGCACCGTGTCGTACGCTTTGGTTGCCGCGTAGTTCACGACCATTGCGGTGCCCTGGATCCCGCTCAGCGATGACATCAGGATGATTCCGCCGCGCCCGCGCTTCGCAAAACGCTCGCCAAAATAGTGGGACACCCGCAATGGACCACGCACGTTGACGTCGATGGCTTTGAGGTGATCTTCGACGGGATAGGAAAGAAACGCTCCAACCGGCGAGTACGCGGCGTTGTAGATCACCAGGCCTACGTCGAGATTCGCCGTTGCCTTCTTCAGGCCGTCGACCAGGTCAGGTGCGCCTAAATCGAGAGGTTTCACTTGGATCTCGACGTGGTGCCTTTCGCGGAGCTCGGCAGCGAGCTCTTCCAGTGGGCCGACACGCCGAGCGACGAGCACCAGGTTCAACCCGTGACCCGCGAGCCTGCGTGAAAACGAAGCTCCGAGCCCCTCGGAGGCACCGGCAACCACGGCCCACGGCCCGTAGCGCTGATGAAATGTGCTCACCACGACAGCCTCATTCGCCCCCGAAGGGGTTCGGCTTCCACATCCGCACGCCGAGCAAGATCGGCACGATTGCGTAAGGGCCGTTGAATGCCCAGAAGATCAAGGTTTCGCCCGGCGCGGGCCCGAGCCAATACTCCCAGACGATGTACTCGGTCATGCCGTGGAGCATCGCGCCGACGTAAACGAGCGCCATCGGGCGAATCCAATTCTTTCCCTTCACGAAGGCGTAGACCAACAGCAAGTAGAAAGGTCCGTAGATAAAGGCCGAGATAGCAGTCCCTACGCGCAGGTAATCGTGCTCCGCAGCGAAGTACGTGTCGGCCGCGAACTCTGCGTACCAACGGTTTGCGCGCGACCAGAAGGCATCGCCCTCCAATAGTCCCAGCGCATGCCATGCGTCCGAGAAGAAAGACGAGAACGCAAAGAACGAGAAGACGACGATGAAGAAAATGTCACGCCGTCGATCGCTGAGCGGCACTACGATACTTGACTGACCCATATGAGCGCGGAGTATGCACGCACGAGAGCTTCGCTGCCAACCATGTTTCAGGCCATTGAAGATCGCGTGTTCGACCAGATGAGGGGTCTGGTACAGCACATCACGCCGGTTGCTCTTAGTCGGTCCAGAAGTTCTTTGCGGCCTTGCGCCGGGTCTTCCAGAGATCGGACTTTTCGGCGAATCCGGCAATGCCAAGCCCCTTGTCGGCATCGGAAACCTGCCAGGCGCCGTTGACAGCAGCGGTAAGTGCCCCGGAAAGCGCCTCGAAGCCCTGCGCCGTGTAGAGGTCGCACTCGACACCCCGATTGATGATGTACTTGAGCTGACGCGTCGCTTGGTGGTTCTTGGTGAGCAGCACCTCCACCAGCTCATCGACGGTAGCGTCGAGCGCATCGTTCGGAACGACACGGTTCCAAAGCATGAGCTCGCGCGCACGTCGTGCCGGATGGAGCGCGCCGAGCAGATTGATCTCTTTCGTCATCCTGCGACCAATGAGGCGCGCCATGCGCGTCGTTCCGCCCCAGCCGGGCGTGATCCCCACATCGACTTCCGGCATTCCCCATTTTGCGTGCTCAGTCGCGACCACGAAGTCGCAGGCCATGGTGATCTCGAGGCCGCCTCCGACGGCGTATCCGTCGACCGCAGCGATCGTGAGTTTGTCGAGCTCTTCGAGCAAGTTCGCCATGGTCTGGTAGTGGCGAACACGCCGCATCACGTCGTTGGCATCTCCCCAGAGCGGCATCTCGCTAATGTCGTCGCCGGCGCAGAAATGGCCGCCCGCGCCCCGGATGACGAGCAGCTTGATCGACTCGGACTCCTGCACGTGCTCGAAAGCCGAGATCAGCTCGTCTGACATCTTCATCGAAAGCGCGTTGCGTTTTTCGGGTCGGTTGAGAAGGATCTGCGCGACGGCGCCATCCTCGGCGTACTCGATGTGCTCATACGATTGTGTGTGTTCCATGACAAAGACATTACTCCGGGTGGGGTTTGATGCGATACAGCATAGACATCCGATGAAGAAAATCGCAGCCATCGTCGTCGCCGTGCTGGTCCTCGCTCTGGCCGGACTGGCTTACTACCTCTTCCGGCCACTAGCGACGGAGCCAGCGCCGGTCAACTTCCACTGCTACGACCTCGGGCAGGGGGCATATGTGCCGCTCGAGGTTCCGCGACAGGCATTTGGCATTGGCCTGGCGTATGCGGGACACATTCAGGAGACCGCATCGGAGTTCGACCCCGACGCTGTCCCGCCCGTGTTCAAAAAGAGCCCGCGCGGGGCCGTACGAACAGGCGCCCAGGTGCGCTTTCCAACATCGGACGAGCTGATCCAAACGGCCGACGCGTTCGAGCCGGGCCTTGGTGACGCCCTTCGCGCGGACCACCCCAACCTTTCACCACTCCTCGACTACGAGGTCGAGATGGGATTCGTCTTGCTGGAAGACATCGATCCTTCACAGCTCGATGACCCGACGTTCGCTCCCCGACTGGGCTTCTTCATCGCAAACGACGTGTCCGCACGCACGATTGGTATTCTGGGAGAGGGTCAGCCCAATCGGTATGCCTACTGGGGAGTCTCGAAAAGCTTCCCGGGCTTCATGCCCGTCGCCGACAAGGCGTGGACCCCCGAAAAGGCGGAGCCGAATGGCATCCCCTGTGTCGAGATCGAGACCATCGTCAATGGCGAGGTGCGCCAACATCAATCGACCGACAATCTCATCTACGCGCCGGTGCAAATGCTGCGGTTCATCCACGCCGAATTTCCCGATATTCCACTCGACAAGGGTACGCTGGTGCTGACAGGCACGCCCAGCGGGGTCGCGATGGCAACGCCGCGTTGGCTGATTCGCTTCGGCAACTTGATCCGGCTCAGCCGCTTCAAGAAGCTTTCGGCAAAGCTCGGCGCGGACACGTCTCGCTTCCTGCAAGTCGGTGATCAAGTTACCGTGCGCGGCCAGGGCCTCGGTAAAGTCACCGTGACGATCGTCCCCTAGGCGTCGATAGAGCGACGCACCACCTCCCAAAGTGTTTGTGTGCCCCAGGCGAGACCGTCGACGGGGATCCGCTCGTTGTGTCCGTGAAACATGTCGGCGAAGCGCATCGTCGACGGCAGTCGCACAGGCGCGAATCCATACCAACGCGCACCGAGCCGAGTGAACGCGGTGGCATCGGTGAAGCCCTGCAAGATGAACGGAACTACCGGTGCCCCAGGCGCGCGCGCGGCCATCACCTGGTGAATCGTCGAGTAGAGAGACGATTCTTTGAGCTCCATGACCACGGGCGGAAGCGAGTGGAGGACTTCGAGCTCGATCCTGGGGCCGAGCACGGCCTGGAGCTCCCGCATGAGATCCTCTTTCGTCTGCCCTGGCAAGATGCGGCCATCGATCTCGGCCTCAGCAAAGCCCGGGATCACGTTCGTCTTGTTCCCGGCACGCAGAACGGTGGGCGAGGCGGTGTTCCCGAGTAGAGCGCGAAAGGCGCGCTTGATCGAGGGGTCAGGGAGGAGATTGAGCACCGCTGGGCCCACGCTCGGGCTCGCCAGGAGCTTGATGATCGGACGAAGGGGTGCGGGTAGATGCGATGCCAGTGCGCCGATGAAATCCTTTACCGGTGCCGACGCATGCCGTGGCAGCCCATTTTTGCCAAGCCTCGCGATCGATTCGCTGAGCTGAACGATCGCCGAGTCCTCACGCGGCATGGAGCCGTGCCCTGGCTCACCGGTCGCCCGCGCGCGCATCCAACAAAGGCCCTTCTCGGCCACTTCCACGGTGAAAAACGTTCGGCCGGCCACCTGAATGTTGAAGCCCCCACCCTCTCCGATCGCAAACTCAGCACGGATCAGGTCGGGATGATTCTCCGAAAGCCACAGAGACCCGAGCCGACAGCCGGCTTCCTCGTCGGCCACCGCAGCGAAGATCAAGTCTCGCTTGGGCTTGATGCCTTCGCGTGCGAGCCGCGCAATGATCGCAACCGACATCGCCACCATGTTCTTCATGTCGATCGCGCCGCGCCCCCAAAGGCAACCGTCGTGTACCTCGCCGCAAAACGGTGGATGCTCCCAAGCCGAAGGCTCCGCCCCGACGACATCGAGATGCGCGGCCAGCACGAGAGGCGGCTTCTCGCCGGTCCCCCGAAGACGCGCGACGACGTTGGTCCGCCGCGGGGCGCCCTCCAACATCACGGGTTCCAAGCCTGCACTGCTCAACTCCTCTGCGACGAGCTCAGCCGCTTCGCGTTCGTTTCCAGGCGGGTTGGTGGTGTCTATTCGAAGCAGCTGCTGACAGAGCCGAAATGAATGCTCAATGATCTCCCGGTCGCTGTCGGCCATGGTGAATCCTTACTCCTCTTTGTTGTCCACGCAGCTAGCGCGATCTCGCATCATCCCCGGTAAGAACCAAAAGGGGTAGAGCAGGAGGAACAGATTTGGGAGCCACCAGAGGGGTCTGAGAAATCTCGGGAGCATCGCCCTACTCTCGTCGCTTTGGTCGGACCCCGATCGGGTCCGGCTTTTCGGGGAGGTTGCGTAGGCCCATCCACGCCAACGCAGCGATGTGACTGGCGACCTTTTCGACGGACGGTTTGCGGACGTGGCTCCACCACTGACCTACGAGCGTGACCATTCCGATGAGGGCATGGGCGTAGATGGGGGCAACGTCTGGATCGTATCCGGCTCGTTTGAATTCCTGAGCGAATACATCGCTCACGCGTTCAGCCACTTCGTTGAGGAGGCTGGAGAACCCGCCCCGGCTGACGGCAGCGGGGGCGTCGTGGGTCAGCACAGCGAACCCATCGGGGTTATCTTTCACCCAGCGAAGGAAAGCCAGGGCGGATTGTTCTGTGCGCTCTCGAGGAGAGCCCGCGGAGAGGCCTTCCGAAATCATCCGGATCACGTACTCCATTTCCCGGTCTACGATCACAGCGTAGAGGCCTTCCTTGCCCCCGAAGTGTTCGTAAACAATAGGTTTTGAGACCTTTGCCCGGCTGGCGATCTCCTCGACGGAGGTCGCTTCATAGCCCTTTTCGGCGAAAACCTGCCGTGCCACCTCGATGAGTTGGGCTCTCCGCGCGGCGGCTGTGAGTTTTTTTCTGGAAGCCATTTGACACAGATACTACGGTGCCGTAGGTTACGCAAACGTAAGTTACTGATTCGTAACTTTTTAGGAGAAAAGCCAATGTATGTACTGACCTGTGCCGCTGTTTTTTTCGCGGCCTATCTACTCAACACGACGATGATCACGGTCTTCTATCACCGCGGCCTGGCGCACAACGCGGTCACGCTCAGCCCTCGGGCCCGTAGGTTTGCCGGCCGTTACGGGATCTGGCTGACAGGCCTCGACGCCAAGGGCTGGGTGTGCATGCACCGTATGCACCACACGCACTCCGACACGCCCGAGGATCCCCATAGTCCCGTGCACTACGGTTTGGTGGGAGTCCTGCTCGGCCAGTTGAAGAGCTATGAACGCACCCTCGTCGGCCTTGCGCGTGGCCGGACGGAATACACCGATGAGGTCGCCGATCTCGAGTTCCCGATAAACTGGCTCAATCGAAAAGGCCTCTGGTACCTGCCCTATGTTCTGCACCTCGTCATTGCCCTCGCGATCGCCGTGCCGACAGGCATGTGGGCGTTGGGCGCGTGCTACTTCCTCGGCATGATGAGCCATCCTATCGAGGGCTGGATCGTCAACTCGCTCGGGCACGCTGTCGGGGGCCGCAACTTCGAGACCCCCGACAACTCACGCAACAATCACCTCGCAGCATGGTTGATCGCCGGCGAGGGCTACCAGAACAATCACCACCGCTACCCGGCGTCGGCAAAGTTCTCTTACCAGCCATGGGAGGTTGACCTCGGCTTTGGGATATGTTTGGCACTCGAGAAGCTCAGGGTGCTGGAGATCCAGCGTGGCCTCCTCATCCCTTCACCTCCAACCGCGACCCGAAGCCTAGCTCTTGAGTGATCAGTCCACAGCTATGCGACTTGTCGATCGATTTGTCGATCATGGTGCGCCTCTTTCGTTTCGAGAGCTCTGCGCTCGCGTGTTTGAAGAAGAGTATGACTACTTGGTCCTCGACCTCGACAAGACCACTCACCTCGGCCGCAACCTCGGGGAGCTCCTCGAATGGGAGCTCTGCGCCCACGAAGTTTACGGTGAGTCGGGGACGGAACGCCCGGTCCGCCGCTGGTTTGGGGGGCGGGTGCTCGTGGATTGGTCGCAGCCGACGAAGGTTGTCCGTTACCTGGCGTCTGGCGCGCAAAGGTGGGCTTTGCCTGGGATTCATTACCTCGCCTGGGGCAAACTGGCTTCGCGCGTCCCGTCGCTTCGGCGGCTCGCATACCGTCGCTTCGGTCCCAATCCGACGAACGTAGTGCAGCGGCGTCCACAGACGGTCGCACTTACGCACCTGGCGACCGCGGACGAGTCCCTTCTGCTCAAACTCGCCCGCAGAGTCTGGAGGCGCCACGCTCCCGATCAGGTGATCACTCGTGAAGACATCGATTGGATTCGCGCGCGCTGCCCGGGCATCGAAATCATTCTGAGCAGTGCGTCACCCAAGTCGATGCTGGAAGTGGCCGTCGAAGAGCTCGGCGCAGACCGAGCGGGTTACTCCACCGCCGAACGAATCAATAGCGGGAAGGCCAAGATCGAGCAGCTGCGCGAAATCTGTCCGCGTGTTTTCGATCCGGACGTGAACGTGGTGGCGATCACGGACACAGGCTACGGTGAGGACCATTGCTGGACCGAGCACTTTGCATGCGTCGTCGATATCAATAGCCCCACGCCCTTTGCACCGATTGTCACGCAGGCGTCGCCGACTCGAGAAGTGCACTCGGCAACCGTGCTGACTCGCGAAGAACAGCGTCGTCGAGACAATGGAGACGCGGGTTATCTCGACGCTCGCAGGCAAGACCGCGTGCCAAGAAAGCGGGTCGAGCTCGATCGCGAGGCACTACGCACACTGCTTGGTGAGCTATTGGCCGAGATCAACCAACTGGCCTCGCGCACACCGTCCCTTCCGCAACAATGGGACGTGGCGTATGCTCGGACCATGCTCACTGAGGCTTCTCGCGCCTTAATTGGA
>Ga0255057_10001220_pt1 | contig 14638 bp, 12 predicted proteins | sample Cases_109_6_MG_FD_189022 | JGI IMG/M metagenome (GOLD analysis project Ga0255057, IMG submission 189022) | Seawater microbial communities from Amundsen Gulf, Northwest Territories, Canada - Cases_109_6 | ecosystem: Environmental > Aquatic > Marine > Gulf | place: Canada: Northwest Territories... | reverse complement strand
CCTCGACGAGCTCCGCGAAACGCTCGGCGTGCCCGGAGGCGTTCCTGAGATCGAGGCCTCTGCTCGCGAGGGTTGGGGCGTCGTCGAGACGGTGAAGGCCATCGTTCGCGAGTGCATGCATCAGCTCGGCGATCCGAGTCTTCGACCAGAGGGTCGCGTCGAGTGTCTGCTTCCCGAGCCCCGTGACCGATTCTATCCACGCGGTCCCGTCTCGATGATCCATGCGCTCGTTTCCGAAGACGAGCTCGAGCCGGCAGAAGCCGAGCGGGGCTGATGGGCGAGTCGTCCGAGATGGGCCATGCCATCCGTGTGAAATCGGCGGCGCCGACGATCGAAGTCCTTCCGGTGCGGACGCCAACCCTGCCGCCCGCGACTCACACCAACACCTTCCTCGTCGGCACAGGGCAAGCGGTCCTCATCGAGCCGGCCACGCCCTACGAAGAAGAGCAAGACATGATGGTCGACTGGGTCGAGAGCGCCAGCGTTCGAGGTGTCGAGCTGCTCGCGATCCTCGCGACACACCATCACCCAGACCATATCGGCGGTGCGGCAGCGCTCTGTGAGCGACTCGGTCTGCCTTTGTGGGGACACGCGATGACGGCCCAGCGCTTGAGCGGAGTGGTAGAGCTCGATCGACTGCTCGAAGATGGTGAACGGATCGAGCTCGCCGGTCCGACCAAGACGTCTCTCACCGCAATCCATACGCCCGGCCACGCGCCCGGTCACCTGTGCTTCGTGGACGAAGCGAGTGGCATCATGATCGCCGGAGACATGGTGGCCTCCGTCGGGACGATCATCGTCGAGCCTACCGACGGAGACATGATCCTCTATCTCGAATCACTCCGACGAATGGCCGCACTCGAGCCTGCGGCGTTGCTCCCCGCGCATGGAGACATCATCCGGGACCCGCAGGCGATGTTGAGTTTCTACATCGCGCACCGCCTGATGCGAGAAGGTAAGGTCCTCGACGCACTCGAGGCCCACGGACAGGCGGCGCGCCCGAATGACTTGGTCGCCCGCGCGTACGACGACACGCCTAAAGCCGTGTGGCCCTTGGCGCTGCTGTCGATCGAGGCGCACCTGATCAAGCTCGAACGAGAAGGGCGAGTCACCCGAGAAGGTGATGGCTGGCTTCTGCTCAAACGATCGAATTGAGGGACCAGTCGTAGTCGCCGAAGCCCGTCACTCGCCGAGTTCGAGGCGCTGAGGGAGCCGAACGTAAGCGCCCGGTGAGATCTCTTGCGGTCTCACCGTCACCGGGCCCGAAGACTCGCTCTCCCCCGCGTCCGGGTGGCGTGCCGTGATCCAGACGGAGCCCGGACTGACACCTCGAAGTCGGAACCGTCCACGCGAGTCGGTTGAAACGGCGCGCTTCCAGTCCGGAGGATCGCCCCAGGTGACCTCCGCGCTCGGGACCGGCTCTCCGTACGCGTCCAGTACCTCGCCCTCGACGGTGCCTCCAGGGAGCAGGCGTACGACATCGAGCTCCTGAGGACGGTCGACGTAGAGGGCCCTCTCCACTTCGATTCGTTGGTATTGCGACTCGTAGTCGGGGTGCGTGAACGTGAGGTCGTAGATGCCGACCGGCATCTGTCGAAACACGAACCAGCCGTCGCGGGCGGTTCGCGTGGAGAGATCCGTCGGGCCCTCGAGCCTCACACGGACGCCCGGAAGCTCTTGACCGGACCAACCGTCGAGCACGCGACCCTGCAATGTGACGCCTGCCATCAGGACTGCCTGGACTCCATCGGTCACTTCGATCCCATCGAGCCGAGTCGCGCCGTAGGAGGGGTGTTCGATCTGAAGATCGTAAGGCGGCTCGGGAAGCGCAGGAACCGCGAACGTACCATCGGACTCCGATTTGGCGCTCCTTCGAACCGACACGCCTGAACTCGACGACGTCACGGTGAGAAGAGCGCCCTCGACGCCGAACCCGTACTCGTCTTGGACCCTCCCTCGAAGGGTTCGGAGTGTGCTCGACAGAACCAACTCGACCTCGACTCTGCGTTCGTCGTCGATCGAAACCGTTTGGCTTGCTGGTGGCAGATCGTAAGGAAGCGCCGTCACCGTCACCTCACCTCGCACTCCGCGAAATGCGAAGGAGCCGCTGTCGTTGGTCACCGTCATGCGCGGCAACCGTTCGCTTGGGAGCCGTAGCTCCACCGGAATGCCCTCGAGCCCGTATCCTCGCGCATCGCGCACTCGCCCGCGGAGCTCGGCGCCGCGGAACATGACGATGTCGACGTCGGAGACCCTCACCCCAGGCTTCAGTCGGATCTCTCGGGATTCACCTGGCGCGTACGCCTCGTGCGCTGCGATCGCCGTGTAGGTACCCGATCGCAGTCTCGACAGACGAAACGCACCGTCGCCCCCTGTGGCAACCTGCTCCACGAAGGCGAGCTGGCGGGTCCCACTCCCGGAGATGGGTGGCACGGGTCCGGAGGTCACCCCGAGCGAATCCGACGTGGCGGGCACAGCAGGACCGGTTTCGGCGCCACCGTACGCCCGAACGACCGCGCCTTGAATCGGTCGACCGCGGCCATCGACGACCCATCCCTCGATGCTCGCGCCCCGTTCGAGCCGGACATCGAGGTCCGGCTCCTGCGGGGAAGCGGCCAGGGGCCCCGATGGAACATATCCGTTGGCTTCCACGTAGAGGTTGGGCTGTTCGCCCACGATTCCCGAGAGCGCGAACCGTCCATCCGCATCGCTTTCGACCGCGCGCGAGTACACGCCTAGGATTCCGGTCGCGACGTTGATGCTCGCCCCGTTGATCGCTCGGCCGCTTTGCGCGTCGATCACCTGCCCTGACAGCGTCCATCCTTCGGCCAAGCGGAGCCCGAACACCCGACGCGCGCCAGGATCGAGGATCAGCCCTTCGAGAGGGGACGACCCGAGCGCTCCGTGGGTCGCCCGAAGCTCGTAGATCCCCGCGGGGACACCCGGCCAGTGAAAGCGCCCGTCGGCGCCGCTTCGAACAGATCGGGCTGGCCAAAAACCGCTTCCCGCGAGCGAAATTTCGGCACCCGCCAACGGCTCTCCATCAGGCCCGTAGACTCGGCCCGCCACGGTCGCGGATCCGACGAGCTCGCCCCCTGATCGCCCGCGGCCGATCCGTTCGCCGGTTGGAGCATGTGAGAAACCCTGTTCTTTTGGCGTGTAAGTGCCTGGAATCACGAATGTTCCGAGCACCAAGAATCCAGTAATCGTGCCCGCTAGCCGCATTTCCCTAGGTTCTATCGTCGTTCTTGTCGACGCGCGAGCGTGCATTGTTGCTACGCTCCTGGAGCAGTGCTACATCGCGGCTCCCATCCACTTGGGAAACAGCCATGGCCAAGACATGTGATTACTGCGGCAAAGGCCGTCACAAAGCCCACAAAGTGAGCCACTCCAACATCAAGACGAGGAAGTGGCAGCAACCGAACCTGCAATCGGTAAGGGCGCGGGTCGGGGGCCAGGTGCGCAAGGTCATGGCCTGCACGCGGTGCATTCGCTCGGGTAAGGTTGTCAAGGCCGCGTAGAAGGCGTGCCGAGGTGTCGCTCCCACCAGGCTGCGATCCGGCCTCGATCCTTCTAACTTTCCCTGTTGCGCCGGAGCATGCTGGCCAGCGCCTCGATCGGTTCGTCCAGTCTCGTATCCCCCGCCTCTCGAGGACACGGGCGCAGGAGATCGTCCGCAACTGTGCCTACCGAGCCGATGGTACCCGTCGGCGCCCAAGCGAGCGCGTGCGAGCCGGTGAGACGGTTATCCTCGTCCGGCCGCAGTTTGAGGAGCCTCATGTGCCGCTCTTCTTCGATGTTCTCTATGAAGACGAGGCGATCCTAGCGATCGACAAACCCTCCGGGCTTCCAGTCCATCCGTCCGCCACCTATCACAAGAACACGCTCACCTTCCTGTTGCGTGAGCGCTTCGGAGACGATTCGCCGCAGATCGCCCATCGGCTCGATCGGGAGACGAGTGGCCTCCTGCTTTGCGGGCGGACCCTCGATGCCGAACGCGAGCTCAAGGATGCCTTCGAAAACCGGCGGGTGAGCAAGCGTTACTTGGCGATCGTCCAGGGCGTCATCCCGCAGGACGAGGGCCGCATCGAGCTTCCGATCAACCAAGCCAAAGAGGGGCTTCACATTCTCATGGAGGTCACGCGGCCCGATGAGGGGTACCCGTCGGTTACCCGCTTTCGAGTCTTGGCGCGGAGCGAGCGGGCCACACTCGTTGCGCTGGCGCCGGAGAGTGGCCGCCAGCATCAACTTCGGGTCCATCTGAGCGCGCTCGGATTTCCTATCGTCGGAGACAAGCTTTACGGCCCGGAAGGCGTCCAGCCTTTTCTCGACTACCTCGACACCGGGATGACCGGACCGCTTCGCCGACGCCTCGGCCACGACCGGCAAGCACTTCATGCCTATGAGCTCACCTTCCAACACCCGAGCACCGGCGACAACATGACCCTACACGCGCCCCTCCCAGACGATCTGATCGCGCTTTGGGGAGCGCCAGTCGACGCTGCGGCTCTCGCTGCGGTCGCGACGTGCTAGGGTCGTGGCCATGCGCGTTCTGGCCATGGGGGTTGCGTGCGCGCTGCTCGGGTGCGGTGCGAGGGGCTCATCGACCGCCCCGACCGTCGAGTTCGCGCGGGAAGACGAGTTGCTCTTCGACAACTCGGTCGACCTGGTGGACAAGCCCGCAATCGTCGAAAGCGAGTGGCGCGGCGAGTTCGAACGCCGGGTGACGCGCGCAGACCTGATTGCGGTCATAAAGATCGAATCGCTGAGCTCGGACCGTGACCTTCGGGGGTCGGGCTACCGGCTCACCGCAAAAGTGATCGAGCGTTTGAAGGGCAAATCCGGTCGCGAGCTCGTCCTGCGCGCAGACGATGACGAGCCCGGCTTTCGAGGCATCCGCGTCAACGAAGATCGGCTCCTTCGGGACTCCTTCGTGGCCTTCATCCGGTGGAAAAACGATCCCGAATCCGAGCAGCTCGTGCCCCGATGGCACCTTTCCCCCGACACCCCCGCGGTTCGCGACAAGGTCGCGTTTTTCTTGAGTCCCTCATCGGGGGACAGCCGAACCCAAGTCGAGGTTCTTGAGCCGTAGATCAGCTCCTGCCCGAGAGTTCGACGTAACCTCAGCTCGCGTCGTAGACTACGCGTGGAGTGATGCAAATGCGTATTTGGCCCGTACTCCCTTTGATGTCCTGTTTGGTCTTTTGGGCCCTCGCAATGGGCGGCTGCGAAAGCAAAGCCCCACAGCCGAAGGCCCACCACGATCACTCTGATCATCATGCAGCCCCGACAGAACCTGACACCAAGCCGGACGAACCTGCGGGCCCTCGCCTCGAGACCGGCTCGTTTCTCCTCCAGGTCGCGTCGACTCAACCTAAGTACAACGTCGGCAAGGCGGGGGCGGTAGAGATCGAGCTCGAAGGTCGCGGCGAGTGGCACGTCAACCAGGACTACCCGATCCGAGTCGATATCAAGGCGGGCCCCGGGCTAGGGCTTCAACAAAAAGAGCTGCTCAAGGATGACGCTAAAGAGTTCAACGAAGACAAAGTTCGGTTTGTAGCGGCGCTCGAGCCCGCGGAGGCCGGCGACCACGAAGTGACGTGTGACGTCTCGTTCGCGATGTGCACCGACGAAAACTGCATACTCGAAAAGCGCACGGTCGCGATGCAAGTCAAGGTGGAATGATATGAGCGAGGGGGGACTCAAGGCCGCGTTGGAGACGATTCGTGAGGAGGTCAAAGCGCGGTTCGAGGCCCAGAAGAGGGTCCTCTCGTTCCGGGAATATCTCGAGCTCGTTCAGGAACATCCCCGGCGATATACCCGCGACGCGGCACGCTATCTCAAAGACTGCATGGACTTCTTCGGGTCCTATCCAGTCGAGCGCCCCACCGGGACGCTGAAGCGCTGGAAGGTCTTCGATCTCGACTTCGGCACCGAGAATAGCGGGCACCAAGCCGAGCTCAAGATGCGCGATCGGCTGGCCGGCCACGAAGCGACGCAGGACGCCTTCTATCGTGTGCTCGACGGCTTCGAGCGGGAAGGGCGCGCGAACAGACTGATCCTCTTACATGGCCCGAACGGGAGCGCGAAATCGACCTTTACGGCCTGCTTGATGCAGGGCCTCGAAGCCTATTCGGATACCGAGGACGGCGCTCTCTACCGGTTTTCGTGGATCTTCCCGCGCGCGCGAGAAGGATCGGGCATCGGATTCAGCACTTCCTCGGACGCGCTTGGCCAGGGGGACACTTTCGCGCATCTTCCCGAGGAGCAAATCATCACCAAGCTCGAGAGCTCGGTCCGTGAGCACCCGTTGCTACTCTTGCCCCGCGACGTTCGGCAGTGCTTGATCGCCGACGCCCATGCGTCGGCTGGGGTTTCCGAGGCGGCCCCCGACTGGGTTTGGACAGGCCAGCTCGCCCGAAAGAACCAACAGATTTTCCAGGCGCTACTCACAGCGTATCGAGGTGACCTTGATCGGGTCCTCGCCCACATTCAAGTTGAGCGGTTCTACGTTTCGCGACGCTATCGGATCGGTGCGGTCACCATCGGGCCGCAAATGTCGGTCGATGCATCCGAGCGTCAGATCACGGCTGACCGCTCGATCGAATCTCTTCCGGCCTCGTTGAGCGCGCTCACCCTGTTCGAGCCCTTTGGCGAGCTGGTGGACGCGTCGGGCGGTATCGTGGAGTACAGCGACTTGTTGAAGCGTCCGTTGGACGCATGGAAGTACCTCCTGCTCGCCATCGAAAACGGAGAGGTCTCTCTCACCATGTCGAACCTCCCGATCAACGCCGTGATGATGGCGAGCTCGAACGAGCTTCACCTGAATGCGTTTCGGCAGCACTCCGAGTACAACTCCTTTCGCGGGCGAATCGTTCGCATCCGCATGTCGTACTTGTTGGATGTTCATCGCGAGCAGGAGATCTACGACGGCCAAATCGTTCCGCAGATACCCAGACACGTTGCGCCACACACGACGTACGTGGCGGCGCTTTGGGCCATTCTGACGCGGCTCCACAAGCCCGACGCGGATCGATTTACCGACAGCGGCCTCGGCACCATCGCTGCGTCGCTGTCGCCAATGGAAAAGGCGGACCTCCTCGCGGACGGGACCGTTCCGGCACGCTTCGAAGCCGATCAGGGCAAGATCCTGAGGGTAGGCGCTGCCGAAGTCGAGCTCGAGGGAACGACCGCGGCGGAGTACGAGGGGCTGAACGGGGCGTCACCACGCGAGATCCGCATGCTCCTGCTCGACGCCGCTTCGGATGACACCGTTTCGTGCGTCTCGCCGGTGGCCTTCCTGAGCCGGCTCGAGGAGTTCTGCGAACGGGACGACTACGACTTCTTGAAGGAACAGACCGACGGTCCTTACCGCGACCACCGGGCTTTCGTCGACGCCGTTCGAGAACGCTGGCTCGACATCGTCGAAAGCGAGTTGCGCGCTGCGAGCAGCCTGATCGACGAGCACAGCCACCTCGGGCTTTTCGATCGCTACGTCACGCATGTCTCGCATTCGGTAAAGCAAGAGCGGGTGCACAATCCGGTGACCGGTCAGGACGAAGACCCCGATGTCGAGCTGATGAAGAGGGTCGAAGGGACGTTCGACGTCGATAACTCCACGTCATTTCGAAACGAGCTCCTGGGCGCCATCGCCGCGTGGGCGATCGATCATCCCGAGCAAGAGGTCGACTACGAACGGATCTTCCCGAGGTACCTCGAGCAACTGCGGCAAGCGTACTTCGACGAGCACAGGGGTCAGATCGGTGACATCGGACGAGCTGTCGTGGCCATCCTTGAAGAGGACGATAAGGTGGAGGCCGACCTTCGCGAGGCGGCACAGCAAACGCTCAACGTGTTGACCGCTCGCTACGGTTACGAAAAGTCGAGCGCCAAAATGGCCCTCGGCGCCCTCGTGGCGGCGCGCTACAGCGACTGAAACGGGGACACGCTAGCGCCTCGCAAATGCCCTCATTTCAGGCACTTACGACCCACACCGCGAGAACCCAGACTCGACGATACGATCTATTGGCCGACGGCCGGCATCCTCAGAACAAAACGACGGGGTCATAACGAGGCAGCGTGACGAACTCGATGTTTGGGTTTGCCGCGTTTTTGTCTTTGAGGAACGCGAGCGTGTTGTTCGAGCCCTTGGTGAAGAGGGCCGCGGCGCGAACGGGGCCGGTGAACGGGCCCACGACGGGGCCGGTCAGGCTGTCCCAATGGATCGGAATCACGCGGCTTGGGTTGGTTCGCTCGACCGTCTCCTTCCAGTAGCCTTCTCGATAGGCGTCGGTTTGTGAGCCGAGCGCGCCTACCCCCAAGAACACGACGTCTGCATCGTAGCCTTCGAGGCTTCCTTCGATGAAGCCCGCGCTGCCCTGGATGAGCCAGGTCCCTTTGGGATGGGCGACATGTAGCGCGTACGCCTTGCCGAGCTTGTAGTCGAACGCGCTAACTGGTGGCGTGAGTGGTTCGTCGATCTCCGGATCGCCGAGAGCCCGGGCGGCCATCTCTGGGTCGGGAAACTGGAAGTGCTTCGACTCGATCGGCGTCACGGTGAACTTTCCGAGCTGAATTGGCTCACGGTCCGTCACTGCGCGAATCTGTTTTTCGGGGAGTCCCCAGCCGCGCCCGATGTTCGCCGTCGATTCTGAGCCTAGGAGCACCGCGCCCGTTCGCTTGGCCACCTCGGGTGCATCCATCGCGTGATCGAAGTGGGAGTGAACCGGGAACACCGCCGCGAGCTCGCCCACCTGATTTCGTTCGAGGCCTTTTCCGATCGCGTCGAGGTCGGGCTCGATCTGTGCGTAGAGGAGCGCGAGCGGACCGGGTCGTGAGAACCAGCCGTCGGTCATCCACGTGGTTTCGCCATCGGAGAAGACGAGGGTCGCAGTCCCGGTGTAGCGAACCGTCACCGCGCCTTCGGGAATCTCCGTCGACCCCTCGACCGCCCACGATGGATCCACCGGTGGCGCTTCATAGGTGTTGAGAAAGTACCCAGCCACTGCGACCACCGTCAGAACGACCACGGCGCCAACTCCCAACAAGACTTTCCAGATACGTCTTTGTGTCATCAGCGGACCTTTCGCCCGACCAGCAGTGGAGGATCCGATGCCTTCACCGCGCAGATTCGCTGGCGTACTGCCGGCCTCGGTGCTTCATCGACGCCATGCTCGTACGCGACGATCGTGAGTCGGGGTCCGAACGCGTCCAGCAACTCTGCGGGATTGAGAAGAAAGGCGGGGTTCCGAGGGTGACCGAGTTTCTCGTTGCCCGTTCCGAATGACTCGTAGATCAGCACCCCGCCGGGAGCCAGCGATTCCACCAACAGGGGAAGGTGGGGGCGGTGTAGATAATTGGTGACGACAATCCCATCGAAACGACGTTCTCCGAAAGGCCAGTTACCGGTTTCCAAGTCCACCTCGATGATCTCCACGTTGTCGTTCGTCGAAAGGTCACTCAGGCCTGAAACGTCGATGTCTACGGCGACCATGCGGTATCCCAACGCGCTCAGATAGCGAGAATGACGCCCGCTTCCACACGCGAGGTCCAACACCGTCCCAGCCGAGGGAATGAGCGACGCAAAGCGCTCCACCCAGGGGGACGGGGTAGCGCTTTGCTCGTCCGGTATGTCGAGGCTGGCCATGATTCGCCGGTAGGATAGGCTGCAGATTCGGGCGGGCACAACGCCAGAAAATGCCCATAGCGTGAGTCAGCGCCCGTTTCGGGGCATACTCGACCCGTGCACTCGCTCTTCACGCGAGAGGAGTCGCGCGATGTCGATCGCGTGGCCATCAAAGACCTGGGCATCGTGAGCCTCGTGTTGATGGAAAACGCGGGGCGAGGCGCGACCGATGCGATCGTGGAGCGCTTCGGGGACCGCTTCGGTCGAGTCGTGCTTGTCGGCGGTCCGGGTCAAAACGGTGGAGATGCCTGGGTGGTGGCACGGCGCTTGAGTCTCCTTGGACATGCGCCGACGGCGGTGCTGGTCGGGCAGGCCTCGCGGCTCAAAGGCGATGCGAAGGCGAACTGGGAGCTCTTGGGGAAGCTCGGCGTCGACACGACAGAGTTGCCGAGTGACCACGCGAGCGGGCTCGTCGAGCTGTTGTCCGATGCGACCCTCATCATCGACGGGCTCTTCGGTACGGGCCTCGATCGACCGATCAAGGGCAGGTACGCGGCTGCCGTCGGCGCGATCGAGGACGCACCTGCCCCGGTGGTCTCGTTGGATCTGCCAAGCGGGCTCGACGCGGACACCGGGGGGATCCTAGGAGTCGCGCCGCATGCCGAGCTGACGGTCACCTTCGCAAGGCTCAAACGAGGTCTTCATCAGTATCCGGGCGTCGAATACGCGGGGGAGATTCGAGTTGTCGATATTGGGATCCCGATCGCGAGCACATCCGCGGCAAGTGTGTGGCACGCAGACGATTTGAGCGCTTTGATCGCGCCACGCGCAGGGGACGCCCACAAAGGGACCAACGGCCACCTTCTCGTAGTCGGAGGCGCTCCAGGGAAGACGGGCGCTGCTGTGCTTGCTGGTCGGGCAGCGTTCCGTGCAGGGGCGGGCCTGGTCACCATCGGAGCACGACCCGACGCACGAAGTACGCTCGAGGAGAAGGTGATCGAGTTGATGACGACCGAGCTTCCCGCAAACGCTGACAAGGCTTCGGTCGAGGCGCTCTGCGAAGGGAAGCGCGCGGTCGTGTTGGGGCCCGGGCTGGGGCTCGACGACATCGGCAAGGCGTGGACACAGGCCTTCGCGCTTCACGCTTCGGTTCCCACCGTGATCGATGCCGATGCGATCACGAACGTGGCAGAGGGGGGCGTCGAGTCGCTTCGCGGAGCTGCAGCGCCCCGGATCCTCACGCCACACCCGGGTGAGGCGGGGCGCCTGTTGGAAGCGTCGACCGCAGACGTGCAGGCAGACCGCTACGGCGCGGCGAGGGCCATCGCGGAACGCTCGGGGCAAATCGTGATCTTGAAAGGTGCGCGCAGCATTGTCGGTGCCAAGGATGACCTTCGCGTGTGCGCCGAAGGAACGCCCGCGCTCGGGGTTGCAGGAACGGGTGACGTGCTGAGTGGGGTGGTGGGAGCGCTATCGATGACGCTCAAACCGGAGGATGCGGCGATCGCAGGGGCGCTGCTTCACGCGCTCGCAGGCATCGAGGCTTCCGTTGGGGACCGTGGCCTCATCGCGTCCGAGGTCGCCGATACCGTGCCCCTTGTGCTCGAGCGATCGCGTTAGTCGCGAAGACAGCTTGACACGACAGCGTGTCAATCAGGCGACAAGCTGACGCCCCTTCACCGATCTTAAGGCCAAAACCCTTGGGTTTTTGAGATGGCATCGCCGTTGCATTGAAGCTGGTGTGGAGACCAATCGATGCACACCCAGCAACAGTACACCCAAGAAATCCTCCCCTGCGTGCCTGAGCTGTCCCGGACTGCCCTCCGGTTGGCTCGTGGCACCGCACTCGCCGATGACCTCGTCCAAGAGACCCTCACCCGCGCCTGGCAATCCCGTTCGAGCTTTCAGCCCGGCACGAACGCGCGCGCGTGGACCCATCGCATCTTGTTCAACACGTACATCAACCACTACCGCAAGAAAAAGCGCGAACGCCAAGCGCTCGAAGAGCTTCGTGGTCTGGCCCGCAGAAGCGTGCGTCCCAATTACGAGGGCTTCGGCGACGAGGTCGCTGCGGCACTTAGGGCGCTGCAACCCGAGTTCCGACAAGCGGTCGAGCTCGTCGATCTCGGGGAGCTGTCCTATCAAGATGCCGCGGACCGCCTCGAATGCCCCGTCGGCACCGTGATGTCGCGGCTGCACAGGGGTCGGAAGCGACTCAGAAGCGCTCTCGAAGGTTATGCCGTCGAACAGGGGGTTCGGCGGTCAGCGGCCTAGATCTCGACCCTGTGACAGAAATTCCCGACAAAACCGATGTGAAAACCATGGGATATGGCCTAAGCGCCCGGGAGCCTTGACGAATCTCTGCTAAGTTACATATTGGCGGACATGGCGAAGACGTACGCAGACCTGCTCCAAGAGGTGAAAGGTGCCATTCGGCAGGTCTCTCTCGAGGACCTGAAGGACCGGCTCGACGCCAGCGAGGACCTGATCGTTCTCGACGTGCGTGAGAAGGATGAGTGGCGCCAGGGACACGTGCCCGGCGCGCTCCACATCCCACGGGGCTTTCTCGAGATGCAAGCTGGTTCGAGGCTTCCGGACAAGGACGCGAAGATCGTCGCGATGTGTGCCAGCGGCATTCGCTCCGCGTTTGCAGCGAACGTGCTGCAGGAGCTTGGCTACACCAACGTCGAGTCCGCGAATCCCGGCTTCAGTCAGTGGAAGGATCAGGGCTTCCCGACGACGCAGCCTTTTGCGTTCACGGACGCGCAGCTCAACCGCTACTCGCGGCACCTCATGCTGCCCGAGGTGGGCGAGCAAGGGCAGGCCAAGCTCCTTCAAGGGCGCGTACTGTTGCTCGGTGCGGGCGGTCTTGGATCGCCCGCGGCGCTGTATCTCGCTGCTGCAGGCGTCGGCACCATCGGCATCGTCGATGGCGACACCGTCGACGAGTCGAACCTCCAGCGTCAGGTCTTGCACGGCCTCGATCGGATAGGGGAGTCCAAGGCCGAAAGCGGCATGCGGACGATCCAGAACCTCAACCCAGACGTGAAGGTGATCCCCTTCAACGAACGGCTCACGCGGCAAAACATCGATCGCATCTTCGATCAGGATTGGGACGTCATCGTCGACGGCCTCGACAACTTCGCGACGCGCTACCTCGTTAACGACGCGAGCGTCTGGAAGAACATCCCAGTCGTTCACGGTTCGATCTTCCGATTCGATGGTCAGGTCACCACTTTCTGGCCCCGCAAGGGCCCATGTTACCGCTGCTTGTACCCCGAGCCCCCGCCTCCGCACCTCGCTCCTTCGTGCGCCGAGGCGGGCGTGCTCGGTGTCCTTCCTGGCGCCATAGGGATGTTTCAGGCCACCGAGGCAGTGAAGATCATCCTCGAACGTGGCGAGCCCCTCGTCGGCCGCTTGCTGCAATACGATTCCCTCGGGATGACCTTCCGCACCTTCAAGCTCCGCAGAAACAAAGACTGCCAGGTCTGTGGCGATCGCCCAACGATCACCGAATACATCGACTACGAGCACTTCTGCGCCGGCAACTGAGGGCCCCGGCCCGCCGCTGACACTGGCGCTGACACTAGTCCGAGCCGCTCAGCTCCTCGGCGAGAGCAACCAACACCGGCAGCATGAGTCGGTCCTTGGCTCGCCCCGTTTTCCTCTTAAGGTCGATCAGCGTCGCCAAATCTACGATCCGGAACTCGATCCCTTCCTCTTCGATCGACTCGGTGTGCGGTAAGAGTTCCTCGAAGCCGCGGCCATCGGCCAACATCCCAAGGCAATCGAGCGGCCCCACGCGAGTCGATAAAAGCACGTGCCCTTCACCGAGGAGAGCCGATTCTTGAGGGGGCAGTCGACGGTTCGCGAGCTCCCTTACGTGTGCGTCGAGCTGGTCCAACACCGTTTTGAGTCGGGAGACGTTCTCTGGCGTTCTTTGATGAACGATGTCGAGGTCCTCTGTCGTGATAGGCGCGCCGTGAATCACTGCAGCGGCGCCACCCACCACGATGAATTCAACTCGGGCGTCAGCGAGCTGCCGGAGGAGCTCTCCGACATCAGCGACTCTTGGACCTGGCATCTCTCAAAGCCTGGAGCGATGCGGCAGAGCTCAGGGCCGCACGCAGCCGATCCAGCGGCGAAAGCGAGAGCGCCCATTGGATGAGGGTGCGGTCCACGTCGCGCGCGGCCTGTCGCACGAGCTCATCTACCTCGGAAGCTTTGCTGGGCTTGTCAGACACGAGGGGAGAGTACCTCGCAGGCACCCCGCAAGCCAGTGTCGGGGCTGACCCTAGCACTGACGCTGCGGGTTAGCGTCGGGCGTACGCGATCTTACAGACGCGATCGGCCCGGGCGACGCCGCCGAGCTGGCGTGGCCGAGGGTTTGGGTCTTTGTAGCGCGGCTCGAGGTCGAAGTGGCGCACGAGCTCGCTGATGGCTTGGGTGATCGCCGAGGTTGAAAAGCGATGTGCCGGGCAGGTGTGTTTGCCGTGCCCGTACGTGGTGACGAGCTCGGGCGCTGCAAGCTCCTTGCTTCGCGGAAACACCGACCCTCGGTAGTTCGAAATGTCGAACTTTGCGAGCCAAGGCGCCGCGGTCGTGTTGGTCACGGACATCATTGTCGTGACGAGGGTTCCAGGAGGCAAGTGATGGGTCTCGTCGCCATGTTCGAACTCGATGGGCGTAACCACGCGTCGCAGCACGATCGAACGCTGCGTCATCCGGATGGCTTCGTGGCTAAAGGGATTGAGTATGGTGTCGTCACCCGCTCGTACTTTTTCGATGACATCGGGATGTGCGAGGAGAAAAATGAGGGTCCACGCCATCGCTGCGAACAGATTCGATTGAGACCCCATGTGGATCACGATGACGTCCCGAGCGACACCAATGTCGCGCTCCGGGCTCGGGACGTGCGCCCACGATTCGCAAATTCGGTCGAAAAGGCTCTCCTCGGCTGGCGGCGCAGCGCTGGCCCAACGGTCCCGGAGGATCTCCGCGAAGATCCCCTCG
>Ga0255057_10001219_pt1 | contig 14645 bp, 8 predicted proteins | sample Cases_109_6_MG_FD_189022 | JGI IMG/M metagenome (GOLD analysis project Ga0255057, IMG submission 189022) | Seawater microbial communities from Amundsen Gulf, Northwest Territories, Canada - Cases_109_6 | ecosystem: Environmental > Aquatic > Marine > Gulf | place: Canada: Northwest Territories... | reverse complement strand
TCGCTCTGCTGCGCGGGCACGTCGGCGGTGTCGGCATCGGGCACGCTCACACTCGCGCCGATGGCACCGATGACGGCGTTCAGCAGCATCACCGCGCCGGCGCTCGCCGTGGCCTTGTCGCCGGTCAGAGCCAGACCGGGCGGCAGCGCGGCCGGACGCTCGGCGCGCCCCAGGTCGCGCCCGATGCGCCGAATCGTCTCCTCGGGCACCTCGCTGCGCTGGGCGACCGAGGCCAGGTCGAAACCACGCAGCAGGCCCTCGATGAGCTCCGGGTCACCGCCCACGGGCTTGCCGGCGCCACTGCGGGCCTCGAAGGCGACGCGAGCGAGGCCCATGGCGAGGATGCCCTCGCTGCCGGGACGGGCCGGGAGCCACTCGTCGGAGCTGGCCACGGTGGTGTCCAGGCGAGGCCCGACCGACACCAGCCGTGCCTTGGCTCCGGCCGGCTTGTTGATGTCGCGCGCTTGCTTGAGCTGGCGCTGGTGCTCGACGGGTGAGAGCCAGGTACCCATGACGTCGGCGCCGAAGTCGATGACGTAGTCGGTCCCGCTGAGGTCGAAGACGGGCTGCGTGCGACGGCCGAAGACGGCCTCGGTGGCGGCCCGCAACGACTCCTGCGCGAAGGGCTGGTAGATCACGCGCCCGCCAGCGCCCACGACAGAGATCCAACGGTCGATCAGCCCGGAGAGCGTCGGCCCAACGGGAGCGCCCAGCACCCAGGTCCGCTGCCCCGCCGCGCTCACCTTCTGGGAGAGCTGTGAGATGCCCTCCTCCCAGCTGACGGTGGCTGCAGCGCCGTCCGCGCTCCGCCCAGCCGGCCCCCGGTAGCGATCCGGATGGTAGGTACGGCCGATGCCCGCCTGGCCCCGCGCGCACAGCGCGCCCCGGTTGATGGGGTGATCCGGGTTCCCCTCGAGCTTGATCGCGCGCCCCTCGCGGGTACGCACGTGAAGGCCACAGCCGGCCTCGCACTCCTGGCAAGTGGAGGCGTAGGTCACGGGCAGGCCGGGGGTGATCTCCTCGGGCTGGACCACGTAGGGGATCAGCTTCTCGGGCAGGTCCGAGTAGCGGTAGCACCCGGATGCGGCGCCACTCGCACCAAGGCCCACCAGTTTCAGGAAGTTTCGACGATCGAACTCGGGCATGCGGGGTTCCTGGCTCGAAGTCTCAGTAGTGGCAGACGTAGCAGTCCTGGGAGGCACCGTTCTGGCGATGGCACTCGATGCACCATCCCATCTCCGGCTTGCTCGTCGGCACGAGCCAGGGCCACCAGTGGGTTTCTTCGGTCATGTAGAGCTTGTCCATCTCTTCGACGGGGCCGTGGCAGGTCTGGCAATCGAAGCCCGCCCGGACGTGCGCGTTGTGCCGGAACTGCACGTGCTCGGGAAGACGGTAGACCTGCTCCCACTCGATGGGGCGCTTTTCTTCCCAGTGCTGCTTGAGCACCCGAATGCCCTCGAACTCGCTGTCGTAGCTGGGAGGGAACTGCGAGTGGCAGCCCATGCACAGCTCGACAGACGGGACGCCGGCCGAGGGGGAAGCATCGGTATTGGAGTGACAGTACTGGCACTCCATCTCGTAGGTGCCCGCGTGGTGCTTGTGGCTGAAGGGGATGGGCTGGAGGGGCCCCGGCGCAGCCGGATCGCTGGCCGCGACGTAGGAGCGACAGGCCTCCGCCGTGGGCCAGATCTGGTCGAACTCCGACGGAATCTCGATCTCGAGCCCAGGCTCGCGCTCCGCACGGGCCTTCAACTCATGCGCCTCGCACACGCTCGTGGCGACCAGCTTCTCCGCCGCACCGGCCTCCGGCGCATCGGCGCTGCCGACCAGAACCAAGGCGGCCCCAACGAGCGCAAGCGCAGCGGTGACGGCAACTAGGGCGCTGCGCTTCGGGCCGGTCCTCATGCGGGAAGTCTTCTCCCTCGCAGCGTCCAATCGGCGGGATTCTATGGCCTGGACGGACGGAACCGGCGAGGGCTACCCCCCTCGCCGAGTGGATCGTCGTGGCGAATGCCTTGATCCGGGCGGTTGGATACTGAATGCGCCGCTGTGCGTCAAGACGGATCGTCTCGAAATTCGCCAGGCTGCGACCCTTCCTGCGAGTATCGCGGCGAGACGCTAGAGTCCGTCGCGAATCATCAATGATTTCAAGCTCTTCGGGATGTGTCGAAAAACGCGCTCGGAGGAGGCAGCGTGATCGACTTCGAGCCCAGTGACGAGCAGCAGATGATCGTCGAGACCGTGCGCCAGTTCGCGCAGAACGAAGTGCGGCCGCACGCGCGCAGCTCGGACGAAACAGGCAAGCTGCCCGAATCGGTGCTCGCCCACGCACACGAGCTGGGCCTGGTTGCCAACGCCATCGAAGAGGCCTCCGGAGGCGGTGGCGAGCGCAGCGCGGTAACCGGCGCACTCGTCGCCGAGGAGCTCGCCTGGGGCGACCTCTCGATCGGCCTGGCGATCCTCTCGCCTTCACTCGTGGCACTGCCCATCCAGGACCACGGCAGCAAGGCCCAGAAGGCCGAGTGGCTGCCCCGCTTCACCGCCGACCGCTTCCTGCCCGGGGCACTGGCCATTGTCGAGCCGCGCTTCGACTCCGATCCGCTGCAGCCAGCCACCCGTGCCACCCGAGCTGGCGACGAGTACATCCTGCGCGGCAGCAAGTGTTTCGTCCCCTGGCTGGAGGGTGGCGAGAGCGTGCTCGTCGTGGCCGCCGCAGGAGAAACCCCTCAGGGCTTCCTGGTGCCCCGCAGCAGCCCCGGTCTCACAGCGACGCCCGAGCAAAACATGGGACTGCAGGCACTGCCAACCGCCGAGCTGGTCTTCGAAGACGTGCGGGTGCCGGCCGAAGCACGACTCGGGGGCGAGGACGGCTCGGATCTTTCCGGAGTCCTGCAGCGGGGTCGGGTGGCCCTGGCAGCCACCGCCATCGGCGTGGCGCGAGCGGCCTTCGAGGTGGCGCGAGACTACGCCAAGGAACGCGAGACCTTCGGCGCCCCGATCGCGACCCGGCAGGCCATCGCCTTCAAACTGGCAGATATGGCCATCGAGATCGACGCCGCGCGCCTGCTGGTGTGGGAGGCCGCATGGAAGCTCGACCGCGGCGCAGACGCGGGGCGCCCTGCGGTGCTGGCGCAGCAGCAGTCGGCGAAGCTGGCCCTCGAGGTGGCCGACGGCGCTGTCCAGGTGCTCGGCGGGCACGGCTACACCCGCGAGTATCTACCCGAAATGCACCTGCGCAACGCTCGCGGCTTCGCCAGCTTCGAAGCGCTGGCGTTGGTCTAGGGGGATCCGAATGCCTATATCCTTCGAGCCGTCTCCCAGCACCGTGGCAGCACGCGACTACTACCACCGCATGGCGCTCGAGCACATGCGACCCGTGTCGGGCCACTACGACCGGGAAGAGCACGCCTTCCCGAGCGAGTGGGTCGAATACTTCTGGAAGCAGGGGCGCGGCGGGCCCGGCGGTGACTGGACGGGTCCGAACGACGGCATGGTGCGCGTGTGCGTTCAGGCCGAGGAGCTGTGCTGGGGAGACGCGGCGCTCTACCTGCGCATGCCCACGGCGGCTCTCGGTGGCTCCGCCGTGGCGGCGGCCGGGACGGATGAGCAGAAGGCCCGCTTCCTGGCGCCCTTCAACGACGCCGACCACGCTCCGGTCTGGGGTGCCATGGCCATCACCGAGGCGCAGGCCGGCTCCGACGCCGCCGCCATCCAGACCACCGCCGAGCTAGACGGCGAGCAATGGGTGCTGAACGGCACGAAGATCTTCTGCACCAGCGGCGAGGCGGCATCGCAACACGAGGGCGGCTTCGTGGTCGTCTGGGCCACCGTCGACCGCGATGCCGGTCGCGCCGGCATCAAGTCCTTCGTGGTTCCAGCCGGGACTCCGGGCCTCAAACTCGTGGGCCTGGAAAAGAAGCTCGGCATCCGCGCCTCCGACACCGCGACCCTCGTGCTGGAGGACTGCCGCGTACCTCGCGAGAATCTGCTGGGCAGCGCCGAGGTCAAGAAGCGCCACCCGAAGCGGGGGGGCGACAAGGGCTTCAAGGGAGCCATGGCCACCTTCGACGCCAGTCGGCCCATCGTGGCCGCCATGGCCGTCGGCGTCGGCCAGGCCGCCCTCGACTTCGTTCACGAGGAGCTCGCGCGGCAGGGCTACACCGTGCGCCACGATGCACCCCGCACGCAGCTGCGCGCCATCGAGCGGGACGTATTGGAGATGGAGGCCGAGCTGCAGGCGGCGCGCCTACTCACCTGGCGGGCCGCTGCGATGATGAACCGCGGCCGCCCCAACAATCTCGAAGCGTCCATGGCCAAGGCCAAAGCCGGACTCGCCGTCACCAAGATCACCCAGAAGGCCGTCGAGGTGCTCGGCCCCCCCGCCTACTCCCGCAAACTGCTGGTGGAGAAGTGGATGCGCGACGCCAAGATCAACGACATCTACGAGGGGACCCAGCAGATCAACCAGCTCATCGTGGCGCGGCGCATCCTCGACTACCCGTCGAGCATGCTGCGCTAGAAAGGAAGACCCATGCCCGTTAGCAACGAGCTTCTCGAAATCCTGGTCTGTCCCGAAACCAAGCAGCCGGTGAAGCCGGCTTCCGAAGAGCTGCTCCGCAAACTCGCCGCCGAGACCGCAGCCGGCCGGCTGCGCAATCGGGGCGGGGAAAAGCTGAGCCAGGCCCCCAGCGAAGGCCTCGTGCGCGAAGACGGCAAAGTTCTCTACCCCGTCGACGACGGCATCCCCGTCATGCTAGTCGAGGAGTCGATCGAAATTCCCGCATAGCCGGGCTTTCCCGCTCGCTGATCGCTCGCGCTCGGGCTCCGGCACTTCGCTCGGCTACGCCTCGCTGCGCGTCGGCCGGCTGTAGCCGGCCTCCTTGCAAGCCTCCAACGCGAACGCGCCTCTCGAAGCGGCGGCGAGGGGTCGGCGGAGGCGAAGTAAAGCGCAGCACGTCAGAACGGTTTCGAGGCAGCGAAGCATCGCGCGGGCCAGCGTACTCGCCGGGTGCCGAGTACGGGGTGCGAGCCATTCGCCGCAGCCGACCCCTCGCCGTCGCGCTGCTCCGTCACAAGACAAAGCAAGGGAAGTCGCCCCCGGAGGCCGACTTCCACGCCTATTGAACGCTGTCGCTGAGACGGGGTGCGAGCCATTCGCCGCAGCCGACCCCTCGCCGTCGCGCTGCTCCGTCACAAGACAAAGCAAGGGAAGTCGCCCCCCGAAGGCCGACTTCCACGACGATGGTTTTATTGCGCGAACTCTCGCTTCTTCAGCTGGCGCACGTACTCGATCAGCTCGGGGTCACCGGAGACCAGCTCCGAGATCTTCTCCTCGAAGCGCGCCGCCTCGCGTTGCAGACCCTCGGTGTCGAGCTTGAGGTCCAGCAGCTGCATCAGCTTCTGCACCAGCGAGAGCGCGCCCCTCGGGTTGGGCGATGCGGTGATGTAGTGGGGCAGCCCAGCCCACAGGCTCACCACCTCCACGCCCTCGCGCCGAAAACGCTCGCCGAGCGTCCCCACGATCCCCGTCGGGCCCTCGTAGCCCGACGGGGTCACGCCCAGTCCTTCGAGCAGCCCGGGATGACTGGCGACCCCCGTCACGGCCACGGGCCGCGAGTACACGACCTCGGCGAGGTAGGCCCCCAACATCACTACCCGGCGCAGTCCCAGCTCGGATACGAGCGCGAGACAGGCCTCCTCGAAAGCGCGCCAGTTCAGATGGGGCTCCGCACCGCAGCCCACCACGATCTCCCGCGTGGCGTCCACGGCGCCGAAGTTGAAACGCAGATGCGGCCACTCGATGCACCGGTCGCCTTCCTCCAGGCGCACCAGAGGGCGCGTGACCGTGAAGTCGAAGAACGCCTCACAGTCGATCTCCGCCAGCGGCACCGCGCGGATCGCTTCCTCGACGAAACGCAGCGCCGACGTCGCCGCCTGGCCGGCATCGTTCCAGCCCTCGAAGGCGAGAAGCAGTGCTGCGTCGGACAGTTGCGGCCGAACGAACAAGCGCAGGGAATCGCTCACCGCTCCAGGGTCGCATGCCGCACCCCCGCGGCACAAGAGCCAAGCGCCGTCACGACTCGTCCCCCGGGAAGCGACGATCAGCGCAGCAGTCGATAGCCGTGACCGCGCACGGAGACGATGTGCTTGGGGTGCGAAGGGTCCTTCTCGACGTAGCGACGCAAGCGCACGATGAAGTTGTCCACGACCCGGGTCTTGGTCTCCGGGCGCAGGCCCCACACCTCTTCGAGGAGTTCGCCGCGAGTCACCGCCTGGCCTTCGCGCTCGAGAAGGGCGCGCAGCAGGCCCGCCTCCCGTGTCGTGAGCGTATGGGTAGCGCCATCCGTCTCGAGCTCGAAGCGATCGAAATGGACCGTGGCGTCACCGATGGCGACCGATCGCGGCCCCTCGGCCGGCGTCGCAACACCGTCCCAGCGACGCCGGCGCACCAGGCCCCGGATGCGCGCCAGCAGCTCATCGAGCTCGAAGGGCTTGGTGAGGTAGTCGTCGGCGCCTTCCTCCAACCCCCTCACCAGGTCCTGGGTGGCGCCCTTGGCCGTGAGAATCAGAATGGGAACCAGGTTGCCGGCGGCACGCGCGCGCCGCGCAACCTCGAAGCCCGTCATCCCCGGCAGCATGAGATCCAGGATCACCAGATCGAAGGCCGAGCCGGGATCCTCGAGCCGGGTGGCCGCGCTGCGCCCGTCGCTGGCGAGCTCGACGTCGTGGCCTTCCGCCTCGAGGTTGTAGCGGAGCCCCTGGGCGATGTGATCCTCGTCCTCCACTACCAGGATGCGCGACATTCAAACGACCCTGCCTGCGTCGAGCGCCGCCCTGCTCACTCAGCTGGCCGCCCGCAGCGTCACGACGAAGCGGCTGCCCTGGCCGAAGCCCTCGCTGCGCGCCACGACCCGCCCGCCCTGACGGCGCAGCAGGTTCCGCACGATGAACAACCCCAGACCCAGCCCGGCCGCGGTGCGCTGTACATCGCGCCCGGCCCGATAGAAGCGCTGGAAGATCTTCCCCAGCTCCCGCGACGGGATCCCGATACCGGAGTCTGCGATCTCCACGGACACACGCCCGTCCTGGCGCCCGCTCACACGCACCTTCACCTCCACGGGGTCGTCGGAGTACCTGACGGCGTTTTCGAGCAGGTTGCGGAAAACCACGGCCAGCTCCGTAGGGTCGCCCTTCACCTGGGTCGGCGAGCAGGTATCGAGATGAACCGCTCCGGGCTCGAGACCGTGGCTGGCGCGGATCTCGTCGATGCACTCGCCCAACAGGTCCGGAAGGGACACCTTCTGCAGCGTCGGCCGCTCGCCTCGACCCTCGAGGCGAGCGGCTTGGAGCACCTGTTCCACGGTCTGATCCAGGCGCTCGAGGTCGCCGCGCATGCGGGTCAGGAACTCGACGCGCCGCTCGCGCTCCGGGTCGTGTCGCTCGAGGGTGTCCAGGTGCAGCCGCAACGAGGCCAGGGGCGTGCGCATCTCGTGGGTGACAGCGTCGATGAAGGCCCGTTGGCGCTGGTTCACGCCGATCTCTCGTACCAGCCAGAGACACAGCCAGAAAACGCCGACGATGATCAGGACGAAGAGGACCGCCCCGAGCACCAGCAGCACCCAGTCGGTATCGGTGAGGCCCTGCTGGACCGCACGCACGTCGTCCCAGACCAGGAGCTTGAGGTTCCAGGCCACCGCCAGTGCCAGCACCAGGACGAGCAGCGTCACGCCCAGCGCGAGCGGGAAGCCGATGGAGCGGCGAGTCAAGGCGTGTCCCTCCAGGGTCTAGGATAGAATGCGAGATCGCGTGCGTGGAGACCCGATGCAAATACCCCTCGGAGGGGCACTGAGAGCCCCTAGCGGCCTCCTAGGCTGGCCTCGGCGGCTCGCCTGCCTGCTGCTGGCCCTGCTGCTCCCGGTGCCGGCGCTGGCCGGGCTTCCGCCTGAGGACCAGTGCCCCGCGATCGGCGTCTCGCCCACCGGCAAGGCCAGCGACGCCGTACTGCACCGGATGCAGGAGGGCGCCCAGGTGTCCTACGAGCTGATGCCGGCGCTCCGCGACCTGCTGCCCGCGGAGATCTGGCAGAACCGGCGTGTCTTCTTCTACCCGGGCATGCAGATGGTGATCGGCGGCTGCCATCGCCGCTACGCCGTGCCGAGCTTCTACAGCGAAGCCACGGCCCGCTTCAGCCGCGACGTCTCCGTCGACGGCCAGGGCAACCTGAACGGCTACGTCGCTGGCATCCCCTTCCCGCCCGACTCCATCGACCCGGAGGCCCGAGACGCGGGCGTTAGGTGGGCCTGGAACCTCGAGCATCGCTTCCGCGGCGCGGGTACCCACGGCAACTTCCGCATCGCCGACATCCCCGGGGCGCGAGGCCGCACGCACCTCTACGAAGGCTTCTTCTTCTTCCTCCAGACCCGCCACCGCGCGGACCTCGCAGACTCGAACTACCGCGTGCCAGAAACCGACGAGGGCCTGTGGGTGGCCGGAGGCCGTTTCAGCAAGCCGACCGACGCCCGACACCTGGCCTGGCGCCAGATCCGTCCCGAGGAGACCCAACAGAGCTACCGGGTGTCGGACCGCACCTTCGTCTACGTGCCCACGATGCGAAAGGTGCGCCGCGCCGCCACCGCCTGGGTAGACGGCATGTACATGCCGCGCTTTCGCGTCGCGGGCGACGCTGGGGGCGGCGGGCTCCCGGTGGGCGGCAACGAGTTCGGCGGCGCCATGGGCGCCATCAACCCGACTTCGGCCGTCTCGGTCCAGCAAACGGAACACCTGCCCCGGGGCTTCACCTTCCTGGCGCTGCGGCCCAACGCCTACGTCTGGCGTCTCCGGGGCGAACGCGAGGTGCTGGCGCCCATCAACATCACGCGCACGGGCTTCCCGCTGTCGAAGGAGCGCGAGTTCGGGCCCCACGGCCTCTCGGTGGCCAATGACCGCTGGGACGTGCGCTGGGCGGTCGTGCTGGAGGGCCGCATCCGCAGCGACGACCAGGACTACCAAACCGTCACGCTCTACATCGACTACCAGACGCAACAGCCGCTCTACGTCATCACCAAGGGCAGCCGCGGCCGCATCCTGGACGTCGGTATCCCGGTCCACCGCTTCAGCGGCGACGTCGTGAACTACCCGACCTGGCCCAATGGGGAGGAGGCCAATGTCTTCGATCCGGTCGCCGAGGTCTTCTACCGTGTCCCCGACAACAGCGGCTGGCGGCGCGAGTCCTACAACGCGCGCTCCACGTCGGCCGAGGAGCGCGTCAGACGCCGCTTCCTGTCCACGGACTTCCTGGTGCGCGGCCGCTGACGCCGCAGCTGGACGCTGGCTAGAAGGTCCAGCGTATGCGCATGAACGCCTCGTCGCGCCCGCGGAACAGCGAGAGCAGGCGCTCCGTACCGTCCGTGTAGGCGTTTTTTCCGGCGCGGTTGGCCGTGGGAGCGATGCCGTTGAGCGGCATCGTGATGCGCTCGCTACGACCAATGAAGAAGGAGACGCCCACGGTGATCGAGAAGGCCTCCGTGAAGCGGTAGGAGACCTGGGGCAGGAACCCGCCCGACTGCGAGCGGAAGTCGTAGACCGTGACCACCTGGGGCAGCAGCCGGTCCTGGTAGTAGCCGGTGAAGACCGCGAAGGTGAACAGCGCGTTGAAGGGGCCCGAGCTGAAGAAGCCCGTGTTGTAGTTCGTCAGGTACTGGAAGAACCACTGGCTGTTCATGAAGAAGGTGCGGTTCGCGTTCAGGAAGTTGATGAAGGTCGGGCGGTCCACGGAAACCGTCAGGTTGATGGCGTCGGAGTTGCTGGTGCTGGCAAAGGCGTTGTTGTCGAAGAACGGAACCGCCCCGATCCAGGTGAACTCCACGCCCCAGTTCGTCTTGGTGCGGTCCTCTGCGAAGTCGGCGGAAATGCCGAAGACGTTGCGCCGAGCGTAATTGAGGACGACCTCTCCACCGCTGTGCCAGATGAAGTCGCGGCGGCCGAACTGGCCGTTGCCGCCGGCGCGATAGTCGTTGCGCCGCAGCCCGGCGACGCCCAGGAAGCCCTTCACATTGCGACAGAACTGCGGGTTCGAGAAGGAGCAGCGATTCAGGGCCCAGGGCTTGCTCGGGTCGTAGCAGTCCGCGTCGGCAAGATCGTCGCCGCCGGAGACCGAGTTGCAGCTGGTGGAGGTGAGGAACATCAGCAGGTTCCAGGACACGGCCGCCATTTCGTTGCTGAACATCTGGGCCCCGGAGGCGACGAGGCCGTCACCATCCAGGTCCTGGCGCAGCACGCCCTCGAAGAAGTCGTTCTCGAAGTCGCGGGTGCGCACGTCACACACGAAGCGGCTGCGGGCCCCGGCCGCCTGGGAGATCTCGTCGGCTTCGGCGGAATCCGGGGGGAGGCCGCGGTCGACGACGAAGTTGCCGTCTGCGTCGGTCGCGAAGCCCTTGAAGGCTCGCGTGAATTCCACGGCCAGGGGGCCGCCGCTGTCCGCGGACCACGGACGCACGCGAGCGGCGGTTGCGACGCTGGACTGCGGCCCGTAGCCCGTCTGAATGCCGGAAATTCCCGCGCCGGAGAGCGCGCTGCTCTGCAGGCAGCTCGCCCAGGGGTGCCACAGCGTTGAGGAGAACCCCGCGGGCACGGGGTCGAAGGTGGGACCAACGCTGCCGATGTAGTCGAGCAGCGGGTCCTGGCGCCGGCGGTGCGTGGAAGGCGTATTGCTCGCCCCAACCAACATCGCTGGGTCGAGGGTGCCGTCGCCCTGGAGCTGGAGAATCGGGTTGCCGAACGGGTCCAGGTCCGTCGCGGGGTCGATGGCCTGGAAGGGGATGAAGCCGAATTGTGTGGTCGACTGCACGCCGTGCAGACCGCGGTTGAAGCAGGTGGCGTCGAGCACGGCCTGAGTGGCGTTGTCCTGCGAGCCGTCCGTATTGACGGCCTGCACCTTGTAAACCTTCCCATCCCGCGAGTCGAGGGTGGGAGCGAAGATGCAGCCATCGACCCGCGGGTCGTAGAAGTCCTCGAATACGACCTCGACGGTGCCGTCGAAGGGCTTGTCGATGTTGTAGACGTTGGTCCGGAGCACGGCGGGGGGGGGAGTGGTATTGACGCTCACGCTGAGAGCGCCGCGGCAGCCCGGGAGCTTCACGATGCCATTGTCGTCGGCGTAGGGGCTACCCGGGTCGTAGCGAGTGCAGACGGGGCCACCGACATAGGGCTGCGGACTCTTCAGGGTCTCCTTCGAAACCACCTCGGTGATGACCTGCCCCTCCGATACATCGCCCGTCCACTCTCTCTCGATCTCGACCAGGCCGGCGTTTCCGAGCGTTCCCGGCTGGGCCGCGTTGCTCCAGGTGACCCACGAATCGACGGGTCCGAACTCCTCCAGTCCATCCACCAGATTGCCGGCCAGCGGGATCTCGATGAGCTCTCCATCGGGGCCAACCACCTGGGTGGTGCGGCCGAATCTGCTGCGGTCCTCGCCCGAGGAGTTGCCACCGACCCGGAAGCTCTGGAGCACGATGTCGGTGAAGCCGCTGATATCCCGCTGCTGGGCCCGGATCAGATCCTCCTGCCCGCTGTCGTTCGGGTTCGGATTGCCCTCGTTGTTGCCCTTGATCGCAGTATTCTGGCGGTCGTACTGGCCACCCACCGCGGTGAGCTGCGTGTACTCGGCCGTCTGGGTGCCACCGGGCTGGCCCTGCAGGAAGGCGATCCGCTCGGAGATCTGATCGATGCCGGCGCAGCTGTTATCGACGACCCCATTCACCACGATCGGACAATTGGGATCGGCGATCCCGAGGACCGGATCGGGCACGATCACATTCTCCTCGAGCACCACGAGGCCGACCTCGAGGACCTCGAGCTCGTCCAGCTCAGCCAGGTAGCCGTCCGGAATCTTGAACTTGGTCTGGTCGGCGTTGAGCAGCGCTGGGTCGATGCAGGGATCGCCCGGGTCGTTGCACTCGGCCAGATCGATCGAGCCATCGCCGAGCCGCTGCAGCTCCTTATTCGCGTTGCGCGCCAGCTGCGTGTAGGTCCCCTTGACCTCTGCGGTTCCCTCGAAGCCCGGGAACGACTGCAGGAATGCGCTGGGCTCCGCGTTGAGAACGTCGATTCCGCCGACCCCTTCGGGGTACTCCAGTACCTGGGTGTCGTCTACGGTCCAGAAGTTGTTGGGCCGGGCGGGAGGCGGCTTGCGCGCATCGAAGGTGGTGAAGTCCGTGTTCGCGTTGTAGAGACTGCCCGAGTCGCAGCGGGTACCGAAGAAAGGCCCGCAGCCGAGCAGGGCCTGTTGCTGCGCGGTGAGGCTGTTACCGATCGTCGAGAAGTCATCGAGGTCGCCGGGGTTGAGGGGGTCGTCGCCGGTGACGATCTCAGAGATCGCCGTCGTGAGTCCGTCTCGGGCATCGCGGTTCAGCCCAACGAGTGGGAATACCAGCAGGCCCGCGGTCGTATCCTTGGTATTGCCGATGATGGCGTCCTGCAAGCGCTTGACGAAGCCTTGCCGTTCCCCCCCCGCAGATAGCGCCACCAGCTCCGAAAGGGGCACCTCGATCAGCTCGTTGAGAAGCTGTGGGCTGCCGAAGAGAGTCCAGGCACAGGCCGCCGGATCCAACGCCGCGACGATGGTGACGGTTCCGAGGCAGGTCAGCGCGAAGAGCTGCTGATTGGCTGGGTGCCAACGCAGGGCGTCGTCGACAGAAGAGCCCTCGCGCTCCCACTGGCCCATTGTGAAGTTGTTGACGAACACTCCGCGATCGCTGGGCAGGTTCTTGCGCTGCTGGAGTCCCTGCTGAGCGAAGGCCATAAAGTTGGCCTCGCCATCCCCGTCCGAGTCGATACCGGCGAAATCGCCGTCCGCGTCGCGGACGATCTCCAGGGGCTGGTCCGGTGCGATCCGCCGATCGAAACGATTCTCGTTGGGCTGGCCGGCGATTCCCCCAGGCTTGAGACAACCCGGGTCGATCCCGATGCCCTGGACCGTGTACGCCAGCGGATGCTTTACCCAGTCGTCGATGGGATCCGGGGTATCGGCGCCGGAGGGAACGGCCGAGGGGTCGCCCAGCGGGTTCAATTTCGCACGGCGCAGCTTGAAGTCGACTTCCTGGGCCAGGCGTGTGTTTCCGGCGCTCCAGATCATGTAGTCGACCGGGACCACGTACGGCGTCCCCGGTGCCAGGCCGGGAGCCAGTGGGGCGTTCTGGCCGGGTGCGGGCGCCGGAACCGGCTGGAGGTCCACGGCGGGCACGGGCACCCGATCGATGAAGCCGCCGGCGTTCTCGCAGGGGCCGCCGGCGGCTACCCGGCGCATGCGACCGGTGGTGGTGTCGACGTCGCGGAAATAGGACTGGATCAGGTCCGGGTAGGGGAAATCGTTGTAGCCGTAGAAGTCGACGATGGCGAAGCTGAAGCGGTCCCAGCGGAACTCGACGCGACCGCCGAACTCGATACCGTCGACGTCATCCCAGGCATCGGGCGGTCGGTCGGTACCCGCCACACCGATCCCGGTGAGGCCGTGGGCGGCGAAACCGACCGTCAGTGCGCAGACCAGGTCGAAGGTGTAGGGCTCACCGCAAGCACCGAGGTCCGACGGGTCGAAGCTGTCGAAGTTGGCGGCCAGCTCGACGCGCACATCCTCCAGGGGACCAATGTTGTAGAGCGAATACACCGCTCGCGCCGAGAGCACCGCGATGCGCGACTCCTCGAGGCTCGGGAGCGAGGCCAGCGCGAGGTCCTGGGGGTTGAACTGGTCGGTGGTGCGGAAGAGCTCCGTCTTGCCCCAGACGATGTTCTGGAGCCCAAAGCGGATCCAAAGCCGGCTGTCGATGAACTCCATGTCCGCATAGGCTTCCTTCAGCTCGTAGGTGTCGGACTGGCTCGCACCGCGGTTCCAGGAGCGCTCGGCCTGGTTGAAGTTGAACTGAGGGTCGTCGAAGCTCACGGTCTCCAGGGCTCTGAGCAGGCCCTGGCTCGGGATGTAGTTGCCTTGGGCCAGCGAGAGGTCGAGGCCCAGCAGGTTCGAGACATCCGCAGCGGGGCGCATGGGCTGCTCGCCAAAGCCACCGGTGGAGGTGATGTTGGTAAAGGGAACGCACCCGAGATCGGTCACCGGAGTGGGCTGAAACTCGAAGCCCGCGAGCCTCGCCTCGAGGCTTGCACCGAGCGGTGCACTCTGGCGCTGGGTCTGGCGCACGGTGTTGACGCAGGGAAGGATTCCGCTCCAGTCGCCTCCCAGGCTGGCCCCACTGCGCTGCAGCAGCTGGAAGGGAACCAGGCCCAGGCCCCGAACCCGCCCCTCGGCGAAGGTGTCCGCCTGCTGGAGAATGTCGTTGGGGTAGGGGCCCAGGGCGGCCTGTGAGCCGAGGACGGCTCCGGTGGTGGTGTTGAAGCGGTTCCGACGCAAGCGAATGCCGGACTCGCCGAGCAGCGTGACCAGCTCGTCCACGCGCCCGAGCGTGGGATCGACAGGGTCGGGGCCGAACTTGGCTTCACTGAAGTCGAGCCCGACCACAGCCTGGATGGTCTGACCCGGGTTGTTGGGGTCGAAGACGGTCCCGGTCCTCTTGACGTTCGCCTCGTCCGGGATGTAGCGGGAGGGGGCGGAGCAGCCCGCGGCGCCTGGAGGGCAATCCGACTCATTCAGCGGGATGTAG
>Ga0255057_10001218_pt1 | contig 14646 bp, 9 predicted proteins | sample Cases_109_6_MG_FD_189022 | JGI IMG/M metagenome (GOLD analysis project Ga0255057, IMG submission 189022) | Seawater microbial communities from Amundsen Gulf, Northwest Territories, Canada - Cases_109_6 | ecosystem: Environmental > Aquatic > Marine > Gulf | place: Canada: Northwest Territories... | reverse complement strand
TCCTGAGCCAGCACGAAGCCCTCGTCGCCGCGGGTGAAGTCGTTGAAGTAGAGGATGGTCAGATAAGCCGCCTGGGAGAACATCAGCGTCACGATCAGGAACGAAACACCGCTGGTCCGGAGCGCAACCAAACCGGCCACCAGCGCCAGGACCAAGCCGCAGAGCCCGCCGAACAGGAAGGCGAGCGGCATGGAGAACCCCAGGAATTGGGCGCTCATGCCGGCGCCATAGAGCCCGGCGGCGAAGAACATGGCGTGGCCCAGGCTGAGCAAGCCGGCGTAGCCAAAGGCCACGTTATAGCCGATCGCGAAAACCGCGAAGATCATGATCCGGGTCATGTTGGTGTGGTGGTAGTCGGGCAGCACGAACTGCGCCGCCAAGAGCAATGCGAAGACGATCATCGGCGTGCGCCAGGGGTTGCCCTGTTTCCCACCGGTCACGGCGCCTTCTCCCCGAACAGACCGGCCGGGCGCACCACCAGCACCAGGGAGACCAGCAGGGTGGCCAGGATTTTGGCCAGCGTCGGTGTGAAAAAGACCGAAATCACGCCGTCGCTGATGCCGATCACGAAGGCCGCCAACAGGGTGCCGCGCAGGCTGCCCAACCCGCCGATGATGACTACGATAAACGACATCAGCAACGGGTCGTGGCCCATCAGGTAGTGCGCCTGCTGGATCGGCACGACCAGGACCCCGGCGATGGCGGCGAGCCCGCCGCCCAAGGCAAACACCGCGGCGTAGACCCGGCGCACCGGTATGCCGAAAGCCTGGGCGGTCTCTTGGTCGTACTGGGTCGCGCGCATGTAGAGGCCGAGCCGGGTCCGGCTCAGCCCGTACCAAGTGCCGAGCAGCAGCATCAGCGATATCCCGGCGACGATCAGCTTGTAGCCGGAATAGCCGAACCAGGGGAACTGGATGCGGAAGTAGAACGGCGGTTCGACCACCCGCGCCTCCGGCCCGTAGAGGATCAAGACCGCCTGCTGGATGATGTAGAGCAGCCCGATGGTCGCGACGATGGTGCCTTCGGGGTTGTAGTCGATGCGCTTGAGAATCAGCCAATCGACCGCGACCGCGATGCCGCCGACGACCAGCGGCCCGATGATCAGCGCGAGTAGGAACGCGACCAGCGGCATGTCGCCGACCATGAAGGCGACCGACCAGGCAATCACCGCGCCGAGCATGAAAAACTCGCCGTGGGCCACGTTAACCACGCGCATGACCCCGAACACCAGTGACAGGCCGAGCGCGGTCACCGCCAGCACGAAGGCGGAGACGGTGCCCTCCAGAAACGCCAGAAACAGTTGGGCGCCGAAGCTCATATCATGAAACGCGGTTCAGGGTCCGGCCAGAATTGAGCGCATATTTTGCAACGAGAAATCCTGTGTCACTAGCAACACCATGTCACTCCCGCGAAAGCGGGAGTCCATACGCTTGCAATGGATTCCCGCTTTCGCGGGAATGACATGAGGCCGCTGGGCACCTCAATCGGAGCTCCGCTACCGCGCCCGCCCCTCAACTTTCGGGTTAGAGCGCCTGCTTGGTGTAGTCCGCCTCGGGCTCGTAGAGGCCGTCTTCGATAGTGGTGGTGTGGACTACATTGAGCCGGTTGTTCTCGACCCGAGAGATGAACTGCTGGCCGAAAACTTGATGCAGCTGGCCGACGAACTTCTTTCGGCCTTGCGGATGTTCGATGCCCTCGTCGAACGACGTCATGTTCTCCAGAGTCTCGATCAACGCCGCCTTGTTCGCGCCGTCGCGGTAGCCGCTCTGCTCGACCGCGGCCTTGATCACGAACAGCGTCTCCCAGCAGCCGAACATGTGCGAGAAGGTGGCGACGTCCTTGGAGTCGCTCATGCTCGCGCCGTTGGCGTCGACGCCGACCCGGTCGCGGTAGAACGCGGCGCCCGCGGTCGGCAGGCCATCGGCATAGCGCGGCATGGCTTCCCAGAAATAAGAACCCTCGAGGTAATCGAGGCCGGGGCTGGCGATGTCCACCGCTTCGAGCGAGTCGATGAAACCGAACAGCTCGGGCCGGTTGTTGCCGAAGAACTCGCCCATCTCCTTGACGAAGGTAAGCACGGCCGGGCCGACCATGACGTGGTAGATGACCTCGGTGCTCGGCGGGATCTTCGCGAAGTATTTGGTGAAGGACGACTCGGTCGGCGGGATCGGCAGCAGCGTGGTGATCTCGCCACCCAGGCTTCCGGCCGCCGCGCTGAAAAAGTCGCGGTGGTCGTGGCCGAAGGCATAGTCGGGGAAGATCATGGCGATCTTCTTGCCGAGATTGCTGGTCACCCAGGGCGCCATCGAGCTGACTTGCTGGCGCACGTCGGTAATGCCGGGCTGGAACACGTAGCGGTTCAACTTGCCGGAGGCGACGTGGTAGCCCTCGCTGACCACGAAGTAGGGCATCTTCAATTCGCCCGCGCGCGGCGCGGAGCCGATCACGACGTGGGAAAACAGGGTGCCGAACACGAAGTCGACCTTGTGCTGGGTGGCGAACTTCTCGACCACCTCGGCGCCGCGTTTGGGATCGGTGCCGTCGTCCTCGATCACCATCTCGATCGGCCGCCCGCCGATGCCGCCGGTCTCGTTGATGTAGTCGACCGCGGCGCGCGACGTGCGCTCGTACCAGCGTCCATAGGCCGCGCCGATGCCGGTCCTGTGGACCTGGAAGCCGATCCGGATCGGCGCGTCGCTGCCCGATTGAGCGAATGTCCTGAGGCCGGTCAGCGAACTCGCCGCCGCCACGCCGGCCAGCACGCCCGCGCCCTTGATGGCGGTCCGCCTCGACACGCCGGTGGCGGAACCGTCGGCTTTTCGTCCCTTGCGAATGTGGTCCGGCTTGCCTGTCATCGAATCCTCCCTTGTTAAACCCTGTTGCCGTTGGCGGCGGTTCGGCCATGGGTCGGCGCTACCACCGGTATTTTTATGGGTCCGGAGTGTACATGGAATCGCGCGGTCATCCATCACCGGATTTTTTTGCGGCTATCCGATGGCTGGCGTCGAAAGCAGCCACAGCCCGAACAGGGTGTAAGCGATCATCAGGAGCGTCAGGGGAATCTGGCCGAGGATCGCGGTTCCGCGCGTGTCGCTACGGGAAAGCGCGATGCCGTGGGCGGTCGCGATGGCAACCACGTGGGCGATCACGATGGTGGCGACCTGGACGTGCCAAATTTTGCGTACCGAATCGAAATCGTAGAGGAACGAGGTGGTGGCGTGGGCCCCGTGCAGCCCGAACAGGTCCCAACCCCGGCCGAGGGGATCGTTGAACGCGATCGCCGCGTACTGGACGTCGACCAGGAATACCGTCAGGTAGTGGGCGAAATGATAGCCGAGCGCGATCGGCAGGATGGAGATCGCGTAGGCGCCGCAGGCCGCGGAAAACCGCCCGGGCCGGCCGGTCAGGCGCCAACCGAGCCAGACCGCGGCCCCGTAACCGGCGATCAGCGCCGCAAAGCCGCCGAGCAGGCCCAAGGTGTTGACCGCCGCCAGCGCCGAGCGGCCCGGAAAATCCAGCGGATTGACCCCCATGCCGCCGAGCCACCAATAGCTCCGCGCCAAGCCATCGAAGGACACCGAGGCGAGCGCCAAAAGCACGAAAGCGACGCCGCTCGGCGGCAGCGCCGGCGCGCGCAACAGGCCGAGGCCGGGCAAAGTCGCGAAAATTTCGTCCTCCTGCGCGGGCCGGCCGCCGAACGGGGAGAGCCAGGACAGGAATCGGAAAAGGACCGAGAAGGCCTCGCCGAAGCGCAGCCAGACGGCCGGCCCGAACAGCAGGGCGAGCGCGAGGTTGAGCGCGACGTAGAGCGCCACCGCCTGGGCCAGAAATTCCGGGTTCTGGGGCACGGTGTAGATCAGCTCGAACCAGGCGAAGGCCAGGAACTGGAGGACGGCCGGCCAGTAGCCGAGCCACTCCGGATAGGCGAGCGGCGGCCGTCCGCGCCAGCGCGCGAGGCCCGGCAGCCGGAACAGGAGGCCGCAAACGCCGCGCCAGGGGTTGAGCGCCGCCCAGAGGTTGCCGAGAACGGCATGGGCGAAAGTCAGCCCGATCCAACCCAGGGTCCAGACCGCGAGCGGCAGCGGATTGGCCAGGGGATCCTGGGTGCCGAACCACCCGGCCAAGATCAGCGCGGCCAAAACTGCAAGGGAAACCAGGCTGAGCGCGTTGCTCAGACCCGCGGGCAGGCGGCCAACGCGCCACGTCATGGCCTCCAATGCCCTCGGATCGGCCGCCGGCATTAGAACCATCAGCACGAAGGAAAGCGCGACTACCAGGGTGCCGCCGGTCAGATAAAGCTCGGTCGGCAGGACCAGCACGAAGGCGCGCTCGGTGGTGTGGGCGAAAGCCGGCCCCGGCAAGACACCGGCGGCGAAAATAATTCCTACAATGAGCGTTCTTATGGGCCGCATCGCCACCAATGCCTATAGCCAGCCAGGTCCGCAGCCTGACCCGAGTCCGGATCGCCGCGCAACCGGAACCCGGCACCGAAATTCCACTTTCCGCCCGGCCGCCACGCCCTGTAACCTTGGGGAATGGCACTGTACTTGCGGCCGCAACGGCTGGAGGATGCGCTCGACGCCTTGGATTCGCGGGGACTCACGGTGCTGGCCGGCGGGACCGATTTCTATCCGGCCCGGGTCGGCCTGCCGCTCGACGAGGACGTGCTCGACATCACCGCCGTGGCCGAGCTCCAGGGCATCCGCGACGATGGCGATTGCTGGCGCCTCGGCGCCGGGCTCACCTGGAGCGCGCTGCGCGCGGCGACCCTGCCGCCCTGCTTCGACGGCCTCAAGGCCGCGGCGCGGGAAATCGGCGGATTGCAGGTCCAGAACGCGGGCACCCTGGTCGGCAACATCTGCAACGCCTCGCCCGCCGCCGACGGCCTGCCCAACCTGCTCGCGCTCGACGCCAGGGTCGAGCTGGCCGGCGCCCACCGCCGGCGCAGCCTGTCGGTCGCCGACTTCGTCACCGGCAACCGCGAGACCCAGCGCCGCCCGGACGAGCTGGTCACCGCGATCTCGATCCCCAAGCCGGCTCCAGACACCGCCAGCAGCTTCGCCAAGCTGGGTGCGCGCAAATACTTGGTGATCTCCATCGTCATGCTGGCCATCGTCATCGAACCCGAGGACGGCCGGGTCGCCTCCGCGCGCCTGGCACTCGGCGCCTGTTCCCCGGTGGCGCGGCGCCTGCCCGCCCTCGAGACCGCGCTCGGCGGCCGCCCGCTCGACGGCGCACTCGGCGAGGCCCTGGAAGACGCGCATCTCGACGAAACGCTGGCGCCGATCGACGACATCCGCGCCTCGGCGGCCTACCGGCGCGAGGCGGCGGCGACGCTGGTGCGGCGCGAGCTGTCCGCGCTCGGGGCGCGCCTGGGGGCACCAACATGAACGCGCCGCCCCAGGCCCTGCACTTCCATCTCAACGGCCACGAGGTCGCGGTCCGCGCCGCGCCGCTTGCGCGCCTGAGCCAGGTTTTGCGCGAGGAGCTCGGCCTGACCGGCACCAAGGTCGGCTGCGATGCCGGGGACTGCGGCGCCTGCACGGTGTCGATCGACGGCCGCCAGGTCTGCGCCTGCATGACACCGCTGGGCCAAGTGGCCGGGCGCAAGGTAATCACGGTCGAGGGTCTGGCCAGCGACGGCGCGCTCACGCCACTGCAGGCCGCGTTCCACCGCCACGGCGCGGCGCAATGCGGCATCTGCACGCCGGGCATGCTGATCGCCGCGCAAGACCTGCTCGACCGCAACCCGGCGCCGACGGAGCCGGAGGTGCTGGACGCGCTCGGCGGCGTGCTGTGCCGCTGCACCGGTTACCGCAAGATCGTCGAAGCGGTGTTGGACGTGAGCGGCGGCGGCGCGCGCGCCGAGAATCCGCCGGCGGGGCAAGCGGTCGGCGCGCGCTTGGCCAAGGTCGACGGCATCCCCAAGCTGACCGGCACGGAAATCTTCGGTGCCGACGCCGCGCCCGAGGACGCGCTCTGGCTGCGGGTCTCGCGCGCGCCCCATGCCCGCGCCCGTTTCACCCTCGGTGATCTCGCGCCGCTGCACGCCAAATATCCGGGGCTGGCCGCGGTGCTGACCCACAAGGACGTGCCGGGCAGCAATGTCTTCGGCATCTATCCGGCCGGCAAGGACCAGCCGGTACTGGCGCCCGGCGAAGTGCGCTACCGCGGCGAGGCGGTGCTGGCGCTGGCCGGCGACGCGCCGACGATCGCGGCAATTCGCGACGAGGAGCTACCGATCGCTTGGCAGCCGCTCGCGCCGGTCGTGGGCAGCGAAGCCGCGCTCGCCGAGGGCGCCACGCTGGTCCAGGCCGAAAAACCCGGCAACATCCTGGTTCGTGGGCGCGTCGTACGCGGCGATACCGAGACCGCCTTCGCGCGCGCCGCCTTCACCGCCGAGGGCGCCTGGCAGACTCCCTTCGTCGAGCACGCCTACATCGAGCCCGAGGCCGGCTGGGCGCGGCGCGACGGCGACCGCCTGACCGTGGCGGTCACCACCCAGACCCCCTACATGGACCGCGACGAGATCGCCCACGTACTTGGCATCGAAAAGGAACGGGTGCGGCTGATCCCGACCGCCTGCGGCGGCGGCTTCGGCGGTAAGCTGGACGCCTCGGTGCAGTTGCTGGTCGGCCTTGCCGCCTGGACGCTGGACCGGCCGGTACGCTGCACCTTCACCCGGCCCGAGAGCATGGCGGCGACCACCAAGCGCCATCCCGCCAAGATGCGGGCGCGGGCCGCCTGCGATCGCGGCGGCAAACTCCTCGCCTACGCGTTCGACGGCGCCTTCGATACTGGCGCCTACGCCTCCTGGGGGCCAACCGTGGCCGATCGGGTGCCGATCCACGCGGCCGGCCCCTACGCCGTGCCCAACGTCCACAATACCAGCGTCGCCGCCCACACCAACGGGCCGCCGGCCGGCGCTTTCCGCGGCTTCGGCGTGCCCCAATGCGCCCTGGCCCACGAGGCGCTCTCCGACGAGCTGGCGGCGCAATGCGGCCTCGACCCGCTCGAGTTCCGGCTGCGCAACGCGCTCCGCAAGGGCGATTCCACCGCCACCGGCCAGGTACTCGAGGCCAGCGCCGGCCTGGCCGAATGTTTGGCGGCGCTGAAGCCATACTGGGGGCCGGCACGCGAACGGGCCGAGGCCCATAATTCCGGGGCCGGCGGCGGCGCCTTGCGGCGCGGGGCCGGGATCGGCGACTTGCAGCGCGGGGCCGGGATCGGCTGCATGTGGTACGGCTGCGGCAACACCGCGATGTCCAACCCCTCGACCCAGCGCGTCGGGCTGAGCCGCGAAGGCCGGCTCACGCTCTACAGCGGCGCCGCCGAGATCGGCCAGGGCGCCACCACCGTAATGGTCCAGATCTGCGCCGATGCGCTCGGCGTCCCGGCGGCGTGTTTCGAGGTCGTCATGGGCGACACCGGGCTGACCGCGGACGCGGGAAAGTCCTCGGCCTCGCGCCAGACCTTCGTCTCCGGCAGGGCGGCGCAACTGGCCGGGAACGACCTGCGGGCGCAAATCCTGCGCCGCACCAATGCCGGCGACGACGCCGCGCTGGAGATCGCGGAGGGCGCGGTGATCCTGCGCGAGGCGGGCCAGGACCGGCGCCTCGACCTCGGCAATCTGGCCCCGGACGCGCGCGGCGACGTATTGCTCGGCGAGGGTACGTTCGACCCGCCGACCACGCCGCTCGACGCGGATGGCCAGGGCACGCCCTACGCCACCTACGGTTTCGCCGCCCAGATCGCCGAGGTCGAAGTCGACGTGGCACTGGGACGGGTCGTGGTGCGCCACATCGTCGCCGCCCACGACATCGGCCGCGCGATCAATCCGGTCCAGGTCGAGGGTCAGATTCACGGCGGCATCGCCCAGGGACTCGGCTTCGCGCTCATGGAGGAGTACGTTCCAGGCGTGACCGAAAACCTGCACGATTACCTGATCCCGACCTGCGGCGACGTGCCGCCGATCGAGATCGTCCTGATCGAGGATCCGGAGCCGCTCGGCCCGTTCGGCGCCAAGGGCATCGGCGAGCCGGCGCTGATCCCGACCGCCCCGGCGATCCTGGGCGCGATCCAGCACGCGACCGGGGTCCGGCCGCGGGTGCTGCCGGTGACGCCGCACCGCCTGCGCGCAGCCATTCTCGCCGCGCGACGGGAGGCCGGCCATGCCTGACGACAGCGCACAAGCTGCGCCAAACCCCGCGACCGACATCATCACCTGCGACGCCTGCCCGGTCCTGTGCCGCATTCGCGCGGGCCGGACCGGCGCCTGCGACCGCTACGGCAACCTGGACGGCGTGCTGACCCGCATGGACCCCTTCGTGGTCACCCAGAAGGTAGCCGAGCGCGACGGCGAACTGGTGCCCTTCGGCGAACAGGTCTGGGACGGTTCGCTGATCTCCGGCGCGCCGACCTTCGTGACCGGTATCGGCTCGGGCACCACCTATCCCGACTATAAGCCCGCGCCCTTCATCGTCGCCAGCGAGCACGACGGCATCGACATGGTGACCGTGGTCTCCGAAGCCATCTTCAGTTACTGCGGGCTCAAGGTGAAGATCGACACCGACCGCTTCGTCGGCCCCGAGACCGCGGCGGTGCGGGTCGCGGGCGAGCAGGTCGGCCACGTGACCACGGCGGAATACGGCTCGCAGATGCTTTCCGTGGGCGGTGTCCGGCACCTGACCGGCGGCTCCAAGAGGGAGGGCACGGTCACCTGCGACACCATGCTCGCGCTGAGCAATCGCGAGGCCATCGAGATGACCATCGACGGCGGCGCCGAGCTCACGGTCCAGGCCGGCAAGCCGCCGGTGATCGGCGGCAAGCTGGAGGAGCGCATGCGGGTCGGCTGCGGCTCGGCCACCATCGGCATTTTCGCCAAGCAGTGGCACGGTGAGGCCGACGAGGTGATCGTGGTCGACGATCACATCACCGGCGTACTTAGCGAGCATCAGGCCGGCCGCTTCCTGGACATGAAACCGGCGGGCTTGCGCGTGCGCGGCCGGCGCTCGACCCCGGGGCGTTACTTCCAGGTCGCCGAGCCGGGCACCGGCTGGGGCGGCACCGACGTGACCGATCCGCTGACCATCATCGACAAGATCGACCCCAAGAAGGCCTGGCCGGGTCTGCGCCTCTTGATGGTCAGCACCACCGGCGAGGACGCGGCCTTCTTCGTGCTCGACGACGACCTCGAGCCCCAGCCCGCCGAAATGCCGGACAAGCTTCAGGTGGTGGTCGAGCGGATCGGCGAGAACTGCGAGCCGGCGCTCTCCACGGTGATATTCATGGCCGGCGCCGGCGGCAGCCTGCGCGCCGGCGTGACCGAGAACCCGGTGCGCCTGACCCGTTCGGTCAGGCAAGCGCTGACGCGGGTCACCTGCGGCGGCGCGCCGGTCTACGTCTGGCCCGGCGGGGGCATTACCTTGATGGTTGACGTCACCACCATGCCCGAGGGCAGTTTCGGTTATGTGCCGACCCCGGCCATCGTCGCGCCGATCGAGTTCACCCTGCGGCTCGACGACTACGGCAAGATCGGCGGCCACCTGAACGCGGTGCGAAAGGTCGAGGAGATCGCCGGCATCGAGCGCCTCAAGACCGTCCGCTGGCACGCGCGCACCGACTGGCCGGGCGCCCCGCTCAAAACCGACAGGGAGTCGGCCGAATGAGCGCGCCGCCAAGCCACGCCATCCTACCCGACGGCCGGCGGCGTCATTTCCAGCACGGTCCCATCGACCTGGTGCTCGAAGCCTTCGGCGCGGCGCGCGAAACCGAAACCGCCTACGCGCGGGCCTGGACCCGTTTCGAGACCGTTCTCGATGAACTGGCCGCCGAGTTGCCGGCCTTGCGCGCGCCCGTGACCGAGGCCGCGCCCGCGCTTAGCGGTCCGGTCGCGCGCGCCATGGGTCGGGCCTGCGCGCCGCATCACGACAGCTTCGTCACCCCCATGGCCGCGGTCGCCGGCGCGGTCGCCGATACGGTGCTCGCCGCCATGACCGAAGCGCGGGAGCTGGAAAAGGCCTATGTCAACAACGGCGGCGACATCGCGCTGTTCCTGTCCCCGGACGCGAGCCTGACCACGGGCCTGGTGACCCTGGGTGCGCGGCCCAGCTTCGATGGATTTGCCCGCGTCGAAGCGGCGAGCCCGGTGCGCGGCATCGCCACCAGCGGCTGGCGCGGGCGCAGCCTGTCGCTCGGCATCGCGGATTCGGTCACGGTGCTGGCGCGGACCGCGGCCGAGGCCGACGTGGCGGCGACCTTGATCGCCAACGCGGTCGATCTGGACGACCCGGCGGTGCGGCGCCAGCCCGCCCGCGATCTCGCACCCGACAGCGATCTCGGCGCGCGCCTGGTTACGGTCGAGGTCGATGCCCTGGCCCCCGATCGAATCGACCTGGCGCTGGCCCGTGGCCTGGAACGCGCGCGGGTCATGGCGCGGCGCGGGCTGATCGTCGATGCCTGCCTTGCGCTGCAGGGCGAGACGCGAGGCCTCGGCCAGGTGTTGGTTTCGGCGGCATGACCCCGCCAGCTAAAGTTACGGCGACCAAGATTATCGGCGTCGACGTCGGCGGTACCTTCACCGACCTGATCCTGATGGACGAAGGCGGCGGGCCGCCGCGCGTCGCCAAGGTGCCGACCACGCCGGACAACCAAGCCTTCGGCGTACTCCACGCACTGGAAGAGACCGGCGTGCCGCTCAATGAGGTGCGCACCATCGTGCACGGCACCACCGCGACCACCAACGCCATGCTCGAGCGCAAGACCGCCAAGGTCGGCTTGATCACCACCGAGGGCTTCCGCGACGTGCTCGAACTCGGCCGCCGCACCCGGCCTCAGCCCTACGGTTTGAAAGGCCGCTTCGATCCGCTGATCGACCGCGAACTTCGCTTCGAGGTGCCGGAGCGGATGGATGCCGAGGGCGAGGTGCTGGTGCCGCTCGACCAGGACGCGGTGCGCGCCGCCGCGATCGCACTGCGCGAGTCCGGCTGCGAGGCGCTGGTCATCCACTTCCTGCACGCCTACGTCAATCCGACCCACGAGCGCCGCGCCGCCGAGATCGCCGCCGAAGTCTGGCCCAATAGTTACATCACAATGGGCCACGCGGTGCTGTCCGAATACCGCGAGTACGAGCGCGGCGTCACCGCCACGGTCAACGCCTGCATCCAGCCGGTACTCGACCGCTATATTTCACGCCTGCGCGAGGGCCTGGCCGAGCGCGGCTATCCGCGCGATCTCTTGGTCATGCAAGGCAACGGCGGCACGGTGTCGTCGAGCATCGTCGCCGAGGCGGCGGTCAAGACCATCATGTCGGGTCCGGCCTCGGGCGTCATGGCGGCCGCCTACACCGCCAAGGCGGCGGGCATCGATAATATCATCACCTACGACATGGGCGGCACCAGTTGCGACACCGGGCTGATCCGCGGCGGCGTGCCCGAAGTCAGCTCGGAACTCGAACTCGAGTACGCCATGCCGATCCACGTGCCCATGGTCGACGTGCACACCATCGGCGCCGGCGGCGGCTCGATCGCCTCGGTCAACGACGCCGGCATCCTCCAGGTCGGCCCGCAAAGCGCGGGCGCCGACCCGGGTCCGATCTGTTACGGACGTGGCGGCGAGCGGCCGACCATCACCGACGCCAACCTGCTGCTCGGACGACTCAATTCCGAAGCGCTGCTGGCCGTCGATCATCCGGTTTCGCTCGATGAGGTGCGCGCGGTTTTCGTCCGCGAGCTGGGCACGAAACTGGACCTCGACGCGGAACGGGCCGCGGCCGCGGTGTTGCGCATCGCCAACGACCGCATGGCCGGCGCACTCCGGCTGGTATCGTTGGCGCGCGGCCACGACCCGCGCGACTTCGCGCTCTTCGCCTTCGGCGGCGCCGGGCCGCTGCACGCCTCGGCGCTGGCCAAGGAGCTGGCCATCCCACGGGTGCTGGTGCCGGCGCGCCCGGGCATCACCAACGCGCTCGGCTGCCTGACCGCCGACGTGCGCCACGATTACGTCAACACCGTGAACACGCCGGTGCCGGCGCTCGACATGGACCAGGTGCGCGATGTCCTGGAGATGCAGATCGCCGAGGGCCGGGCGACCATCGCGCGCGAGGGCGTCGAGATCGAGGGTGTCACCGTGCTGCACGGCGCCGACATGCAGTTCCAGGGCCAGAGCCACATTCTGACCGTGGCGGTGCCGGGTGCGGAGGTCACGCGGGACCAACTGCAGGAAGCCTTCGAGGCCGCCTACTGGGCGCGCTTCGAGGTCGCGCTGCCGGAGATCCGCGCGGTCCTGGTCAACCTCAACACCGCGGTCATCGGCCGACGCGCGAGCGTGCCGCTCGAATCCCTGGCCGAGACCGGCGCGAAGGTGGCGGCGCCGTCGACCACGCGACCTGTCTGGTTCGCCGGCGGCTGGCAGGAGACACCGATTTACCGGCGCGATCGGTTGCCGCCCGGCACGACACTGATTGGCCCGGCCATCGTCGAGCAACTCGACACCACCACCGTCATCGAGCCGGAGGACCAGGTCAGCGTGGACGCGCACAGCAACTTGATGATCGAGGTGGCGGCGCCATGACCGGAAGCCTCGATCCCGTCACCCTCGCGGTGATCCAAAGCGGGTTGATCCAGGTCTGCAACGAGATGGACCTGGCCTTCGTGCGCGCCGCTTTCAGCCCGGTCATTTCGGAGGCGCTCGACCGCTCCGACGGCATCTACGATCGCGCCACCGGCGCGCTGATCGCCCAGGGCGACCTCGGCCTGCCGGTCTTCGTCGGTACCATGCAGTTCGGCACCGCCGAGGTCATCAAGCGCGCCAAAGAGATCGCGCCGGGTGATCTGTTTATCGTCAACGACCCCTATCTGGGCGGCACCCACCTGATGGACGTGCGCTTCGTCAAGCCGTTCTTCTACCAGGGCGAGCTGTTCTCCTGGCTGGCCAACACCGGGCACTGGCCGGACACCGGCGGCGCGGTCCCGGGCGGCTTCTCGGCAAACGCCACCGAGGTCGAGCAGGAGGGCCTGCGCCTACCGCCGGTGAAATTGTTCAAGAAAGGCGAGATGGACGAAGAGATCCTGTCGATCATCCTGTCCAATATCCGCATTGCCGATCAGCGCATCGGCGACATCAAGGCCCAGGCCGCCGCGCTCACGGTCGGCGAGCGGCGCCTGACCGAACTGCTCGACCGCTACGGCCGCGACACGGTGGAGCGCGCGATCGCGGAGCTGCGCGCACGCGCCGAGAAACAGATGCGCGCCAAGATCGCCCAGATCCCCGACGGCGTGTACCAGGGCACGGCCTACGTCGATTCGGACGGCGTGGTCGACGCGCCGCTCGAGATCGCCATGAAGATTACAAAAAAGGACACGGATCTCACGTTCGACATGTCCGGCTCCTCGCCGCCCTGCCTGGGGCCGATGAACTCCGTGATCGCGACCACGCGCTCCTCGGTCTACCTGGCGATCAAGCACATCTTCCCCGAGGTGCCGATCAACGCCGGCACCTTCGCGCCGCTCAACGTCCTCGATCCCACGGGCACCTTCCTCTACGCCGAATACCCACGCCCGGTCTCGGGTTGCGCGGCCGAGGTCAGCCAGCGCATCGCCGAGGCGGTGTTCGCGGCGCTGACACCGGCGATCCCGGACCTCTTGTTCGCCGCGCCCGCGGGCACCAGCGGCAACTTCGCCCTCGGCGGTCACGATCCCAAGATCGGGCGCGCCTACGTCATGTACCTGATCTCCGGCGGCGGCTACGGCGGCAGTGTGGACGGCGACGGCATCTCCAACGGCTGCTCGACCATCGGCATCTCCAAGACCACGCCGATCGAGATCATCGAGCAGCGCTATCCGGTGCTGATCGAGCACTACGCCCTGCATGAGGGTTCGGGCGGTCCGGGGCAGCAGCGCGGCGGTTTCGGCGTCACCTACAAGGTCAAGCTGCGGCGCGGCAGCGCGACCGCCTCCTTCGTCATGGACCACGGCAGGACCGGGCCCCTGGGCGCGCTCGGCGGCCGCGACGGCGGAGTCAACAAGGTGGTGGTGATACGAAACGGCACCACCTACCACCCGCCGCATCTCTCCAAGGACCAGGGTATCGCGATCGAAGAAGGTGACACGGTCACGGTCTCGACCCCCGGCGGCGGCGGATTCGGCGATCCGCTCTTGCGCGAACCGGCGCTGGTCGTCCGCGACGTGAAACGCGGTTATTACACGGTGGCGGAAGCCGAAGAGGGTTTCGGCGTGGTGCTCGACCCCGAAACGCTGACCGAGGACGCGGCGGCGACGCGGGCGCGGCGGGGGCGCGACGGGCGCGCTAGTCGATCGGGACGCCCTCCAGGGTGATGCGGTGCATCAGGCGGCGCTGGCCCGGATAGTCGTTGAGGGCGCGGTGGCAAGTCGCGAGGTTGTCCCAAAACGCGATCGAACCCTCATGCCAGCGAAACCGGCAGGTGAATTCGGGCGCCCGCGCGTGGCGGTACAGCATGTCCAGGAACGGCTGCGACTCCGCGTCGCGCCAGCCTTCGATCCCGACGGTGAAATCCGGATTGACGTACAGCCCCTCGCGCCCGGTCCTGGGATGGCGCAGGACCACCGGATGCACCGCGTCTTGATTCGCCAGATCCGGGTTGCCGATCCGGCCGCGGTTTTCGTCTTG
>Ga0255057_10001217_pt1 | contig 14665 bp, 12 predicted proteins | sample Cases_109_6_MG_FD_189022 | JGI IMG/M metagenome (GOLD analysis project Ga0255057, IMG submission 189022) | Seawater microbial communities from Amundsen Gulf, Northwest Territories, Canada - Cases_109_6 | ecosystem: Environmental > Aquatic > Marine > Gulf | place: Canada: Northwest Territories... | reverse complement strand
AGTTGCTCGAGGGAAGAAGCGATCCATGAGCTCGATATCTAGGATCCTTGTCCGCGCTGCGCTGGCCGCGGTCCCACAACCCGTCGCGGCGAAAGCTTCGATGGCGTCGCCATCCTGCTCCCCTTGAAGTTGAGTCCACTCATAAGGCAGTCGTCGTTGGGGCCGTAGAGCGCCGTCGAGAGAATTTCCTCCCCGGCCCCGAGCAAGGACCAGGAAGTCATCGATCACGACCCATGGGGAGGTGGCTGGATAGGCTGTGCTCATATTTCTTGAAAAGTGGCCCATGGTACTCGTATTGCCCGTAATATCCCCAGTTTTCTATGAGTTCAGTCCTACAAAACGCCTGCCGTAATCATTTTACTTGACTTTTGGCAAATTGTAATCATAATTCTGAGATCGTCATCGTTTTTCTGGAAACCGCCATGGATGAACACGATCAGGAAGGCCCGGGACAGAAGCCAGCAGGCTATGAGGCGCTGATTGCCAGATATAGCCTGGAGGTTATCCCGAACTGGCACCGTTCCTTCGTCGCCACCGGCGGTTCCCACCGCATCGAATCCTCCTCCGGCGTCACCGAGGAGTTCTATCCATTCAAGTACTGGCCGGGGGACTCTCTCGGGGCGCATCTCGAATTCGCGCTCAAGTACGACGGCACGAATCTCGCGATCCTCGCCAGTCTGTTCGAGGTAGCCCCGAAGGAAGAAATCCTGGCCTACGTTGAGTCCAAACCAACCGGGAAATACGCCCGACGGCTGTGGTTCCTGTATGAGTTTCTAACCGGATCGACTCTGCCGTTGGATGATGTGAAGCAGGGCAACTACGTCGACCTGCTGGATGCGGAAAAATACTACACGGTCACACCGGCCCGCCAGATCCGTCGCCAGAGGATCAACGACAATCTGCTAGGCGATCGCCGCTTTTGCCCAACCATACGGCGCACCGACATCCTTCGCGGTTTCCAAGAGGCCGATCTCACCGAACGCTGCAAGCAGATCGTGTCGGCCTTTTCGCCGGAGCTGCTGAAGCGGGCCCTGAGCTACCTGTACACAAAAGAGACGAAATCGTCCTTCGAGATCGAGCATGTCAAACCGAGCTCGACTCGAACCGAACGATTCGTCGCCATGCTCCAGCTGGCGGAGAAAGAGGACTTCTGTGAGAAGGCGCATTTGATCGATCTTCAGAATCGCATCGTCGATCCGAGATTCCGCGACTCCGACTATCGTACGTTCCAGAACTATGTCGGCGAAAGCGTGGCATGGCAACGGGAGAAGGTCCATTTCGCTTGCCCGAAGCCTGAAGATCTAGAGTCGTTCATGAGCGGCCTGATCGCCGCGCACGAGCGAATGGATAAAGGCGGCGTTCCGCCCGTTCTACATGCGGCAGCGGTGGCCTACGGGTTCGTCTTCCTTCATCCCTTCGAAGATGGCAATGGGCGCATCCATCGCTTCTTGATCCACAACATTCTTGCGCGCCAGCGCTTCACGCCTGAGGGCATCATGTTTCCAGTTTCGGCTTCGATGCTGAGAAATCCGTCCGAGTACGCCGCCTCGCTGGAGGCGTTCTCGCGCCCGCTCATGCCATTGGTCGAATATTTGCTCGACGAAGACGGGCGCATGACCGTCCAGAACGATACGGCTCGATGGTACGCCTACATCGACATGACGCCGCAGGCCGAGGCGCTGTACCGCTTCATCGAGCACACCATCGAGACGGAGCTCGTCGAGGAATTGTCGTTTCTAGCAATGTACGACGAGACCAAGAAGGCCATTCAAGGCATTGTGGACATACCCGACCGGCAGATCGACCTGTTCATTCGGTTCTGCCTTCAGAACAACGGGCGAATTTCCGCTCCGAAGCGCGGCAGTCATTTCGACTTTCTGTCAGATGATGAGGTCGCCCATATGGAGCAGGCGGTCCAAGCAGCATACGGAAGTATGCGGCCCGAGAGTCCATGACGCTAGGTCGTCTCAGTCGGTCTCGTCGGCGGAGGGGCCGTAGAGCGCCGGCACCGGCAGGTCATTGAGGCGCAGGTAGACGGTTACCTGACCTCGGTGGTGGATCATGTGGTTCATGATGAAGCTCCGCAGCACGGCGATCCTCGGCATCGAGATGATCTCCTCCCCGCCCTTGAGCAAGGACCAGGAAGTCATCATTGCCTCGTCGCCGGCGTTGGCGATAGCCTCGCGCGCCGCCGCGACATTGGCATCGAACATCTCGAGAGCCCCCTCGACGGAGTCGATCGGCTCCTCTCGGATCTGCTCTCCGCCGAGCGGCGCCATGTCGAAGCTGGTGTCGGTCATCGTCATCACGGTCCACTTCGGCATGTTGGCCAGGTGGGTGGTGATCGAGCGCAGATCCCAGGACTTCTCGTGCGCCTTCCAGTCGAGCTTGTCGTCAGGGATTCTCGACAAGAACTTGCGGGTGTTGGCCATCTCGTGGTCGAACTCGGGCAGGAGAGCTTGGGCAATGGACACGGGAACCTCCATTGCTTGAGTGAGGCTACCACCCCCCCCACTCACCTATTGCCGCAAGATATCAGACACCAGGTCGAGGGCCCGGTCGTCGTCCGGCGCCCCGACCGTTCCTCGGCGTTGTCGGCCGGCATGAAGGCTGGCCGCTTCGTCCCCGTGGCCTCGACAGGGAGGGCACCAGGCCCTCCCCTACTTTTCCAGTACCTTCATCAGGTAGGCCATTGCCTCGTCGGAGTCCATTATTGACAGGTACTCCAGCGCCTGCTTTCGTAGCTCGCGATCCTGCTCGGAGCTGATGATGTCGATGAGCGCCTGGGCGTCTTCGGCGATCATGAAGGCCTCGAGGATCTTGCCTCGCGTCTCCCGATCTTGCTCGCCCTCGTAGAGAGCCGCGAGCTCCGTTCGGGCCTGGGGTGACTCCACGATTCCGAGACCTTCGATCGCCTTGCGGCGTAGCTTCGGGTCGGCATCGGTGCGAGCGATCTCGGCCAGGGTGTCGACGTCGTCCGCGATGAAGAAGCTTTCGACGATTTTCGCCTTGATCTGTGGCGAGCTCTCGGTCTGGTAGAGCTCCCTCAGCTCGGCGGTGGCATCCATGACCCCGAGCATCTCGACCGCCTTGCCCCTGAGCTCTAAGTCCTGCTCCCCCCGCGCGGCTGCCAGCACCATCTCCTTGTGATCTCCCAGCATCATCGCCTCGAGCGCCTTCGACTTGGCCTTGGGATCGGAAGAGCTGGAGTAGATCTCCTCGAGCACGCGACCATTCTCCGCACCTCCCTGGAGTCCCAGATACTCGATCGCCTGGACCGCAAGCTCCGGCTGACGCTCGCCCTTGGCGATCTGCTCGAGGATCTCGGTGGAGGCCGGTGAGTCGCTCATAGCGAGCACAAACAGCGCCTTTTTCTTGAGCTCGAGCGAGTGATTGCCCTGGAGAAACTCGCTCAGGATCGGCAGCGCCTTCGCCGAGTCCGCGTTCATCAGGCTGTTGAGGGCGTAGAGCTTGAGTTGCTCGTCGTCCTCGAATGCGGACAGGACCTGCTCGCTCCCTGCTCCGCGGGCCTCCACCTCGAGCGCCCAAGCATCATCGATCCAGGAGCTCTCGGGATGGGTCTTGGTCAGCTTCTCCAGCGTGCGGAGCGCGGTGCTCTTGCGCCCACGCTTGAGTTGGGCGTAGGCCTGCCAGTAGAGGGCGGCATCGGCGTCGGCGCCGCCTTGCCCGGCCACCTGGCCAAAGAGCCTCTCCGCCTCCTCCCACTCTTCTCGATCGAGCGCCTGATGGCCGGCGCGGTAGATGTCGCTCCGGGCAGCCATACCCTGGTCGGGAGCCAGCCAGGGCTCGCTCAGTCCGGTCCACCCCACGAGCGGTGTCCCGGCTGCCAGCAGCACAACGGACAAAATAGTTATGAGCCAACGCATGTTCTTCATTGTCATTTCCTCCTAGACATCCTGAGCGGCCCGGGTCGTCTCACCGGACCGTTGTTGAGTTCGGGTTTCATGCCGCAGCCGTGAGCCCACGACGCGGACCTTGAACAGAAGATCGGCCTCGTCGAGCCGCAGACGGAGCTCGCCGAGCTCCGACGAGGGGGTTTCGGCCGGACCGTGGGCCAGTTCGACCAGCACCCGCTCCAGTTGCTCCAGAACCAGGACCACATCGGCCTGGCCGGCATAGAGCGCCGCCTGCCGGTAGAGCCGGGACTCACCGCTGAGCACCCCGGCGAGCTCCCGCTCCAGCGAGAGGTCGAAGGAGCCGTTCTCCTGGGTGTTGACAAGCTCCAGCAACAGCATCTCCGAGCGCTCGAGATGTCCGGCTACGGTCACCAGCAAGATCCGCTCGGGCGATGGGGCCGGTTGCTCGGCGATCACCGCCACCGTCTCCTGCCTCGGCCAGAAACGACCGCTGAGAAAGGCCACCAGCAGCAGCAGGGCCATCGCCCCGGCCAGCGCCCACTCGCGGTGTGGCCGCAGCGCCTCCCAGCTCCAGCTTTCCAGCCAGCTCTTCTTTTCCAGCTGCGGCTCCAACTGCCGCCAGACGCTAGTCCCGTAGGTGGCCGCTTTCTCCGGCATCGGCGGCTCCTCGACGGTATCGAGCACCCGGCTGAGCTCGGCGTAACGCCGCTGCTCCTCTTTAGAGCTCTCGAGAGAGCGTTCGATCCCCTCCGGATCCGGCGCCTCGCCGTAGTAGTAGAGGACCAACTCCTCGTCACTGAGTCGCTTCATGGCTCTCCTCCACCAGCGGTCCGAGCGCCGCTCGCAATTTCTTGACCGCCCGAAATATGGCGTGTTTGGTGGCGCCGCTGCGCGCATCCAGCAGACCGCCGATCTCGGCGATCGATCGCCCCTCGAAGTGACGTAGAACAAAGGCCGCCCGCTCCATCGGGCTCAAAGTTCTGAGAACGCTCTCCACCGCCCGCCCGATCTCCCCACTCAGGGCCAACCGATCGGGTCGGGGGTCCTCAGTAGCCATGGAGTCGAGGACCACCCCTTCATCGATGGCGGCGCGCGCGTTGCGGCGTGACTTCTTTCTCATCAGATCCATTCCACAGTTGACGGTAATGCGATAGAGCCAGGTGCTGAATTGCGACCGGCCGTCGAAGCGGTCGAGCTTACGATAGGCGCGCAGAAAGGCCTCCTGCACCAGGTCGTCGGCATCCGCTTCGTTGCCGGTGAGTCGATAGGCTGTTTTGAACAGGGTCTGGCTGTGTCGGTCGACAAGCTCCTTGAAGGCGTCGGTATCCCCGACGCGCGCTCTTTCAACCAGTTCAAGGTCATTTCCCTCCATCCGTCTCATTAGACGTGGCCTCCTACCCACAGGTTAGCCGCCGTTGTCTCGAATTTCGATTTTTCGGCGCGCTGGTCTATCGGTCACAGTTCGGTCTGGCTCGAGCAGAGACTCTGATTCGAGGCAAATTGCGCTTTCCGGGTTGATGCGAAATCTGGCACCAGGTGGTCCGGTTGGGCCTTACCGGCGAGCAGATCTCGATTCCTCACCGGCAGCCACATACCCACCGAGCCCGCGATCTACCGCCCCGTCCTCGACGCGCTGGCCCAGGAGAACTTCAAGTTCAGCGAGGTGATCGAGCCGCTCATAGCGCCGGACACCCCAGCCGAGCAGAGTGAGTCGCAGTAGGCGTTGACCACCCGGTAGATAAACGGCTCTTCACCGACCCTAGAACTACTGAAAGCGGAAGGTGCGGGAGGCGACCCAACCGCTCAGGATGGCCGCGAGCACCAGGATCACGACATGAGGAATGACGCTCGTGCCCGGGGCGCCGAAGCTCACCAGCTTGTGGAGGGCGTCCATGGTGAGCCCGGTGGGCAGGAAGCGGGAGAAGGTCTGCATCCAGGCCGGGGTGATCTCGATCGGCCACCAGCAGCCACCCAGGGCGGCAAGCACGATGCCCAGCATCACACCCAACCCAACCGCTTGACCTTCGGTGCGAGCGACGGTGCCCAAAAGTATCCCCAGCGAGGCGGTGAGTGAAGCGTAGGCCACCAGCACGATCAGCACCGCCGGCAAGCTGTCTCCCCAGTTCATACCGAACAGCAGTGTGCCGGCGAGCATGCCGAATCCGATCTGCACCAGACCCAGGGCCATCCGCCCCCCCCACTTACCCAGGACGACACTACCGCGGGAGATCGGAGTCGAGGCCAGTCGCCGGAGCAACCCTTGTTGTCGCTCGATGACCAGCAGCACCGCCCCGCTTGACAGCAGCACCAACAGCGTGAACATGACCAAGGTGCCGGGGATGGCCTGCTCGAACCCGACAGGAGGGTCTTGCCTCTCGCCGGCGGGCATCACCTCGAGAGTGAGGGCCCGGGGAGTATCTCGCAGCAGGGCAAAGCTCTCGGCACTGGGCGTCTGCCCGGCCTCCGCCGTCACCACGAGATCTGCGAGCACGGTGTAGAGGGCTCGCCCGACCCGGACTTGATCGTAGTCGCTGCCGAGATCCTCTCCCTCGTGGACGAGCTCCACAGTCGCCTCTTCCCCAGCGAGAGCCTTTGCGGTCAACCGGTCCGGCACGGTCAAACGTCTCTTGTAGCTCGCCAGCTCGGCGGCAGTCTCGACGGGAACGAGATCGAAGTTCTGCTCTTCGAGTCTTCTCGCCAGCTCGTCGCCGAGAAATCCGGTCTCCTCCCCGCTCAACACCGCCAACTTGTCGGGCTCGCCACCACCACCGCCAAAACCACCCGTGATGTTGCCGATGAAGAAAAAGAAGATGACGGGCATGACAAATGTCCAGAGAATAGTCGCCTTCTGGCGCAGCAGGTACTGCACATCCTTGCGGGCGATAAACCAGGCGCTCTCCAGCCAACTCATGCCAGCGCAAACCCCCGTCTCAGGCGCCTGGCACTCAAGACAAAGGCCACCACTCCCAGTACCGCCATCCCCAGGAAGGCGACAGTCAGACTACCCATGTCCATCTTGCCGGCGAGAATCGCCTTCAACTGCTCCAAGGCCCAACCGTTCGGGGTCCAGCGACCGACCGAGGCCAGCCAGTCAGGCATGATCTCGAAGGGAAAGAAGCTGCCGCCGGCCATGAGCAGCGGGAAGGTGATGGCACTGGTCATGATGTTGCCCGTGGTCTGACTGCCAGCGTAGAGGTGAATCAGGCTAAAGAGCACCAGAAACATCAGACCCGAAAGGCTCGACCAGACCACGGCCAGCGGCAGTCTCGAAAGCGGCAAGTCGTAGAGCCAGCTCCCAGCGAGGAATACGAGCACACTGAGAGCGGCAAAGACGACAGCCGCCGCCAGCAGCTTGCCCGCCAGGAAACCGGCGACCTCCGCGGGGGTCGTGATCACCCGTTGCAGCGTGCCGTGGAGCTTCTCCTCCCAGACATCGCCACTGAACCCCTGGGCTAAGAAGAGGACGGCCATAAAGAACATCCCCGGAAAGAAAAGCGCCCCAAGGTTGAAGTCTGTTTCGCCCTCCTCTGAGTCGACCCCACTTTCCAGGGCCAGCACCGGTGGGAATAGATAGGTGCTCGCCCGCTCGATGAGCTGATTGACGGTGATGCTGATTTCGGCCACTGTCTGGTCGGGCAGTGTGTTCTCGCCCTCCTCCGGCCCGGCAGCGATCTCCTCCAACGGGTCACCGAGCAGGCGCTGGAGGTAGAAGACGGCATCGACCAGGACACTCAGAAACTCCTCGAGGATGCCGGGCAAGATTGTCTGCGCTGGGTTGGTGACCAGGGTGAGCGTCACCGGGTCCTCCTCGAGCACGGCTTGACCAAAGCCTGCCGGGATGAGGAGCCAGCCCGAAGCCTCGCCCGCCTCGATGCGGGCTCGGCCTTCATCGCGCTCCACCTCCTCCACCAGGACGAGCTCGGTCGCGGGTCCCTGACCAAAGGCGCCGAGGAGGAGATTGCTGCCAAAGCTGTCGTCCTCGTCGGTGACCAGCAGATGCGCCTGGGGCTGGACTCCGCCGCTGCCTCCAAAGGCGAGGGAGATCAGCGCCAGGGTAACCAAGGGAATCCCCGCCCCAAGCAGCAGACCCAGAGGATCCCGCAACCGGCGACGCAGGTCTTTGAGGGCTGAGCTCCAGATAAAAGACATGCCTACTCGCGCAGCTCCCGACCGGTGATTTTGATAAAGAGGCTTTCGAGGCTCGGTTGGGTCATGGTGGTCTCCCGCACCTCGGCGCCGGCCCCGGTGAGAGCCGAGAAGATCTCCGGCAACCTCCGCGAGGCCTGCTCGAGAGTCAACAGCAAAGCGTCTTCGTCAGCCTGAACGACCTCGAGGCTCTCCAGTGGCCTCAGCGCCTCAATCACTGCCTCGGGCTGGAAGGTGCCGGCCAGGCGCAGAACATCCCGTTCACCGATCATCGCCCGCAGCTCGGCGAGCGACCCGAGGGCGATCACCTTGCCATGGTCGATCACCGCCAGCCGATCGCACAGCGTCTCGGCCTCCTCCATGTAATGGGTGGTGTAGAGAACACAGGTCCCGGCGGCGGCCTGCTCGCGCACCAGATCGAGAAGACGGACCCGGCTCTGTGGGTCGACACCCACCGTCGGCTCGTCCAACAGCAGGACTTGTGGCCGGTGCACGATGCCGCAGGCGAAGTTGAGACGACGCTTCATCCCCCCGCTGAAGCGCTTGACCGGCTCCTTGGCACGGTCGAGGAGCCCGGCGAGCTCCAGGACCTCGTCGATCCGTCGCCGCAGCTCGCCGCCCTTCATGCCGTAAGCCGAGCCCCAGTAGAGCAGGTTCTCGGCCGCAGAAAGATCTTCGTAGAGTGCCAGCTCTTGGGGCACGACCCCGAGACAGGCCCGGGCCTGGCGGCCCTCGGTCGTCACGTCGTGGCCCATGACCCGGACACGCCCCGCTGTCGGCTGGAGCAGCCCCGAGATACAGCCGATGGTCGTGGACTTGCCGGCACCGTTGGGACCGAGAAGCCCAAAGATGGCAGACCCTTCGGCAATGAAGGAGACACCGTCCACGGCTGTCAGCGAGCCGTACTCCTTGCGTAGACCGTCGACTTCGATCATGGTCCAACCTCCTGACCACCAACTGGAAGTGAGTGGGCCCTAGGTTATGTGCCTGAACCTTCTGTCGTCAATTCCAACCTCACCTCTCGAATCGAGGTGATCACTCGGTGATCCAGGGAAGGAAACCCCGGTTTTACTTGTTAGCAGGATCAGACGACATGATCGAAAAACTCGACAGACCCGAGGCCTCGGACGAGGCCTCAGAAGCCACGGTGACCCCCGAGGTCGAGGCGACGACAGGCCTCGACCCGAGTCATGAGGCTGAGACCCTGGCCTGCATCCTCTCGGTCACCCAGGAGATCAACGCCTCTCCCGACCTCCAGGAAGGGCTCCGTCGGGTGGCCGACTGTCTCAAGCAGTTCGTCAAGTACGACTCTTTCGGCATTCTGCTGGTGGACGATATAGGTCGCGAGCTCCAGTTCGAGTTGGCGGTGGGCTTCCGCGAGGAGGTGGCGAAGCACTGGCGCTTTGGCATGGGCCAGGGGATCGTCGGCATCGCCGCCGAGACCAGAGAGTCCGTGCTCGTCCCCGATGTGGAGAAGGATCCCCGCTACATCCAAGCCACCGAGGGGGTGCGCTCGGAGTTGGCGATCCCGCTGGTGGCCAAAGACCGGACCATCGGGGTACTCGACCTGGGGAGCAGCCAGCCCGGCTTCTTCACCGAAAAGCACCGGCGCCTGCTGGAGCCCCTCGGCGGACAGCTCGCCACCGCGATCGAGAACTCCCGTCTCTACCACAACCTGCAGGAGCAGGCGCAGACTCTCTCGATGCTCCACGAGGTGAATCGCGAGCTGGCCTCGATTCTGGACAGCGAAGAGCTCCTCGAAAAGGTTGCCGAGCTCGTCCGCCGATTGATCGACCACGACGTCTTCACCGTTCTTCTGTGGAACGAGGAGACCCAGTTGCTCGAGCCCCGGATCTCGTTCTATCGCGACGGCCCCAGGGTGGGAACCGCCCGTAGCCTTCCTCTGGGACAAGGCATCTGTGGTACCGCGGCCGCACTTCAACAGACCTTGCGGATCCCCAACATCCATCTGGATCCCCGTTACGTCCCCTGTGTCTCCGATTTGGAGGTGCGCTCCGAGCTCGCCGTCCCCATGACGGTCAAGGGACAGCTGGTGGGTGTCCTCGATCTGGAGAGCACCCGGTACGACGCCTTCACCTCACAGCAAGAGCAGACACTTTCCACCCTCGGCTCGGCGCTGGCCATCGCCCTGGAGAACGCGCGGCTCTACGAGCAGTTGCGCAAGGACGAGCAGCGTCTTGAGGAAGACCTGTCAACAGCCCGGGAGATCCAGAAGCAGCTGCTGCCCACAACCAGACCATGGATGCCGGGTCTCCAGGTGGCCGTCGGCTACGAGCCGGCGCGGCACCTGGGTGGCGATTTCTACGACTTTCTGCCCTGCTGCGACGGCCAGATGTCCCTGGCGGTGGGCGATGTCGCGGGCAAATCCACCTCGGCCGCCCTCTACGGCTCCCTCGCCGTGGGCATGCTGCGGGAGCAAGCGGATCGAACCGGAATGCGGCCGGCCGAGGTCCTGGCCAACATGAACACCAAGCTCCACCAGCTCGAGATCGACAATCGCTTTGTGGCCATGCTCTTTGCCTCCTACGACGGTGCCAAGCGCACGCTCACTCTGGCCAATTCGGGTCTGCCCCGCCCCTATCTCCTCCGCGACTGGTCGGTGCACCAGATCGACGTCGTGGGGGTACCGCTGGGATTGTTTCCAGATCGGACCTATAAGGAGACGACCCTCGAGCTTCAACCGCGGGACCTGATCGTTATCTACTCCGACGGCATCGACGAGAGCCTCAACGCCGACGGGGTAGAGCTCGGGGCCGAGCGTCTGCAGCAGATCCTCCGCCAGTTGTCCGGAGGGTCGGCCCGCGAGGTTGCCGATGGCATCATGGACGCCGTTCACCGCTACTCCGGCAGCGCCGAGCCGTCGGACGATCGCACGATCGTGGTGATCAAGATTTCCGACAACTGAGCCTCCGAGCGGCAGCTCGGCTTCTTGGCAGCGGCGAGACCACCAACCGATCGAGTATGCTGGCCGGTACCTTGTCATGACAGGTCGTCCGCAGCAGGGACCGCGCGGCCGCGGGGCCGCCAGCAACCCGATCAACCGCTTCGAGAGACTCGAGGTGGTCGCCGAAGAGCCCTTGCCAGACCGGGTGCCGACGGTCTTTCTCCGGGACTCGAGCCGCACCATCCTGGCGCGGAACGAGAGCCCGGATGTGCCGTTCGATGTCTCCATCAATCCCTACCGCGGGTGTGAGCATGGATGTGCCTACTGCTACGCCCGACCGAGCCACGAGTATCTCGGTTTCTCAGCCGGTCTCGACTTCGAGACCAGGATCCTGATCAAAGAAAATGCACCCGAGCTGCTCGGAGAGGAGCTCGAATCCCCTCGCTGGAGACCCGAGGTCGTCGGCATCAGTGGGGTCACCGACCCCTATCAGCCGGTGGAGAGACGGCTGGAGCTCACCCGCAGGTGTCTCGAGGTCCTCGCTCTCTATCGCAACCCGGTCGCGCTGATCACCAAGAACCACCTGGTGACTCGCGACGCCGATCTGCTTGCTGAGCTGTCCCGCCATCGGGCCGCGGTTGTCGTGCTCTCCATCACCACCCTCGACGGAGGGCTGACCCGGAAACTCGAGCCACGGACCTCCCACCCCCGCGACCGGTTGCGTGCGCTCGAGGAGCTGTCGAGCCGGCAGATTCCATGCGGTGTCCTCGTCGCACCGATCATCCCCGGGCTCAACGATCACGAGATTCCGGCCATCCTGGAGGCAGCGGCAGACGCAGGAGCCGGCTTTGCCGGCTTCATCCCCCTGCGTCTGCCGGGTGCGGTCGCCGGTCTCTTCGACGACTGGCTCGAGCGACACCTCCCCGACCGGCGCCAGAAAGTTCTCCACCGGATCCGGTCGATGCGTGGCGGTCGACTCAACGATCCGCGCTTTGGCAGCCGCATGCAGGGCAAGGGAGTTTTTGCCGACCAGATCCGGTCGCTGTTCGAGGCCTTCCGCCGCCGCCACGGTTTGGAGCCCCGAGGACCCGAGCTATCGACCGCCGCTTTCCGCCGGCAAGGCGACGAGCAGCTAGGCCTGCGTTTCTGATGCAGGCTAGGCTTGTTTTGACCTAGAGGAGAACAAAGATGCCCGTTGAAGAAGGGAAGGCCGCGCCGGCGTTCACCCTGCCGGACCAGAACGGTGACAAGGTTTCACTCGAGGACTTTCGCGGCGAGGAGGTGATCGTCTTTTTCTACCCCAAGGACGACACCCCGGGCTGCACCAAGGAGGCCTGTGGCTTCCGCGATCTCTGGCAGGACATCCGCAGAGAGGGAGCCACCGTTCTGGGGATCTCGCCGGACGGGCGGGAGTCTCACCAGAAGTTCGTCGGCAAATACGGCCTGCCCCTCACCCTGCTGTCCGACCCCGGCAAGAAGGTCATGACCAAATACGGTGCCTGGGGCGAGAAGACGATGTACGGCAAGAAAACCACGGGCGTCATCCGTTCCACGGTCTGGGTCGGAGCCGACGGCAAGGTGAGGAAGCACTGGCGGCGAGTCGCCAAAGCGGCGGATCATCCGACTAAGGTGTTGGAGGCGCTGCGGGCAGGAGTATGAGGCCCGGCCACCCTGCCAGGTCTTTGGGGGCTTGGGGATTCCACCACCCACCCCGGCCGGCACGGAGGCCGGCCGCTTCGTTTTCCTCTGCCCTCAAGCCCGGGAGGGGGTCCGGGGAATCGGGCGGGCTCCTACGATGACGGTTGGGCTTCGTCGCCGTTGCCGACTATGGTTACGGACTGGCCTGGCTGTAGACGCTCGCCGCCGCGCACGACGACCTGGTCCCCGGCACCGACCCTACCCTTGACCTCGATCAGTGAGGCGTGCCCGATACCGGTCTCCACAGAGACTTTCTCGGCCTTTCCCTCTGCCGTCACCTTGAACACGTAGATGCTGTCACTGCGGAGGATGAGGGCATCCCGGGGCACGGCGATGACCGGTCGGGGACTGGCACTGGGTAGAGCCACACGGACCGCGCTGCCGATGATCCAGGGCTCACCCTCGAGAGCAACGCGCACTTCAAACATCCGCGATCGCTGATCGCCCACCGGGACCGCCGCCCGCAGGGTGCCCATCGCCTCCCGGTTGCGCCCCTTGACCGCCAGACGCATTCCCTCCTGGAGATAGCTCTCGACGCTGAGCGGCGCCTGAGCCCTCACCTCGGTGTTTTCGGTATCGACCAGGCGGACAATCGGGCCACCCACCGAAGCGTATCCGCCCGGCTGTTGCAGACGCTCGACGACCCGGCCGGAGAAGGGAGCCGTCACCCGGGTGCGTGAGAGCCGGTACCTGGTCTGCTCCACGGCCACTTTCGCCTGGACGATCTCCTGCACCAAGGTCTCTCGCTGCGAAACCGCCTCCTCGAGATCGCTGGCCGGAGCGACCTGTTGCTCGGTCAGCCTCTCGAGGCGCCGTACTTGCTGCTCGAGGTATTGCAGATTGGCCTCGTGGCGCTTGATCGTCGCCTCGTCGTTCTTGAGCTGGAGCAGTAGGGACTGGTCGTTGATCCTGGCAACTACGTCTCCCTTCTTGACCACATCGCCTACTTCGGCCACCCAGGTGAGCTGCCCGGCAATCTCGGTAGCGATGGCCGCCTGGTTGCGACTCACCACCGTCCCCGGTACCCAGACCAAAGGCGCCATCTCCTGCTCCAAGGCAAAACCCACCTGCACCGCCGCCGGCGGCGGACCTTCCTGGGCAACGAGCACCGATGCCAAAAGCAACCCTGCCAGAACGGGAGCCAAGACCTTGGGCTTCGAGAATGGGAATTTCATGATTGCATACTCCATCTAAGGCGGTTGAACTCTAGGAGGCCTGTGCCAAATCAGCGGACTCACCCGGCTCGGTGAAGTCTTTGAGCTCGGTGACCTGGGCACCTTCGCCCAGGCGGAGAAAACTCGGCAGGAGCAGCAACGTGAACAGGGCGCTGACGCTCATGCCGCCGACGATGACCGACGCTAGCCCGCGGTAGATGACGCTCCCTTCCCCGGGCATGAGCAACAGAGGCATCATACCGAAGATGCTGGTCAGGGTGCTCATGAAGATCGGCCGCGTCCGCAGGCGCAGTGCCTGCCTGACAGCCTCGCGGCGGCGCAGTCCCTCACGCTCCGCAGATCGAGTCTGATGCACCAACAGAATGGCGTTGTTCACCACCAGACCCAGCAGGATGATGAACCCGATCATCGTCAGCAGATCGAGGGGCTGAAAGGTCATCAGATTGAGCAGTCTGAGCGCCACCACTCCGCCAACCGTCGCCAGCGGCAGGGCAAGCATCACCAGCAGGCTGTCTTTCATCGATCCGAAGAGCGCACTCATCAGCATGAAGAGCACAATCAACGCGATAAAGAAGTTCTCCGACATGTTCTTGATGGCGTTGCGCAGACTGTCGGCGCTGCCGCCGTACTTGATCACCGCATCAGACGGCAGGTTTGCCAGCAACTGTGGCTCTACCACTTCCTGCAGGGTGGTCAGGGCTTCCTCGAGCGACAGCCCGTCGGGGGGTGTCACCCCAAGGGTCACCGTCCGGCGCCGGTCGATGCGGCGGATGTTCGACGGACCGACGGTTCGCTCGATCTCGATCAGCTCACCCAGTTGGACCACCGCACCCGATGGAGTGGCCAGAGGAATGGTCGCCAGC
>Ga0255057_10001215_pt1 | contig 14668 bp, 12 predicted proteins | sample Cases_109_6_MG_FD_189022 | JGI IMG/M metagenome (GOLD analysis project Ga0255057, IMG submission 189022) | Seawater microbial communities from Amundsen Gulf, Northwest Territories, Canada - Cases_109_6 | ecosystem: Environmental > Aquatic > Marine > Gulf | place: Canada: Northwest Territories... | reverse complement strand
TGATGATCTACGGCATTGCAGAAAACACGATGTTGCTCCGCGGCGCTGGCCACAGCCTGTTCCACCTGGCTATCGCCCGTGGCGCTGACAACGAGCCAGTGGCCGGCAATATCGCTGTCGCGAAAACGACGTCGAATCCGACGCCCGCGAGTGTCGCCTGCCATGAGTTCGTCCAGGGCCGGCACGGCCTGTGGTGAGACCACGGTCAGCCTTGCGCCGGCCGCCAGCAGCAGCCGCGCCTTGCGTAATGCGACGTCTCCGCCACCTACCAGCAGGCAGTCTTTGTCGTCGATCTTCAAAAATGCGGGGAAGTAAGTCATGTCGAAATTCGCAACGAGCAGGCAAGAACTATATCGGGAGCTTCAGCGATGCAAAAAGACGGAGTGTTTCTGCCGTTATAACTCTGTGTTATATAGAGAATTGCTGCAGCGCAAAATATGCGCATAAATGGGTCGCCAACGCCTGAATCACGCTGAGATCAGAACAATGGGTTATTTGCACGGATTTCGGAAACGATCGGGCATAACTGTGGTCATAAGCTTAAGAATAGCGGGGGCTTTTCGTTTTCGATGAAACTACAACAACTCAAGTATTTGCTTGCGATTGTCGACAACGGGCTGAATATCACAGCAGCGGCCGAACGGCTGTACACGTCTCAGCCCGGCGTGAGCAAACAGTTGAAGCTTCTCGAAGAGGAGCTCGGGCTGCAGTTATTCACGCGCAAGGGCAAGAGCCTGGGTGGCATAACCGCCGCGGGTAGTCAGGTGATCGATCGGGCGCGGCTTATCATGCAGGAAGTCGACAACATTCGAAGCCTGGCATCCGATTACTACCATGAAGAAGAGGGCACGCTGTCGATCGCGACGACGCACACGCAAGCGCGTTACGTCCTTCCCGACGTCATTCGTGAATTCAGAATACGTTACCCGAAGGTTGGGCTGAACCTTCATCAGGGTACGTCCGAGCAGATTGCCGACATGGTTGCGGCTAACGAAATCGACTTCGCGATCGCCACCGGCTCGCGCGATCTGTTCAGTAATCTACTGCTCGTGCCAAGTTACCACTGGGACCGCAAAATCATCGTCCCGAAAGACCACGAGTTGACGAAGCTCGACGGCAAGGCGAGCTTGCAGGATCTCGCCAAATACCCGCTAGTGACCTACGTGTTCAGTTTCGGCGGTCAATCGTCGCTGAAACGCGCCTTCGCTAACGAAGGGCTTGAGCCCGACGTCGTGTTCACGGCTCGCGATGCCGACGTCATCAAGACCTACGTCAGAATGGGCCTGGGCGTGGGAATCGTTGCGAGCATGGCCGAGGATTGTAACGACAAGCGCGACCTGACCGCGGTCAGCGCCGAAGGGCTGTTTCCTCGCAGCACAACCTGGATTGGATTTCGCAAAGAGGCCGTGTTGCGGCGCTACATGCTGGACTTCGTACAGCTGTTCGCGCCGCACATCACCGACAGCCAGATTGAACAGACGCGTCATGCGCGCACGCAGGAGGAAATCGATTCCCTGTTTGACAATGCGCAGCTGCCAATTCGCGTTGGCTGCTCAGACGACATCACCGAAGCGGCCTGAATTTAATTGGGGTCGAACCGCAATTAATTAATTGCGGTTCGACCCCAATTAAATTCAGGCGGTTTTTCCGAAATCCATTTCGTGTAAGCCGCACTCTCTCTGCAGACCGAAAAACCGTGTCTCGTCCGGCGAGCCGACATCGGCAAGCGAACGCGTGGTGTGTACGTCGCCAATCGAAACATAGCCTTTGTCCCATAACGGGTGGTACGGCAACTCGTACGCCTTGAGATACTGGTAGATATCGCGGTCCGACCAGTCTGCAATCGGGTGAACCTTCCAGCGTTCGCCCGCCGTTTCGACGAATGGAGTCGCCGCGCGTCCCGACGACTGCGACCGCCTCAACCCGGCAAACCACGTTCCGACATCAAGTGCCTCAAGTGCCCGCTCCATCGGCAGTACCTTGTTGTCATGGTTATAGGCGCTGATTCCATCGATACCGTTTTCCCAGCGGCGCCCTTCGCGCGCCTCCTGCCATGCGCCGGAGATTTCGGATCGATAGACCTGAAGATTGAGTTCCAGCCGCTCGGTCAGCTCGTCGATGAACCGATAGGTCTCAGGGAACAGGTAGCCGGTATCGATAACGACAACCGGGATATTCGGCATTTGCCGGCTCATCAGATGCAACATGACGGCAGATTGAGCGCCGAAACTCGAACTTAAGATATGTTCGCCTGGCAGCTTGTCGAGTGCCCATTCGACGCGGGCCTCAGCCGGCATCTCCGCGAGCGCTTGCTGGCAAATCTGTTCCGCAGCGCGGCGGCTCGGTCGTTCGCCCAGTTCATTCATTGACGGCCTCTTTGTCCGCGGCGGCGTGAAAATAGCGGCCAGCGATCACCTCCCGCACCACGTTCTCGCGTAACAGAAAATCACCAAAGCGCTCACCGCTGTCACGCTCATCCGCGTAGCGAATGAACAGCGGCGACAATGCCTGGAGAATTTCTGCCTCATCGGCGTTGTCGCGATAGAGACAGCCAAGGCGATCGCCTGCGAAGCCCGCCCCGAGATACAGGTTGTACCGGCCAGGACCCTTGCCAACGAGTCCGATCTCCGCGATGTAAGGACGTGCGCAGCCGTTCGGGCAACCCGTCATACGAATCGTGATCGGGGCGTCGACGAGTCCCGCGTCTGCGATTGCGACTTCAATTTTGTCTATTAAGGAAGGCAGGTAGCGTTCGCTTTCGGCCATCGCCAATGCGCAAGTCGGCATCGCTACACAGGCCATCGAATTTAAGCGCAACGGGCTCGCCCGCCTGCTGTTCTCAATGCCGTAATCAGTCAGAAGTTTTTCGATGGCCGCTTTGTTTTCTTCGCCGACATCGCTGATCGACATATTCTGGTTGGGTGTCAGTCGAAAATCGCCGACATGTATCCTGGCGATTTCGCGAAGCCCGCTCATGAGTTTGCGGTCACCGACGTCCGCGACGCGTCCATTCTCAATAAATAAGGTGTAATGCCAATGTCCCGCATCGTCTTTTTGCCAGCCGTACACATCGCCATTGCCCACAAATGCGAATTTTCGTGACTCGCCAAGTGACAGGCCGGAGCGTTCGGCAACCTGTTCGCGAAGCCACTCGATGCCGTGATCGTCGATTGTGTATTTGAGGCGTGCGTGTTTTCGATTCGTGCGGTCGCCAAAGTCCCGTTGCGTCGTCAGCACGGCTTCGGCGACTGCGAGTACCTGCGCGGGCGTGCAAAATCCCAGGGCTTCGGCGAGCCGCGGATAGGTGTCCGGCTCACCATGTGACATGCCCATTCCGCCGCCAACAACGACGTTGTAGCCCGTCAGCTGACCACCCTCGACGATCGCGATAAAGCCGAGATCCTGCGCGAACACGTCGACGTCATTCTGCGGCGGCACAACGAATGCCGACTTGAACTTGCGCGGCAAATAGGTGCTGCCGTAAATCGGTTCCTGTTCCGGTTTCGACGATTCGATCTTTTCGCCGTCAAGCCATATCTCGTGGTATGCCCGCGTCGCAGGCGTAAGGTGTTCGCTCAACCTGGCAGCATGCGCCTGAACCTGGCGATGCACGGACGACAGGTCAAACAGCGTTGGCGCCATTACATTGCGATTGACGTCGCCGCAGGCTGCCAACGTGTCCATCATTTCATTGTTGATGCCGCTTATGGCGTCTTTGAGTTTTGACTTGATCACACCATGCAGTTGCAGGGCTTGCCGAGTCGTCAGACGTATCGTGCCGTTTGCGTGTTTCGTTGCTATCGCGTCCATGTTCAGCCACTGCGCTGTGGTGCAAATACCGGCAGGGACACGCGCACGAATCATGAAACTGTATGCAGGTTCAAGCCGCTGGCGTTTGCGCTCGCTACGAATATCACGATCGTCTTGTTGGTAAAAGCCGTGAAATTTGGAGAGCTGTGTATCGTCGTCTGCCAACGCTCCGGTCAGTGGATTCGCGAGGCTCTCGACGATGCTGCCACGCAAGTGGCGGCTGTCGGCTTTAATGCGTTCCACGTCTGTCAGGTCACCGGCCGCCATCAGTAAACGTCCCGCTGGTATCGGCCCGCGCGGCGCAATTCCTTGAGATGTTGTTCGGCCGCCGCCCGATCGAGGCCCGCTTGTTCCGCGATAATGTCGATTAGCGCATCGTTTACATCACCTGCCATGTTTTTTGAATCACCGCAGACGTAGATGTACGCGCCGCGCTCGAGCCTGGAGAACAACTCCGTAGCGCGCTCGCGCAAGCGGTCCTGGACATAAATCTTTTCCCGCTGATCACGCGAGAACGCGACATCCAGTTTATCGAGGTGAGCATTCCTGAGGTGCCGTTGCCACTCCAATTGATAAAGAAAATCATCGGAAAAAGTACGATCGCCAAAGAACAACCAATTGCGGCCCGTTGCGTTGCGCTCCGCGCGCTCCTCAACGAATGCCCGAAATGGCGCAACACCGGTACCCGGTCCGATCATGATAATCGGCGCATCGTCATCGTCCGGCAGGCGAAAGCGCGAATTTTGTTCGATATAGACCGGCAGCATATCGCCTTCGTCAAGCCGATCGGCAAGATGAGTTGACGCGGCGCCCCAGTGTTCGCTACCGAATGCGTCGTAGCGTACGGCCGCGACAGTGATATGGACTTCGTCGGGATTGGCATTCTGGCTCGACGCAATTGAGTAGGACCGCGGACTCAGTTTTCGCAGAGAACTCACGAATTCCTGCGCACTCACTCTGGCGGGAAACTGTCGAACGATATCGATGATCTGGTGCGTGTCGACGAAGTCCGCCAGCGCTTTCTGATTTTTCCCGGACACCAATTTGTTTAATGGTTCCGCAGCGGATGCGGTGGCCCAGCTGCGAAGGAAGCCAAGATTCAGCGCAGTGACCTCGACTTCTGTCGTCAGTACCTTATCAAGGCTATTTTGCTCGCCGTTGAGCAATACCGGTTCGTCGGCCTGCAACTTCAGTGCTGCAATCAACTGTGCGACAAGCTTCGGCGGATTTGGAACAACCACCGCCAGCGCGTCGCCTGGCTCATAGCTCAGGCCGGAGCCCTCGAGCGAAAGTTCAATGTGACGGACGTCTTTCGACGATTTTCCGCCCGTAATTTTCTGCTTCACCAATACCTCTGCTGCAAATGGATTTTGCTTGTTGAATCGAGCAACAGAGTCCACGGCGCGCAAACGGGGAACCGCGGCTCCCGCATCGAGCAGCTTGGGCAAGCCAAGCAAAATCTCCTGCGTCCACGCCGCCGCCGACGCCTCATAGTCGAGATCGCATTCCACCAAAGGCGCAAGCCTTTCGGCGCCAAGTTCCGCGAGCCGCGCATCGAACTCGCGGCCGGTTTCGCAAAATTTGATGTAGCTGCTATCGCCCAACGCCAATACCGTGTACTTCACCCCGGTCATTTGCGGCGCCTTTTTCGACAACAGGAATTCATGAAACAACTCCGCATCATCGGGCGGGTCACCTTCACCGTGCGTGGACACGACGAAGCTCACGAGCGTTTCTCGCTTGAGATTGGCGGGTTTGTAATCGGCAAGACTGACGACGTTGACGGTGAAGCCTTGTGTGCGCGCCTGCTCCGCCAGATCGTTGGCAATGCTTTCGCCGTTGCCGGTTTGCGATCCGTATAACACGGTCAGGGAGTTCTCAGGACCAACTGCGGGCAACGGCCCAGCTTGTCCGGCCGCAGCAAGACCGGCCGCGTAGCCGCTCATCCATTGCAACTGCTTTGCGTCCAGCCCGGCAACCGCTTGCGCGAGCCGCTGCGTTTGCTTTACGTCCAGCGGCGTTGCCAAACCAGCCGCCGTTCCCGTACTCATTACGTAGGTCTCCATCGGGGCCCTCTCTGAGAGGGCCTTGTCGAGGAAGACCAGCTTATTGAGCGATCACCAGCGCGTGAACGACTGGTTTTTCATCCGCTTATAACCACAGGGCATATCGAAGAAATCGGGGTCGAACCGCAATTAATTAATTGCGGTTCGACCCCGATAAATCAGCAATGCATCAGTAAACCCTGATGCCGCCGTGGCGCTTGCGACTTTGGCGATCGACCCACCACAAACCGCCAAGGAAGCCTGCGAGCAGGCAGAGGAGGATGGCGCCGCCCACCCAGTTGTACGGCAGGCTGTACTGGTAGCGCGACGCCCGGCCTACGTGCGACTGGTTTTCTTCTTCGAGCTCTGCCATGCGCGCCGCATTACCATCGATCGTCTCCTGCAGCTGCGCGGTTTCCTGCCGCAGGCTGTCGACCAGCGCTTGCGGCTCGGCAAAGGATTGCCGCATTTCGTCAAGTTCCGCGACAAGCCGTGCATTTTCTGTCTGTGTCTCGTCGACAATCAGCCGTGCCGGCTTTTCCGTGACCATGTAGCCGGCGCTCACGTAGCCTTGCCTGCCATCCGGCAGTTCGACGAGTGCCGTCTGCGCATTGCGTGACAACACTTCGAATGCCTGTCCACTGACCAGCGTTTCCACGCGATTACCTGATAAATCCGCGGTCTCCCACATACTGAGCCGCAAATTGTCGGTTACGTAAGCGGTTTCGGCCGCCGCCAAGAGGGGAAGTAGCGTCAGGACCCCAATGAAAAGACGCATGATGGTTCTCCTTTGCCCGCGGGGAGTTTACTACAGCCGTGGAAGACGGCTTCGCTTATTGCTCATAAAGCCAGCGCAATAACGCGGTCTGCACTTCCTCGCCGGGCCCGCGATGAATGTCCTCATGATTGTGCAGGACCACCACCGCGAAGCGGCGGCCCGAACGCGATTGCATGTAGCCCGCAATGGCCGAAATGTGATCCATCGACCCGGTTTTGAGGTGCGCCTGACCCGTCAGCTTTTCATCGTCAAAGCGCTTGCGCAATGTTCCGTCGTGCCCCGAAAGCGCCAGAGACGAGGAATACTCCGGCATGTAAGGCTGCTGCCACGCGTAACTCAGAATGGACGCGAAATCCCGAGCGTTGATGCGCGCATCTCGTGACAATCCAGCGCCATTATCGAGTAGCAGACTGTCAACGTCCGGGGCTTTGTCGGCGAGCCAGCTCGCAATGACGTCGCGACCACCCTGTTCTGTCCCGGGCGCGCCATAGACCTCCGCGGAGAGCGTGTACAACAGCTGCCGCGCCATGACATTGTTACTGTGTTTGTTCACACGAGCGATCAGTTCCGTTAGCGACAGTGAACGGAATGAAACCAAAGCTTCCTCGTCCTCAGGCGCAATCGCTTTGCGCCAGCTACCTTCCAGGACGCCGCCCGATTCTTTCCATAGCGATGCGACGAGACCGTAGGCGAATGCATTATGGTCGAGCGCCGTGCGATCCATCGCGTAGCGACGACAACGGTTCGGAAACTGGCCGTCGAGAATCATTCTGTCGTTGCTTTCATTCGGCGTGATCGAGATTCCGCGCTGATAGCCGCGACAGCTGCTGTTCGATAGCGTGAGACGGTTTTCCACGCGCAGGTTTTCCAGTTGCGGGTCCAGCATCACACGCACGGTGTTCGCCGTGAGGTTAGGCTCGAACCAGTAACGCACCACTTTAAAATTCATCAGCAGCGCGTTCGGCGCAACGTTGTACGCCCGCAGCGGCTGCCGGTCGAAATCCGCCGGATTATGCGGTGCAACATCAAAATAGCTGTCATCCAGTAACAGGTCGCCGCTGACTTCCCGAATGCCTGCCTGATTCACGCTTCTCAGCAATTGCCAGACGCGCTCGGTCACCAGATAGGGATCGCCGTGCCCCTTAAGTAGCAAGTCGCCTTCGAGCCGACCGTTGACGACCTCGCCTATCGCGTAGACATCCGTGTTCCAGCGGAAACTTGGGCCGAGCACGTCGAGCGCCACGAGCGTCGTCACGAGTTTCATCGTCGAAGCCGGATTTCGAGACACCTCGTCATGCCAGCCGAGCACGGTCTCGCCATTATCGAGATCCGTTACGTGTACGCTAAGCGTGTCATGTGGAATCTGTCGCAGGTCGAGAATATTGCGAATGGGCGCCGGTAACGCGTCCTCGGCGGCGCCAGTTTGAAGCGGCCACAGGCTGAAGAAGGCCAGCAGGCATACCAGTTTCAGTTTCATATCGTCTCGGGTTCTCGCTTTGTCTCGGAATCTCGCCTACGTCGTTGCAGCGCGCGACTCAGGGCTCGCCTGACAACCACAACCACACTAACGATGGCAATGGCGGCAATAGCAACTCCCCACCAGGTGCGCGGACCAAATTGGGCGCCCTCCTCAAGTATCTGACCCATATCGTGAGTGAGGGTGCCCAGATAAACATAAAAGGCAACGATCGGCAGCATGCCAACGGCGGTGCCCGCGGTGTAGGCCGGCAAATTTACCCGGGTGACTCCGTAGGCGTAGTTCAAAATATTGAACGGGAAGACCAGGGCGATTCGCGTCAGCGCGACAATTATGAACGCCTGCTCTTCGAGCGCATCGTCGAGCGCCATCAAATGGACGCTACCGGCGATGCGCCGCTCAACCCACTTGCGGGCGACTGTGCGGCCGACGAAGAGCGCCGCAACGGCGCCGCCGACAATGCCTACCATTGCGTAAGTCACGCCCAGGGTCGGACCGAAAACGAGTCCGGCCAACATCATCATTATCCAGCCCGGTATGAGGGCCGCGGTTGCGAGAATTGTAAGGGCTATGTAGGCGACTGCCCCTGCCAGAGGATCTTGCCGGGCCCAGGATTCCAGTCCTGCAAGCCATTCCGCGAAAGGCAGTCCGCGGGCGAAATAAAAGAGCGCGAGCGTTGCTGCGACGAAAAGAATCCGGATCAGGGTCGTTTTCATCGGCGCGCCGGCTTTTTGATGCCGAAGGTGCGGATACGATCAGCCAGCGTCGTTGGTTTGACGCCGAGAAGTTCTGCAGCGCCACCGTTTCCTGAAACTCGCCAGTCAGTCCGCTTTAGCGCGGCTATCGTATTGTGCTTTTGTAGCTCACGCATTTCCTTTTCGGTAAGAACATCGTCTGCGACTCTTGCAGAAGCGGGCGACATTGCATCGTCCCGCTTCAGGTCCGGCATCGACACATCAAGGCGTAATACATTGCCCGTCGAAAGAATGACAGCGCGTTCGATGACATTTTTCAGTTCACGGATATTTCCGGGCCAGCGGTAGCGGCGCAGATTCTCGACCTGCGCTTTTGTCAGCGTCATTGCTTCGCGGCCAAAATCGATGCAAGTCTGCTCCAGAAAGTGCTGTGCCAGTTGCACGACATCCTCGCCGCGATCGCGTAGTGGCGGCACCTCGACCGGAAAAACGCTGAGTCGATAGAACAGGTCTTCGCGAAATTCGCCGTCAACGATTTGCTGTTCAAGACTTCGATTCGTCGCCGCGATGACGCGCACGTCGACGGATCGGGTAATGTCGTCGCCGACGCGTTCAAACTCACTTTCCTGCAGTACGCGAAGTAACTTGCCCTGTAGCTCGAGCGGAATCTCGCCAATCTCATCGAGAAAAATAGTACCGCCGTCGGCGAGCTGAAAGCGGCCAACGCGGTCGCGGTGTGCGCCGGTAAACGCGCCTTTGACGTGGCCGAAGAATTCGCTTTCGAATAGCTCCTTTGGAATGGACGCGCAATTCACTTTGACAAGCGGGCCGTCCGCGCGCGGGCTTTGTGCGTGAATGGCACGTGCAACGAGTTCCTTTCCCACGCCGGACTCGCCCAGAACCAATACACTCGCCGGTGTGTTGGCCACGGCCTCGACCCGTTTTAACATGCCTTGCAACGCCGGACTTGTACCGACGATGCGCCCAAAGTTCATCGCGACGTTTACCTCTTCACGAAGATAGTCACGCTCGTGTTCAAGTTCCTCGCGAAGATGCGCGTTCTCGGCTAAGGCCTGTCGCAGCTCTCTCTCAACGCGGAATTGTTTGGTCACATCCTTCGACGCGACTAGTAAACGGTCGACGTTATCGTCATCGTCCCGGCGCGAAATAGCGGACACCAGCAGGTCCAGAACCTTGCCGTCGCGCGTCACCATCTGGCGCCGAAGATTGTTGAAGTCTCCGGCACGAATCAAATCCTGGAACCCGCCTCCCTCGAAGCGCTTCCTGTCAGCATCGCTAAAAAAATCGGTGACGGGGCGACCGATGACTTCACTGCGCGAATAGCCAAGTTTCTTCAGCCAGTGATCGGTGACTGTGACGATGAGTCCGTCGCCGTCGATCGTGTGCAGAATAGCCGGCGTCGATCGATAAAGGGAACGGTACTTAAAGTTAGCGCGGGCCTGATCCGATATCTCGGTGTACATCGCAATCGTATGCATGAACGATCCGCCGGGATCGTATTCGACGATGGCGTTGGTGACGCAGTCAACAACATCACCATTGCTCGCAATAAAAGCAATCGGTTTGTTTTCGAGTTTTCCGGTGCGCCTGAGCGCCGGACGAAATTCGTCTTCAATACGCCTGGCACTGTTCGGCGTGACGAACTGCTCGGGCTGTTTCCCGATCATTTGCTCTCGAGTGAAGCCGAGCCGGTCCAAAAACGCGTCATTGACTTCGAGGTAGGCGCCATCCTCGGCGATTGATGTTGCCATCGCGGGCGCCTTGCGAAACAGCCATTGATAGTCTTCCAGTCCAAGCATCGGCGCAGTCTAACCGAAACGGCACAAATAACGAAATTTCGTGAAAATACTTACGATATTTCGTGATTTACGAAATTTCGTAAGCGCTGATTATGAGATAACATATTGTTTTAAAAGGACTTTTAATGTTGGCACGGTCTGTGCAATAGAGAGTCTGTAATATCAAACTTTATTGGCCGAATGACACGGCCAAACACACGGATGGAACCATCATGAACAATCGAATCATTGAAATCGGACTCAACCTGGCGGCAATGCTGATCGTAATGGTCGGCGTAATGTTCGCTGCACAGGGCGCGTTCGTCGTTTAATCTTCGGTTGGCCGGAGCTTGATGTTCGGCCGATCGACACTATTAGTACCCTACGCTTGGCCGGCGCTTGATATCCGGCCAATCAACACCATAAATATCCTACGCAGCGCCGGCAACGGCGGTGCGTATCCCCTACGGTGGGTCGGCGACAGGCTTCTCTCCCCCGAATGCCAGATTGCTTGACCGCCGAAGTCGCCGGACTGAGTTCCGGCTTGCAATGGACCAGGATGGTCCGACGGTTGGCCCCCCCGCCAATAACCGTCACTCCTCGGCGCCGGAATTCTTTCCGGCGCTTTTTTTTGCGCGCCAAACGTACTCAGCTTGCATCAACCGGACGAAGGTGTACATCCAGAAAATCAAGCGTTCGCTGCCATGCATTTTCGGCCGCGGCCTCGTTGTAATTACTGCCCGTCGGATTCGCGAATGCGTGGCCGACGCCGGGATAGATCTGAATATCATGTTCTTTACGCAATCGTTGCAACGCCGCTTTAAACGACCTGACGGATTCGACCGGTATGCCACGATCATCGGCAGCAAACAGCCCGAGAATCGGCCCATCAATCATTTGCAGTTTTTCCGCGTCGTCCGTTATCTGGCCATAGTAGATAACACTCGCATCGACGTCTTCCGGAAATGACATCGCGGTATTCAGAGACCAGCCGCCGCCAAAACACCAGCCCAGCGATGCGATCGCCGGCGCCTCGGCGATCTTCAGAAAATTCAGCGCCTGGCGAATGTTTTCGCGAGCGATGTCCGGGTTCTCGACCACAGTCAGCATTTGACGGCGCGCTTCTGCCGGGGTCGCGGCCGTCTCGCCACCGTACAAATCGACGGCCAGCACCATATATCCCTCCGCGGCCAGTCTGTTTGCCATCGCTCGAATGTTGTCGTTCAGACCCCACCATTCATGAATCATCACGATGGCCGGAAGCGGCTCAACCACACCCGACGGATACGCCAGGTAACCGTATGCCAGCTTGTCGTCGACGTCGGCATAGGGCAGGGTTTCCGAATCCACGCCCCTTACCGGCGCAATCTCTGCTGCCGCGCTCGGCGCGCTCGTGTCGTTCGCGTGCTCGCGGCTCATGGCCTCGACATTATCCCTGTCCGCCAGCTGGCTTTCGGCCGCAGTGCCGGAGCTGCCTGTATCGCAGGCAGTGACACTTAAGATCAAGCTGATAAGTCCGATCCAAATGGCCCGGCGAAAACAATTGGTTTCGAGCATAATTCGGTCCTGCAGCGTTTCACCAAGTGTAATCGAAAAGGACCACCTACCCAATGAGCCTGCTGGTCGAATCCGTCATTTATCTGCTCGCCGCAATCGTGAGTGTCTCCATCAGTCGCCGTCTGGGCTTTGGCTCGGTTCTTGGCTATCTGGCGGCCGGCATAATAATAGGGCCCTTCAGCCTTAAGCTAATCTCGGATCCGGAGCACATTCTGCATTTCGCCGAACTCGGCGTTGTGCTTCTGCTGTTTATCATCGGCCTCGAATTACAGCCATCACGATTATGGGTATTACGAAGAATGGTGTTCGGACTCGGAGCAGCGCAGGTGTTCGCAAGCGCGCTCATCATCGGCGGACTGGCCTTTGCGGCTGGCCTTTCGCCGACTACGGCAACGGTTATTGGCTTTACACTTGCGCTGTCATCGACAGCGTTCGTATTGCAGATGCTGGCCGAGAAGAAACAACTTACAACCATGCACGGCCGGGCGGCGTTCTCTATCCTGTTGTTTCAGGACCTTGCCGTTATTCCGTTGATCGTCATCATTCCGCTGCTCGGGGTCTCCACAACGGCAAGCAGTTTCAATCTCGTCGACGTTCTGACCAGCGTCGGAATACTCGCAGGCATGATTGTTGGCGGCCGATACCTGTTGAGACCTGTTCTGCATGTTGCGGCGGGCTCCGGGATTCCGGAGATTCTCACGGCGACCTCGCTGCTGGTCGTCATTGGGGCCGCACTACTGATGCAATTGGCTGGGATGTCGATGGTACTCGGCGCATTCATCGCCGGCATGATGCTTGCCGACTCCGAATACCGCCATCAACTTGAGGGCGACATCGCGCCTTTCAAAGGGTTGCTGCTCGGCCTGTTCTTTATCGCGGTTGGCATGTCGGTCAACCTGGATCTGCTACTGGAAAACCCGCTAAAAATTCTGTTGATCGTAGCCGCGCTAATGACTGCCAAGGCGATCGTCCTCATACCGCTCGGCCGCGCATTCGGCATGTGTAACGCAAGCGCTTCCATACGACTTGCCGCGACAATGTCACAGGGCGGTGAGTTCGCCTTCGTGCTGTTTGGCCTGGCGACGCGTGAGGGAATTTTGGAAAAAGGACTCAGCGAAACGCTAACGCTCGCAGTTACTGTCTCGCTGCTGCTTACGCCATTTCTTGTGGTATTCGCCGAGCGTCTGACGCGGCGAATCGAGTCTCGCGAGGAACCTGATTATGACGTTCCATCGGGCGAACACAACGACATTTTAATCGCGGGATTTGGCCGCGTGGGACAAATCGTGGGACGCTTGCTGCGCATCGTCGACACCCCGTTTACCGCTCTTGAAGCCGACCCCGGGCAAGTGAGCCTGATACGACGCTACGGCGGCGAAGTCCATTTTGGCGATGCCTCCAGACTTGATTTGCTGCGCGCGGCCGGCGCCGAGCACGCAAAAATAATCGTGATCGCGACGAGTCACATGGATACCTCTCTTCACATTGCGGAAAACGTCGTCAAAAATTTCCCGAATCTGACGATCGTCGCACGCGCCCGCAATCGCCGGCATGCCCATAAGCTCATGGATCTCGGGGTCAAACATATTTTCCGCGACACGCTCCTCTCGAGCGTCGAGATGAGTAAGAGCGTTCTGCTGCAAACGGGCATGGCCGACGAAGAAGCACAGGACGTTGCCGATATGTTTCTGGAAAGTGACGAACGGCTGCTCGCAGAACAACATGCGATCCACGATTCTGAAGAAAAGTTGATTCAAACGGCGAAAGACACCATTGCGGAACTTGAGACTTTATTTCGCAGCGACCGCCGGAAATAGGCTTAGTCGTCCTCGTCATCCCACTCGCGCAGTTTGCTCTTGTCAACGTCGAGCCACTGCTGTTCGCTTTTGCGCATGTAAAAACGAACTTTCGAAAGAACCCACGCGATAACAATCGCAATAAGGATAATGATCGGCCATAGTCCGTCGGGCATAGCGGCATAACCTTGGGCGGTGAACAACAAGCATACATGACATCGCAGGAACAACATTCGTCCTGGTGGCGAAAAACGCGAGCATTCGTTCGTGAGTCACTCAGTGACAACGAGGTCGACTACACCCGCGGCGCGGTAGGTAGCGCGCTGGGATTGCTTGCGATTCCGATGATGCTCGAAATGGCCATGGAGTCGATCTTCGCGGTCGTCGATATCGCCTTCGTCTCGCGGCTGGGAACGGATGCCGTTGCCGCGGTAGGCATCACCGAAGCGCTGATTACTGTGCTGTACGCCATCGCAATGGGCCTCGGCATGAGCGTTACCGCGATGGTCTCGCGACGTATCGGTGCCAAAGACAAAGAAGGCGCTGCGCGCGTTACCGGCCAGGCCATCTGGATGGGCGCCCTGTTGTCCATTGTCATCGGTATTTTCGGCTTCATCTACGCCCGCGACCTGCTGCTGCTCATGGGCGCGTCAGACAACGTCGTCAGGGAAGGCGAGGGATTCACGGCAATTCTGCTGGGCGGCTCGGCCA
>Ga0255057_10001214_pt1 | contig 14673 bp, 12 predicted proteins | sample Cases_109_6_MG_FD_189022 | JGI IMG/M metagenome (GOLD analysis project Ga0255057, IMG submission 189022) | Seawater microbial communities from Amundsen Gulf, Northwest Territories, Canada - Cases_109_6 | ecosystem: Environmental > Aquatic > Marine > Gulf | place: Canada: Northwest Territories... | reverse complement strand
GGTTCAACGAGGAGATCGGCTGGCTCACCACTTTGTGATTCGCAACGACGGCGACGCCATCCTCGAGATTACCGAAGTCAAGCCCGCCTGCGGGTGTACCGTGGCCGAGTTCGACCGCACCATTGCCCCCGGGCAGAGCGGCGAAATCCGCGCCGAGGTAGATACCAGCAGCTTCCGCGGGCCCATCGCCAAGTCGGTTCAGGTCTTCACCAACGATACGACCAACCCGAAGATCAACTTGGTGATCAAGGCGGCAATCCGCGCCGCGGTCGAGGCCTACCCGGGATACTCTCGCTTTGTCGCCGTCGAAGGAGAGTCCGCGCAAAACAGCTCGCAGATCGTCTGGGCGCCCGATCGGGAAGATTTCACCGTCCTCAGTGTCGATTCGCCCTATCGCTTTGTAAAAGTCAGTCACCGGGAGGCCACCTCGGAGGAGCGGCGATCGGGAGTCCCGGGTCGTCAATGGAAGGTCGATATCGCTCTTTCCGCCAGCGCACCCGTCGGTCCGCTGGCCGATTTCGTGGTGGTCCACACCGACCACCCTGAGAAGCAGACACTGCAGATTCCGGTTTCCGGTTTTGTGCGCCCGGTCCTGACTGTCATGCCGCGGATCGCCGACTTCGGACGACGCGAGTTGAGCGAGCCGCAGCAGACAAGTCTGGAGATCAAGAATCTCAGCTCGAGTGAGGTCTCTCTCGAGGAGGCGACCACCGACCTCGACGAGCTCGAGGCCGAGATCGAGGCGGTGGAAGAGGGCCGTCACTACACGGTGGTTCTGACCCTGAAGCCGGGAGCAGCCAAGGGGCCGTTCGAGGGCACACTCACGATCAATACATCGAGCGACCGCCGGCCGGTCCTCGAGGTGAGTGTCAAGGGCGTGGTTCTGTAGGCAGGCCACTACTCCGGTTTACCCCAGAGCTCGCGCTCGTCCTTTGGCGCCGCCGGCCGCCGTGTCCCTTTGCTTCTCACCTCCTCGACGGCGTCGAGGACACCGGCCAGGGCGGAGTCCTGCCGGCGGATGAGCTCGGCGATACCCGCCAACGCCAGATCGAGAAGGTTGTCCAACTCTTTGCGGTGGAAGCTGCGACTCTCGCCGGTCCCCTGAACCTCCACCAGCTCACCGGTAGCCGTACCTACGACATTGAGGTCCACCTCGGCACCCTGGTCTTCGGGGGCATCCAGATCGAGCAGCGGGACGCCACCAACCACGCCGACCGAGATGGCCGCCACTTGATCGGTGAAGGGCCATCTGGGCAGGTCTCCGGTGAGGAAGAGCTGCGCCAGTGCCTGGGCGGCGGCCACGTAGGCGCCGGTGATGGCGGCTGTGCGGGTACCTCCATCGGCCTGCAATACATCGCAGTCGAGGATGAGTGTGCGCTCGGGGAAGGCTTCGAGGTCGAGCACGGCCCGCACACTGCGGCCAATCAGACGCTGAATCTCCGCACTGCGGCCGGCCGGCCGGCCACGAACCACCTCGCGGGTTGACCGGGTCGAAGTCGCCCGCGGCAGCATGGCGTACTCGGCGGTCGCCCATCCTTTGCCGGAATCAATGAGAAAGGGTGGAACCCGACTCTCGATCGAAGCCGCCACCAGCACACGGGTATCGCCCATTTCGATAAGAGCCGAGCCCTCGGCATACTTCATCGGTCCGACCTCGATCGAAACCGGGCGAAGGGAGTCGCGAGCACGACCATGAGCACGTTGGAAAGTTGATGCGGGCATAGACTGTATTCTATGCGGTCCTTAGGGAACCGTAGGGGAGGGCCTTGTGCCCTCCCAAGCCCTCATTCCTACCCCACATCCACAAGCTCCAGCGAAACCTCCCCATCCCCAAGCACCATCCGCGCAATCCGAGCAAACCGCTCGCCGGCATCCGTGACGCAGAAGTGATGCTCCGGACGATTCTCTGACGAGATCAGGTCCAGCTGGCGCAACCCCGCGGCCACTTCGGTGGCCACCGCCTCGGCAGAGTCGATCAAATCGACGCGCCCTTCGGTGATTCTCTCGAGCACCGGCACCAGCAACGGGTAGTGGGTGCAGCCCAAAACCAGAGTGTCGATCTCCTCGGCCAACAGCGGCTCGAGATAGCGCCTGGCGATCTCGACGGTGACCGGGTCGTCGTGCCAGCCCTCCTCGACCAGTGGGACAAACAACGGGCAGGCGCGGCTGGTGACTTGGAGGTCGGGCCGCAAGTGCTGCAAGGCGCGCTCGTAGGCGCTCGAGCGGACGGTCGACTCGGTGGCGATCACCCCGACCCGACCGGCCGTTGCCTCGACGGCCTGGCGGGCCCCGGGCTCGATCACTCCCCACATCGGCACCGGTGTCTCGATCTCCTCCAGGGCTACCGCCGAGGCGGTATTGCAGGCTACGACTATCGCCTTGACCCCCCGGTCGACGAGAAACTTCACATTGCGGTGGGTGTAGCGGCCGACGGTGGCCGGTGACTTGGTGCCGTAGGGAAGACGAGCGGTGTCGCCCAGATAGAGGATGGACTCGCCGGGCAAGTGCCGTTGGATGGCGGCCACGACCGTGAGCCCGCCAACCCCCGAGTCGAAGACACCGATGGGCTTCACGGTGTTCCGGGTGCGAGCAGGGCTCGATTGGCGACGAGCGGACGAGTGGTATCCAGGTGACCGGCAAACGTCGGTTGCTGCCGCCCGTTCCACAACAAAATGACGGCCTCGACCTCGGAAAAATTGAGGACAATTGAGTCGACCAGGCTGTAGACGGCCAGGATCTCCCGCTTGGAACCCCAGGAGAGCGCTCCCGGGTCCTCGGGGAGAGTCAGATCGATGTAGGCGATGCCATCGGCCAGCAGATGGACTCCCGCCACCTCGACACCGGATGGCAACGGCGGATAGAGACTGATCCCTTCCGGACCCCGCAGCAACTCGTTGATGAGAATGGAGATCTGTTCTTCGATTCTACCGCCGGCAGCGACCTCTCTGCTTTCAGCATAGAGCCTGCCGCCGCTGCCGGGAAAGTAGAGGTCGGCCACGAGGGAGGCGTCGACCGAGCGCTCGACGAAAGGTCGGCCGGTCGGCTGGGCGGTCTCCTCTTGCGGCTCGCGACGCCACCACCAGAAGGCGACGAGGGCCAGGGTAAAGAGCAGGACTCCAGCGACAAAGAGGGCCGCCGACCGGCGGCTCATGGCAGAGCCTCTGCTGCGGGCAGGAGTCGGTTCTCGACCGTGGCCTTGTAGCGGATGATCGCCCGGACGAGAGCGTCGATGAGCTGTGACCGATAGCCGGGATCCTGGAGACGTGCCTCCTCTCCGGGGTTGCTCAAGAAGCCGAGCTCCACCAGCACGGCGGGCATGGAGGCGCCCATGAGCACCCGAAAGGGAGCCTGTTTGACGCCCCGATTGACCAACCCCAGCTCCTGGTTGAGCTCGTCTTGAATCAACGAGGCAACCTTCTGGCTTTCCACCAGGTGATGGCTCTGGGCGAGATCCCAGAGGATGAGCTGCAGGTTGTAGAGTGGATCGCCCTGGACGAGTCTATTCTCCTCGGCCGCCGCCTGGGCGGCCAGCTCGTCGCTGGCCTCCATGCTCAAGAAGTAGGTCTCGGCTCCATGCGCCTTGGAGTCTTGGACCGAGTTGATGTGGAGGGAGAGAAACAGATCCGCCTTCTGTTGATTGGCGAGCGCCGAACGCGTATCCAAAGGCAGCTCTGCATCCTCGTAGCGGGTGAGGACAACCTTGACCGGTAGCCGCCGCTCGAGTCGCGCTGCCAGGGCTCGGGCCAGCATCATGGTCAGGTCCTTTTCCACCCCTCCAGTCGGTCCGATGGCGCCCGTGTCGCCACCTCCGTGCCCAGGGTCGATGACAATCGTCCGTATTCCGCTGGTGCGGTGTGGGCGACTCGGGGTGACGATGTCGGCCGCAGCGGGTCGTCCGCCTCCGTAGATGTCAAAGACCAGTCGAAAGGGCCTTGTCAACACATAGTCCTGTACTTCGGTGTTGGGTACCAGGTCGAGACGCAGCTGCGATGGGCTGAGTGTGATGTCCCGCACCAGAAGGTCCGGCGGCAGACGGCGATCGGAGCCCGGCAGTAGGCGATCACCGATCATCTGCACCTCGATGCCGTCATCGGTGCGGTCGATTCGGTAGCGTGGGCGGAAGGGGAACTGGAGGACGACGGTCGTCACACCCTGGAGATGGACGAGATCGACCTCGACCGGTACCTCCCGCGAAGGCTGCCGCAAGATCACCAGCCTCTTCTCGTCGGCCTCCCATTCGAAGTCGAAGCCTTGCGTGTCGAGATAGACCGTCCGCAGCAGATCGATCGGGACCTGGAGACCCTCGAGACCGATGACGGGCCGTTGGGAGATGGCAATGATGTCCTCGCCGGAGGTGATAACCGCACTGTCCGGTCCAAAGACGAAGACGCTGTCACCGAGGGTCAGCTCGTGGCTCTTGCCCAGCGGTCCCACCTTGAGCTCGCCACCCATCGCCTTGACCAACGGCTCGAGGGTCACCAGCGGGCCGAAGCGGGTCACCGAGTAGCTGATGGGGAAGCTCTGCAGCCCCGCCTTCACCATGGCGAATCCCGCCTCCACGAAGGGGAGGGCATCGGTCTCCTGCTCTGCTGGCGCCGCCACGACCGGAGACGCCAGCAGTATGATGAGGAGAGGACCGAAGAGAGCGCGGGAGCGACTCACGGGGTGGAGGATACCATCGGTAGGAGCACCGGCCCGCATGGATTCGCGCTGTTGGGAAATTGAATTTCCCAGTCCGGGTAAGCTTGGTGGGAAATACAGAGGAGGGTAGGAGGATGGAGATTCGCCAGTTTCGAGTGGTTTTGCGGGCCCGGAATTTCGACCGCACGGCAAGATTCTACGCTGAGACGCTCGCCCTGCCACGGATCAAGAACTGGGACCACCAGCTGGGCCGCGGCGCCCGCTTTGCCGCCGGCGGTGGTTACATCGAGGTCGTGGGGCGACCACGGCGCGAGGAGCAAACGGGGCGGGACGAGGACTTCGACTACCAGGGGCCGGACCACAAGCTGACCATCACCGTCATTGTCCCCTCGGCGGAGACGGCTTACGAGGAGCTCATCTTCCGCGACAAGAACATCCCCGGTGGACTGCGCCAGAGCCGCTCGGGCGATCTCATCTTCGAGACCCGCGACCCCGACGGGGTCAAGATCGTCTTCCAGGACGGCTAGGAGCCCGATTTTGCCCCCTCCGACCCTTTTTTGCTAAGGTTCCCCTCCCACGGCGCGTTCGTCTAGGGGTCTAGGACGCCGGCCTCTCACGCCGGTAACACGGGTTCAAATCCCGTACGCGCTACCAGATGCCAACTCTCGCCCCGATCTGCTCGCGGGCTCTGAACATCGACCCCGAACCCGTCACTGAACCTTCTCTGCGAGATCGAAAGAGATGTCGAGTACTTCGTTGTCGGTCTTGTACTGCTCCCACATCGCGACCAACTGCTCCAACCTCTCTGGGTGCCGGACCCCGAGATTGTTCATCTCCGCGGGATCGTCCTTGAGGTTGTAAAGCTCCCATTCTCCGCTGCCAAACGGAGGTGGCATCCACAGAATCTTCCAGTCTCCGTCGAAGTAGGCCTTGAGGCCAAAGAGCTCGTAGCCGACCCGGCTTGCTTCCGGGTACGGCACCTCCGCCTGACCTGCAAGCAGGTCCAATACAGACCGCCCCTGTAACGGCAGCACCGCGCGACCCCCGAACTCTTCGGCATGCGCGACCCCTGCCAAATCGAGGATCGTCGGCATGATGTCGCGAACGTGGACGAACGCGTGGCTCATGGTGCCCGCGGTCACCGTCGCTCCCGGCAGCTTGACCACGAACGGCGATCGGATTCCGCCTTCGGCTGGAAACCCCTTGAACATGCGGCTCGGGGACGAGCTGGCCTGGGCCCAGCCTGGACCTGTGTCGATGAAAGAGCCGGGCAAACCGCGGTTGTCCAGGCTATTGTCGAATGAGCTCACGAACTCTTCTGTTTGACCGGGATACGCCGTCTGCCACTTCGCACCATTGGCACCGTTATCGGAGAAGAAGAGGATCATGGTGTTGTCGTACTCACCGATCTCTTTCAGGGAGTCAAAGACCCTCTTGATCTGCTCGTCCAAGTAGTCGACCATGGCCGCGTAGACCTCCATGTCGCGGGCCGCCGTCTGTTTCTCCCCAGTCGACATCTCGTCCCAGGCCTTGACCGAAGAAAGACGCGGGAAGGGCTCAGCGTCCGGATGAATAATCCCGAGCTCCTTCAGAGCGTGCAGCCTCTTGAAACGAAGGACATCCCAACCCTCGTCGAATACTCCTTCGTACCTATCGATGTATTCCTTGGGGGCGTGGAGAGGATCGTGGGGCGCGGTGTAAGACAGGTAGGCGAAGAAAGGCTTGCCGTCGCCGTGGTCTCGGCGAATCCACTCGAGCAGGCGATCGGTGTAGTACCTGGTCGAGTAGAAGTCTTCCGGCAGAGACTCCACCTCCTTGCCGTTACGCCGGTAGATCATCGGCTGTGGCGGCGACAGCGGCATGCGGTCGCTCCAGTGGCTTCCCCCTCCGGGGACAAGGATGAAAGTCTCATCGAATCCCCGAGCATGCGGGCTGGTTTCCTCCTCAAATCCGAGGTGCCATTTGCCGACCATGTAGGTGCGATAGCCATCGGCCTTCATCAACTCTGGCAAAGCGGCAACCTCGAAGTTGAGATAGCCGATATAGCCGGGATAGCCGTCCATCTCCGGCGTGTGGAACTCGCCCATTGAGCCCAGGCCCGCCTGGTGATTGTCCACCCCAGACAGCAGCACCGAGCGTGTTGGCGAACAGCTGGGCAGCACGTGGAAGTTGGTCAACATCAGGCCTTCGCGTGCCAGGGTGTCGAGGGTTGGCGTCGCGATCTCGCCACCGAAGAAGCCGATGTCCGAGTACCCCAGATCATCGGCGACGATGAGGAGGATATTTGGCCGCGTTGCGGCTACCTGCTCTTCAGCAGCTTCCTGAGGCTGCTGGCAGCCCGGTGCCCAGATGCTCAGTGCGACGATTAGTCCAAGTACAAGGATCGTCCTCATGGGTCACCACCTTTCTATCCCAGTTTGCTCATCTTAACTCTTCAAACGGAGTCCTAGGATGACCCGGGTCGATGGGGAAGTCACCCCCACGCTCGGTAGCCGGAGGCTCCCTCAAGGTAGAGCTCCATCTCGCTTCGTTACACCTCACTTCATTGGCGGTGGTTGGCGTCTTTCCGAGGAGGGTGCTCCTCGGGCTAAACTTCTCGTTATGGTCGGGGAAATCGAAAGAGTCTTCGCCGAGCTCAATCGACAGAGCGTGCGGTTTCTGGTTGCCGGTGGCGTGGCGGTTGTACTTCACGGGTACTTGCGCACCACTGCCGATCTGGACCTGATCGTGCGGTTGGAGCCGGAGAATATCCTGCGGGCTGTTCGCGCCCTCGAATCTCTGGGGTACCACCCTCGTGCGCCCGTTTTGGCGGAGGATTTCGCCGACGAGTCGATCCGAGAGTCGTGGATCCAAGAGAAGAACCTCCAGGTTTTCTCCTTTTTGAGCGACCAGAGCCCGCAATTGGAGGTCGATCTGTTTGTCCGGGAGCCGTTCGACTTCGAAGTCGTCTACAAGCAGGCCAAGGAAACCCAACTCGACAAAACAAGTGTGCGAGTGGTTCCACGCGACATTCTCATCGACATGAAACGCCGGACTGGTAGACCGCGAGACCTCGAGGATGCGGAAGCCTTGGAAGCGTTGGGGGAGCCACGGGAATAAGGCCACAATGAATCAGATGCCACCCTCTCAATCCGAACCGAGCTACCTTTGGAGCTACGAGGCCCACCGCCGGCAACAGATCCGCAGAGGCCTGGAGCTCTCTGTCGTCGAGCGGCTGCGGTGGTTGGAGACGACCATGGCCGAGATGCAATCTGTGGTTGGTCGTACTTCAGGAGAGGTACCTGCAGGCCTTGAACGACAGTCGAACGGCTCGCGAGCAACAATATAACTCTCCTGGAGACCAAGCTGGGACCACTCGATGCCATGCAAGGCATCGGCTCCGGTTGGTCATGGGACGAGGTCGTCGACAGATCTCATGTCCTGAAAGTGGGAGATCTCGAGGTTCGGGTCCTCGAGCTTACCTCGATCATTGAATCGAAGATGGTAGCCAACAGCGATAAAGATCGGGCAATGCTGCCTGTGCTGCGTCAGACTCTCGAGGAGAAGTAGGGAAAGACCGGTCTCGAAAAACGACGGGGCGGGTCAATGAACAGAAATGAACCCAATCGGTGAGGGCGATTTCGGAGGACGATCATGAGAAAGCTCGTTTTGAAACTCGGCGCGCTCTTGGGAGCGGTATTGCTAATCAACGCCTGCCAGGACGGCGACCGCACAATGTCTGCGCAGCCCGCCGGCGTTGCGGACCTTGCCGCCGGCGGTTTTTCGCAAGAAGGCTTCGACGACATCCAGGAGATGATGGAGACGGCAATAACGGACGGGCGCATCAGCGCCGGTATCGCCATGGTGGCCCGCGACGGAAAGGTCGCCTGGCTGGGAACGGCCGGCGAAATGGAACCCGGCATCCCCATGCGCGGCGATGCGATCCTGCCCCTGGCGTCGGTCGGGAAGATGTTCACCGCAACAGCAGCGATGATTTTGTATGAACGCGGGGTCATTTCCCTAGACGATCCGGTCAGCAAGTACATCCCGGAATTTGCAGATGTCATGGTCGGGGTCACGGACGAGGATGGCGCGACAAGCTTCGTGGCGCCCGAGACCCCGATCACGGTCTATCACCTCCTGACCCATACCGGAGGTTTGACGGTGACCGGCGACGAATTCTGGGCCGCCTGGGACACCCATACAGGAAACACGACCACGACCCACTTCGCCCGCGCGCTCGCCGCAATGCCGCTCTACGCGCAACCCGGCACGCAGTTCCGATATGGCCAAACAGGCGCCTCGTATGAAGTGCTCGCCGCCGTCATTGAGATCGCCAGCGGCCAGACCCTCGAAACGTTCATGGCGGAGAACATCTTCAAGCCGCTCGACCTTGAAGACAGCTACTTCTATCTACCGGATGAGAAATCGGAACGCATGCCGGCGACTTATCGCAGAGTGGACGACGTGCTGCAATTGGACCGGGCGCGTGGCGAGGACTTTCCGCGATCGACGTTTTTTCACGGCGGCGGCGGCGTCCGATCCGCGCCGGAAGACATCCTGCGATTCGCGCGGCTGTTTTTGGAAGGAGGTTCAGTCGACGGTGTGCGGGTCTTGGAAGCCGAAACCATCGCGATGATGATGAGCGATCACCTCGGCGAGAAGGCGCCCGAGCGGTGGAAACTGAGAGGTCTCAGCTGGGGCTTCGGCGCTGCCGTCGAGTATGCCGAAGACGACATCGGATCGGGAACCCCCGGAAAATACGGTTGGGTCGGCGGTGGCTTCGCCAAGCTATGGGTCGATCCGAAAGAACGGCTCATCGCCTATTTCAACTTTCCGATGGACCCGCCTGGCGACAATGATCTGCTGGGCGAGTTTGAAGAGCGGGTCGACGCTGCCATGATGGATTCGTATAAGAGCCCGTAACGGTCATTGAGCGGTAGTAGGGTTGCACTGCTATAGCCACTTGAGAGTAGAATTGGCGATCTTCACAATGAGAAAGGGGAAGGTGATGAATAGAAAGTGGAAAAAACATGCCCTTCGGCATGCGCTTATCTCGCTCGTGATCGTTGTTGTATTTGTCGTCACAGCTACGCCGGCCCAGGCGGCCGGCTGGGATTACGACCTGTTCGTCTATCTGTGGGCCCTGGGGATGGACGGCACTATGACGGTCCGGGGTCAGGAAGCGGATGTCGACGTCCCGTTCAGCGATATATTCGACAACCTGGATCTGGCCTTTTCCACCCATCTGGAAGCCAGACAGAGGGACGGCAATTGGGGCTGGTTCTTCGATGTCTACTGGGCCGACCTGGGTATAGACTTCGACAGAGTCCAGGGTGATTTAGACATGCAGATGGCCTATGTCGAGGCCGCCGGGGCCTACAACACCGGCCGCGACTTCCAGCTGTTCTTCGGCTTCCGCTACATATCGATGGACACGACCCTCAAGTTCGATCCGCAGATCCAGCCGCCGATCCCGCCACCCGTACCGATCCCGACCCGCTTCGACGCCTCTCAGAGCTGGACCGACCTCATGGTCGGGGGCCGCTACAAGAAGGAGTTTGGCAAGCGCTGGCGGTTCTTTGCCCGTGGCGATGTGGCCGGATTCGGTATCAGTGACAGCTCGGATTTCACCTGGAACGTGGTGCTGATGGGACAGGTCATGGTGTCGGCGCGATGGGGAATCCTCTTCGGCTATCGCTGGTTGGACATCGACTACGTCAACGAGGACGACCAGTTCGCCATGGACATCACGCAGGCAGGTCCAGTGATCGCCATCGGCTACAGTTTCCACTAAGTCTCTTCACGGACGTCAAACGAAGCGGCCGGCCTCCGTGCCGGCCGTCTTTGTCTCATCCGCGGATGACGAGATCGCAGTCCAAGCTTTTCCGAGTATCCTAGTTGCGGCAACAAGCTCGTAATATCGCTGGCGACAGGACGACTCATGCCGAGGTTGGCTACATGAGATCGAGAGCAAGAAACACCTGGCTCGGAAGCGCTCTGGGTCTGACGCTCCTTTGTTCCGGTGCGTTGGCGGCCGAAGCCACGGCAGTCGGGGATAACGGGTTCGAGATTTTGATGCGGCAGCCGAGCCGATTCTCGCTGTTCAACGAGCGGGAGGCACGAGGGGGGTTGTCCTTCCTCGGCGAGCCGCTTCAGATCCTGGAGCCCCAGCCGACCGTCGACCTGGCAGCCCTGCTCGGCCCCGCCTTCTCGGAATCGGAAGGTGAGGCCGTGGCCATCACAACCCACTTGATGCCCAAAGGCCGCCGCTTCATGGTCGGTGACAACCGCATGGATACGGTGAGCTGGGTGACCACCGGGGTACTGGCGGCCGGTCTGGGAGCCCTTCTCTTGGGCGACAATTTCGACACCATCGCCGAAGTCGGAGACGTCACCCAGCTCATACCGCTGGCCTATGCCCTGCCCATGACCTTCTACGCCAAGGACAGGCAGGGCTTTTACCAGCTCTCCAAGAGCGGTCTCGCCTCGTTTGTCGCGGTCCACGGCATCAAACAATCGGTGGAAAAATGGCGGCCCGATCTGTCGGACACCAACTCCTTCCCCTCGGGCCACACCAACGCCGCCTTTGTGGGTGCGGCCTTCCTCCAGCGTCGCTATGGACCACGGTGGGGTGTCCCGGCCTATGTGCTGGCCTCCTACACCGGTTTGAGCCGGGTGGCCGGCAACAAACACTTCACCGACGACGTGGTCGGCGGAATGAGCATCGCCCTGCTGACCAACTGGCTCTTTGTCAACCCCATGGATGACCGCTTTTTGGTCACCCCGATCGCCGGCGATGGTCAGGTAGGGCTACAAGTAGCAGTGACCACCGGAGGTGGAAGCGACGCGGCCGAAGTGAAGGGTCCGTGGGTCGATCGCCAACGCCAACTCCGCTTCGAGTTCGAGTTCGGTGGCGCCTGGGTGCGGGTGAACGATGTGACCGCACCTGCGGACGGCACCACCATCGACTGGCATTTCAACGAGGAATCCAATCCCACCACCACTTCGGCGGCCGGGATCAACTGGTACCCCAAGGGCAGCAAGCGTCACGAGCTCCTGTTGCGGCTCTCACCCTTCGAGGTGCGGGATATCGGCGTCTTCGAAGAGGACACCGAGTTTGCGGGGGAGACCTTCCCGGCGGGTGAGCCACTGAGAAGTCGCTACATCTTCTACGAGTGGCGCACCCGCTACCGCTACAACTTCTTTCCCGACTCTCGCTTTGTCTTCAAGCTGGGTGCGGCCGCTTCGCTGCAGGACGTCCTGGTCGATCTGATCGGTGGAGAGGACCCGGAATCGACCGAGGATCCGGAGCTTTTTGCCGAGGTGGAAGAGATCGCGGTCGTACCACTGGCCCACATTCATCTGGGCTACGAGTTTGGCGGTTGGCTCGAGCTCTTTGCCGAGGCCGATGGGGCGGTCTTTGGCGTCGAGGAGGACTTTGTCGACTACTCGTTTCAGCTGCGGGCCCAGATCACTCGTCGCTGGGATGTCTCGGCCGGTTTTCGCCGCTTCGAGTATCGGTTTACTACCGACGACCTCAAGAACGACTTCGATCTCGACCGCTGGCTCATCGGATTCGGCTACTCGTGGTGAGCTGACATCCCTGCACTCCCGACCGTGAGAGAGGTGATGCTCCCAGTTCGGATCTCGTCTGTCCTGGCGGTGGGGCTTGTCGCCCTGCTGGTGATCTTGCCGAGGCAGGTCCTCGCTTCGAGCTCGGAAAGACAGCTGCCGCCCGAATCCGAGGCCTCGGTCGAAGAGCCGCCAGGAGTGATTCCCTGGCCGGAGCTCTTGATAGAGGTGCAGACCACTCTGGAGAATCTACGCCCAACGATCGAGAAGTACGAGGGGAGGAAGCGGCCGCTATCGAAGGAAGAAACGGCGGAGCTGGAAGGCGAATTCGATCAGTTGGGGCCGAAGATGCACGAGTTGCGCAAAGGCCGAGACGAAGCGACCGATGAGCAACAAGTCGACCTTGCGGCGATCACCGACCTGTACCGGCGTCTCGAGGTGCTCTTGCAGAGAACCCAGGTGTTTGCCGCGCCGGAGGAGGCGAGGAACGCACCCAAGGTCGAGACCATGCTCACCAAATTCGCCGCCTACGGCTCTCTAAGAGCGCGGATGTTCATCGACGAGGATGGTGATACCGCCTTCGACGACAATTCCTCCCGGCTTGGCATCCGAGGTCAGCTCGATGTGGGTAAGCGCTATCAGTTCATCGGCCGTTTAGAGGTGGGCACCAACATTGTAAGCGACACGTTCGACGTCCTCATTGGTGGTGATCCCGGATACCAGGAGGGCAAGGACGCTGTCGCCATACCCTTACGCTTAGCCTTTGTCGGCCTTGATGGTCCCTCTAGCCGGACCACCTTTGGCAAGCAGTGGTCCGTCTATTACGATGTCGCGGTTTTTACCGACCAGGCGCCTTTCTTTGGCGGTAGCGCCTCGGGCACCTATGCGGCCGGCACCGATGGTGGTATCTCGGGAACCGGCCGGGCCAACCAGGCGCTGCAGTATCGGTTTGCCTACGAGCCTTTCAAGTTCGGTCTCCAGGCTCAGCTGCGTAACATCACCGACAACGACCAGCCTTTTGCCGATACCTGGGGTGTGTCAGCCATCTATCAGTTCAAGGAGGGTGTGACCCTGGGGGCCGCTTTCAACCAGGTACGGGACGGTGTCCCCGATCCCGACCCCGAGCAGTCGAAGCTGGGCGATCAGGCCGCCATCATCGGTGTTCGCTGGCAGAACGAGAAGAACTACTACGCCATCAACTATTCCGACTTCCGCAATCACGAGAAAGACGACCGCGGCCGGTTCTACAGCGGCTATGGGCTGGAGCTCTACGCCGAGCACTCCATCATCGACCGATTGGGTGTCGGCGGGACCTGGAACCACCAGCAACCCGACAGTGACCACCCCGGTGATTTCGAGATCAACTTCCTCTCTGTCGGGTTTTCGTATCGAATCCCCGAGAACTGGCGGTTCTACCTGCTCTACAAATTCGACAACAGCCAGGCTAGTGACGGCACCCCGCTGGGGGGGAACACCCTCGGCGCCGCGGTCTTCTACAACTTCTCGAAGGGCTTCAGCCTGTTCTGAGTCCGAGAGCAGTGGCTGTCGCTCCGGCCTTACCGCCCACCCACGGGTAGCGTCAGCACCGGGGACTGCCCTTCGACCGGTGATAGCGCCATGCGCAGGATCTCGGCGAGCAGCAGAAAGGTCATTCTGCTCTCCCCATCATCGTCGGCTAGATAGAACCAGTGATCCCGATGGCGTACGGCAAGAAGATCCTTCGGCCGCCCGGCCGACGCCCGGACCCGGATCAGGCCAGGAAGGCCTCTGTTCTCCGTCCCAGGCAGTGGCCAGTCTCTCCAGGCCCATCCCTTGTCGAGGTGCGACGAGGGCACCTCGACCCCCCCTGCCAGAAAGGCGATGGTGTCGAGCACCGATCTTGTATCCACTACGATGCGATCGCTCGGCCCCATGACGTCCTCCGGCCTCGAGCCGGCCTGGATCTCCACGTACGCTCTGTCCCCGGTTCGCAGATCGAGGAGCCCGAACAGCCTGGCTCTTTCCTCCTCACCGCGAGGAACGTGGAGCACGGGTTGTGTCTGGATATCGGTGAGGACGAAGTTCTCGCCGGAGGAGTCGCGCTCGAAGCGATAACCCTCCTTGGCCGCCTCGACCAGATCAGAACCGGAGACCTGAGACGCCGCGATGGGATCGGAGAGCATCACCTGATCCTCGATCGCACCGAAATAGAGGTCGCCATCATTCTGCAACTCGGTCAGCAACCGGGTCACTTCGAGAAAATCGTCGTCGACAATTCCCGCCTGATTGGCCAACCCGTTGACGTTCTGAACCAACAGTCGAAAAAGCACCCCGGCGTGCCAGTCGGCGGCGGCAAGGTCGATCAGGATCGCCATTGGCACGGGCGTGATCATTTTGCTGGCGAAATCGGCACCCCGCTGAGGAGTGAATGTGAAGGTGGGCCGGTTGGACCAGGCGACGTCGCCGAATCCGATGGCCGTCGTCTCGTTGAACTCCGTC
>Ga0255057_10001213_pt1 | contig 14674 bp, 9 predicted proteins | sample Cases_109_6_MG_FD_189022 | JGI IMG/M metagenome (GOLD analysis project Ga0255057, IMG submission 189022) | Seawater microbial communities from Amundsen Gulf, Northwest Territories, Canada - Cases_109_6 | ecosystem: Environmental > Aquatic > Marine > Gulf | place: Canada: Northwest Territories... | reverse complement strand
GGGAGTACAATACGATCCGGCCGCACAGCTCGCTGGGCTACGGGCCACCCGCTCCGCAGGCGATTCGGCCCGCTCGAGCGTGGCTCAGACGGCCCGTACTCCAGGGACCCGGATCAGTACGGAGGCTCGCGGCTGGACTAACTTAACAAGTGGTACCACTCTTGGGGGCAGGTCAAGGGTTGAACCACTTCACGACTCCTCTGGTACTCATCAATCTGCTCCTCTGGTGGTTATCGTCGGAAGGCGAGACTGAGCAGGTCTCAGAAGCGAGTGTCCCTGCTCGTCTTGTCCAGCCAAGTTGCATATAACCCGAGTGCGAGCAGCAGCCAGAACCCGCTCATGGGCATGAGGATCCCACCGACCAGGCCAATGCCAATGAAAGTGGGGCCAAACCACGGCGGGGCGCGCAGGTGCGGGTCCTGCCGAGCCATGTGCGTGAGCAGTCCGCCGACGACGAGGAGGAGGATCCCTGCGAGGGTGGAGAACACAGCCAGGATGGCAGGATAGTCCGAGGTGGCGGGGGGAAACGTATCCGAAGCCCCACCTAAGATACCCGCCGCGAGGATGTCGCCCGCGATACGGGCAATGAGCGGGAGGGTCGCGAACAGGTGGAGGATCCCGATTCCGCTCGTCAGTCTCCCGATGCCTGGACGTCGCATCCTACCGCCTCCGCCTGGTGGTGTCCTTAAGACTGCTGTAGCCGATCGGGTAAAGACTGCGCCGCGTCAGCGAGCTCGACGACTCAGTCGTCCGGTCTCAGCCGACCGAAGAGCACGTCCCATGATTCTCGCTCAACGCCCCTGCCCCAGACCACTTCAAAGGTGGTCCACCGGAGATTCGGATATTTGAGAGCCATGACAATGGCCTCTGCCACGTCTGCCCGACCGATTCGGTACTTCAAAGCCAGCGGGTAGTCATTCTGGCTGACGTCGATCGCTCGTCGGCCTCCTGGAGCATTCGTGAGAATGCCTGCGCGGACAATGGTGTAGGCCAGCCCGCTGGCGCGAATGGCGTCCTCCGCACGTCTGCGCCAATGAAGGGTGTTTCGCTTCACGAGATTGAGTAGCGCTGCTCCGGGAGAGCGGCTTGTCACTCCAATGGCGGTCATGTATAGGAAGCGACCTTCAACTCCGCCTTCTCGAGCCGCTGCCAGTGTATTCTTCACTCCCTCGAATACGGTCTCGATGATCAGTCCTTCGCCAGCAGGGCGTTTCGTGACTCCAGCGGTGAAAACGATGTGATCGATATCCCGCATCGCACTGGGCAGAGTATCCGGCCTCGTGATGTCGCCCCCGACAACATCTATCGCTGAGCTGAGCAGCGTCTTCGCGTGCCCCTCATCTCGCGCCAGGGCACGGACTCGATACCCCTGCTTCAGGAGCAGGCCGGCGATTCGCCAACCCGTTCCACGGGTACCCCCGATTACCAACACGTGCTCGTTCATGAGCTCATGGGGATCTATCCGACGCCGTGGAACATCTCTTGGCACATGCGACAGTCCAGCGGGTCACGTCACGGGGTGGTACGGCTTGGCTCGCCTCGGATGTCACCATACCCGCTCGACCTCAAGCGTCAAGCGCGACCGCCGGAGGGCACGGGGCAGGCAAAGAGCGCTCGCCTCAGCGAGAGCCCCGCTCCAGCCGGTCGAGCAGCGTCCGCAGCCTCTCTATTGTCTGCCGCAGCTCCTCGCGAATCGACTCCACGATCTCCGGGTCCGCCCCCGGTGCGGCCGCACCTGCCTCATGCACCGCGCCCTCCGTGACCGGCCCCACCGCGGGCAACTCCCCGATCAGCGCGGCGACGGAGGCCTCGAGCGTCTGGTGCATGGTCACCTGCCGGACGTCGGCCAGGATGATGCGGCGCAGCTCAGGGAAGTCGAGCGTCTCCGGCTTCAGGAACACCGGCTCGGCGTACAGGATGGCGTCTCCCATGGGGATGACGAGGAGGATCCCCCGCATCACCTCCGAGCCCACCTGGCCCCACAGCGTGAACTGCTCGGAGATGACCGCGTCGTTGTCGATCCGGGCCTCGATCTGGTTGGGGCCGTCCACGTGCCGGCCCGTCGGGAAGCGGAACAGGATCCGCCCGCCGTAGTGCTCGCCGTCGTTCCGTGCCGCCATCCACCCCACCAGGTTATGCCGGTTGTCGGGCGTGAACGGCTGGATCAGCAGGAACTCCTCCTTCTCTTCTCCCGGTAGCCGGGCCACGATGTAGTACGGCCGGAGGGACTCGGAGCGGCCGAAGGACGTCTGGACGGGGACGTCCCACTGGTCCTCCTTGTTGTAGAACACGACCGGGTCCTGCATGTGGTACTGCAGCAGCATCTGCGTCTGGACCGTGAACAGGTCCAGCGGCACCCGTACGTGTGCACGGAGGGACTCCGGCATCTCCTCGCGCGGCTTGAACAGTCCCGGGAAGATCGCGCCGTAGGTGCGGACCAGGGGGTCGTCCGGGTCGAAAACGTAGAATTCCACGCTCCCGTCATACGCATCCACGACCGCCTTGACGCTGTTGCGGATGTAGTTGAACCGGCCTTCCCACCTCGTCGCGTAGGGGTACCTGCTGGTGACCGTGTAGGCGTCCTGGATCCAGAACACCCGGCCATCGGCGACGACGGCGTACGCTTCGCGGTCCTTCCTGAGGAACGGAGCGATCGTGCCCACGCGCTCCGACACGGTCCGCTGGTACTGGATCCGGCTCTCCGGCCCCACCTCGCCGGTGATCAGGATGTTCAGGTCTCGGAACTGCCAGGCGTAGAGCAGCCGGCGGAAGAACGAGCTGAGGAGGACGCCGCCGCTTCCCTCGTAGCTGGTGTACTCGGGCCCCTCCTGGCCGGGGTAGTTGAACTCCTGCATCCCGCTGCGGGCGATCACGAAGTCCAGGCTGCGGAGACCGTAGTAGATCTCGGGACGGTCGAGTGGAATCCGGCCCACCGGCGGGACATCGCGGATGAAGAAGGTGGGTCGGCCACCGGCCTCGACTTCCGTCACGGGGCTCATGGCCACGCCGTAGCCGTGGGTGAACTGGAGGTGCCGGTTGACCCAGCGCTGGGCCTCGGCCGGAAGCTTGTCCGCGGCCAGCTCGCGCGTGGCGAGCATCACCTGCCGCAGCTCGCCGTCCACCGTGTAGCGGTCCGTGTGCACGGCCATGAAGTCGTAGTAGAGGCGGAAGAACTGGATCTGGTTGTAGCTCTGGAGCAGCGGGCCCTCGTCCCACAGCCGGACGTTGCGGAGCGTCCCGCGGTTGTCGGCGACTATCTCCGCGTCGATCTCGCCGCGGGCCGGGTGGTCACGCGACTCCAGACCTTCCAGCCCGAAGGCCTTGCGCGTGAACTCGATGTTGGTGGCCAGGTACTCCCGCTCGAGCGCCAGCTCGCTCGGCTCCACGCGCAGCCGCTGCACAAGCGCCGGCGCCGCGGACCCCACCAAAAGCACCAGGACCAGCCAGCCGGCCACCGGCCCGACGATCCATCGATTTCCGCGGAAGCGGACGGCGGCAGCGGCCAGGAACCCGGAGGTCACCAGGGCGACCACGGCCAGGATCGCCCGGCCCGGGAGGTTGACGTGATCGTCGGTGTAGCCGACGCCGAACACCGTCCCGGTGGGCGAGAACAGCAGTTCGTAGCGCCCCAGCCAGTGTCCGACCGCAATGAGCAGGAAGAGCACCGCGCCCAGCGTGGTCAGCCACTTCCGCGCCGTGGCCCCGAGCAGCTCCGGCTCGCCCCGAAGACGGCCGGTCACGTTGTGGAATACGGCCAGGATCACCCCGAGGCCCACGACCGCGGCGATGAGCCAGCCGTGGACGAGGCGCAGCGCCGGAAGCGTAAAGATGTAGAAGGAGAAGTCCCGTCCGAAGATCGGGTCCGACTGGCCGAACGGGACGGCGTTCATGGCGAGCAGGACGGTCTCCCAAGCGGACCCCGCGTAAATACCGAGGAAGATGGCGGCCAGCAGGACGACCGCGGCTGCGGCCCGCACCAGGAGCTTGTGGACCAGGTGGTAGTCGAGCTCCTTGAGCGGCGCGTCAGGAAGCGGGGATCGATCGACGGATCGGGCCGCCGCGTACAGGCTGGGGAGCGCGAGGCCCAGGAAGACCGCGACCGCCGCCGTGAAGAGAACGGCGCGGGTCGTCACGATCTTCACCAGCACCGACTCCTGCCCGAGCTCCCGAAAAAAGAGCCAGTCGGTGTAGAACGTCCCCGCCCATCTCAGGCCTGTCCAGACCAGCATGAGCGCCAGGACCACGAGCCCCCAGCGCATCACCCGCCGGATCTTGTCGAAGTCGAGGGCGCGCAGGTCGATCTGGGGCCGCTCGCCCCGGCGCCTCTGGAAATCCGATAGGTCGTTCATGACGGCACTGCCCTTCCGATAGACGGCTGCACGGCTTCCGGGATCCGAGGGTTCAAAGGTCGTCGGATCGCAGGGAGTCTTCCCGGCCTTACCCGCCGGGTCTCAAAGGGAATCATAACCGAAAGGGCCCGCGAGGGAACATTGATCCCAGGTCAGCGCCTAGCTGACCCGCGGTCCGCGCGAGTAGTAGCCGCCCTGGAAGGAGTCGAAGAATGGCTGGAGCAGCGGGTGGGCGATCGGCTCTCCAGTGCGGTCTTCCTCAAGGTTGCGCTCGGCCACGTACGTCACGTCGGGTGTTCCGTGAACCAGGACGCGATACCAAGGCTTGTCCTTCGACGGCCGCGTGCGCGCCACCTTGCGGTACCATTCGTCTGTGTGATGGAAGGTGGGATGGGATTCGACGATCACGCCCCGATAATCGAATAGTCGGTGGTGGACAACCTGACCAATCATGAACTTCATCGAGAGCGTTCCCTCACCGTTTTGACCCCACCGAAGCCACCCCTAGTAACGCCATTGCGGTAGCAGCCCGTCAACCGTGGCGGAGGCGCGCCATCCCGACCGCCGCCGTGCGAGCAGCGCAAAAGCGCCCGGCGTGAACCGGGCGTTGGTGGGCTCAGCAATGCGGCTGAGCGTCATTATGGCTCGGTTTCGATCCACAGTTCCTCCATGTAAGTGTCCAGTTCCGCTCGGAAAGGCGTTCTCGGTCCCTGGACCCGTCGGTGGACGAACCAGTCCCTCGACCATGGGATGAGCCGCATGAACTGCATGTCTGCGCGGTAGATCGCCGTCAGCCGGTGGTAGAGTCGGTCCTCCTCCGCTGTGTCCGCCGTGACCTGGAGGCTGTCGATGACGGCGAACGCCTCCGGGTTGTGGTAGCCGGTGCGGTTCTCCCTTCCGAACAACCCGACCAGAGCAATCGAGATAGGACGGCTACGGAACACGGTTTACCTCCAGTTCGAGGAAGGGAGGCACGGAGCGCGCGTTCACCATGGTGGGGGTTCGTAGACCACTACGCGGCGGCACCCGCAGTTGCGGTCAAGGTCAAGCTGATAACCCGCCGGACAGTCGCGGCCACTACACCGCGGCTCGAACGTGCCCTCGCAGGACGCGACACCCGAGAGCGCCATCGAAGATCCGAGAAGCACAGCGAGTATGACGCGACGAAACACGGTTCACCTCCAGTTCTGAGGACACCGTGAGTCTACCGGGGCAGAGTCAAGCAAGAGTCAAAGAGAAGCGCCCGGCGTGGAAGCGGTCGGTCGGCCGGACCCGCTTTGTCACCGCCTTTGTCACCGCGCCTCTCAATCGATAGAGACTGCGCACCCCCCAGATGCACGAAAGCCCCGCTGGACGGGGCTTTGCGCTGATGGGCCCGGGTGGATTTGCCGCGTCGTCCAGCGTTGCGAGCACGCCGGAGGCGCGCGGAGCACTACCACCGACCTCACGCTTATCAGGCAGTTCAGTTAGAGGCGGAAATCCGACGAAAATCCCTACAAATCGGGGATAGATCGCGCAATCTGCCGGATTCCCAAGCCCGCCAAACCGCAAGAAACCGGCTCATTCGACAGTTGAATCGACAGTATGGCGAGGCTTTTCTCCAAACACCCAGCCCGTGGACTCTGAGGTCGCCTTCGATTTCCGTCGCTTGATCACTCGTGCATGAATCGACGGTGACACCCGGATCACGACCCAGTCGAATGTATACCTGGGCCAAGAGACTGGCCGCTTGACCCAAGCGATGAACCGGAGGCGAGTGCCGGGGGAGAGGGGCGTACGCCTGGGCCCTGTCACCGAACACTTCGACCTCGACCGGCGGTCCCACGGCTCTGCATTATTACACGGTTGGCTTGATGTTCTGGTTCATGCGAAAAAGATTGGTAGGATCGTACTTGTTCTTCAGCGCCACCAGTCGCTCGTACTTTTGGGGACCATAGGCCGCTTTGACTCGCTCTGCTCCTTCGTGAGCCTCTTGCCCCAGGTAATTGACATAGACACTGCCAGTTGTGAACGGCTGCATCGCCTCCCAGAACTGACGCGCCCACCGAATGCATTTTTCAGACTCCGTCGGGTCAGTCCATACGGCCAGACTCATGAAGCTATACACCACATCGCGATGGTTGAAGGCCGTCGCCTCGCGTTCGACACGGCTCACGGCCCCTCCCAACTGTTGCTCGATCAGCCCGTGGCACATCGGCGATGGTCGATCCGCGCAGTAGGCAACTATCGTTTCAATGACTTCGTCGCTGACTTCCGTCAGAAAGCTCGATTTCCAGTAGCTGTGGAGGCCAGCAGGGTAAAAGTCATCGATGATGGACTGGAACTCGATATAGGCCATACGACCAATCTGCTCCTGCAGTGGTGACCCGAACTCCTTTAGCGGTCGGAGCACACGCTCTCCCTCCTCAATCGGACCACTGTAGCAGACGACAGTGCCAATCACCGGTGTGCCGTCAGGCATCGTTATGAGGACCGCATCGTAGACGAACTCCTCAGGAGCCGTATTGGCAAACTCGCGGTAGAAATGCAGGACAGCTTTCGCCTGCTCGATAGGATACACGACCATCCCCGCCATCATCGGTCCGATAGGATGGAGCTGATACTCGAAGGAGGTCACAACGCCGAAGTTGCCGCCACCGCCTCGAACACCCCAAAACAGCTCTGTGTTCTCCGTAGCATTGGCTGTGCGCAATTGCCCGTCGGCAGTGATAATATCGACAGAGAGAAGGTTATCGATGGTCAAACCGTATTTGCGGGACAACCACCCCCAGCCGCCACCCAAGGTGACTCCAGCAATGCCCGTAGTGGAGATCTGGCCTCCGGGCGTCGCTAAACCAAACGCCTGGGTTTCGCGGTCGAACTCGCCCCAGGTGAGCCCGGGTTCAGCACGGACCGTACGACTTGTCGACTCAACACGGATGCCCTTCATGCCGGATAGGTCAATCATGACACCACCCTCGCACACCGCATTGCCAGCGATGTTATGTCCCCCGCCGTGCACCGACACCAGAAGATTGTTGGTACGCGCAAATCTGACCGCCGTCATGACATCAGCAGCTCCAGTACAGCGAATGATCAGACCAGGTTTTCGGTCGATCATACCGTTCCAGACCTTGCGGGCGTCATCATAGCCAGCGTCGCCGCGATGGAGCAACTCTCCGCGCAAATCCGACTTCAATGTCTCTACCGTGGCTTCCTCAACCACGGCATTTGCCCCGGTTGTCGAGGTCATATGCAGCTCAACCATGACTCCCCTCCTCCTTATAGAATGTGTCTAGGAACGGCATAGTACCTCACCGTTTCTGGTCGCTCCCGTGCTCCAACAGGGGATACCCCAAAGCAAGTTGACGGTCGGTGGCGGCTCCAATCACATCGGCCTGTAGCACGGGAGAGCCTGCGTCCCCGGGGGCACATCCCGATGTGAAGATCGAGCCAATGAGCAGCGCGCTACAGAGGAATGCACGGAAGGGATCAAGGCACCTGTCCATCGTTCGGACCTCCGTGAGGGGACGGACGCAACCTCGCCGACTGGGAGGGCACCAGCGTCGCCAAAGCGGGACAACTCCACCAAGAATAAAAACTTCGCCTATGTCAACTGTGGCAGTCGCGCACTCAGTGCCCCGCCCGCCGCCGTGCGAGCAGCGCCCGGCGTGAACAGCTACTGAGGCCATCAGGCAGGGTGAGCCACGTCGAAGGCGAGCTGGAGGTCTTCGACCGCGCACTCGCTCGCCGGCTATCACGTCGGCCTAGGCGCACTCCCCGTGGCCAGTGTCAACCATCAACCCTGTGTGGCCATCTACTCGGCAACGACACACACCGGAGGTACGGATGCAGAACGCTCGCCTGACCGCCTTGCTCGGCACTTTCCTCTGCCTCTGTTTCGTCCCGCTGTCCGTCCCGACTCCGGCTTCCGCACAAGTTCAAGCCGAAGAGTCGAGCACCGTCCTCACGCCCGAACAGTGGAGGGAGGACCTCGATGTGTTCGCCACCGGGATGGCGCGGACGCATCGGCACCTGTACCACACGGTGAGCCGCCAGGAGTTTCGTGCCGCCATCGGGGACCTGAAGCGCAGGATCCCGGAGCTCGATCGGCACGAGATCGTGGTGGAAATAGCGCGCCTCGTGGCGATGGTCGGGGACGGCCATACGCAGCTGTGGCTGACGCCCAACGCCGACAACGGGTTCCGCCAGTTGCCGATCCTGCTCTACTGGCTGAAAGATGGCCTATACGTGCTGGCGGTCGACGCGCGGTTCGCCGACTCGGCCGGTGGGCGGGTGATCGAGATTGGCACTGTCAGTGCCGGAGAGGCGATCGATCGTGTCCGCGAGATCGTCCATCGCGACAACGAGATGGGCACGCTCGCGATCGGCCCCCGCTATTTGGCGATCCCCGAAGTGCTACACGCCCTGCGGATCACAGAGTCCCCGAAGCGTGCGAGGTACCTGGTCGAGCGACGGGACGGCAGCCGCTTCGAAGTGCTGCTGGAGGCGATTCCCGACGCATGGCTCCCGAATCTCTCCCCGCGGCCCTACCTGCATCCGTCAGCCTCCGATCGGGTGGACATGGCATTCGCACGGGATCCTGAGACCGACCCTCCGCTGTACCTGTCGCAAACCGACAACCGATTCTGGTACCGCTGGCTGCCTGATTCCGGAACGCTGTACGTCCAACTCAACGCCATCCTCGACAAGCAATCGGAGACGATGGCAAGCTTCTTCGAGCGCGTATTCCAGGAGGTGGACGAGAAGCCCATCGAGCGGTTCGTCCTCGATCTCCGCTTTAACGGCGGCGGTAACAACTTCAACAACTACCCCCTCATCCGCGGGATCACGAAACGGGACAAGATCGACCAGTACGGCAAGTTCTACGTCATCACCAGCCGACACACGTTCTCGGCGGCTTCGCACCTGGTGACCTACCTCGAGCGCAACACCAACGAGCTGTTCGTGGGCGAACCCACCGGCGGCAGCCCGAACCACTTTGGCGACGCCCGGCCAGTGGAGCTGCCGAACAGCGGGCTCAGCGTCGGTGCGTCGAGCATCTACTGGCAGAACAGCCTGCCGGTACCGTTCGAGACGCGTGACTGGACCCCCCCGCAGATCGCGGCCGAGCTCACGATCGACGATTGGGTCGTGGGCCGGGACCCGGCCATGGAGGCCATCCTCACGTATCCGTATACGAGCTCCGCGCTCGATCTCCTGGTGGAGACGCTGGAGCGAGACGAGATCGCGGCGGCCGAGGCGGTATTCCACGAGTACGCAGCGGATCCCCGCCACGCCTACCTGAATATCGAGCAGGACCTGAACACGCTCGGGTACAGGCTCCTCGGGGAGGGGAAGCTGGACGAGGCAGTATTCGTGCTCCGCTTGAACACCGAAGCTTACCCGGGCTCGGCCAACGTGTGGGACAGCCTGGGCGACGGATACCGTGCCCGCGGCGAGACCGAGCTGGCCATCGACAGCTACCGGAAGGCGCTCGAGGTCGATCCTGACTTCAGCCCCTCTCTGGCCAACCTCGAAGATCTGCTCGGGGAGCGGGAGAGGTAGGCTCTCTGAGATCCGGGGTGACTGGTCGATAAGACGGGATGCGTCGGCCCTCAGCCCCTCGGCCTCCTGCTCCCGCGCCCGGGTGGATTTGAACCACCGACCTCACGCTTATCAGGCGACCGTGAATCTGGTCAGATTCCGACAATTAGCCGGAGTTTCACGGCGGCGCACGACATTCTGCTGAATGGACGACGGGGTCAGACGGCTAATTGTCGGTTTGAATGGACGGACGAATGGACGGACTGTCCGCCTGCCGTGATGCTGGCAAAGCCAAGCGCACGGCGTGCCGCCGCAGGCATCTGAGCCTTGACGAGACCCGTCGAGCCGCATCATCGGTGAGACCTTGAACGCGCGAAGCGGGTGCCGTCGAGCAGAGCGAGACGTCGAGCGAGCAATGCGCGCGAACAACAACCGGGTGGGAAGACCACACCCCCGGTGTCCGTGGACCGGCGACTGGGGGCACCCTACAGCAATCCGACCTTCCTGAGCATCTCGTCAAGGCGCGGATCAGAGCGCAAGTCGTCGAGCCTCGGATCCACGGCCATATAGCCGATCCACGGAGAGCGCTCTTCGTACGCACGGTCCAACCAACGAAAGGCTTCCTCCGTCTCGCCGAGCGCGCCGTAGATCACTGCCGTATGGTACGCGGCCACATGCCGGGTCGCGGACTCTCGCTCCAACCGCTCGAGTGCTTCCCTCGCCCGCGCACTGTCGCCCGCTATGGCATAGGCGTGGCCCAGCGAGGCTATGTAGAGCAGGTTTCCGCCCGATATGTCTACCGCTTGTTGCGCCTCCGAGATCGCTTCCTGGTATCTCCCGGTCTGCTCCAACGCCCATCCCAGATGCCAGTGCCCCGGCGCGAAGCGCGGACCCAACTCCAGCGCCTTCTCATACTCCTGGATGGCCACCTCGTAATGGCCGGCGAAGTAGTGACGCAGGCCTACCCACGTATTGATGATAAGCGAGAGCGGATCCAGCTCACGCGCCTTCTCCGCCTGTCTGAGCGCTTCGTCGTGCCGCCCCATGGCCGACAGATAGCCGCCGTACCAGTGATGGGCGGTCGGGTACCTCGGATTGAGCTGGATAGACCTCTGGTATTCTCTTTCCGCGGCCTCCCAGTCGTGGTCGAACTCGAGGTATATGTGCGCCAGGGAAGCGTGCGCCTCCGCCAGCGTCTCGTCGAACCTCAGAGCGTTCGTGACGGCCTGCTTGGCCTTCGGGAAGGTCTGTTTCGGAGCCAGCACGCTGTACCAGCCACGGAAGATCCAGGTGTCGGCAATTCCGACGTGGGCCAGGGAGTACCCGGGGTCCAGGTCAACGGCTTGTTGAAAGTAGGTGAGTCCGATCTGAATGTCCTTTTCCGTTCTCTTGTTCCAGAAGTGCCGGCCTTTCAAGTAGAGCGTGTAGGCCTCCAGATTCTCGGTCGGGCGGGCGGTCAGAGACACGCGCTCGCCCTCGAGCAGGGTAACGCCCAGTCGCTCGATCACCTGGCCGGCGATGTCGGACTGGACCTCGAAAATGTCCTCGATCACCCGATCATAGGGCTCCGACCAGAGCTGCGTGTCGTCAGCGACGCGGATGAGTTCCGGGGTGATGCGCACTCGGCGGGAGCCGCTTGCCGCGCCGGCCCAGCGCACGCTTCCGCTGAGGATGTAACCGACGCCCAACTCGTCGCCGATCTCGCGGGTGCTCTTATCGGTACCTGCGTAGCGAAGGGCTCCCTTACGCGAGATGACCCCGAGCCCGCTCAGCGCGGCCAGGCGACTGGTGATCTCATCGGTCATACCGGCAGCGAAGTACATTTCCTCGGGAGGGCCCAGATTCTCGAACGGCAGCACGACGATCAGCCTGGTTTCGCCGACCGGCTCGGCTTGCCATTGCGGGACGACCGTTTGCGACCGGTCGGGTTTCAGGCCCCAGACGAGAAGGGCCGTCATCCCCATCAGCCCCAGGACAAGCGGTACTCCAAGTCTGCGAACGGCGATCCACGCGGCGGACACTCGTTTCGTATCCGGCTGAAATCGCACGGCTGGAAGGCCAGGCGCGAAACCCGAATCCTTCAGGGCGTCGGCGAAATCCGCCGCCGTGGCGAACCGGTCGGCCGGTAGCCTGGCCATCGCCTTTTCCAGAACGGCTTCCAGGCCCGCAGGCACAGTCTTGCGCCTCACCTCGAGGCTGGGCACATCCTCGACGGACTTGCGAGCCAGGATCGCCTGCGGCGTGGGGGCATCCCAGGGAGCCTCACCTGCCAGCATCTCCCACAGCACGCAGCCGAGCGCGTACACGTCTGCACGGCCGTCTATCTCCTCCGTCCCGGCTGCTTGCTCCGGACTCATGTACTTCGGCGTGCCCACCGCTATGCCAGTTGCGGTCGCTTCGCCGTCGCTGGCTACCCCCAGCGCCCGCGCCACCCCGAAGTCCGCGATCCGCGCGTGCTGCTCCGCGAGCAGGATGTTGCCCGGCTTGATATCCCGGTGAACGACCCCCTGACGGTGCGCATAGTCGAGTCCGTCTGCCACCTCCCCGGCGATGCTCAGTGCTTGGTCGATGGGCAGTTGCCCCTCGCGCTCCAAGCGTACCCTGAGAGATTCGCCCTCCACATGCGGCATGACGTAGTAGGGCAGGCCGTCGGCCGTGCCGGAGTCGTGGAGAGTCAGGATGTGCGGGTGCTCCAGTTTCGCCGCGAACCTTATTTCGCGCAGGAAGCGTTCAGTTCCCAGACTGAGGGCGATCTCCGGGTGGAGGACCTTGACGGCGACCTTGCGCTCGTGCCGCAGATCCTCGGCCAGGTAGACCACCGCCATCCCACCACGGCCGATCTCACGCTCGATCGGGTAACGGTCGGCAAGGGCTGCTTTCAGGCGCTCGAGATGTCCGGACACGGCCTCGGCTGCTGACTCAGGATGTCGGAATGTGCCTCCACAACAGTATAAAATCTTTTCCCGCGTAGGATGAAGTGGGCCGGCTCAGTCCGTAAGTGTCCGTGTGAGTCGAGAGTAGCGGACCCGGGCTGTCCGTATGAGTCCGATCTGGCGGGTAGCAGTTCGGGTAACACGGACGAGTGGCGTGTGAGGCGACCGCTCGTCTACTGCGGCAGCCGCACATCGAACTCGGACGCGGCCAGCTGCTCGGGCGACTTGCCGATGCTCTCCAGGAACGGCAGCCAGCGCGGGTCGTCCAGGATGTTGGTGAACTGGATCGGCACCGCGAGGAGCGGCAGGCCCGAGTCGTTGTACTGCACCGCCTTGTCCAGCCACTCGAAGGCGCGGTCCACCTCACCACGGAATGCCAGTACATAGGCGATGTTGTAGGAAGCTTCCCGTTCGTACTTTTCGATCACCTCCGCCAAGATGCTATCGGACTCAGTCGTCTGCCCCAGCGCGTGGTAGGCCATCGACAGACCGAAAAGGCGGAAGCTTTCGCTAGCCTCCTGCTGCATCGCCGCCAGTGCCGCCTCTGGCTCACCCTTCCACAGCAGCGCCAGGCCGATGATGAATTGCGCGGCGCCGCGCCCCGGGCTGAGGCTCAGCGCGGCGCTGGATGAGGCGATGGCCTCGTCCATGCGGTCGGCGTATAAGTAGGCAGAAGCAAGGCTGAGATGCCCACCCGGGTTCACAGGGTCGCGGGAGGCCACGTACTCCTTCAGCGCGATGGCCTCGTCCAGCCGCCCGAGGGAAACAAAGAGGCTCGCGGCTCGACTGAGGATGTCCGTGTTGGTCGGATCCAGCTCCAGGGCCCGCTCCGTATGCCGGGCGGCAGCGGCAAGGTCCCCGTCGTGGTTCAGCGCGATCTGGCCGAGCACGGCGTAGGCAGGCGCAGATTCCTGGTCGATCGCCAGAGCCCGGTTCGCCGCTTCGCGGGCGAGCCGGTAACCCTCGTCAATCGGCCGCAGGGCGAAGCCGGCCTGCTGGGCGTAGTTGCTCGCCAGGCCTGCCCAGGCCCCGGCATAGTCGGGATCGATCTCCAGCGCCTGCTGGTACAGTCCGTTGGAACGCTCGATTCTCCCTTCGCCGCCCTGACGGCGCAGCTGCCGCGCCTGCAAGAACAGAGCATAAGCCTCGGGATCGGTTTCCTCGACCGTGGGCACCGCGCCCAGCAGCGTGACCTTCAGCTGCGCCACCACGTCCGCGGCGATCTCGTCCTGGATGGCGAAGATGTCGTCCAGCGTGCGATCCCAGGTGTCCGACCACACGTGAAAGCCGTCGTCGGCTCGGATTAGCTGAGTCGTGATGCGCACGTCGCTGCCCGATTTTCGGACCGAGCCCTCCAGCACGTAAGCGACGTTCAGGCGCCCCGCGATCTCCGGGATCTCGAGGTTCTGTTCCTTGAAAGAGAATGACGACGTTCGTGCCGCCACCTGCAGTTCGGGAACCTTCGCCAGCAGGTTCAGCAGCTCCTCGGAGATGCCGTCGGAGAAGAACTCCTGGTCCTTTTCAGGCGACATGTCGGCGAACGGCAGCACGGCGATCGAAGCCGTCACGGGGCCAGCCGCCGCTTCGTCTAGCTCCACCGCGGGTGCCGATCGCCTCCCCGCGTACCACACCCCCGCCAGCAGCGCGGTCACGCCGACCAGCGCGAGCAGGCCCGAGGACCAGCGCTTCGTGGCTGGGGCTGCGGTGATCTCCGTCAGTTCGCCGGGTGCAGCCTCGGCGGTTCGTCGCACACCGTCCGGCGTCATCTCGAATGCCCAGGCGAGTACGATCGCGACCGGGAAACCGAGCAGCAGGATGAGCGCCACGAACCGATAGGTCCACTCGGGAAGCAGCAGCGCGGGAACG
>Ga0255057_10001212_pt1 | contig 14675 bp, 14 predicted proteins | sample Cases_109_6_MG_FD_189022 | JGI IMG/M metagenome (GOLD analysis project Ga0255057, IMG submission 189022) | Seawater microbial communities from Amundsen Gulf, Northwest Territories, Canada - Cases_109_6 | ecosystem: Environmental > Aquatic > Marine > Gulf | place: Canada: Northwest Territories... | reverse complement strand
TATCACGTCACCACCAAGGACAACACCGTCTTCAACACCACCAGCTACGGCTACGGCGGCTGGGGCCCCGGTTGGGGCGGCTATGGCCGCTACGGCTACGGCGGTTACTATGGCGGTATGGGCATGGGCGGATCGACCACCACGGCCACCACCTATACCGACGGCACCCTGATCATCGATGCCTACGAACCGTCCGAGAAGAAAATGGTGTGGCGCGGTACCGGCACCGTCACCATCAAAGCCAAGCCGGAGAAGCAGGTCAAGCAGGTCGACAACATCTTGAGGAAGATGGGCACCAAGTGGGACAAGATCCTCAAGAACCAGGGTAAGTAGGCAAGAAACAAAAACGGGGACAGTTCATCTATTTCCACACCGGAAAATAGGTGAGCTGTCCCCTTTTTCTTTTTTCCTAGTTTGTGGTCGGGAGGGTCCGCTCCAATTCGTCGAACCAGTTGAAACCGATGCCGAACATTCCCCCTCTGAAGGACCCCTCGAAAAGCGTCTCCGCTTTGCCGACCTGGAAGGAATCTCCCGCCGCATCTATGGCCGCCACCATCAACCCGTCGTTGGTGCGGTAGAAGAGCTCGGAACCATCTCCCGACCAGCGTGGAAAACGCCCGCCACCATCCGATACCTGCCAGCGACCACCAGCGGCAGGAAAGGGACGGACGTAGATCTCGTAGGCCCCGATTCGTTTGAAGAGTAGGCCACCCAGCGACCGTCGGGTGAAAACTGTGAATCCCGATCCATGAACTCGGTGGCCAGCCAGGGCTCGGGGTCACCCTGGGAGTCGAGATCGAGAACCACGATGTCGATGTTGTCGGATTGCGACTCGCCGATCGCCCATCGTCCGTCCGGCGACACCGAGAGCGGATAGAACCTCAGCTCGCCCTCACTCAGGCGCTCGGCCTCGCCCGAGCCGTCCGCCCGTTTGCGATAGGGACGGACCACACCGTCCCGATCCGAGCTGAAGAAGAGATACTGCCCATCTCGAGACCAGAACTGATCGGCGTCGTAGCCGTCGTCGAAAGTCAGCCGGGTCGCGACCTCCCGGTCGAGGTCGTAGACCCAGACATCCCAAATGTCATCGCGCAAGACCGACAGTGCGAGGCGGTTGCCGACGGGGGAAAGCGCCGGTTCGGCGTGGCTGGCTTCAGTCTCCCACAGCTTAGAGGTGGCGCCCTCGCGGTCGACCCAGACCACGGGGTATCTGGGTATCTCCATGACACCCCCGATGTAGGCCAGGGTGCCGTCGTTCGAGAAGCTGTACTGGGCCCCGCCCGGACCGACGTTGGTGACAATACCCTGGACCACCGGCGCCGGTGAACCGGTCAGCTCCACCTTCTCTGGATCGAAGGTGACCGCAAAAAGGGTGGTGTCGCGGATGAAGACCAGGTGACCGGTAGGGACATATTGTGCATAGTAGCCGCCCTCGATCAGCGTCTTGCTCTCGCCGCTCTCGACGTTGGCCGCAGCGACAATCGCCTGGTCCGCACTGTTCATCCCCTGATAGCCAACGGTGTAAAGCACCCATTCGCCGTCGGGCAGCGCGTGGGGCCAGCGATGGCTCAGGTCCCCGCGGTCCTCATCGAAAGTTGTCAGGGGTTGGGGTCACCGCCGGTTGCCGAGACCTTCCGCAGAGGGCTCGATCCCGATGGCGCAAAGACCACGATGTCGTCCACCGTCCAAGTGGCCCCACGACTGCGATCGACCTCGCAGAGAGCCATGGGGGTGCCACCGGTGATCGGAACCTTCTTGAGCTCGCCCGGAGTGGTGAACCCGAGCCATCGACCGTCGGGGGAGAGGACGACGCTGGAGCCAAGGCGGACGAACAGAGGATCGGTCGAGAGCTCGGTCTTCAATCGGACCGGGCGCTGAGGTGGCCCGGCAGGTGACTTGCTGGTGGCCAGTACCGCCACCAGAGCCAACGCCGATGCAGCCAACAGAGCCCACGGCAGAATTCGCTGCCAGCTGGGCGTGGTCGCCGCCGAGACTTCCCCCTCCAGGTCACCGCGACCGGCCAGGGCATCTTCGAGCTCGAGGCGTGCCGTCGCTGCGTCGGCAAGGCGCTCGTGAACGTCTTTTTCCAGACAACGACGCGCCAGTCGTCGAGCCGCAGCCGGGGTCTCATGCGGTAGAGCCGCGAGTTTCGGCTCGTCGCGGAGCACACCGGCCAGGGTGTCGGACAGGGTGTTGCCGACAAAGAGCTGATGACCGGTCAACATCTCCCAAAGCACCACGCCGAAAGCCCAGAGGTCGGGTCGCCCTCCAGCGCCTTCGCCAGCCCGAAATCGAGCACCTTCACCTGCCCCTGGTCGTCGACCTTGACGTTGGCTGGCTTCAAATCGCGATGGATGATGCCTTTGGCGTGGGCGGTCTCCAGCGCTTCAGCGATCTGCAGCGCGATCTTGAGGGCCTCCTCCACCGGCAGCGGACCGCGGGCGATCCGTTCCTGCAAGGTCTCGCCCTCGGCGAGCTGCATCACCAGGAAGCGCTTGCCGTCGACCTCCTCCAGGCCATAGATCGAAGCGATCTTGGCGTGATCCAGTGCTGCCAACATGCGCGCCTCGCGCTCGAGACGAGCCAGACGCTCTTCGTCCTGGGTAAAGACCTCCGGCAGAACTTTGATCGCCACCTCGCGGCCCAGCTGGCTGTCGTGCGCCCGATACACCTCGCCCATGCCACCTTCGCCCAGCATGTCGAGAGTCTTGTAGTGGGAGATCGTCGAACCGATCATGTCCCCTCCGTTTCTTTCCGACTCCAGAGTTGCCGGAATCGTACCAAATGGGAGTTGCACGAGTCCCGGTCACCGCGAAACTACCGACTTTGTCTGGGTGACAGGGCGTGGAGCCTCCTCAGCCCGACAGGATCTCCGCGAGGGCCCTCCTCACCGCTACCAAAACGGTTGGGAGCCATTCGACCTTGCTGCCCTGCGCCGACTGGCTGAAGCGCTCGAGACGCGGATGCGGACAGGGCCCGGGCTCACATCTGATTCGACTACTGACTCTTGATGGTGACCTGGAGGGGTCGCTTGAGCAGCTTGATGACGTCGTCGAGCTGCTTGCCGATCTCGGCCTGTGCCTTTTCCAGCTTCTTGATGCGGTCGGTGAGGGCCTTGTTGGCGCCGGCGGTGACGCGCGCCGTGACGGCGCGGCCCTTCTTGGTGCCCTTCTTCCGGCCCCTGCGGCTTTGGGCTCGCAGTTGGTTGAAGACGGCGACCGCTTCCGGACGGAAGCGCCGTTTGCGGCCCCGGCCGACGGAGGGGATCTTCTTGCCGTAGACCTTGACGTAGCGGATGAGCGTTGGATAGGAGATGCCGGTTTGCCGACCGATCTCCGACAGCGTCAGCAGGTCTTCCTGCTTGCCTTTTGTCGTCGTCGGCCTCTTTCGTTTCTTGGCAGTCGCCTTTTTTCGTGGAGCAGTTCGCTTGCGGCCGGCCGTCGCACGCTTGCGGGTCGAGCCCGCCGCCTTCTTCTTTGCCGGCCGACCACGTTTTGCCAGGTTCTCTTTCTTGATCTCCTTGAATACTTTCAGGGCACTTACCGGATAGCGCTGTGTCCGACCCTTACCTACCGCGGGAATGCGCCTCTGATAAGCCTTCTTGTAACGCAGCAGTGTCGGCATCGAGATGCCGGTCCTCTCGGATACCTCACTGAGAGTATAAAGCTTCTTGCTCGACTTCTTTGCTTTCTTTGCCATAGAACCAATTATCAAAAGATCCTAGTGTGATGTCAACTTTTCAGAATCATTTCTAAAGTTATTCTACGCTCGGCTCACCTGAACGACGGCGGCGGGGATCGATCAGATCCACCAACGCGTCTCCCAGAAAGTTGAGCCCCATGACGGTGAGCAGTATGGCTATGCCAGGGAAAAGTGCCAGGTGGGGCGCGTCGAGCAGATGGCTGCGTCCGGCATTGATCATGGCTCCCCAGGACGGGGTCGGTGGTTGGATGCCGAGACCGAGAAAGGAGAGGCTGGCCTCGGCGAGAATAGCCCCGGCCATTCCCAGGCTGGCCGAGACAAGCAGCGTCGGCAGGACGTTTGGCAGGATATGTCGGAGGAGGATGCGCGGAGCTTTGACACCTGCAGATCGCGCCGCCGTGACGAACTCCTGCTCCTTGATCTGCAACACCTGTCCGCGGACCAGACGCGCGTAGCCGACCCAGCCGATGGTGACCAGGGCGAGGACAACGTGTCGCAACGCCGGCCCTAGCACGGCCACCAGGGCGATGGCCAGCAGGATCCCCGGGAAGGCGAGAAAGACATCGGTCAGCCGCATCAAGAGGGTGTCGACCCTGCCACCCGCGTAGCCGGAGATGGCGCCGAGGAGTGTCCCCATCAGCCCGGCGAGAAGGACCACCGAGAGACCCACCCCGACCGAGATGCGTGCGCCGTAGACCAGACGCGAGAGGATGTCGCGGCCCAGCTCGTCGAGACCGAGTGGGTGCGCGAGCGACGGCCTTTCCAATCGTTGCTCCAGCCGCAGGGTGGTGGGGTTGTAGGGGGTGATGAACGGTCCGAAGAGAGCGATCAGCAGGACGAGGACGACAAGGGCCGCGCCCACCCACAAGGTGGCGCGACCACTCCCCGTTGTGCCGAAGGCTTTAGCCATTCGGAGGTCTCATCGCAGCCGGATCCTCGGATCGAGATAGGCGTAGACCACATCGGTGATCAGGTTGAGCAGCAGGTAGGTCAGGGCGATTGCCAGGATGCCCCCCTGGACGAGCGGGTAGTCGCGTAGACGGATCGACTGGATGATCAGACGGCCCAGCCCCGGCCAGGCAAAGATGGTCTCGGTGATGATGGCACCGGTCAATAGCGCGCCAAATTGCAGACCGACGATGGTCACCACCGGGATCGAGGCGTTCTTGAGCGCGTGCCGCACGACGGCGAGCCGGCGACTCAAGCCCTTGGCCTGCGCGGTGGCCAGATAGGGCTTGTGCAACTCCTCGACCAGCGACGAGCGGATCATGCGGGTCAGCAGCCCCGCCAGCGCCGTTCCCAGGGTGATCGCCGGCAGCACCAGACTGGCGAGTCCCGAGCGACCCGACACCGGAAAGAGATTGAGCTGGATCGAGAAGACCAGGATCAACATCGGACCAAGCCAGAAGTTGGGTATGGAGACACCCAACAGCGAGAAAAACCGCGAGACGTGATCGATTGTCCCATCGCGGTGGAAGGCGGCCAGGATGCCCAGCGGCAGCGCGATGGCCAGCGCCACCAGCATGCCGGCAAAGGCGAGCTCGAGAGTGGCCGGATAGTGACGGGCCAGGATACGCGTCACCGGCTCGCCGAAGTGGAGCGAGCGGCCCAGGTCGCCTTTGACCAGTCCACCGAGGAAGGAACCGTACTGCTCGATAAGGGGTCGATCCAGACCCAGCTCATGCCGCAGAGTCTCGACGTCCGAGCGCTGCGCCCCCTCGCCGAGCATCATTTCCACTGGATCCCCGGGGATCATGTGGATCAAAGAGAAGACCAGAGTCGCGACCAGCAGCGCTATCGGCAGGGTCTGGGCCAGACGCCTGATCAGATAGTCAGTCATCGCTGACGACGATTCCCAGCTTACGTACGTGATAGGAGAGCGCCTGACGACTGATGCCGAGGCGCCGGGCGGCCGCCGACTGGTTGTTGTCGGCCGCGGCCAGGGCCTCGAGGATCAGACGTTTTCGATAATCCGCTAATTTCTCGTGAAAACCCATCGTCGACGGTGCGCTGGTGTAGGGCAGGTCGAGATGCTCCAGGTCGATGACCTCCCCCTCGGTCAGCGCCGCCGCCGCCTGCACGATGTTCTGGAGCTCTCTCACGTTGCCCGGCCAAGAGTAACCCAGGAGCTTGGTCTTGGCGGCCTGGGAGAACCGCAACGGCCGCGGGAGACGCAAACGGCCGAGAAAGTGCTCGGCCAGCAGCTCGATGTCCCCGCCCCGGTCCTGCAGCGGTGGCAGCTCGATGCTCCCCACGCGGAGTCGAAACAGGAGATCCTGGCGAAAGTCACCCGCGGCCACCATCGCCTCCAGATCCCGGTGTGTCGCCGCCACCACCCGCGCGTCGACCGAGCGCGGCAGACTCTCGCCGACCCGCTTGATCTCCTTCTCCTGTAGGAACCGCAGGAGGTTTGCCTGTGCTTGCTTTGATAGGTCGCCGATCTCGTCCAGGAAGACCGTGCCGCCCCTGGCCAGCTCCAGGATCCCGATCCGATCCCGATCGGCTCCGGTAAACGCACCGCGGACATGTCCGAACAGCTCCGAGCCGATGAGTGACTCGGTCACGCTGGCGCAGTCGAAGGTCACAAACGACTCCTGGGCCCGGGGGCTCAGGGCGTGGACCCGTTTGGCGACGAGCTCCTTGCCGGTACCGGTCTCACCTCTGATCAAGATTGGAAGGTCGGCGGCGGCCAGTCGGGCGAGCCGGTCGAGCGCCTGATTGAACGCTGGGCTCTCACCGACGATGCCGCCCATCCCCCCGGCGGCGGGACGACGCTCCGCCGCGGCGGGTGGTCGGAAGTCCTTGGCGACCAGGGCGAAGAGCGTCCTCAAGGTCTGATCGAGCTCCGGCGTCTCGAGGGTGAGCTGTCCACCCCCAACGGGTAGCGACATCTCGCTCGACCCACCCCTCCCCGCCACCACGACCACCTCACCCGTGTCATCTCTCCAGGTCAGACGTGTCTCGGGGTAACCGGCACCGGCCAACAGGCTCGCCAGGCTCTCGTCGTCGGTGCGGTCGTCCCGTAGATACCTCTCCAGCGCCCTCCAGGGCCCCTTGAGACGCGCCTCCAGCCGCTCGACCATGGGCGCCGCGCCCACCCGGCGGAGGCCGACGATGGCGCGCCGCAGCCAGACCGGCGGCACCACACCAGGGGCCACCAGCTCGACATCGAAGACCAGGCGGGCGGCGCGGTAGTCGTCGAGATCCTCCAACGACCGCCAGAGCCGGGTGGCGATCTTGCCGCGGGACAGCAGGCTCTGCCAGAAGGAAGCCAGGGGGCTGTCCCCTATCTGGTGGAGTGCCCGTTCGCGATCGCCGGCCAGGGCCCACACCGCCGGTCGCTCTTCCGGCTCGAGCTCACTCATGGTCTCGGCCGGCGTCCCTTCGAGCTCGGCAAGGGCCCGCTCGGGCTCCCCCAACCAGCCGAGCGCCCGCGCCGAGAGCAGGTGGAGCACATCACGACGCCAGTCGAGCTCGGCGGCATCGAGCTGGCGCTGGGCTCTTTCCACCCACTCGAGCGCCGCGGCGGGCCGGCCCCCTACCAGCTCGTAGCGCGCCCAGAGCTCGGCATCCTGGACCATCCCCCGCAGGTTTCCGGTGCGGCGGTTCTCGGCAATGGTCTGCTCGAGGATGGGACGGACCCCGTCCAGACGACCCCGACGCAGCCGGATCTCGGCCAGGTTGAAGAGCGCCAGGGTCGTCGTGCGCGGACCCTGCCAGTCACCCAGCAGGCGATGAGAATGCCGAAAGGCCCTCTCGGCCCCCGCCAGATCATCGGCCAGCGCCCGGCCATATGCCAGATCGTTCCAGAGCGCCGAGGCCTCGAAGGGACGCAGCTGCCGCCGGTTGTCTCTCAGTGCGCACTCGAGATTAGCAATGACCTCTTGCCCGTCGTTCCGGTGTAGGGCTTCGAGGCCCTTGGCGTGGTACCAGCGCCAGGCCAGATTGGGTCTCTCCAGTGCCGGTCGGGCGTCTTCGAGGTGTTTGCCCATGGCCTCCAAATCCTGGCGATCCCAGGCCGCGGTAGCAGCGAGCAACCGACCGCGAAGCGTGAGCTCGAGATCCCCACTCGCGAGCAGCCGCTCGACCCAGCGGCTGGCGCGATCCGCCTCCCCCAGGTTGCCGTAGGTGCGGACCGCCAGCTCGGCCGCCTCCAACAGCTCATCGGGCTCGACTGGCGCCTCCTCCAGCTGCCGCACGATGCGCTCGGCGGCCTTTATCTCCCCCAGCTTGCTGTGACACCAGGCCCGGAGCACCCGGGCGGGAGTCGAGCGCAGACCGCGCAGCTCTGCCCGCGCCTCGTCGAATCGGGCGAGGGCAAAGAGGGCCCGAGCCAGCTCGATCTTCTCTGCCGAGGTGCGAGGAGGATCGAGCCGCCAGCGGGTCACCGCCGACCGCCAGCGACCCTTGCGGGCAAGAGCAACCGGATCCTCGCCCGCACGTACCGGTTCCCAAAATCGTCTGGCCAGCTCACCGGCAAGGAGGGTCTCGAGCTGCGAGAGGTCGTCGGTGGCCGCGAGCAGCCGCCGCCGGAAGCGACCGCTCCCCGCCACCCAGAGCAGCCGGGTCTCCTTACCCAGATGCTCCGCGGCGAGCCCGGCTCGGGCCGCAGCAAAGGCCTGGTCCCACAAAAACGGGGCGGAGTCGAGCACCTGTTCCACCATGCTGTCGGTGGTGACGGGAGTCAGGGTCTGCTCCCAGGCCACCAGCAGCCGACGGGCGGCGCGGCGCGCCTGACCACGACCGGAGATGGTCGCCTCGCCCTGGAAGAGATCCAGCGCCAGATCCCGCATCAGGGTCTGCGGCAGCTGTCCGTCCCTACCGGCCTCGGCCGCAATCGAGCGCAACCGGCCGGTGCCGTCGACCATCGCCCCGACCCAGCCGTCGCGCAATCGCCAGCCACCAAAGTCGAGATGGGAGAGCAGCGCCGCAGCCTGTAGCAGGATGGAGACCCGCTGGCGGTCGGTGAGCCGCGCCGACTCCAGGGCCTCGCCGCCCGTCTGCACGAGTGCCGGGTGTCGAAGCTCCACCATCGGAGCAGCCCGCTTCATGAGCCCAGCAGCCCTTCGAGATCGCTCCAGAACGACGGGTAGGACTTGGCCACCACCTCCGGGTTGGCGACGCTCACACCGGGTCGGCGCAGGCCGGTCAGAGCCAGGCTCATGGCAAGCCGGTGGTCGCCGTGGCTGTCGACGATCACCTCCTCGTCGGGCGGAGTGGTCTCGGCCCAGAGACCCGGAATCACCAGACCGTCCTCGGTCTCGACCACCTCGGCACCGAGTCGGCGCAGCTCGGTCGCCATGGCCGCCAGCCGGTCGGACTCCTTGAGTCGGAGGTGAGGAACATTGCGAATCCGGGTCGTCCCCTGGGCAAAGGGGGCCAGGGCCGCCAGCGTGGGCACCTGGTCGGGCATCGGTGAGAGATCCAGATCGACCGCGGACAACTGCCGGCGGGCCGCGACGACGACGCTTTTGTCCCGCCACTCGATCCGGGCACCCATCCGGCCGAGGACCTTCAGAAAGCCCCGGTCGCCCTGCCGGGAGCCGGGTTCGAGTCCCCGAAGCTCGACCTCGCCACCGGTGACGAGAGCGGCCGCCGCCGGGTAGGCCGCGGCCGAGAAGTCACCTTCGACCCGCATCCGGCCGCCGCGGAGCTCGGTCGGGGTGACGCGGAAACCCCGGTCCTCCAGCCTCTCCACCTCCACCCCGAGCTCCGTCATCGCCGCCAGGGTCAGCTCGACATAGGGGGCGGAGGTTATCGCCAGCACATCGATCGATACGGGTTTGCGGGCGCCGGTCCCCGCCAGCAACAGCGCCGAGAGGAACTGGCTCGACAGACTGGCATCCAGGTGGGTGTGCCCCCCCTCGAGGCTAGCCCCGCTCACCCCAAGAGGGGCGAATCCCTCGCGCCCCAGCCACTCGACACGTGCTCCCAGCGGCCGCATGGCCTCGGCCAGCGGACCGACCGGGCGTTGGCGGAGGCGTTCCGAGCCGTCGAGCCGCCATTCTCCAGACAGGGTTGCCAGCGCGGGCATCAAGAACCGGAGCATGGTGCCGTTGTGCCCGCAATCGATCTCGGCCCGCGGGGGCAGCGTTCCGGGGACAAGCTCGACCCGGTCGGCCTCCTCGAGGGTCTGCCAACCCAGAGCCCGCATCGCCGCCAGGAACCGTCGGGTGTCCTCGGCCACCAGGGGATGCTCGAGGATCACCGGCTGCCGGGAGAAAAGGGCGAGGGCGAGGTAGCGCTGGGTAACGCTCTTCGACGGTGGCACCCGCAGGCTACCGGAGACCCGCTTGCCGCTTGGAACCCGGAGCTCTGCCGAACCCATTCGCATCCTCCAAGTTGCCGTACTCAGCTCTCCGCGTACCACTCGATCCGTTGCGATCGGTACCACGCATCCAGCAGGTGAACCTCGCCGCCGCTCACCTGCCAAGTTCTCGGTTGGTGAAAATGCCCCAGGACCAGGACATCGTAGTCGATCCCCAACCGGCGCTGGGCATAGTCGAGGATCACCGCCTCCGGGATGTATCTCTTGTGCTTGAAGTTGGTCTTGGCGAGTTGATGCTCGGTCTGGTGCACCGCGGCTCGGGCTAACGGGCGCGGTAGGTTGTGCATCATGAACCGGCTCAGAGGGCTCTTGGACAGCCAGTGCCAGAAACGGTACATGTAGTCGGCGTCGTTCAGACCGTCGCCATGCACCGCCAGGTAGCGCTTGCCGGCTGCTGAAAAGTCGACCTCCGATCCCACCAGGTCGAAGAGACCGGCATAGGGACCCCGGCCGATAAAGAAGTCGCGATTCCCCTCCACATAGTCCAAGCGGATTCCCCTCTGTTTGAGCGAGCCGAGAGCCTCGACCACGGCCCTGATCTCCGGCGTCTCGTAGCGTCGATCCCCGACCCAGACGTGAAATAGGTCCCCGAGCAGGATCAGCCGCCGGCAGGGCCCGTCGGCCAGCTCTTCCAGCTGTCGGATCAACGGAGCCGGCGGACCACCCGGTCCGCCGATGTGGGCATCGGCGATGACGGCGGTCGACATGAGACAAACTCGGTTCGGTCGCTTGCCTAGAAAATGGATATCTTCTTTGCTTGGTTCTTGCTGACCTCGGAGACCACGGACTCGGCTAGCCGCTGAAAGGCCTCGGTGTGAGAACCTTCGGTCTGCGAGACGACGATCGGCTCTCCCCTATCCCCTCCCTCGACGATAGCCGGATCCAGCGGCACCCGCCCCAGGAAGGGGCAACCCAGGATCTCGGCCGTGCGCTCGCCTCCCCCGTGCTTGAAGATCGCGGTCTCCTCCCCACAATGGGGGCAGACAAAGGTGGACATATTCTCGATGATGCCGACCACCGGGACATTGACCTTGCGGAACATGGCCAGACCCTTGCGCGCGTCGATCAAGGCGATGTCCTGGGGAGTGGTGACGATCACCGCACCCGACATCGGGATCTTCTGGCTGATGGTCAGCTGCGCGTCACCGGTGCCGGGGGGCAGATCGACGATCAGATAGTCGAGCGGACCCCAGTCGACATCCCCCAGCATCTGCTCGATGGCCTTGACCACCATCGGCCCACGCCAGATGACGGGGGTGTCCACATCCAACAGGAAACCCAGGGACATGAGCTTGATGCCGTACCGCTCGAACGGCTGGAGGCGGTTGTCGTGGACCGTGGGGTTTCCCGAAATGCCGAACATCATCGGCACCGACGGGCCGTAGATGTCGGCGTCGAGGAGTCCGATCCGGTAGCCCATCTGTGCCAGCTTGACCGCTAGATTCGCCGCCACCGTCGACTTACCGACCCCGCCCTTGCCGCTGGCAACCGCCACCACGTGCTGCACCTCGGGCAGGAGATTCTCGTCCTGGACCACGCCCTGCTGGGCGGCAGCGGGTGGCGTGACCGTCTCCAGGTTGACCTCGATCTCGGCCCCCCCCAGCTGCTCCCGGAGGAGCGCTTCCACATCGTCTCTGACCTGGTCGGCACTCGCCCGGTTGTGGGTAGCAATGGCGAGATCGACGACCACCCGATCTCCGTCCGCCTGCACCTTGTCGACAAAGCCAAAGGAGACGATGTCCCGGCTCATACCGGGGAACCTCACCTCTTTCAGCAACTCCCAGACTCTGTTTTCCATATATCGGATCCTTGTCTCTCGAGAATTCTCAGGACTCTCGAAGTCTAACCCAGCCGCGCCAGCCGGGTGATCTCCCGGCGCACCTCCTGCTCCAGCTCCTTCTTGCTCTTGAGCCCGTACCCGGCGGCGTCGATGGGTCGACCGTAGCGAAGGGTGATGGGTCCCGGATGGACTACGTGCGACCCCTTGGGCTGAACCGCAAGACTCCCCCTGATGCCCACCGGGACGATCGGCAGCCCGCCCTTGAGTGCCAGCAGAAACCCTCCCCGCTGAAAGGGTCCCAGGGATCCATCCTCCGACCTCGTCCCCTCGGGGAAGACCAGGGCGGAGTTGCCCGCTTGCAGCCGCTGGACCGCGGCGGAAAAGCTCTCCTGCGCCTTGCTCCGGTCCTCTCGGTCGATGCTGATAAAGCCACCCGCTTTGATCGACCAGCCAAAGATGGGAATGCGAAACAGACTGCGCTTGGCCAGAAAGCGGGTCTGTCCGGGGAGAGAGACGATCAGCGCTGGGATGTCGTACAGGCTCTGATGGTTGGACATGTAGACCGAAGGCCGCTCCGGATCGAGCGGGGTCTCGTTCTCCACCGCCATTCGGACGCCGCTGAATGCCAGCAATCCACGGCTCCAGATCCTGGCTACCTGGAAGGTCCAATCCCCACGGGGTGGGATCCAGCTCACCAGGATGGCGACGCTGGCACAGACGATTGTGCCGAAGAGGATGTAGACGTTGCCGCCGATGGTCGCCACCAGGGTGGCCAGGGTGCCGGGCCCCCTGGTTGGCTGCCGATCGCTGTCTTTCGTCGTCATTGGCGAGTGCCCCAGGGCCAGTTGCTACAATCCTCGTTCCATTGCAGGCCTGACAGCGCCATTGTATCCGCGGATGACCGCCCCCTGATGAGTCTCACTTCCTCTCTCCAACATCCTGTGCGAGTGACGGGGCAGCTCGCCCTGCTCAGCGCTCACGCCTTCAAGGCGGCCATCGCCCCCCCGTACGAGCTTCGACTATGGTTGCGGGAGATGGAGCAGATCGGGGTGCGATCGCTGGGTGTCGCCGCCATTACTACGATCTTCACCGGCATGGTCCTCGCTCTCCAGACAGCCTACAGCCTCCCGTCCATCGGTGTGAAGTACTACATCGGAACAGTGGTCTCCAAGTCTCTGGTGCGCGAGTTGGGACCGGTGCTGGTAGCTCTCATCGTCGGCGGCCGCATCGGCGCCGGCATGACGGCCGAGCTCGGCACGATGAAGGTCACCGAACAGATCGACGCCTTGCGGTCGATGGCGGCCGACCCGGTAAAGAAGTTGGTGGTACCCAAGCTGGTTGCAACCCTGGTCATGCTCCCGGCCCTCACGATTCTGGGAAACTTTCTGGGTATCCTGGGAGGACTCATCGTCGCGACCGGCCAGCTGCAGCTGACGGCCGGCTTTTACATCAACGATGTTCTGGACGCGCTCACTCTGCAGGATGTCAGTAGTGGTATCGGCAAGTCCTTCTTCTTTGCCTTCTTCATTGCCATTATCGGCTGCTACAATGGCCTCTACGCCAGCGGTGGAGCCGACGGGGTGGGACGGGCGACAACCAACACGGTCGTCATGGCGTCCATCCTGGTCCTGGTATCGGACTTCTTCCTCACCAAGCTCTTCTACATCTTGTTTTGAGGGGTGACCGCTCGGAGCTCTCTTGTGCCACAGGCCATTTACAACATCCGCGGACTCACCAAGAGCTATGGTGACAATGTCGTCATCGACGACCTCGACTTCGACGTCTTTTCCGGTGAGTCGCTCGTCATCCTCGGCAGGTCCGGGTCGGGAAAAAGTGTGACACTGAGACAGCTGAACGGTCTCGAGAAGCCCGATAGCGGCTCGGTTGTCTTCGAAGGCATCGAGATCACAACTCTGGTTGAGAAAGATCTTTTCCCTCTGCGTCGCCGGGTTGCCATGCTGTTTCAAAGCGGAGCGCTCTTCGACTCCGGGACGGTCTACGAAAATGTCTCCTTCCCCTTACGCGAGCACACCGATCTGGCCGACGACGAGATCGCCGAGATCGTTGACCAGAAACTTGCCATGGTGCGACTCAGCGGGGTCGAGGATCTTATGCCCGCCGACCTCTCAGGAGGGATGAAAAAACGCGTCGCGCTGGCCAGATCCCTGGCGCTGGATCCGGAGGTAGTGTTGTTCGACGAGCCGACCACGGGCCTCGACCCGATGACCGGTGCCACCATTGGGCATCTGATCCGCTCCACCCAGAGGGATATGAAGACCACTTCGGTGGTGGTTACGCACGACATCCCTTTGGCACGCCTGGTGGGAGACCGGGTCGCGTTCCTCGAAGGTGGCCGTTTCTCGTTTGTCGGATCGTGGGCCGATGCTGACCGGTCCGAGGACCCTATCTTCTCCAGATTCCTGGCTGGCCTCGAGGAAGAGGAGAGTCATGTCGCGTGAGCTGAAGGTAGGTGCTCTGATCATCGTGTCACTCATCGTGGCCTCGCTTGCGGTCTTCCTGGTCGGCGAAAGAAGCAATGTCTTTGCTCGCAAGAACGAGTACTTTGTCCATTTCGAGAGCGTCAGCGGTTTAGCCACCGGCAACCCCGTCCAGCTGAACGGCGTCGTCGTCGGCAGCGTGCGCCGAGTCGTGCTGCCGGAAAATGTAGAGGTGCAATATCTCACCGTTTGGGTCTCGATCGATCGGCGTTATGCCGACAGGGTCCGGGAGGATTCTCGCGCCCGTATCAAGACTCTGGGTCTGCTCGGAGACAAGTACATAGAGCTCACCTCCGGCACTCCCGGATTCGCCCAGATAGAGTCGGGTGGTGAGATCCGGACCGGTACAGCCACCGATGTCGAGAAG
>Ga0255057_10001211_pt1 | contig 14677 bp, 15 predicted proteins | sample Cases_109_6_MG_FD_189022 | JGI IMG/M metagenome (GOLD analysis project Ga0255057, IMG submission 189022) | Seawater microbial communities from Amundsen Gulf, Northwest Territories, Canada - Cases_109_6 | ecosystem: Environmental > Aquatic > Marine > Gulf | place: Canada: Northwest Territories... | reverse complement strand
GTGACCTATCCTAAGGTGGCAGCTCCGACCAGATCAACCCCTGGGTGTATGGCAACAATGCAGCACGCGGGCATTTATACGGAATCCTAAGGAATCTGTAATAATTAGGGTGTGAACCAGCCACCGGTCCGATATAGTCGGATGTTGTATCGGTCTGCGCGACATTATCCGCCAATCTATTTTTCGGGAGCACACTGTTAATGGACAAACCCTTGAAACGCCTTTGCGTATCGCTGCTTATTGTGGTGGTTATGACGGCATGCGACTCCGGTGACTCGGGTGACTCCGGTCACTCCGGTGCCGGGAAAACAGCCACCGCGGCGCATTACGTTCCTGCCGACACGCTGGTCTATGGCGGTGGTATCGAGCCCATCACAGCAAAAGATTTCTCGGCTGCAATGGGGTGGTTCGACATCTACTCGGGGGTCGATTGGACGACACAACTTGAAGAAGTTATGAAATCTGAATCGCCCGGTGCGCGCATGTCGGTTGGGCTTTACATCGAATATTTGTCGGCGCTTGCAGAAACCGAGACATTTTTTCAGCGTTTTGCGATGGGTGACGAATTCGATTTCGCGCTGTATACGGTCGGTGTTATACCGGTGTTTCGCTACCAAATTACCGACCAGAAAATTATTGAGGAACTGTTCGCGAATGTTGAGAAAAAATATAACGTGCAGCCCATCGTCGCAAGCTTCGGTGACATCCAGTATCGCCGGTATCCGTTCAATGTCGATGCACCGGCCGACGAGCAGGTCGCCTTTATAGTTGCCGTGCACGATGAGTATGTGGTGTTTACGATGGATGCTGGATTTAGCGATGACGATACACTCAAACTGGCATTGGGTATCGATAAGCCGAATCCCTCTTTGGTGGAGTCAGGTAAGCTCAAGACTATTGTTACGGAGCACGGCTTTTTGCCCAACTACGTTGGCTTCGTCGACCACTTGCAAATCGTTAAGGGATTGACCGGCGGAAACGCGAATCGGTTTGGAGCAATGCTGGCGAAGATTCGAACCCAATTTGACCCAAATTCGGCGTACGTGACCAGCGCCAAGTTGGATGAGTTAATGAGCGAATCGTGCCGTAGCGAACTTGGCGCGATTGCCGAACAGTGGCCGAAATCGGTTCTGGGGTACACCCGGTTCGATAGTGAATCCGACCCTATGGTCTTTGATGCTGATATGGTGGTCGAAAGTCGGGACATCGAAATGATGACTCAGCTGCGTACACTACGTGGTGTGATACCGCCATTTGAATCGATCGCGGGCCATAACCCCGTTTTTGAATGGTCGATGGGCATCGATGTCGATGCGCTCGTGCCATTGGTGACAGCAATTTGGCAGGATATCACGAGCAAACAATACGCGTGTCCATTGTTGGCGAATTTTGCGCAGGGGTTGGCGCAATCGAATCCCGCGATGATGGGGATGGCGACAGCGTTTGTAGCCGGGGTCAAGGGCATTACACTATCGGTGCTCGATGTGGAATTGGATACCAGCGCGGCAGGGGCCATGCCGCAGGTCCGCGAATTCACGGGGTTGATTAGTCTGGCAGCCACCAACCCACTGCCTTTATATACCGCAGCCAGCTCGATGCTACCGGGGCTACAGGGAGTGGCGCCACCGGTTGACGGCAAAAGTATAGACGTGCCTTTACCAATGGCGATTCCGGGGGGTCCTAATGTTGTCCCGAAACTAACGATAATCGATAAATATATCGTAATGTATACCGGTGACAAGGTATCGACGTTACTGGATTCACTGGCGGGTCAAAGTCTTGAGCCGAATGGATTCTTCGCATTGCGTATGGATTACGCCAAGTACATGGAGCTGCTCGTTAAAGGCATGCAAGCGACTACCGGGACTAGCGAGCAGGATCGGCAGATGATAGATAGTATGAAAAGTATTAACGGTGCGATAAGCGGGTCAATGGACTTCGAGGAAAACGGCATTAAATTTACCAGCCGAATGGAAATTCGCCAATAACGATATGCGCTAGCACACACATTCGTGAACGATCTGGACTAGTCGGTCGCTATTGGATCGTGTGTCTCGCGATTCGACAGCCACCACCACGCAGCACTCACAATTTGGGTTACCAATACGGCACCAAACGCGACGCGATAACCCATTTCCTCGTAGCTGCCGTCACCGGCAGGCCATTGGTTGATGATCGCGCCGATGCCCCATTGCGCCGCGAACGCCCACAAAAACACGAGCAGGTTGAGACCGGTCGTGACGCGCCCGGACAGTTGCGGTGGAAACTCTTGCGACAGCGCCGGGTAACACAATATTCCGGTGCCGCTCACAAACGTAAACACCATCCACAGGGTCAACGGGTATTCGGTAATCCCGGCCACCAGCGTTACTTGCACCAGCATGAACAAACTCATGCCGCTGATTGCCACACTCATCGGTCGAATTCCGGCGCGGCTAAGTCGCGTCGCCAGCGCGCCGAATAACATAAAGCCCGCGATGAGCGCGATAACGATAAACGCAAGGTGATTGGCGACGGCGGTGCGTTCCAATCCGCTGACATCCCGTAACCACGGGCCGACCCACAGGGTATGGATGGCGAGCCCCGAGCCTTGCGATGTCGTGGCCCAGGGCGCGATCGCCCAGAACTTGCGGCTGCGAAATATATGCGCGACGCCGCCGAGTTGGTCGGCGAGAGTTTCTTTGTTGCGCTCGCCTTCGCGTTCGGGCACGACGAAGAACTGTATCGCGGCGACTGCCACGGTCACTGCGGCGAGCACGATAAATACGCCTCGCCAGTCGGTGAATTGCAAGGCGACCTCTACCGGCCGGGTGGCGACCAGTGCGCCGAATCCACCGATGCCCATATGCAGGCCATTCACGAGCGGCCGCCGTTCCGCCGGAAACCACAGCACATACGCCTTGAACGCGGCCATCAAGCAAGCCGATACGCCGAGTCCGATCAAAGCCCGGCCCAGTACTAACGCGGCGACGCTGTCGGACGTCGCGAACACCACCGCGCCTGTCGCCGCCACGATTAGCAGTGCGGACTCGGTACGGCGCGGCCCAAACCGATCCAAAAATACGCCAAGCGGTAACTGAAACGCGGCGAACGTGAAGAAATATGCGCTCGTTAGAAAGCCTAACGCGGTAGCGTCAAGAGTGAGTTCGCTCGTCAGCTCCGGCGCGATTAGCGCGTTGATGACCCGGTAGAAATACGATAGGAAGTACCCCAACGCGAACGGCACCACGATGCGTACCGTGATGCCCCAACCCGGGCTTTGGCTCATATGGTCAGGTCAAATTGATATTGTTCAGTGTTCGTGCAGTGTCCGTGGCAGTCGAAGCTCCGTTCTTCGAACTTGACGTTGCGCTGCGCATCGACCATCAATACCGTTGAGCTCCGCGTGCCGTAGTCTTCGCCGATAATAAATGCCGATGCTCGAATTGCGTCGCCATGGTGCACGGGATCTGTGCTTTCGTTGTGGGCCGGGCCGCGTGTCGCGATGAGTTCGAATAATTGGCGAGTATGCAATTCGGCATTTGAGTCGAGCATGACCTGCAAATTCGCTTTACCCTCGACCACTTTTGGCCACGCTGTGTTAAGCGAGTCATTGCTGAGCCCGTGGATGCCCGAACGCAGTAATGGCTCATCGACCTGTGCACGGTTGGAGAGGTAATACAACGCATCGGTATTGCCGAACACGAGGTTAAATCCGTTGTAGCGATTTGCCGTGGTACGTAGGTGTTCATAGTAGTCGGATGCGGCAACCTGACTCTGTAGAAACTCGCGCACTAGCGATCCGCGTGATGGACGTGCGGGGTCGTGGTCGCCGGGAAAATTGGTCAAAGCGGCTATTCGGCCGTTGCGGTGAATCCCGAGCCAGGTGCCATCCGCGACCAGATCGCGGCCAGCCAGTATCATATAGTTAGCGTCGGGCCAGAATGCGGCGGGTGCGGTCGCGCGATGGTGGAACTCGTCCCGGTTAGCGGCAACGATCAACGGGTAGCGCGCATCGGCACGCACCGCAAACAGCAGAAAACACATTACTAGTACTCTATCAAGATGATATTGATAGAGTACCAGCCCGGATAAATCATAAAGGGTTCGGATTTCAGAGGAAATCGGGCTAGGACAAGTCGGTCCGCTGCGGTTCGCCGGGCCGATAGACCACGCCAACTTTGCCGATCTGTTGGATGGCCTGTGCGCCGTTGCGGTCACAAATCAGTGCGAGCTGTTGTTGGCGTTCGCTACGATCCGTGCTGCTCAGACGAATTTTTAACAATTCATGGGTTTTCAGTGCCGCGTCAATTTCTTCGAGCACGGCCGGGCTGACTCCGGATGCGCCGACCGTCACAACGACTTTACGGGAATGCGCGAGCCCGCGCAGTTTCGTTATCTGTTTACTGGTAAGTGGCGTATCTATGGTCGCGATCTCGCAGGTCGGTGGCGCGCGCCGTCAGCACGTTATAATGGTGTGAATTGTAACGCAATTTTACGAGCCTTATGCCACCACCGCGCTTGTCCCAATCCGCTTGGTTGCGGGAGCATCAATCTGACCCGTACGTTAAGCGCGCACGGGCCGAGGGGTTTCGCTCGCGCGCGGTGTATAAATTGATGGAGATCGACCAACGTGAGCGGTTGATCCGACATGGCATGACGGTGCTGGATATCGGCGCGGCGCCGGGCGGTTGGTCGCAATGGGCCCAGCAGCGCATTGGCCGCAGCGGGCGTTTGGTGGCGGTCGATCTGCTGCCGATCGAGCCGATCGAGAATGTGCAGATTTTGCGCGGTGATATTCGCGACTCGGGGTTGCTGGAGACGCTCAATGAGGTACTGGACGGAAGTCCTGTGGACCTTGTTATTTCCGATACGGCGCCCAATATATCCGGTATGGCCACAATCGATCAGGCCCGTGGCGCGGAGTTGCTGCAGTCGGTGCTGGATATTTGCGACCGGATGCTGCGCCCTGAGGGTGCACTGCTCACTAAATTATTCGAAGGCGAACAGGTGGCTGCGCTGCGGCGCGACTGCGAAACGCGGTTTCGTCGCTGCGTGATTCGCAAACCGAAAGCGTCGCGCGCGCGGAGCCGCGAGTCGTATTTGCTGGCCCGGGGTTATCGGCACGGTGCGAATGGGCGGTAGCGACGACCCGAAGTTGGTTGTATTGCCGTCATTTACAGAGCAGAATCTCAGCTGGCAAGGTCGAATCCATCGCGCGATATGCGCCCATAACAGAGCGATTGAGGATCAAACTTGAATAACCTTACCAAGAATCTCATTTTGTGGTTGGTCATAGCCATGGTACTCATGGCGGTTTTTAAGAACTTTACACCGCAAAATCTGGCCGGCAATGGTGAATTGAGCTATTCCACGTTCATCAGTGAAGTGGAGACCGGCAGTATCAAATCGGTAACGATCGACGAGGATGGACAGAAGATCGACGGCATACGGCAGAACGACGAAAAGTTCTTTACCTATGCCCCCGAAGATCCCGAGTTGATCACACAATTGCTGGAAAACGGGGTGGTGATCAAGGCGGCGAAGCCCGAAGAGGGGTCATTGTGGACGACGCTTCTTGTGAGCTGGTTCCCGTTGTTGCTGCTGTTCGGAGTGTTTATCTTTTTCATGCGCCAGTTGCAGGGCGGTGGCGGGCGTGGCGCGCTGAGTTTCGGGAAAAGCCGGGCGCGTCTGCTGAACGAAGAAAAGAATAAGATCACGTTTGCCGACGTAGCCGGCGTCGAGGAGGCGAAGGAAGAAGTTCAGGAGTTGGTGGAGTTTTTGAGTGATCCGTCCAAATTCCAAAAACTCGGAGGGCGTATCCCGCGCGGCGTGTTGATGACGGGTAATCCGGGTACCGGTAAGACGCTGCTCGCGAAAGCGATTGCCGGCGAAGCCAAAGTACCGTTTTTCTCGATTTCGGGTTCGGATTTTGTCGAGATGTTCGTCGGTGTGGGCGCCTCACGGGTGCGGGACATGTTTGACCAGGGCAAGAAACACGCGCCGTGTATCATCTTTATCGACGAGATCGATGCGGTTGGGCGCCAGCGTGGCGCGGGATTAGGCGGTGGCCACGACGAGCGCGAGCAAACCCTGAATCAGTTACTGGTGGAGATGGACGGCTTTGAAGGCAACGACGGCGTTATCGTCATTGCCGCTACCAACCGCCCGGATGTGCTCGATCCGGCGTTGCTGCGCCCGGGTCGATTTGATCGGCAAGTACATGTGCCGCTGCCGGATATTCGTGGCCGTGAACAAATCTTGCGGGTACATATGCGCAAAGTGCCGTTGGCGGACGATGTCGAACCGCGCACGATTGCGCGCGGCACACCGGGCTTTTCAGGGGCCGATCTGGCCAATTTGATTAACGAGGCCGCGTTGTTTGCGGCGCGGGCCGGGCTCCGGGTCGTGAACATGGAGCAGTTCGAATTGGCCAAGGATAAGGTGTTGATGGGCGTCGAACGCCGTTCCATCGTGATGCCCGAGAAAGAACGCTTGAACACCGCGTATCACGAATCCGGTCACACCGTCGTTGCGAAGATGCTGGATAACGCCGATCCGGTGCATAAAGTCACAATCATTCCTCGTGGCCGTGCGCTTGGGCTCACGATGCAGCTCCCGGAGGAAGACCGCTATAGCCACGATCGTGAATATCTATTATCCACAATCGCGGTGTTGACGGGCGGTAGGATTGCCGAGGAAGTGTTCATGAATCAGATGACCACCGGCGCGTCCAACGACTTCCAGCGGGCCACCGAACTCGCGCAGAAAATGGTGGCGCAATGGGGCATGAGCGATGACCTCGGCCCGCGGGTGTACGGCGAGAACGAGTCCGAAGTGTTTTTAGGGCGAGATGTGACGACCCACCGCAACCTCAGTAACGCCGTCGCGGAAAGTGTCGATAATGAGGTAACGCGAATTATCGACGAACAGTATGCGCGTGCACGCACCATCATCGAGGACAATCGCGACAAGATTGAAACGATGGCCAAGACGTTGATGGAGTGGGAAACCCTGGATGCCAAGCAGATCGATGACATCATGGCCGGGCGTCCACCGCGTCCACCATCATCCGGCTCAGACGATTCCAAACCAAATGGCCAGGGCGCGGAAAGCGAACCTACCGACGATAAGCCGGTAATCGAGCCTCGCATTGACGAGCCTGCGGGCGACCAAACCTGAAAGCGGACGGCGGTTAGTGGGCTAAGCACGGCGGATTTACAGTGAGGCCCCGCCGACCGTGTATCCGCGGTATGGGCGAAAGTTTGGTACAGTGGCTGATCCGGTCGTTGCCGGGCCTGCAACAGTGGTAATGATGATGGCCACCGACGACGTGTTGGATTGCAACGGACGACCGTTGCCGCTGACGCGCAGCGCAATAATGGGCGTTTTGAACGTGACCCCCGATTCGTTTTCTGACGGTGGCCACTCGTTCGAGCCCGGTGATGCGGTTCGTCACGCGGTCGAAATGGCTGCGGGCGGGGCCGATATAATCGATATCGGTGGCGAATCGACCCGCCCGGGAGCGATGCCGGTCGGCACGCAACAGGAAATCGACCGGGTCATTCCGGTTATCGAGGCGCTGCGCTCCGAGCTCGACATACCCATTTCAATCGATACCTCGAAAGCCGAGGTGATGATCGCCGCCGTGGCGGCCGGTGCGGGCTTCATTAACGACGTGCGGGCGCTACGCGAAGCGGGCGCGATCGAAACCGCGGCTCGGTTAGCGGTGCCGGTATGCCTTATGCACATGCTCGGCGAGCCGCGCACCATGCAGACCGCGCCGGCTTACGACGATGTCGTGGCTGAGGTTGGCGCGTTTCTCGAGGTCCGGCGCGACGCGTGTATCGGGGCGGGTATTGATGCGCGGCGCATACTGCTGGACCCGGGTTTCGGTTTTGGCAAAACGGCCGAACACAATTTGCAGCTATTGCGGAATCTGCCGGCGCTGGCTCGGTTGGGCGCGCCGTTGCTGGTCGGATTGTCGCGCAAATCTCTGTTAAAGGCGTTACTCGATCTGGAGGTCGACGAACGGCTCCACGGCAGTGTAGCTTTAGCGCTCATTGCGGTTCAAAATGGTGCGCGAATCGTGCGCGTACACGATGTTGCACCCACCTGCCAGGCGATTCGGCTGTGGGAACGTGTTGCTGCGGAGCCACAATGAACTACGGTGATTGCCGCGCTGAATGCAGTCGCAGTACCGCGATGCCCCGCCATGCTAGGCGATGGTGTGGAAGGCCGCCGAATTGGGGCTTGAATTCGCGTCCTAAAATATCTAATATTGTACCTTAAGTAGAGAAGGTAACGTTCTGAAGTAGAGGAGAAATCACATTCTTTTCGGAGGTTCCGATCATGTCCGGTAAGTTCTTTGGTACAGACGGTATTCGCGGCCGCGTCGGCGACGAGCCGATCGCGCCGGAAACCATGCTCAAACTCGGCTGGGCGGCTGGCCGCGTATTCGGCGCGGCCAACGGTACGCCCGGTAAGGTCATCATCGGCAAGGACACGCGCGTGTCCGGCTATCTGCTGGAATCGGCGCTGGAAGCAGGTTTGTGCGCCGCCGGTGTCGATATTTCTCTATTGGGACCGATGCCGACGCCCGGCATCGCCTACCTGACCCGGACTGCGCGTGCACGGGCCGGAATTGTTATCAGTGCATCCCACAACCAGTACGAGGACAACGGCATCAAGTTTTTCTCGACCGAAGGTGCGAAGTTGGCCGATGTGGTCGAGCAGCAGATTGAGGCGATGATGGAGCAGCCGATGCGCACCGTGGAGTCGGCGGCGCTTGGCAAAGCCGAGCGTTTTCCCGATGCGGCCGGACGGTACATCGAATTCTGTAAAAGTACGATTCCGCACCGGCTGAGCTTAAAGGGTCTTAAAATTGTCGTCGACTGTGCGCATGGCGCGGCCTACCACGTCGCGCCGGACGTGTTTGCAGAATTAGGTGCGACCGTCACTGCGATCGGCGACGCTCCGAACGGCTTTAACATCAATAGCGAATGCGGGTCCACCTATCCGCAGTTCGTGCGCGGCAAAGTACTCGAACTCGGCGCTGATGTGGGTATCGCTTTGGATGGTGACGGCGACCGTGTGATCTTAGTGGATGCAGCGGGACACTACGTGGACGGCGACCAGATTTTGTACATCCTCGCGCGTTGGCGCAAACAAACCGGCCAGCCCGGCGACGGAATCGTCGGTACATTGATGAGCAACCTCGGGCTGGAGCGGGCCTGCAGCGACCACGGTATTTCGTTCAAGCGCGCGCGGGTCGGGGATCGCCACGTCATGGAATGTTTGGTGCAGCACGGTTGGTTACTGGGTGGTGAGTCTTCGGGACATATAATTTGTTTGGACAAAAGCACCACCGGCGATGGAATTATCGCGGCGTTAGAAGTGTTGCACGTGATGATTGCGCAAAATCGAACTCTGGCGGAACTGACCGATGGCATGGACGTGTACCCGCAAACGATGATCAACGTACGTCTGGATGGCGCCGATAGCAGCCGTCGGGCGATCAATGTCGATCACTCGGAAACCGTGCAAGACGCGCTGCGAACGGTGCGCTCGGAGCTTGCCGAGCATGGCCGCGTGGTATTGCGGCCATCCGGCACGGAGCCCGTGGTGCGGGTTATGGTCGAAGGCAACGATGTGGATCAAATCGCACGTTTAGGGCAATTTTTAGCGGACGCGGTTGAAACCGCGGCATGTACGACGTCCGTGTAACAACTATCGGGCACAGCAGCGGTCGCGGCGCGTTGCTTTATCCCTAGGCGACCGGTAACATCCGGCTCCGCTCTATTGGCCCGTCGCTGAATGTCAGCGGGCTCGATTCGGATACCACTTCCCCGGGAGACTTGCATGCGACGCCGTATTGTCGTCGGTAACTGGAAAATGAATGGCACCCAGTCCGACGCATCGACGCTAGTGCAAGCTATCAGTGCAGATTTCGATCGCAGCTCGGCGGTGGAGGTAGTGCTGTGCCCGCCCTTTATTTTGATACCCGCGGTCGCAGCGCTGCTGGCAGGGCAGCAGGGGATCGAGTACGGCGGGCAGAATATTGATGTCCACGACAATGGTGCTTACACCGGCGAAGTCTCCGCGGCGATGTTACGGGACTTCGGCTGCCGGTGTGTCATCGTCGGCCATTCCGAGCGTCGCGCGCTGTATGGCGACACCGATGGCCTCGTTGTTGCCAAATCTCAACAGGCATTAGACAGCGGTTTGACCCCGATAGTGTGCGTCGGCGAGACCTTGGCGGAGCGCGAGGAAAATGCCACCGAGTCGGTGGTCAGCGCACAGCTCGATGCGGTCGTGGACGGAGTCGGCATCGCGCGCTGTGCCGATATCGTTATCGCTTATGAACCGGTATGGGCGATTGGCACGGGACGGTCGGCAACGCCCGCCCAAGCGCAGAGCGTACACCGGTTTATTCGGGATCGATTGGGCGCTGTAAACGATGCGGTGGCGGCGGTCGTGCCTATTCTGTACGGCGGTAGCGTCAATCCAGACAATGCCCCGACGTTGTTTGCGGAGGCCGATATTGACGGTGGCCTGATCGGCGGTGCGGCGTTGTCGGCCGCTGATTTCCTCGCGATTTGCCGTGCCGCGGCCCCATTGTGAGGCAATTTCCCTAAGCTGCGCTGCATTCATTACAATATCGGAATAGATTAACGACAATCAGTCGTAGCAAACCCGATGTATAACGGCGCCGGATGCGGGCCCGTTCTAACGGTCGCGGGCTGGCGTGCTCAGGTGGAATCGTATGCTAATTAATGTGTTGTTGGTAATATTCGTCGCGACGGCGATTGCCATGGTGGTGCTGATTCTGTTGCAGCAGGGCAAAGGCGCAGATGCGGGTGCGGCGTTTGGCGGCGGCGGCGGATCGCAAAGTGTGTTCGGCAGTCGCGGTTCGGCGAATTTCCTGAGTCGGGTGACCGCGGTCCTGGCCGCAATATTTTTTATTTGTAGTTTGTCGCTGGGGTGGTTGCATATGCAACGGTCGGTGCCCAGCAGTGTGACCGAATCGGTGTCGGGCGCCGGGACGATCACCGACAGCACTTCGAGCGATGCGCCAGATTCCGAAATTCCCGACGTCCCGGTAGAATCTGTGACGCCGGAGGGCGACGGTGTTCCGAAAGTTCCTGAGTAGGTGGTGGTACCGTGAGAACAAGCCGAAGTGGTGGAATTGGTAGACACGCCGTCTTGAGGGGGCGGTGGCGCGAGCCGTGCCGGTTCGAGTCCGGCCTTCGGCACCAGGGGCCAATCGTAACCCGATAACAAATGTGGGCAACACTAAGTGACGGTTGAGTAATAATGCTGAGTAACTATGTCCCTATTCTGATGTTTCTTGGCGTCGGGGCCGTGGTCGGCGCGTTACCGCTCGCGATGGGACGGATGTTGGGCCCCCATAGGCCCGACGCGGCCAAGCTGTCGCCCTACGAATGCGGATTTGAAGCCTTTGAAGACTCGCGTATGAAATTCGACGTGCGCTATTACTTAGTGGCGATCCTGTTCATTATTTTCGATTTAGAAATCGCGTTTTTGTTTCCGTGGGCGGTCGCGCTCGACGAGATCGGATTGTTCGGTTTTGTCGCGATGATGATCTTCTTGGTGATTCTTGTTATCGGATTCATCTACGAATGGATGAAAGGTGCCCTGGAGTGGGACTAGTCGAGCTGGTGGGAGGGACGAATGGCGATTGAAGGTGTACTTGAGCAAGGCTGGGCCACCACCACAGTAGATGCCGTGGTGAACTGGGCCCGCACCGGCGCGATGTGGCCGATGACGTTTGGACTGGCTTGTTGTGCGGTGGAAATGATGCACGCAGGCGCGTCCCGGTATGATCTCGATCGATTCGGTATTATTTTCCGGGCCAGCCCCCGCCAATCCGATGTGATGATCGTTGCCGGCACATTGGTGAACAAAATGGCCCCGGCGCTGCGCAAGGTTTACGACCAAATGGCGGAGCCGCGTTGGGTAATCTCCATGGGCTCGTGTGCCAACGGCGGTGGATATTATCATTACTCCTACGCAGTGGTGCGGGGCTGCGACCGCATCGTGCCGGTCGATGTCTATGTCCCCGGTTGCCCGCCGACGGCTGAGGCATTGCTGTATGGAATCCTGCAGTTGCAGAAAAAAATCAAACGCACCAACACCATCGCTCGCTAGAGAATCGCGTTCCGATGGCCTCCATCCAGACTCTGATTGCGCATATTAGCGAGCTGTTCGGCGATAAAATTACGGCCAGCGACGTTGCGTTTGGTGAGGCTACTGTAGCGACTACACCGGAATCGTTGCTGGAGGTAGCGCGGGGTTTGCGCGATACCCCGGAACTCGCGTTCGAACAGCTCATCGATCTTTGTGGTGTCGATTATTCGACTTACGCCGAGGAGGATCCGGATCGAAACGGTCCCGAGATCCGATTTTGTGTCGTCTACCATCTGTTATCCACCGCACATAATCACCGATTGCGGTTGAAGCTGTTTATCGATGGCGAGATGCCGGTAGTGAGTTCCGTTGTGGACGTATGGAACAGCGCAAATTGGTTCGAGCGCGAGGCGTTCGATTTGTTTGGAATAATTTTTGAGGGCCATCCGGATTTACGCCGGTTGCTAACGGACTATGGTTTTATCGGTCATCCGTTCCGCAAGGATTTCCCGTTGTCGGGCCATGTCGAGGTGAGGTATGACCCGGACAAAGGCCGGGTGGTATACGAACCGGTCAGTATAGAACCGCGAGTTTTAGTGCCGCGGGTGATTCGCGAAGAGGGGTTCGGTGACCGAAATCCGTAACTATACGATGAACTTCGGCCCGCAGCATCCGGCGGCGCACGGAGTGTTGCGCGTGGTGATGGAGTTGGATGGCGAGGTCATCGAGCGCGTCGACCCACACATCGGACTGCTGCATCGTGGTACCGAGAAACTCGCGGAGAGCAAGCCCTTTAATCAGAGCATCGGTTATATGGATCGGCTCGACTACGTGTCGATGATGTGCAATGAACACGGGTACGTGCGGGCGATCGAAAAACTTCTTGGAGTCACCGCGCCAATTCGGGCCCAATATATCCGCGTGATGTTTGATGAGATCACCCGTATTCTCAACCACTTATTATGGCTAGGGGCGCACGCTCTCGACGTCGGCGCGATGACGGTTTTTTTGTATTGTTTCCGCGAGCGTGAAGACTTGATGGATTGTTATGAGGCGGTATCCGGCGCCCGTTTGCACGCGACTTATTATCGCCCGGGGGGTGTGTACCGCGATTTGCCGGACTCGATGCCGCAGTACGAAACCTCGAAGGGACATAAAGAGAAAAACATCGAGCGTTTAAACGAGCATCGTCAAGGCTCGTTGCTGGATTTTATTGCTGCCTTTACGGAGCGGTTCGATGGCCGGGTGGATGATTATGAAACTTTGTTGACCGATAACCGTATTTGGAAGCAACGCACCGTCGACATCGGTGTCGTGACCAGGGAGCGTGCTCTGCAGTTGGGTTTTAGTGGGCCGATGCTAAGAGGTTCGGGCGTAGAGTGGGACTTACGCAAGAAACAACCGTATGCGGTGTACGATAAGATGGACTTCGATATCCCAGTTGGGGTTAACGGTGATAGTTACGACCGCTATTTAGTGCGCATCGAAGAGATGCGACAATCGAACCGAATCGTCCGCCAATGTATCGACTGGCTACGCAAAAATCCGGGCCCCGTCATGCTCGACAACAATAAGTTGGCGGCGCCGCGACGGGAGACGATGAAGCGCGACATGGAGTCGCTGATCCACCACTTTAAGTTGTTTACCGAAGGCTACTGTGTGCCCGAGGGTGAAGTCTACGTGGCGATAGAAGCGCCGAAAGGCGAATTTGGGGTGTATCTGATATCGGACGGTGCCAATAAACCGTATCGAGTAAAGATTCGCGCACCGGGATTCGCACATTTGGCGGCGCTCGACGAAATGTCGAAAGGACATATGATTGCCGATATGGTGGCCATTATTGGCACTCAAGATATTGTGTTTGGGGAAATCGACCGCTAATCCTTAATCATGTTATCGACACAAGCCCACGCCGAGATCGACCGCGAGGTCAGTAAGTACCCGGATGGCCGGCAGCAGGCCGCGGTCATGGCGGCGTTGCGAATCGCCCAGGAAGAAAAAGGTTGGCTCAGTGACGAGGTGATCACCTACGTAGCGGGGCTATTGGAACTCGAGCCGATTCAAGTGGCCGAAGTCGCGACGTTTTATTCGATGTTTGACCTCGAGCCGATCGGTCGCCACAAGGTCTGTGTGTGTACGAATATTTCCTGCATGCTGCGGGGCTCAGATGACGTCGTCGCACATCTGCAACAGCGATTAGGGATTAAAGTGGGGCAAACTTCAGCGGACGGCCGTTTTAGTTTGCATTCGGTCGAATGTCTCGCGGCTTGTGGTGGGGCACCGATGATGCAGATCGGCAAGACCTATTATGAGAATCTCACCCCGGCCTCGATCGATGAAATTCTGGACGGGTTGGAGTGAGCGAGGCTGCGAACGTGGAAATGCGAGTGTGTTTACCGGACCCAGATCTGGAGTCGCCGTGGACGCTGGCTGCGTACGAGAGCACCGGCGGCTATGCCGTATGGCGGCGTATCGTCGCTGAAAATGTACCACGCGACGACATAATCAATGAAGTCAAAAAGTCTAATTTGCGGGGTCGCGGTGGTGC
>Ga0255057_10001210_pt1 | contig 14683 bp, 14 predicted proteins | sample Cases_109_6_MG_FD_189022 | JGI IMG/M metagenome (GOLD analysis project Ga0255057, IMG submission 189022) | Seawater microbial communities from Amundsen Gulf, Northwest Territories, Canada - Cases_109_6 | ecosystem: Environmental > Aquatic > Marine > Gulf | place: Canada: Northwest Territories... | reverse complement strand
CATGAGGAGCCGGGGGTTGGTGGCCATAGCCCGGGCGATCTCCAGACGACGCCGATTGGCATACGAGAGTGAGTACGCGGGCTGGTCCCACCGGTACCCCATGAGCCGGTCTCCGAAGAACGCCAGCTTGCTCTCGGCCCATTCGGCAATTTGGCTTTCCTCCCCGCGAGCAAAGGGCGTCCGAAACGCGGACTGCCAAAAGCGCCCTTTCGTGTTCCCGTACGCGGCGGCCATCACGTTCTCCTTGACCGTCATGTTGAGGAAGACCCGCAAAGTCTGGAAGGTACGTCCGATGCCGAGGTTGGCGATGGCTTCGGGTGAGAGGCCGACAATGCTGCGACCGTCCATGAGAATGTCGCCCGAATCTGGCTGGTAGATGCCGGTGATCAGGTTGAACAGGGTTGTCTTGCCGGCTCCGTTGGGCCCGATGACGCTGACGATCTCACCGGGCGCGATTGAAAGGTCGACATCGGTGACTACCTCGCCGCCACCCAGCACGGGATCCTGGTCCGACACTATTTGACCGGTGCCCACCACCAGATCGAGGTTCTGGATCACCTGCAAACCACCGAACGTTTTAGAAAGCTCACGAAGCTCGAGGACCGGTGTCATATGATTTCTACCCGTCGAGTGCCGAGCAGGCCCTGCGGTCGTACGGCCATCATTACCACCAGGGCACCCCCGAATAGCAACTGTCGAGTAACACTGGTCTGGTCGACCAACTTGTTCTCCCACACCAACACCGCCAGATATATGGTGGGAATCAGTAGCGCTATTCGCCACCACCCCTTGACCAAAGTCACGGCCAGAAAGCCAGCGATTGCCGCCACAAAGGCATAATTGGTAATCACATCTGCCTGGGCATCGAGGATGAGCACCCATCCATCGACGGCGCGCGAAGCGAAACTGCCCGACGCTGTGCCGGCGATCGACTCATCCCAGATGTTGCTGGCGACGGCGCGTACCAGGAACCCGAATCCGACAAGGCCCCCACCCAGGATCAGAACGCGCTGCCAGGGCTTGATGGTCAGGATTAGCACCACGGCAAGCCCTCCGTAGAACAGCCACCCGGCTTTGCTCGGGTCACGCAGCACCTCGGGAACATAAGCTACGACCACCGCCCCCAGCACTACACCCGAAAGCGATCCCGACCCGCCCAGGATCACAGCCGCGTAGATCGTGATTAGCAGCAACAACTCAAAATTCGCCGGGAAAACTCCCACCTGGACGGCTGCAAATATCGTCCCGGTAAGCCCGGCGATCGCAGCCCCAACCACAAATGCAAGCATCTTCATCGTATTCACCGGTGTGGTCATGTGCTCGGCCGCCAGCGTGTCCTCACGTAACGCCCGCCAGGCCCGACCGGTGCGCGACTTGTCGATGTTGTGAAGGCCGATGATCAACAGCACGACCAGAGCCAACGACAGGTAGTAGTAACGGTTGAACGTGTTGATGTGATATCCGAACAGCTGCCAATCCTCAACACCCGGTATCCCGTTGGACCCACCCGTTAAGTCGAGGTCCTCACTCACGAACGGCAGACGATCGAAAGGCAGACGCTGAAAGTTGATCACCAACTCCAAGAAGATCTGTGAAAAGAACAGCGTCATGATTGCCAAATAGTCACCCACCAACCGGCGAGACGGGAGGCTGAGAATCACGCCGACGATCCCGGTAGCCACCACGATGACTGGAATCGCGACTTCTGTTGGCCAATGGGCGGGCAGATGATCGGACGTGACGATGGCATAGAAATAGGCCCCAAAGCCGTAGAAGGCGATGTAGCCGAGATCGAGGAGCCCGGCCCACCCGACCACTACGTTCAGACCCAGGGCGAGCATCGCCAGCAGCAATACGCTGATACCGATCCGGACGTCACTGCCACGCACGAAGAACGGATATGCAGCAGCCGCAGTAGCCACCAGTGCGAGCCGCCATCCAGGCGTCAACTGATCGAACGCCCGGCGGGCCGGGGCCGTCCAACCCGTGTGTTGCTCTCGCCGTTCATCGGACTGTTCGACCCATTGGTCGACACCGATACGGACTTCGCCACCAGGAGGACTCGTCATCTCAAACCTTTACCAGCTCGGGCCGGCCCAGCAACCCCCTCGGACGAACAAGCAGCACCACTATCAGAATCCCAAAGACAATGAGGTTCTGATACAGGGCCCCGATATAACCGGTCGAGTACGCCTCGGCGAGGCCAATCAGCAAACCGCCCAGCATGGCGCCCGGAATGCTCCCGATACCGCCCACGACCGCAGCGGTGAACGCCTTCAGGCCTGCAAAAAAGCCCATGAGGTGAAAAATTCGCCCAAACACGAGACCGACCATCACTCCAGCTACACCGGCCAGGGCCGAGCCAATCAAGAACGTGACAACGATCACCTTGTCGACGTCGATGCCCATCATGGCTGCCGCCTCGCGGTCGAACGAAACGGCCCGCACCGCTTTCCCCGTGCGGGTGCGGCTCACCCAAAGAGTGAGCAGCACCATCAGCACCACCGCGGTCACAATCACCAGCACCCGCACCATCCACACCCGGATTGGCCCAAACGGAATGCTGGTCGAGAAGTCAACTAACGTCGGAGTGCTGTAGCTCCGCGACCTTGAACCGAACATCAGCAGCGCGGCTGCTTGCAGGAAAAACGAAGCCCCGATGGCACTAATGAGTGGAGCAATTCGCGGAGCCTCACGCAGCGGCCGATAAGCGAAGCGTTCGAGCGCAACGCCAATCGCAGAGGAAACTACGATCGCCCCGGCGAACATCAGCGTTATGAGGAGCCACACCGGTACGACGGGCGACGATGCCCCCCCGAGCACCGTCAACACGCCGTATCCGGCGAAAGCTCCGAACATATACACCTCGCCATGGGCGAAGTTGAGCAGCTTCAAGATCCCGTACACCATTGAGTACCCGAGGGCAAGCAACGCGTACACGCTTCCCAGCGTCAGGCCATTAACCGTTTGCTGGAGAAAAAACTCCACTTTCTGTTGTTCTGCTCCTTACCTAACCAACGACGAGATACGATCCATCAGGCTGGATTTCCGAGATGAAGTACGCCCCTCCGTCCAGTTCACCAATCGAGGTGAAGCTGAGCGGTGCACGAAGAATCGTCTCGTCGGCAGACTGATCGGTCAAAGCCACCTCAGCTGCCACCAGTGCTCGCGTAGCAGTGGCGTCACCAGAGTCGATGCCTCCTGCTTGGCAAACTCGATCGACAGCTTCCAGCAGCACCTTCGTGGCCGCGAAAGCCACCGGCCCGAATGTGTTGGTCTCGTCGTACTGAGCCAGGTAGCCCGCCAACAAATCAGCCGAATCGGGTATCGCAGCGAGATCCGGCGCGAAAGCCGCCACCACCGAGCCGGCGATGTTGAAGTCCGCGGAGTCCATGCCATCAGATCCGAAGATCGTTATGTCCTTGCCTTGCTCGGCCAGCTGGTTGCCGAGAATCTCCCCGTTGGAGGCGATCTGCCACGGCAGGTATACAAAATCGGTATCGTCCGGAATGGTGCTCACCAGAGCCGAGAAGTCGGTCGCGTCCTGGACCACCGAGTCGGTCTCCACTGTCACGCCAGCCGTCTCGAGTTCCGACTGAATCGTGCCGGCAAGCCCGGTTGAATAAGACGTCTGATCGTCGATGACGAAGACCTTTTGCGCGCCTTGCGCCACCATATAAGCGGCACTGGTTGGCCCCTGCACGTCATCGAGCGGTACGTTCCTGAACAGGAAGTCGTACTTTTCAGCCAGGCCCACTTCAGTGGACGAGGGAGAAATGAACGCCATTTGTGCCGGATCGAAGATCGGTCCGACCGCATTGACCACCTGGCTACCGGCAGGACCGATAACACCGACGATGTCGCTGTCATCAACCGCCTGCGGTGCCAAGATTGCGCCCTGGGCCGGGTCAATCATCGTGTCAAACTCAATCAGGGTGATGTTGGAGCCCATGTCGCCGTTGAATAATTCGACGGCGTATTTGGCCCAGTTCAGCTGAACTTGACCGATGAAAGCCGCATCACCTGTGAACGGGCCCATTATCCCAATGGAGGCGACACACGGCGTCGAAGCTGCTGCGGTCGTCGTAGTTGCGGCCGGGCCTGACGTGGTTGTCGTCGTTGCTGCCGCTGCAGCGGTGGTAGTGGTCGTGTCGTCGCTGTCGCTGCCGCAGGCAGCGGCGACCATCGTCAGCGCCATCAGCAGCGCCACGATCCGCCAAATCGATCCTTTTCTCATAAGTTTTCCCTTCAGGTCTTCCTAGTTGTTGTTGTCGTCTTCGTATGCTTCCGCCGCGCTCCCGGCCGGGTGGAACACACCCAGCACCCGAAGCGGTCGATCACCGGTGTTTTCCAGACAGTGCTGGACCGGTGGCGGAAGATGGATACATGTGCCGGTGGTGATGGGCGTGTCGGGCTGTCCTTCGAGGTGGAGCACGCCGTCGCCGTCGAGCACATAAATGACTTCGTCATAGAGGTGATAGTGAGTGGGGGCCCGCCCCGGCGGAATCCACCCGACAAACTGGGTGACGTCCCGGCAGCCGGCGTCGGGGTTGATCACGAATCGGAATTCACGGTCTTTGCCGGCGGGGATCGTCGGTTGGTCGGCCACGCGGACGGTTACCTTCCGCACGCCGTTTTCCTCAATGCCGGAGGGCTCCGGAGCGGTAACTGATATCAGAACGATGTCTTCGGAGCCGGAGTTCTCAACCTCGTAGACCTCTCCGGCCTTCACGTAGATCCCGATATCCGGGCTCAGCTCATGGGATTCACCGTTGAGCAGAAGCGTGCCCGAGCCGGACACGACGTAGGCGATCTCTTCGCGGTGTTTGGCCTCACGGGGTAGGGACTTGCCAGATCCAAAACGGAGAACACGCTGAACCAGGTGCTCGGCACCGACGGAACTATCGATTGTCGTGGTCGTCGAGACGGTGTCATCCGGGTCCGCCAGCACGGCAATATCCGCCTCCTGCGTGATGTATCCCGGCATTGGTCTCCCGTATCTCACCTAAGCGAACGCGACGTATCGCGCCTAGCCGACGATTCTGCCATAGATGAGCGCAAAACGCTCGGGAAAAGGCCTAAACGACCTCTGACAATATGGTGGCCAGCTTGGCTGTATCGATGTTGCCACCGGAAACGATGCAGACCACTTTGCCGGTACCTGCGTCACCGTTGAGGGCTGCCGCCACACCGGTGGCCCCGGCTCCTTCGGCGATAACACGATTTCGCACCGCCAGGAGCCGGACTGCGGCGGCCACGTCCTCTAACGAAGCCACGAGCGAACCTGCCAGCAGCTCCTTGACGAGGGGCCACATCTCGTCCAACACCCGGTTAGAGCCGATTCCATCCACAAAGCTCGCAATGTATTCCACCTCGGTGGGCTCGCCGGCAGCGAATGCCGCCGCCAGCGGGGCGGCCGTCGCCACTTCGGCGGCGTACACCGGCACCTCCGGTTTGAGAGCCCGCAAGGCGGAGGCAATGCCGCTGCTGAGGCCTCCCCCACCGTAGGGCACCACCACGGCATCGAGATCTGGCAAGTCCTCGACGAGTTCCAGGCCGATCGTGCCATTGCCGGCGATTACCGCCCGGTCGCTCACCGGATGAACGAAAACCCCCGTTTGGCCCGCATGCTCATGCGTCACGATGATCTGCCACCACTCGTCGAACGGAACTTTGGTGATCTTGGCGCCGAACCGTTCCAGAGCATCGAGCTTGGCCGCCGGGGCGTGGTCCGGCACCACCACCGAGCAGGGAACTCCGAGTCGACGGGCGTTCCAGGCCACCCCCTGAGCCATATTGCCCGCGCTGGCGGTCCACACCCCCTGTTTGAGTGCCTCAGACCCGGCGACGGCCATGGCATTGCCGGCTCCCCGGATCTTGAAGGCTCCAATGGGCTGCAGGTTCTCCAGCTTCAGGTAGATCTCGATTGGGCTGGTTTCCACATTGAGCCGCACGAGCGGTGAGCGGATGGCGAGACCTTGGAGCCTCTCCCGGGCAGCCTCGATCTCCGAGAGCGGAATCGGCTCAGCCATGACGAGCACCCCCTATCTCGACGCTGGTACCCGCACCCGTGGCGAGGGCCTTCTCGTACACCAATGTCCCGGCGGCAACATCCTCCACTGCCAGCCCCAGAGACTTGAACAGGGTGATTTCGTCATCTCCGCTCCGGCCTCCGGCCTTTCCGATGAGGATCTCACCGATCTCGGCGACGATATGGGAGTCATCGATGGCCCCCTCCTCTTTAGCCATCAGGAAATCACCCGACTCGTTGACGGTCGACTCACGCCGATCGACGAACATTCGTGAGGCAGCCATCGCCGCCGCGTCGAGCTCTCTCGCGAAAGGCACGCTGGAACCAACCGCGTTGATGTGCATTCCCGGCTCTAGCGTTTCGCCCAAGAGCACCGGCTCACGGGAGGCCGTAGTCGTGCAGATGATGTCGGCTCCCGCCACTGCCTCCGCCGCCGTCTCCACCACCTTGATCTCCCCCTCCAGCGACCCGGCAGCACTCTCTACCAGCTGCGCGGCCCGGCCTTGATCGCGGCCCCAGACCCGGAACTCACCCACCGCACGCACCTCGGCCATCGCCGTTATGTGCGTGCCGGCCTGGACACCCGTTCCGAGAATCGCCACCACAGATGCATCCGCACGGGCCAGCAGGTCGGTCGCCACGGCAGATGCGGCCGCGGTGCGTATCGCCGTGACCTCGGTGGCGTCGATCACAGCCAGCAGACGGCCATGCTCATCATCGAACAGCATGACCGTGCCCTGATGAGAGTCGAACTCAGTGCCGGCGTTGCCGGGAAACACGGTTATGGTCTTGACCCCGATCATCCCCGTCGAAGAGAGGTATCCGGGCATGATGCCCAGGGCCCCCACCCGCTCCGGCAACCACATCACATGGCGAAGAGGTTGGATTCCCTCCCCCCGGGCGAGAGCGCGCAACGCCTCCCGGACCGCAGTAATGCAGTCCGCCATGGGAAGCAGGCTCCGCACCTCCTCCTGGTTGATGACCAGAGTCTCCAAAGTCAGCCGCCCTCTGTTGTAAAAAGTGCCCCGATAGCCGCCCATTCGTCAGGCTTCAGGTCGACCTCAATGGCCTGCTCGACCGCTTCGAAATGCTCGGGCCGGCGCGGACCCACGATCGAGGATGTCACGTCCGGGTGATGCGCCAACCACGCCAACGCCATCCCGGCGGTACTCACGCCGTGGTCGGCAGCCAGCTCCGCCAGACGATCGATGGCGGCGAACGTGGCTGCCTTCCAGAAACGCAGATAGGGCTCAGGCCGCATCGTCATGCGCGAGTCCCCCGGATAGTCCTCCTCATATGAGTATTTGCCGGTGAGCATCCCCCCGCAGAGCGGACTGAACGGGGTGAGCCCCAGCCCCTGGTCACGGCACAACTCGAGCACTTCAGCCTGGTCGCCTTGATCGATCAGGTTGAAGGAGTTTTGGATCCAGTCGAACCGGGCCAGGCCCTGCGCCCCGCTGATCCACAGTGCCCTGGTGACCTTCCAGGCCGGATGGTTCGATATGCCGATATATCTGACCTTGCCATCTCGCACAATCTCATCGAACACGCCGACGGTTTCTTCGAGCGGCGTCGTGAGGTCGAGCTCGTGCACGAGGTACATGTCGAGATGGTCGACTCCCAGGCGGGTGAGACTGGCGTCGACCTGGCGGAGGACATGGCGTCGCGACAAGCCGTAGTCGTTCAGGCCCTCGCCCACGGCGTTGCCTACCTTCGAGCTGATCAGCAAGCCATCCCGGACCGAAGAGTCCTTCGTGCTGAGCCATTTGCCTATCACAGCCTCGCTCCGTCCACCGCCATAGGCATCGGCCGTGTCGAGGTAACTGATTCCAAGGTCGACGGCCCGATCGAGAAGGCGGAAAGCTTCCTCATCTGACTCACCTTGCCCGAAGAACTCCGGGGCGCTTCCTATGCCGCCGAAGTTTCCGCAGCCCATGCCAAACGCAGATACCCGCAGGCCGGTTCGGCCGAGTTGTCGATAATCCATCAAGGGCACTCTCTCCCGAGACATCTACCCTAGGAGGGTGTCCGGAGCGACGTTGGTGAGTCGCAGCGGCTCCGCCACCGATGTGCGAGTGTTGGCTAAACAGACGACGAGGTGAAGTAGTGACAGACGATTTTGGACCGATTCTCGACGGCGACGCCCCGAGCGATTATGAGCGATACATCCGCACCGACGAGCTGCTCTCCCTTCAGAAAACGCCCGAAGAGAGTGCCCACCGCGATGAGCTGCTTTTCCAAACCGTCCACCAATCATCGGAACTCTGGCTGAAGCACGCCTGCTTCGAGGTCGAGACGGCGACAACGCTCATTGACGAAGGAGACCTGCCAGGGGCGATCCGCTTGCTGCGGCGCGCCGTTCTCGGATTGCGTCTCATTACCGGCCAGCTGGAAATGCTGGAACAGATGTCACCCTGGGAGTATCAAGAGGTCCGGAAGGTTCTCGGCCATGGAAGCGGCTTCGACTCACCCGGATTCAACCGCATCAAGGTGGTGTCCCCCGAGATCGGCAAGGCGTTTTTCCGGGCGCTCGACCTGGCGGGCCTCGACGTAGTGGAGCTCCATCAGCGCGGGCGCGACCACGAGGACCTCTATCAGCTCAGTGAGCTTCTGATCGATTGGGATGAGCGCATCAGCTTGTGGCGCAGCCATCATTTCAAGATGGTCGAGCGAATAATCGGGGGCCTCGTGGTTGGGACCCAGGGAACCCCGGTGGAGCTGCTGGCGCACCTCCACGAGAACGTCTCCTTCCCGGCGCTATGGGAGGCTCGCACCGCTCTAACAGAGGCCTCGAAGGAGGCAGAGGAGAGCGGGGGCTAGACCCGGGCCCCCAAATCACCGTCCTCACTTCACCCTGGCAGAAATAGGACAAAGGCCCCTACGAAACGAACCAGCCGGCTTCTCATACTGGTCCAAAGACTCATGGAGGTAGCCGTGGCTGAAGTTGATCACTCCTCCCTTCCAACCCTGGTCCGGGAGTTCCGACCCAATTGCCCTGGCTGCTCGCCGGACAAACTGAGTGTCGACGCGACCAGACCGTGCAGTTTCTACGACTGCCCGGGATTACCCAAGGAACTGGAGGTCACATGCAATCTGTGCATGTACGATTTCGCCGCTGAGGATGGGCAGCCCAAGTGCGATCACAAGACGTGCGAAACGGCTGTGCGGCTCAAGGCCAACGTCCCGACATACCGGCTGTGGCTAGACCTCGTCAGGTCTGAAGCGAGGCTCGAAGGGCTCGTGCACCGCTAATCACCCGACACCGGCTTGTGACACGCAGATGCGTGAAGTCGCGAAAACGATGCAACGGGTCGGCCCGCTCACAAGGCAAGCCGAATCGAAAAGCGATTACTCGCCCGGGACCACCATCCACCATTCTGTGAACTCGCGGCATCGGCCGTCGTCGTCCAGACGAATCACCCAGAGGTTGTAGTAGGTCTTGGAGTTCGGCTCCAGGTATACGGTCTCCCCCTGGACGAAAGCAACATCGTCGCTTATGCCGATCACCTTCTCGTCAAAGTCCCACGTGCCCGGCTCGTCCTGCCGTTTGAGCCACTCCGAGACTATTGCGTCCTGGCCGGTCCATGGCTTACGAAACGGGGCGGTGCGGTAGGTGGCATCTTCGGTGAAGAGGGCCCGAATGTGGTCGGGGTCGTTATTGGCCCATGCCACCTCATAGGCATCCACCCAATGATGTACATCGTGCTCGTTCATGCTGCCCAAGCTACTCGTATGCTCTCCGGGTGGACCGTCGCCAATTCGAACAGCTCGTCGACCGCTCGTTGGAGCAGCTCCCCGACTGGGTGCTTGCGGCCCTCGAAAACGTGATCGTGGTGGTGGAAGACACTCCAACCGAGGAGCACGACCCCCATGGGGAGGGAATTCTCGGGGTGTACGAAGGCGTGTCGCTGTACGACCGGGGGGAGGACTACACGATGGCCCTACCCGATCGGATAGTCATCTTCCGCCAGACCCACCTGGCGCTTGGCCTCGAGGAACCGGATCTGGAACAGGAAATTCGCGCAACTGTGCTCCATGAGATCGCCCACCATCTCGGCATCGACGATGCGCGCCTCCACGAGTTGGGCTGGGGCTAGTGCCCCGACCAGAGCACTAGCCCTTCTTCGTACGAAAAAACTGTTCCTAAGTCCTCGCCGGTTCACTGCCGATAGACCGGTCATGGAATATGAGTTCGACCATATCGACGACCCCTACCGCCGCTGTGAAGATCATTGCAATCACGACCTGGTACGCGGGATCCTCGTCTCTGACCTTCTCGCTTCAGACGGCCCCTATCGTCCTACCAGCCTGTTGGTGACGCTTCCTTTTGATCGCGGTTTTCGCGAATCAGACGTTCCTCAGGCCAGCTAGCAAGCCTTTCTCCCAGATCGCCTTCTCGCCACGCCCTACCCCTTGGGCCACCAGTCGGTGTCGGGAAAGTTGCCGAACCAGGCGAACCAAAACGACTGGCCCGTGACCCGACGCAACAGCTCGGTTCCGTCGGCCAGCAGAACGAGGTCCTCACTGATCATCACCGGCTGGCCGTCAAATACCGGCTCACCATCGAGCACCTCGAGGCCTTCAGTGGCCTCATAGGCCCGCCCTCCGCCGTTAGCGCTCACGAATAGCACCGGGAACCCACCGACACCGAGGATGACGGCGCCGGCCTCATCCAGGTCGGTGACCCTCAGTGCAATACGGCTTCCGACCAGATCAAGCGTGATGACTTCTTCCTTTTCAGCAAAGACATCGGGAACTTCGAAGGTGGAGAACCACAACTCACTGGAGGCGTAGTAGTCGCGATAGGCATCGCCCGGCTGATAGGTGTAGCTGGCCGGGCCGTCCTCCGGAATCGTCTGGACGTCGCTGTCGGGGTGCTCGGCCACCCAATCCGCCCAGGTGGTCACCGTGAACGGGAGCCTCTCCAACTGTGTTCCCGCCAGAGGTCCGGCGAATGCCTCCCCGGTGAGCGCATTCCACAGCGAATCGGTCTGCACGTCCACCATGACCTTGTTGGAGTTGGCCAGCAAGCCGGAGGTCTGCAGATCGAGGACCAGACCGTCCACCTCCCGATCGAAGAACACCGGGGTGCGGCACAAGGTGCAATAGACCATCGCCACAGCGCGACCGCCCAGATGGTCGTTGGCCAGTTCGTGGTGGCCGAGGATCCTTACCGGATAGGCCCGCGCCTCACCGTCGATAACCGCTCCGAAAACCAGCTCGCTATCAACCATGTAGCCGGCTTCGGCCACCGGGATTGTCGGCTGATCGTTGAGCTCGGGGATGCCGCCCCGGGGCACTCCCCCCCATTGCACTCGAGCAGCAATTACCGGATCACTTACCTGCCCGAGAAGGGTGCCGAATTCCGGATCGATCGCCGAAAACAGCGATGCCTTCCAGGGAACGTAAACCACCCCGGGGTTGACATCGTTCTGGTAGATCCACCGCCCATAAAACAATGACAGCGTCCGAAGGTCATCGCTCTCCACCGATTCCCCCGTCAATTCGCCGATCACACTCATGGCCCTGCCAAACAGCTCAACATCGCCGAACCGAGAGACATCGTACAAATAAGGCACGAAGTTGACGTCGCCGCCGTCCGCAACAACATCCACAACCGCTTGCGCCGCTTCAAGGGTCGTGATCGGCCCGATCCCGATCAGGGCGAGCTCAATGCCCTCAGCTCCTATCGACAAGGTTGATGAAGTAGTGGTGTCGGTTGGAGCTGCGGTTGTGGGCGCGGCTGATGATCCACACGCGGCCAGCACGACTGCCAGCACCAATAGGGAGCTTTTCATGACCCAGGAACGTTAGGGAACATTCGATCGTTCCGACTAGTGCTGCGTTTCGTAAATACGGTGTTCGTAATGCCGAGCACTCGGCGTCATCTGGCAAGGATCGACGACGAAGGCGCACCTGACTCGTGCATCGAGGAGGAGGACGCAGCCAGGGGCGTCGAGGGCCGGCAGAACGTCATCGGCTTTACGGAACGCTGCACTCGTATCCGGGCCCGCGATCTATCGTCCCCCTAATGAGCCGTCTAGCTGTGATAACCGGAGACGTGGCCCTCCCGGTTCCGGGTGTCTGCGGCACCCTCGATGACTTGACGAGGGGGACCTGGTCGTGCTGTCAACCGTGAAGAGTGCGGTTGCCATCACCGCGATGGCTCTCACCTTCGGCACATGCGGAGGTAAGGACGTGAGTGACGCGGCCATGTCCACCGCGGTCGTCACTTATGGGACCGGCCCCTCACAATGCGGCAGGAAAGGGAGCTTCCCATGCGGAAGGCACGGTCAAGGTCGAACTTCGCCGGCCGGCGCTAGTCGAGCAAGAACTGCTGGTCGAGATCGATCCCGAGGAGCGGGTCACCGTGTTCCACGGATCGGACGTCATCATGGAGGCCACCCCCGATGCCGAGCTCTCGATTGAAATCCCGGCCTCGGACGATGTCATCGAGCAGATCTTCGCCCGGGGACCGGTAACCGCAGCCCGACACCAGGACCGGCCCCACTGCTTCGGATGCAGTGTCGAGCGAGAAGACGGGCTTGGGATCGCCACGAGGCCGATCGGGACGACGGGGATCTGGGGAACGACATGGACACCGGACGAGTCCCTGCCGTCGACCGACGGATTCATAAACGATGAAATCTTGTGGGCTGCGTTGGACTGTCCCGGAAGCTTTGCTGCGTCCGACCCTTCCGGGCGCCCACCTGGGGTCACCGGGTCACCCTCTCTCGAGGCAATGACGGTTCAGATCCGCGAGAAGGTGAGGGTCGGAGAGCAGCTCGCCGTAATGGGATGGACACTCAGCCACTCCGATTCCACGGTGGACTGCGGCACCGCAATCGTCGATAGGACCGGCCGGGTCAAAGCGTACGCTCACCTCTGCCATTCAATCGCCGACGACAACACGCCCCACGGGCAGTAACCCTCGTTGGCACTGCCGACAAGCTCACACCACCGTCATCGGAATAATCGAGTGCTCGTAACCGACGACGTCGCTCAAGCCGCCGACGCCGTGTAGTTGGACACGAAAGTAGTGTGATCGGGATGATTGCCGCGATCAGCTATAAACCGATCCCCCTCGTTGAGGTAGGCCCGCTGTCGCTATCGCTTCACGGTGTCTTTGCGGCTGCGGGCTTCGCGGCCGGGGCCGTTCTCATGATCCGGGCGGTCAAGGCCCGCCGGTTCGATCAAGAGGCGGTGCAGTCGGTTTTGACGTGGGCCCTGATCGCAGCCCTCCTCGGGGCGAGGCTCTTCACCGTCCCTGCCCATCTTGGCGACACCGGCTATGGATTTGGTGACATCGTCGGACTTGCCGGGGATTTTTCCATCCTCGGTGGGTATGCGGGTGGGGTCATCGGCGGGGTGCTGAGGTTGCGCATGCTCGACATGAACGTACCTGTGCACCTCGATTTTGCTGCTGCCGGAATGGCAATCGGCGCAGTCGTTGGCCGCATCGGAGACCTCGCGATTGTTGAGCATCTCGGTAGCCCGACGAGCTTCTTCCTCGGGTACACCGTCAAGCCCGGCTACGACCTGCCTCCCCAGCACCAGGCGCTCGAGTGCACAGTCGAATCGGCCGTAGACGGCATCTGTGGGACATTCCACCACACTGCCCTCTACGACATGTTGGGCGCAGCCGTGCTGTTGGGTGTTCTCATCTGGCTGGCGCGGGCGTGGACTCAAAGCCACTACGGGCAGTTGTTCGGAGTGTGGGCCCTTTGGTACGGGCTCCAGCGATTTCTCATCGACTTCACGAGGCTCGACGCAGCCGAGGAGACCGGCCGGTCGGTGATCGCCGACTCGGTTATCGGGCCATTCACCGGCAGCCAATGGGGCGCTCTCATCACCGCCGCGCTGGGTGCAGGCCTCATCTGGTGGGCCAGGGTGAAGATGCCGGTGGTGTCCGCCGAAACCGACGTGACCCTTGGAGCCAAACCAATCGAAACCAACCGAGCCGATTAGCAGCTGCGGGCCGTCGTCAACCTCAAGCGCACACAGCGCGCCAGTAGGGCCCGACCACCTTCCCCTCAAGATTGGAGTTCCCCCGCCCAATCCTCGACAACCCGGATAACGCAAACAACCGGGTGCGCGCTACAGGGATTGAACCTGTGAGTGGAGTTCCCCCCGTGAGCCAGGCCCCGATACCGCTCCATATGTGCTGCCGGCTGCCGGCTTGCAGTGCCCCGGCGGCTAGGTTCGACGCATGAGAATCGGACTCATCACGCAGCTTCACGGCCGACCATACGGCGATACGCCGGCGCCATCCTGGGAATCGATCAGCGAACGGGCGGCCACTGCAGAAGCCGCGGGCTTCGGCATGTTCGGTTTGAAGGATGCGCTGCTGTCCCGCTGCACGGCAACTTGAGCGGCTCCAAGCCATGATTCAGGCCGCCCCATATGTTATGTGCGGCGTGTAATCACTCGCCGGTCGGCAGCGGATGGGGTTCGTCGTGTACAGCGATAGTTATTGTTAGACCAAGCATGCGACAGGAGGCGTCCCCCTGATCCCCGACCTGCGGCCAGCTCCGTCAACTGGTGCTAACCGCTCCCGAACCAATCCGAATCCGGTTCAAAGACCGTTACAAAGCCGGGCTGATAACCGAAGCAGCCAATATGAGGCCCCGGGTGGGTTCTGACCCGGTGATA
>Ga0255057_10001209_pt1 | contig 14700 bp, 15 predicted proteins | sample Cases_109_6_MG_FD_189022 | JGI IMG/M metagenome (GOLD analysis project Ga0255057, IMG submission 189022) | Seawater microbial communities from Amundsen Gulf, Northwest Territories, Canada - Cases_109_6 | ecosystem: Environmental > Aquatic > Marine > Gulf | place: Canada: Northwest Territories... | reverse complement strand
CGAAGCATGGCTCCGCCCCTCTATGCGCAGCATGGCTCCGCCATGACGCGAAAATGTTGGTGACGCCCCGGGCACCGGATGCAATCTGGGGAATGGCGGCAGACAAAACCTTTGCGCTGCGTGGGGCGGCGAAGGCCGCATCCGCAACGAGCAAAGAAAAGGGCCCGACCCGCCCCGCTCCCCGTCTCAACCCCACGGGCGCCAAGCGCCGCGAGGCGCATTTGTTTGCGCTAGAGCCTGATCGTTTCACTTGGAAACGCTTGGTGCGTCCAAGTGAAACGTGAATCACATCTCTACCCTTTTGATTTAGAGCAAGATTCACGTTCTTGCAGGCCGGACGATAGCTTAACGCGATTCCACAAAGAACGATCTTGCTCTAGAGGGCAATTAGTGCGTTTGACGAGGCAAGCCACCTCGATGCACTTTGCCCACCCGCCATCGCCAGCCTCATCGTCTGGCGGCAGTGGACCTCAACACGCAAGTAGGACCCTCCATGGCCGGCCTTGCCCGCTCACTCGACAACGCAAAAGACCGTTACGACGTCATCGTCGTCGGCTCCGGCTATGGCGGCGGCGTTGCGGCCTCGAGACTTGCACGCGCCGGTAAGCGCGTCGCCGTGCTCGAGCGCGGCCGCGAGGTCCTTACTGGACAATTCCCCACCCGCTTTTCCGATCTGAAGAACGAGATGCAGGTCACCGGCAAGAACATGCGAACCGGGCCGTCCTCGGCGATTTACGATGTGCGCTTGGGCGCGGACATGCACGTGCTCATCAGCTGCGGGCTCGGCGGTGGCTCGCTCATCAATGCGGGCGTCGCGCTTAGACCTGACGCGCGCGTCTTCGCCGACGAGATCTGGCCGGGCCAAGTCGCACAGGACGGACTTCTCGATGAAGGGTATCGGCGCGCGGATCGCTGGCTGAGACCGCAAAGCGACCCCAAAGCGCACGATCTCACGAAGTTCAAGGCCTTGGAAACGTCGGGAAGAGCGCTTGGCAGGGCGCCGATCGCGCCGCGCGTCACGGTGAGCTTCGAAGAATACACCAATGCAGCCGGCATCACCCAGCCAGCGTGCACGCGCTGCGGCGACTGCTGCGGGGGCTGCAACGTCGGCGCCAAGAACTCGGTGGCGCTCACCTACCTGCCCGACGCGGCGCGTCACGGTGCAGAGCTGTACACGCACGCGGCCGTGCGCCACGTTTCCAAGGCGGATGACGGGTGCTGGCAGGTGCACGTCCGGCGCATGGACGGCGACGGATCGGCACCGCAGGACATTGTCATGAGCGCACCCGTGGTGGTGCTGGGCGCGGGCACGCTTGGCTCGACCGAGATCCTTTTGCGCTCGCGCGAACGCGGCCTTGCGCTCTCGGACCGGCTGGGCCAGCGGTTCTCCGCCAACGGCGACATCATTGCTTTCGGCTACGGCGCCAAGATCCCCATCGACGCGATTGGCATCGGCCATCCCCCCAAGATCGAGGGCGTCGAGATTGGCGCAGCCGTCTCGGGCCAGATCGAGATCGACGATGAGAATGAGCTTGCCAACGAGCTGCGCGTGCAGGAAGGCGTGCTGCCATCTGTGCTGGCGCCGGTGCTGCCTGTGCTGTTCATCCCGAATGGCCGCCTGCTCGGTGCGTTGCAAAGCCTGATCAAGGGTGTCTACAAGGGCCCCTTCTCCAAGTTGCAGACGTTCTTCGCGGTCTCGCACGACAGCGCGTCGGGCCGTTTCGTGCTCGACAACGACCGGCTCTCGCTCGTGTGGCCGACCGTCAAGGACGAGCCCGTTTATGCGCGACTCGATGCGATCCTGTCGGCCATCGTGACCGAAGCGGGCGGCTCTTACGTTAAGAACCCGCTCGCCGGCACTGTCATGGGGCATCAGCCTGCTACAGCGCATCCATTGGGTGGCGCCGGCATGGGACGCGAGCGCGATGATGGTGTCGTCAATCACAAGGGACAGGTCTTCGACGCAAGCGCTGGCCTCGGTTCGACCGCCGTGCATGAGGGCCTTTATGTCGTCGACGGCGCTGTGATGCCGCGCTCGCTCGGGGTCAATCCGCTTTTTACAATTACCGCGCTCGCCGAGCGTGCGCTATTGCACATGGCGCAAGACTATGGGTTGAGTTTTGACGATGCGGCGGTAACGGGAAGCATCGCCACGCCCGCAGATCCCAGCGCATATGTCGCGCAGTGACAACGACGCGACTTTGCAGCGCAATATTGCCGGCACGGATTCGGCGTGGAGCCCGCAGGCGGACCCCGGATGCCAAAATTTGTGTCCCAATTGCAAGGCCATTTGGTCCTGATGACTGCCGCATTTGTTTGTTTGCTGACAATCAGGGTCCATATGCGGCATATTTTGCAGACATGAGTGGGACAAAACCCGCGGAGGGACGGACATCTTGAAGGGAATGGCTAAAGTCCTGTTGGTCTGCGCTCTCGCCTGGACCATGTGCCCGCCGGCGGCCATCGCCGGCCCGACGCTGGTTTTCAACATGGAGGACGGCCACGTCCTCTATGCCGATGATCCCGACGTTCCCTGGTATCCCGCCTCCCTTACCAAAATGATGACGGCCTACCTTGCGTTCGAGGCCGTGCGCGATGGGCAGGCATTGATGGGAACCAGGATCATCATCTCGCGAGCGGCGCGAAGACAGCCGCCCACGAAATTGGGTCTGGCCGTCGGCAAGCACATCACGCTTAGCGAAGCTCTGCGCGCCATAATCATCAAGTCGGCCAACGACGTTTCCGTGGCGATCGCGGAAACACTGAGCGGCAACGAGCAAGCGTTCATCAAACAGATGAACCAAAAGGCGGCCGAGCTCGGCATGATGAACACTCACTTCGTCAATCCGCACGGGTTGCCCGCAACACAACAAGTAACGACTGCGCGCGACATGGCCCTGCTTGCCCAAGCGTTGCTGCGCGACTTTCCCGAGCACGCGCCGCTGTTTGCCCAAGTCGAAGCAAAGGTCGGCAAGAGGGTATTGCACACGCACAACGCCATCATCGTCACCTATCCTGGCGGCGACGGCATCAAAACAGGTTACACCTGCGCGTCCGGCTATAACCTTGTCGCCAGCGCAACACGCAACGGAAACAAGATCGTCGCCGTCCTACTGGGGGAGAAGTCCGGCGCGGCGCGCACGGTGAGAGCTACGGCGCTCTTGGAGCACGGATTCAAATATTTGGACTGGAAGGCTCTGTATCCGACACCACGCCTCGAAAACCTCCCGAGCAATGGGCTGAGCCGCGGCATTGAACCCAGTGAGGCGATGCTCACCCGCTATCGCGACTGCAAGGCGCCGCCCCCTCCGCCCAAGACCGCCAAGACAAAGAAGAAGCGCAAAAATAGGAAGTACAGCAAAAGGCGCCGCCGCAAAAACTAGCGGCGCGGCTTAGAATTGGCCGCTACTTTTCTTTCGATCGCGTCCCAGATAAGCGCAGCGATGTCGGGCCCGCCGAAATCCATCACTTGGCGAATGCCCGTCGGCGAGGTGACGTTGATCTCGGTGAGGTAGGGCCCGATGACGTCGATGCCGGCAAACAGTAGGCCGCGCTTCTTGAGTTCCGGCCCGAGCCGGGCGCAGATCTCCTGATCACGCGACGTAAGCGTTGTGGGCCTTGCGATGCCGCCCACATGCAGATTGGAGCGCGTCTCGCCGGCAGGTGGCAGCCGGTTGATGGCGCCTGCCACCTCGCCGTCGATAAGGATGATGCGCTTATCGCCATCCTTTATCTCTGGCCGGTACTGCTGCACCATGAACGGCTCGCGAAAGACGGTCTGGAACAGCTCCACCAGCGAGGCCACGTTAGTGTCGTCGGGCCCGATGCGGAAGATGGCAGCGCCACCATTGCCATAAAGCGGCTTGAGGATGACGTCCTTGTATTCGCCCCGGAAATCTTGCACGTCGTCGAGCGAGCGCGTGATGATGGTCGGCGGCATCAGGTCGAGAAAATCGAGGACAAAGACCTTCTCCGGCGCGTTGCGCACATGGGCGGGATCGTTGACGACAAGCGTCTCAGGATGGATGCGCTCCAGTAGATGCGTCGTCGTGACGTAGCTCATGTCGAAGGGCGGATCCTGACGTAGCAGCACGACATCGCGCGTTGAAAGGTCTTCAACGCGAGGATCCGAAAGGTTGTAGTGGTCGCCTTCCTTATCCTCGACGTTCAGCGTCGCACCACGTGCAAGTAGGCGATGCCCGTGCAAAGCGAGATCCTTCGGCAAGTAATAGAACATGTCGTGCCCGCGGCGGCGCGCCTCGAGCAGGATCGCGAACGTGGAATCGCCGCGGATGTCGATCCGCTCGATAGGGTCCATCTGGCAGGCAACGCGAAGGGTCATTTGTGAGGACGTGCCCCGAAACGGCGGGAATCGCAAGACCGCAGTGGTTGATAGGTCAAGCCGCGCCCGTCACAGCCCATTTGCAATGTGGCGCGGCCACTGACGCGGCACCAGGAACACAACGTCAAATCCGAATTCGTGCTCGTGAAAGCTCGGGTGGCGGGCAAGCCACAGATTGGCGGCGCGGCGAACGCGGCTTGCTTGCTTTTTCGTGATAGCAGCTTCGGCGTCTTCGCGTGTCCGCCGCCGCTTCACCTCGACGAAGGCAAGGCGCTTGGCCCGTACTGCGATGATGTCGATCTCGCCGGCGGGCGTCTTAACGCGGCGACCGACGATTCTGTAGCCTTTTGCCATCAAGACACCAGCCGCAATGGCCTCCGAAACGCGGCCACGGCGCAAACGTGCCCGGCGCTCCGCGACGGCCGGCCCAGCCACACTCTGGCGAAATCGGTCAAAAGCCATCATGTGTCGCCACGCGTCAGGCGCAGTCCCACATCATAGACGCGGGTCCTAGGCACACCCAGGGCCTCTGCGATCGCTTTGGAGGCGTCACGCAGGCTCGTATCCGCAAGTGCGGATTGTAGCTGGGCGGTGATGTCCGCATCGGTGATCTCTACCTTCTGCGGCGGCCCGACGACGATGACCACCTCCCCCTTGATCGTCTTACCACTCATAGAAGCGGCCAAGTCGTCGAGCGGTGCGCGGCGAACCTCCTCGTGTAACTTTGTGAGCTCACGCGCGATCGCTGCGGGACGGGCACCAAGCTCGGCCACCAGATCAACCAGCGTCTCGGTCACGCGCGAAGGTGCCTCGAAGAAGACAAGCGTTGAGGGAATGTCTTTTAGCTCGGCGATGCGCGTGCGCCGCGCGGCAGCCTTGGTGGGGAGGAAGCCAGCGAAAAAGAACGCGTCGGTTGGCAACCCGGCCACCGAAAGCGAAGCCAATACGGCTGACGCGCCCGGCAGACACTCGACACGGTGCCCGGCATCAAGCGCCGCCCGCACGAGCTTTAGCCCCGGGTCGGAGACAAGCGGCGTCCCTGCGTCGGAGATGAGCGCAACGCGGCGGCCGCCTTGCAATTCGGCCAGTATGCGTGGGCGCTCGCGCGCAGCGTTGTGCTCGTGGTAGGGCCGCGTCGGTGTGCCGACGCCGTAGTGCGCCAGAAGGGTGCGGCTATGTCGCGTGTCCTCGCACAGAATCAAATCGGCGCGGGCGAGGACTGATAGCGCGCGCAACGTGACGTCGCCCAGGCTACCAATCGGTGTCGCGACGAGATAGAGCCCGGGCGCAAGGCCTTCGTCGAGATGCCGCTGCATCTCAGCCAAGGCGCGGGCGGCGGTCCCGCCGGGCACACGTTCGCGGCTGCTCATTGCTTGCTCATCCATCCAATACCGCAACGTTTTCGACGATCCGTATGCCGAAAAACTGTGAAAGTGGCGCGGGGACACTTTCGCCACGGCGATCAAGTGTCTAACCAAATGTTATCGATTCGTTACACTGTCCCTGCTGCGGAGACCATCAAGTCTAAGCAGCTTAGGGCGCGGGGCGGGGGGAGCGCCACCTGATGCGCATCAGGTTAGGAGCGGCAAGGGGCAGCACGCGGGCTTGGCGTGCCAGCGCAGCAGCCGTTTCCGTTGCACTCCTGGCCGCCTGCTCCACGGGCGGCGGCCCCAACGGTGCCCCGACAGCGGCGATCGTGCCGCCTCTCAACGCGGCTGCTTCTAAAAACCGGCCTCCCGTGAAGATTGCGCTCCTGCTGCCAATGGGCGGCATGGGCGAGACCGCGGCCATTGCCAAGAACATGAAGCGGGCAGCAGAGCTGGCGCTGTTCGAGCGCAACGACCCCTCCATACAGCTCGTAACGAAGGACGACGGTGGTACGGCTGCCGGCGCGCGCGCCGCGGCTGACGCGGCTGTCCGAGACGGCGCGGAGATCATCCTCGGGCCACTCTTAGCGAAATCCGTGGTCGGCGTGACGCCGGTTGCGCGTCAAGCACGCGTGCCTGTGCTTGCTTTCTCCAACGATACGCAGGTCGCCGGAAACGGTGTTTATCTCATGAGCGTCCTGCCCGAGCAGGAGGTCCGCCGCATCGTCGCTTACGCTGCCTCACGAGGAAAGAGGAGGTTTGCGGCACTTATTCCCGACACGGCCTACGGCAGGGTCGTAGAGTCGGCGTTCCGCCGCGCAGTCGAGCGCGCTGGCGGTTCGGTTGCCATAGTCGAAAAATATCCGCCTGGCGCCAATGGCATGCTCAGGCCGACCAAACGCGTGGTCGAGGCGATCAGGACCAACGCTGCGGCAAGCACACCAGTCGATGCCCTGTTCCTACCGGGTGGCCAAGAAGTGCTGCCGCAGATCGGTCCAGTCGTCGCTTACTCGGGCCTTGATACCACGCGCGTGCAACTGTTGGGCACGGGTGCATGGGACTTCCCGTCAATCGGCCGCGACAGCGCATTCGTTGGCGGCTGGTACGCGAGCCCTGATCCTGTCGCATGGCGCTCTTTCGCGGAGCGCTTCGCCACGACGTTTGGCAGCACACCGCCGCGCATCGCAAGCGTCGCCTATGACGCCATGAGCCTTGCCATCAATCTTTCGTCGAATCCGCCGGGCACCCGCTTCACGCCAGGCAACCTGACACGTAAGAACGGCTTTGCCGGCGTGGATGGGATCGTGCGTCTTGAGCCGAGCGGGCTCAGCCAGCGCGCACTCGCAGTGCTCGAGGTGCAAACATTCGGCGCCACCGTCATCGACCCGGCCCCGCACTCGTTCTACGGCACGCAGCTCTCATCCGCCCAGTAGGTGATGCGCTAGAGCAAGATCGTTCTTGATGGAACCACTCACCAAGCCCGGGCGGCAGATAAGTGAATCTTGATTTAGGGTCTAGACCCTAGGGTCACAGACCCTAAATCAAGAGTGTAGAGACGTGATTCACGTTTCCCTTAGACGCGACTCAAGCGTTTCCAAGTGAAACGATCAGGCTCTATGGCCTCAGGCAGCGAGCGCGCCGTCGTCATCTGCAGCGACAGGATCAGGCTCTGCTTGGAGCGGTTTAGAGACCGCGAGAGGCATCGTTTGCGGTACTGTCTCAGCGGCTAACCCTGGCATCGCGGTTGCCAGCGTGGACAACAGTTGCTGGAGCGCATAGTCCGCTGCGTTCACCTGCCGCGCCGCGGCCCTCTGGCACCCGCGCACACGACCAAAGTTGGCCACGGCGTCTTCGATCACTTCGGCCGTGCACGCCAACTGGTCCGCGCGCGAAAGAAGCGCGCGTTCCTGATAGACCGGCCTCTCTGCCGGACTTCCGACGGTCGCGTGATCCAAGATTAAGTTGTAGTTGGCAATAACTTTGTTTTCCCAAAGATTTAGAATCTCTTTCTTCAGGAATATCCTAAATTTCTCAGAGAGGCTTATGGGATTAGAACTGCGCCAATCAACAATGTAACCTTCATTGCGCAAGTCATTTCTCGCTTTAATGCCGTAGTCCATGAAATTGCGCCCTAGCCTTGTAACTTAATAAGCAGCCCTTGCTTCATTCGAGCAGCAAGACGTGAGGTGGAGGCAAATCATGCCGCCACGACTATGTAACTTTTCCAGACAATGATTAACGAAGTGCTTACCATGACGTACACGACATGGTTCAAGCGGAGCATTAAGTGTCCGAGGGTCGGGAGTTCAGCGCGCGCTCAAGACTGTGGCCGTCTTTTGCTCTTGTGCAGGGCCTGAATAGCGATAGTGACCGGTAACTTCATTAAAGAACAGCGCGTCTTCAATCTGTGGCCCCCAGCCTCGATTGTGCACAATCATCGGACGCCCTGAGGCTGCGATAACGTTGGACACAATAGCGATGTGCAATTGCGAGCCTCGCCCTAACGGCTGGTGGTAAGTAACGATGTCGCCGGGCTGATAGTCCTCCGGAAACTCGGTAACCGGAATCGAAACGCCATGCCGGGCGAAGAAACGGCGCAGCGTCTTGGTGCGGCGATGGTCGATGCTCGGATCGCCCGTGCCAAGTCGCGCCTTGTGCACAAGCACCTGTAGGTCAATGCCAAGCGCTCGGTAGGCGCGAATGACAACGTCGGTGCACACGCCGTACATGGGCCGCACATCGCCCAACGGGAAACTTATTGTCTGGTATTTGTCCGTGTAAATCACGAGGTCCCGCGTCTGCGTGCGCGCAGCGCGTGCCAGCTTGCGCCCGAATTCCGCAGAATCAACAAAGGCAACCGACTTTAGCGGCGGCTTCGCGGCAGTCGTCCAAGGCGCCTTGCATCTGCTCAGCATGCCCAGGCTTGCAGCCCGCGCCGCGACCTCCACCGGCAAGGGCGCTTCTAGTGTTGCGGGCGGTGAGGACGCTTCAAGTCGCACGAAAGATTGCGAGGCTTCGAGCGGCACAGGAGCTGGTGACGCATCGAGCGATGCAGGCGGCATGGATGCTTCGACCACTATGCTGGGTCTAACCGCCGTTGCAGCATGGCGCGTTGCGGAAGGCGTGAGCACGTCGACCGGGCCAGCGGAAGCAGACGCCACCTCTAATGGCGAAACCTCGCGAAGGAACGCCGCCGGACCAACAACATGCGCAACCTGCAACATGGCGGCGCCCGTTTGCATCAATGCTTGGCTCATGCCGACGGCAATCGTCATGACCACGAAAGGGGCCAGAAGGAGAAACAGCGCTTGGCGCTCATCGGCCGAATAGGCCTCGGCACCTCGTGGCACGCGCGTGCGCACCGATGACGCCCGGCGTGGGCGAGAGCGCTTGGGTGTCCGCGCTGCAGCTGCCCGAGGCTTGCGGGCAGGGGGCATGCGCGCAGCCTTAGACTGCGACGGTGCGCGCGACTTAATGGTCCCCCGCGCGGCTTTTCGCTTCGGTTTGGAGGGCTTCTTCACGCGTAACTCGCCCTGATACTCCTGCTCCATACTCCGTATAGACTGCATTTGGCGAGACCAGGAGCTTAAAAGACGCGGCCTATATCGACGTAATCCAGCTGTACTTTGCGTTAACCTAAACCAACGAGCCGGCGGACATCGCGCCCTGGGACACCACGGGCCCTGAGATTGGTTAACCCAGCGTCCCCAGCGCTTTTTGCGAGTTTGCGGCCTTCGTCATCGGTGAGCAGGCGATGGTGGTGGTAGAGCGGCTCTTGCAACCCAAACAGAACCTGCAAGAGGCGGTGCAGGCCGGTGGCGTCGAATAGGTCGCGGCCCCGTGTGACGTGGGTGACCCCCTGGCGCGCATCATCGATCACCACAGCGAGGTGATAGCTGGCTGGCACATCCTTTCGCAGGATCACCGCATCCCCCCATCGTTCGGGCCGCGCCTCAATTGTCGACGGGCGCCCGTCCTCATCAAGCTCCGTGAAGGTGAGCGGCTGGTCGCCCAGCTTATGCTTGGCTGCGTTCAGTGCGCGTTCCATGTCGAGCCGCAAAGCGAACGCTTGGCCTTCACCGATACGCTCTTCGATTTCGGCCTTCGAAAGCGACTTGTGCAAGCCCGGGTAAAGCGGGGCACCGTCGGGATCGACAGCACCCTTCTCCGCCGCCTCAAAGATCTCCGAACGCGATGCAAAGCAGGGGTACAACAGGCCCTGGCCCTCAAGCCAATGCGCGGCCTCACTATAGACGTCAAAGTGCTGCGATTGACGTAGCACAGGCCCGTCCCATGTGACGCCGAGCCATGCCACGTCCTCCAAGATCCCCGTAACGTGTTCCTCCCGGCAACGCGCAACGTCGATGTCCTCGATACGCAGTAGCAATTTTCCGCCCATCCGCTCTGCCACGTCGGAACAGACAAGGGCGGAGAGCGCATGGCCGAGGTGAAGGGGCCCGTTGGGGCTCGGGGCAAATCGAAGAACCGGTGTTGGCGTCATGAGTGGGAGGATGTGCCCCAGCTTACCTGCAATTACCAGCGCGCCCTGTACCGGGCTTGTAGGTAGGCGCGATGGCCTCTACCACACGGTCGTAAAATCGGTTCTCTGCTTTGGGATAGATCATGGCCCAACTGTTGATGAGCCGCCCGCCACACGTGAAATTGACGCGCTGGTAGAAGATCTCGTCTCCGATCGTGCCTGAGAGAATAAACCAGCGCTTGCGCACCGGCGCGTAGTCGATATCGGCCCCGGCGTAATTCTCCTTAAGCAGAAACTTACGGTAGGACCGCAGCGTCGTTGCGTGCTCGTTCGCGAAGGCTCCGACAAGCAGCTGTGCCCGGCCATCACCAGAATAGAACACCTGGCCCTCGTCCGTGTTTTGGTTAGCTTGCTGCGGAAAGACTTTGACCGGATAGGCGATGAGGAAACCATGGCGCTCATTGCGCAGCGTCGCCCAGTCTCCGAACTTTTGACTTGCGGCCATCGCCGCGTTCGCAAACCCTAAAACCAACAGAAACAACGCACCGATTGCAGCGCGCCTCACACTGCCGCGCATCATCGCTTCGCACTCCCGCCGCGGAGGCCGAAACACTAGAAGAGACTATCTCGTCATCCTACTCTTCACACTGCGCAGACGGAAGAGCTTAGTCGAGGTTCCGCAAATGAAGCGCATCAATGAATCGCGGATTATCGAAACGGACGCTGACATACGCGCGGGCGTGCGCATTCTGCGGCGCAAGTGCACTCATCTGCGTCGCGTGCACGACCAAGCCGGCGATCCGCCTTTGCGCCGCTATGCACCGGGATTTGAAGGACTGGCCCGCATCATCGTTGGGCAGCAGTTGTCTATTGCAAGTGCTGAGGCGATTTGGCGTCGAGTGAGCATAACTGTCACGCCGATGAAGCCAGCATCCTTATCAAGGCTCACGGATGAGGATCTGCGTGCAGCGGGACTATCCCGGGCCAAGGTGCGTACCTTGCGTGCCATTGCCGAGGCCGTCGATAACGGACTGAATCTGGAGAAGCTCGCTGCAGAACCGGAGGGCGCCGTTCATGAGGCGCTCACTGCCGTTCATGGTGTGGGCCCGTGGACGGCCGACATCTTTTTACTCTTCTGCATCGGGCGGGCGGATGCATTTGCGGCAGACGATCTTGCGTTGCAGATAGCGACCCGAAATGCCCTCGGCCTTAAGGAGCGCCCCTCCCGCGAAGAGCTTCTTACCATCGCCGAGCGCTGGCGGCCGTGGCGCGGTGTGGCCGCTCGGATGCTATGGAACTTCTATATGCTGCGATAGGGCCGCGGAAAGGCGTCTGAAGATACTAGAATTACTAGTAATTTGGCAGATAGGCGGAAGCACGCAGCGACCCGTGGCAACGGTCGGTAGAGACCTTCACAGAGTTGATATGCACGGTTAGTATCCCGGTCGAAAAGTTTAGGAGAAAGCGATTCGGCTACGAGAACCTACAGGACGCTAGAAACGTGAATGCGCACGCTGCCATTTCGAACTCATTTCCGGCCCTAGTCCTGAACGCCGATTTCCGGCCACTGAGCTACTACCCGTTGTCGCTCTGGTGCTGGCAAGAATCGGTGAAGGCTGTCTTTCTCGATCGCGTCAACATCGTCTCCGAGTATGACCGCTACGTGCGAAGCCCCAGCATCGAGATGCGGGTGCCCAGCGTCGTTTCACTCAAAACCTATGTGAAACCCGCGCTTTTTCCCGCATTCACCCGGTTCAACGTATTCCTGCGCGATTGCTTCATCTGCCAGTACTGCGGCAACACCGAAGACCTGACCTTCGACCATCTTGTCCCCCGCTCGCAAGGCGGTCAGACCCGTTGGGACAACGTGGTCACCGCGTGTGCGCCTTGCAACTTGGAAAAAGGCGGCGAAATGGCCCACGAGGCGAACATGCATCCACGGCAGCTGCCCTATCGACCCACGGTTTTCGAGCTGCATCGCAACGGCCGGCTGTTCCCGCCGAACTACCTGCACAAGAGCTGGCTCGACTATCTTTATTGGGATACCGAACTGGAGCCGTAAGCTACTCGGTGTAATCGACGTGCTCAGCCGGGCGACAAAAAGGCCCCGGCAAACGGGCCGGGGCAATTCCCTCCTATTGCGAAACGAATGAGACGGGCTCAAGCCGCTCGTTTCACAGTCTGCGCGCAAAGTATCTCGGCGATGACCTCCACCGCCTTACCCCAGTCGTTTGACGCTCGTTCGTTTTCGCAGATGCCGAACGCGCGTATGGCATCCAAAGGCGTGCCACCATCGCGGAAAACGCGCGCGCAGGATTGGCGCGCATATCCTACCGCCTGATACCACTGCATGGGATTGACGTGACGGGGGTTCATCAAAACACCTCCTCGGTTTTCTTACGCGGCGGGCTGATCCCGACCATGCCCACCCCTACGGTGGGAGGCGGCAAGCACACAGAGCGCACTGACATCACTACGCAGAACCCTGTCACGTAATGCCTTTAGGAGACTATTCGCTCCAACGCTCCACGTGCTTGCCATCTCACTGGAAGGATTCTCACCTTCCAAACTCATCTCAATTCACCTGCCCTTGTGGGCCTCATCTGGTATTTTTTCCGGCGCGGGAGACGTGCCTTGGATGGAATTCAGCACTAAAGCCACCACGTCTGGAAGTGAACGCCACTCGTACGGCTGCAATGTCACAACAAACCTCACACAACTTTCAAACGCGGCTTTGCCGCCCACTCACTTAAGACCTGCGAACCCGCGAGCACACAGCCATCTGGCTGGCACCTGGATCTAACGCGATACGCAACTGAGAACGCGAGACTTGGGCTAACCCTGGACCTGAAACTCGGCCTTGGCTGGCGAACCGCTCGAAAATACGCCTAGACGTTTTCCTCCGAGCAGTTCGCCTTAACTCCACGAACACGCGCTTCAGCGTGCTGCGGGGAGATTGTCGATACGCAAACGCATCCATACGCAACGCTACGGTACGCAAGGAATACTCTTGGATACGCTTTACAGACGAACGTCGCAGAACACATGACGCTACGAACTCGGACGCAGGGGTTCCTGTCGCTACCGACTCGCCCAGCCGCGATACGCTGCGACTCAACTCATACAAGGGCGACGCCGAAGATCGGCGGCTACGCAATACGCTTGTCACTGACCGTCCCCCTCACTTGACGGGTTCGCAATGTGCTCCGCGAACGAGGTCGAATAGACCGTCCCTTTTTGACAGCCGCGTGGCGCTCTCATGGCCAACTGACGGTATTTGGCTTGACAGTTGCTGAACGGGATGCAGGCACGGGCTAACGCCGCATCAGGCCTATGAATAAGCGGTGGAAAACGGCATTTAGCTAGTCTGATGGCACCGAATCGGCTGCGGCGCACAGGCTTGCACCAGACGCGACAAGCGACGCCACGACGTTCCAGCCTGCAAACGATAGCCCAGCAAAGCGCCAAGCTGCCTCGTCACAACGGATGACGGTGGTGCTGGACAGCGATTCGAGAAGTCCGCCAGCCGACGCCGCAATTTCCTGAGCGCCGGTACATGAATCAGGGCCCGGCCAGAACCCCCACTCCGCGCCAGCGTGATAAACGCCAAGCCCGGCATTTGCCAGGAAAGCCAGCGACACGAAAAGAAAGATAAGGCCGGCTGGGTAGCGGTGGTCGGCACTGACGAAAACAAGCGCGATGAAGAGGAGTGGCACGCCCACATAGTAGGCATAGCGCTGCTGCAGACAGAGCGGACAAGGCGCGTAGCCGCCAATGTACTCGTACGCCAACGCGGTGAGAATCGCCCCGCCCGAAATGATAAGGGCCAAGGCCCCGGCCTTGTAGGCTGCACGGACCGTTTCATTTGGTTCGGCAATCGCCATGGGAGCGGTTTCGCCTTTATCGCTAACCTAGATCAGATACTTGATCGCAATGAACCCGCCGACCAAGAGCAACGTGAAGATGGTGGCAACGAGGCCGAGGCGCTGCTCGATGAAGGCGCGAACGGGCTGGCCGAACCAATAGAGCAGTCCTGCCACCAGAAAAAAGCGCAAACCGCGCGCCAACACGCTGGCAATCATAAAAACGAGGAAGTTCAACTCGGTGACGCCGCTGGCAATCGTGATGACCTTGTAGGGAAAGGGTGTCACTCCGGCGATGAACACGATCCAGGCACCATACTCGTTATAGCGAGCAGCGAACTGATCAAACGCATCCGTCATGCCGTAGAAATTCAGCACTGGCGCCCCGATCAGCTCGAACACAAAATAGCCTATGGCATAGCCAAAGACGCCGCCGATCACCGAGCCCACCATGGCGATGGTAGCAAACCACCACGCCTTTTCGCGCTGAGCCAGCACCATGGGCACCAGCATCACGTCAGGTGGAATGGGAAAAAACGAGCTTTCGGCAAAGGAAACACCGAACAGCGTGGCAGGCGCATGCCGGTGCGCCGCCGCGTTCATCGTCCAATCGTAAAGACGTCGCAACATGTCGGGGCGTGATTAGTC
>Ga0255057_10001208_pt1 | contig 14705 bp, 14 predicted proteins | sample Cases_109_6_MG_FD_189022 | JGI IMG/M metagenome (GOLD analysis project Ga0255057, IMG submission 189022) | Seawater microbial communities from Amundsen Gulf, Northwest Territories, Canada - Cases_109_6 | ecosystem: Environmental > Aquatic > Marine > Gulf | place: Canada: Northwest Territories... | reverse complement strand
CTCCTTGGGCTCTTCCTTCGGCTTGTCCTCTTCTTCCGGAGCGTCGTAGAAGACCTGGACCTTGGCGGTCGCCTCGTTCCCGACTTCATCGACGGCCGTCAAAGTGGCAGTGCTGCCGTTCTTGTCGATGACCAGGACGATTCGGAAGTGTCCTTCCCCGTCAACGTCGGCTTCATACTTGCCTGCCCAGACCTCGGCTCCGGGCTCAGTCTTGCCTTCAAACGCAACTTCTCTGTGATCAAAGTGCTGACCGTTCTCAGGGGACAGAATGACGATGTCAGGAGGAATGGTGTCCTCTTCCTCTTTGACCTCTTCGGTCTCCTCCTCCTTGGGAGGATCTTCGTCGTGCTCCTCTTCCTTGGGAGGCTCTTTGTGATCCTCCTCTTCCTTGGCTGGAGGCTCTTCCTTCTCCTTCTCCAAGGTTGTATCGGTTTGTGGCTTCTCGATCGTCTCAGCCTCGGCTGCGACGTCTTCACCAGGTGCGGCCATAAAGGCAACAGCGACGCCGGCCATCAAAACCAATGCGAACGCCGCGGCAAAAACCAGCGCCTTCTTCATTGCCTAACTCCCTCTTCTCGCGCCCCCCAAGCGCGTCCCCGCCCACACATTATCCCCTCACACAGAGTGGTTGAGTATGGGCTGCCCGACCTATGCAGCTCAGAGCTGGCTCAGAGCCTGATCTAGATCCGCCATCAGGTCGTTTGGGTCCTCAACACCGATTGACAGCCGAATGAGGGCGGGTGTGACACCTATCTCCCTCTTCCGGTCAGGGGACATAGTTGCGTGAGTCATCGTCCACGGGTGTGACGCCAACGACTCGGTTCCGCCCAGCGAGACTGCCAGGCGAACCAGGTTCATTGCATTCAGGAAGCGGAATGCTTCTGCTTCGCCTCCGACCACCTCCAAAGCGATCATTGCACCGGGGCCGAGACACTGCTTGCGATAGATTTCGATTCCCGGGTCATCGTCGTCGAGAAGACTGAGGTGTGAAACCGACGCCACATTTGGGTGGCTGGCCAGAAACGCCGCGATCGTGATCGCGTGCTGGGTTTGCCGCTCCACCCTCAATCGCAGCGTCTCGAGGCTCCGGGTGAGCATCCATGCCGTCGAAGGACTGGCAGTCGAGCCGAGGCGATGGCGATTCCGTCGTAGCTCGTGGATGTCTGAAGCACTTCCACAGACCACACCGGCGGTGAGATCACTATGCCCACCCAGGTATTTGGTAGCCGAGTGAACAACGAGATCAGCGCCGTGATCTACCGGTTTCTGCCAGACGGGACTCAGAAAAGTGTTGTCGACAACCAGTGGCGCACCATGGGCGTGGGCAACCCCGGCGGCATCGGCAATGTCGAAGATGTCGTTCGTTGGGTTCGCCGGCGTCTCCACATAGACCATGGCTAGTGACCCATCTCCGACCATCGACTCCAACTCCTGTGGACCAACGTCGGCCCGAAAGGGCATTGCAGTCACGCCGAGATCGGTGAACAGCCAGTCGAATAGGGTCGCCGTGCCGCTGTAAAGCGGAGCGGAATGGAGTACCAGGTCCCCGGGGCGAAGATAGGTGAGGAACACCGTTGAGATCCCCGCCATCCCACTGTTGAAGACCAAGGCGTCTTCGGTGTTCTCCCAGACCGCAAGACGTGCCTCAGCCACCCTCAGGTTGGGGTTGTCCACACGGCTGTAGATGTAGCCGAGGTCTTCATCGGCCTCGGGCTCCTCGTGCAAAACCGCAACTTGGAAGAACCGCTTGCCTTCCTCTGCCGTCTTGAACACAAAGGTTGACGTCTCGTATATCGGGGGTTTGAGGGATCCGAGATGATCTGCAGCGTTGTGACCGAGACCGACCGAGGCGGTGTCCGGGTTGTCCGAGCGATGGGTCTTGCTCATGACTCAAGCCTAGAGACCAGCTAAACAGGTGGTCATGTCCGATCTTGTGAGCGAAGCGGCCCTGATACTCCGCCCGGCAGAGCAAATCTTGGTCTTCAGCGGCGCCGGTATCAGCACCGAGTCGGGTATCCCCGATTTTCGCGGTCCCAATGGTCTCTGGACGAAGGTCGATCCCGATGACTTCACCATCGATCGATACCGCGAGAAGCAGGATCTCCGCATCCGGGGATGGCAGATGCATCTGAATGGTGAACTTTGGGGAGCACGCTCGACGGTCAAGCCTAACCGAGGACATAGAGCGATTGTCAGACTCCGGGAGAAAGGCCGCCTCGCCGGAGTGGTGACTCAGAACGTGGACGGTCTTCATCACAAGTCGGGACTCGAGGACGACTTCGTGGCTGAACTACATGGCAATGTCCGCAATTCACACTGTCTCTCCTGCGAAAGTCGATGGCCAACCGAGACCGTGCTCGAATGGGTCGAGGCCGGCGACAGGGACCCTCATTGCCCGGTGTGCGCGGGCATGGTCAAGACCGACACCATCTTGTTCGGCGAGATGCTTGAGGAGAAGGAGGTGCGTCAGGCCGGTGTCTTTCTTGCCATCTGCGATGCCGTCCTTGTCTTGGGGTCAACCGTGTCGGTATGGCCGGCAGCGGACGTGGTCATCCGTGCCACCCAGCAGTCCAAACCGATCGTTGTCATCAACCGTGGAGAAACGGATGTCGATCACATCGCCGCCGTGAAGATCGACGCGGGGATCGGTGATGTGCTGCCAGATCTTGTTGATCAGATCCTCAGCTAGGAGCCCGCTGAGCAATGCATGTCACCCATCTCGACGACCAGACATCACCATTCGCAGTGTCCTCGGCTTCACCATTCCGCCACAAGGAGTGGCAAACCCTCGTCCTTGCGACTGGCGCGTCTGGCAGCCGATCTGAGCAACGGCATCAACCAGCAGACTCCTAGCCGGTGACCCCGAAGAACTGGTTGAGTCTCTCGGCGAGCTGCTGGCCCGTGAGTCTTCCCAATGTGACATCGACAACGGCGCCGGTCTCGTCATATATGACGGTTGTGGGTGACCCCCGGGCGCCGAAGTTGGTAGCCAGTTGACGGCCATCCTGTAAGCCGATGTCGCGTGCGAGAGGCCAGTGGCCAATCCCCATTTGCTGGGCAAATGGGAGACCGCTGCCGTTGTTCATCGTGTTGATGCCGACAAAGTTCACCTCGTCACCGAGGACTTCGGAAAGCTGGGCGAAGGCAGGCAACTCCCGTCTACACACCGTGCACCAATTGGCGAAGAAGGCCGCAACGGTGGGCTTACCGGCGAACTGCTCGAGGGTGATCCGACCGTCGCCTTCCAGAGCTGGGAGATCCCATGACTCGGTCTCAGTGGTTCCGATCGCTTGATCTCCCTCCGAGAAGGCGAGGACAAACACGCCGACTAGAAGAACAGCGCCCACAACGATGCCGGTGCGCGTGAGCAGTTTTTGTCGTCGCGCCTTCTGTCTGCGTGCTTCGGCCCGCGCCTTTTTTGACCCAGGCTTCGGCTTGGATCCCGGTTTGGTGGTTGCCATTGGCTTTGAGCTTGAACGGACAGCCGAGTAATGCCATCTTGAACTGTCACCTTTCTGACAGTCTTTATCACCAACTGGGTGAGTTCTGAACCACAACTACCATTCAGTCCATGCCCGGTTTCGCTCCACGCCTAGATGATCTCAACTTCACGCTGAACCACGTTGCCGATCTGGGACAGATCTCCCAGCTGAACGGTTATGAGCACGCCGACCCGTCGACGGTTTCCACCATCCTCGAGGAGGCAGCGCGTTTCATCACCGATGTGATGGCTCCACTCAACCGGATAGGAGACGAGCAGGGGTCTGTCCTGGAGAATGGTGAGGTCAGAACGCCGGATGGGTTCAAAGATGCCTACCGGATGTATGTCGAGTCTGGATGGGCGTCATCACACATGCCTCCGGAATGGGGTGGAGGGGGGTTGCCCCACACCGTGGGCGTAGCAATCGACGAGATGTTCAAGTCAGCCAACCTCGCCTTTGCGCTGTGTCCGATGCTGACTCACGGGGCCGTTCACGCACTGGTCACACATGGGTCGGATGAGTTGCAGCAGACATATCTCGAGAAGCTCGTGAGCGGTGAGTGGGCCGGGACAATGAACCTCACTGAGTCTGCAGCCGGGTCCGACGTCGGTGCCCTCGCGTCCAAGGCCATAAGGCAGGACGACGGCAGTTACCGCATTTTCGGCACCAAGATCTTCATCACTTGGGGTGATCAGGATCTTACTGAGAACATCCTCCACCTCGTGCTCGCCCGGACACCCGACGCTCCCTCTGGAACCCGAGGTATTTCGATGTTCCTGGTCCCCAAATTCATCCTGGATGAGAGCGGCGGACCGGGCCACCGCAACGACTACACGATCGTTTCCATCGAGCACAAGTTGGGAATCCACGCATCACCCACATGTGTCATCTCCTTTGGCGACCAAGGCGACGGAGCCGTCGGCTATCTGATTGGTGAAGAGATGGCCGGAATGCGGAACATGTTCACGATGATGAACGCTGCCCGGATTGGGGTCGGGATCGAAGGTCTGTCCATTTCTGAGCGGGCCTTTCAAAAGGCGCTCATCTACGCGCACGAGCGATTCCAGGGTCGGCTCATCGGCGCCACTTCCAAAGACAGCGTCGCCATCGTGAACCATCCCGATGTCCGGCGAATGTTGCTGACGATGAAGGCCCACACGGAAGCTATGCGCTGCCTTCTCTATCTCACCGCACAGGAGGCCGACTTCTCCCTCCACACAGATTCGGAAGAGCGGAGACAGCAGGCGGAGAACCGGCTCGCAGTCCTCACTCCTGTGGTCAAGGCATGGTGCACAGATATCGGTGTGGAAATGGCCTCTCTCGGCATCCAGGTCCATGGAGGGATGGGCTACATTGAAGAGACGGGTGCGGCCCAGTATCTGCGAGATGCTCGGATCGCCCCTATCTATGAGGGCACAAACGGGATTCAGGCCATGGACCTGGTTCTTCGCAAACTGCCTCTGGACAATGGAGCAGTGATTGGAGCGCTCATCACTGAGATGACCGAGGTCTTCGAGGCAATGAGCGACTACGACGATCTCGGCGCATTCAGGGATGAGTTGACCACTGCAATCCAGGGTCTCGTAGAGACCACGAGCTGGCTGGGTGAGCGATTGATGGCCGGTGAGATTGACGACGCCCTGGCCGGCGCAACCCCATACCTCAGTCAATTCGGGAGGATTGTGGGTGGATGGCTGATGGCCCGATCGGCATTAGCCGCCAAGGCAGCTCCGCCAGAGTACGACGCGGAATTTCTGGACGACAAGGTGGTCACCGCGCGTTTCTACGGTGAGCATCTCCTACCCCAGGCCAATGGTCTGATAGCCACTATCAAGGGCAGCAACGCACTCCTGGCAAACGCAAAGCTGTAATGCGTCTCGAGAACAAGGTCATCGTGGTAACTGGGGGCGCCAGTGGGATCGGCGAGGCGATCGCAAGAAGGTTTGCCGAGGAGTCTCCATCCGGGATCGTGCTCGCCGATCTCAACGTCGACGGCGCCCAAGGAGTTGCGAGTGATATCGGAGCGGTCGCCATCCAATGTGATGTCTCGGACCCAGATGCCAATCGCGCCTTGATCGAACAGACCGAAGATCGGTTCGGGCCCATTGACCTCTTCTGTGCGAACGCCGGCTATGGCGCAACCGGCGATGAGCAAACCGACCCCAAGGAATGGGACCGGATGTGGCAGGTCAACCTCATGTCGCATGTGCATGCTGCCAGGGAGTTGATTCCTGGTTGGGTTGCCCGCGGGGAAGGATATTTCCTCTCCACGGCGTCAGCCGCCGGCCTGCTGACAAACCTGAGAGCAGCCCAATACTCGGTGACAAAACACGCCGCTGTGGCCTTCGCCGAATGGCTATCCGTGACTTATGGAGACCAGGGAATCACGGTGAGCTGTCTCTGCCCGATGGGCGTGGACACCCCGTTTGTGCAGGCCGCCACTGAGTTCGCAGACCTCCTCGGCCCCAATCTGATCGAGCCTCGTGTGGTGGCAGACGCGGTAGTCGAGGGATTGGCGGCTGAGAGCTTCCTGATCCTTCCCCATCCCGATGTCGAGCGCTTCTTTCAGAACAAGGCAAACGACTACGACCGTTGGATTGAGGGGATGAGGAAGCTGCAACGATCTGTCTTTGTTGAATAAATGAGGCACAATCACGGCCTATGGATAGACGTCGAGTCGTTGTAACCGGTGTTGGGGCGGTCGCCGCCCCCGGTATCGGGATAGACGACCTCTGGAAAGGCCTTCAACAGTCGCCAACCTCGGCCCCGAGACTGATCGATAACTGGGATCCCGAGCCTTGGATCCCACGACGAGAGGCCCGGCGACTAGATGCTTTCACCCAATTTGCCCTTGTCGCAGCCGACGAGGCATTTGGCCAATCCGGACAACTGGCCGTGGATCCGAATCGGGTCGCGGTGGTCCTCGCCACCGGAATAGGCGGACTCCAATCGCTTCAAGAATTGTACGACGAATCAAAGGAAGACAGGCCGCGGCCGTCACCTTTCTCGATTCCGATGATGATGGGAAACGCAGCCGCTGCGGCGATTTCGATCAAGTACGGATTTGGAGGCCAGGTCACCACCCCGGTAGTTGCGTGTGCAGCCGGGAGCCAATCGATCCTCGACGGTCTGCGACAGATCCAGTGGGGATACGCCGATGCGGCAGTGGTAGGCGGGGCAGAGGCCGCCGCGATCAATTCCGCCCGGGAGGGTTTCAAAGCAGCCCGCGCCCTGTCACCCACCGGCTTCGCCCGGCCGTTTGATGTCCATCGAGATGGGTTCGTCATGGGCGAAGGGGCGGCGGTTCTCATCCTGGAGGCTGAAGAAGTTGCCGCGGCACGGGGGGCGAAACCGATCGCCGAGGTTGTTGGCGCTGCTTCAACCGCTGACGCCTATCACATAACTGCACCCCACCCCGATGGAGAAGGCGCCGAGCGGGCCATCCGGCTGGCGCTCGAGGACGCCGGCCTCGAGCCCTCAGACATCGCCTACATCAACGCGCATGGAACCGGTACCACCCTCAACGACCAGACAGAAGGTTCGGTAATTGCACGTGTCTTTGGTGAGGACCAGCCAGCTGTTTCGTCGATCAAAGGCACAACCGGGCACGGACTGGGTGCGTCGGGATCGATCGAGGCGGTTGCGGTCGTCGAGGCGATCCGCAGAGGAGAACTACCCCCCAATATCGGTTTGGACGAGCAGGATCCCGAAATCCCTCTCACCGACATCGTAAAGGAACCTCGCGAATGGGAGCCAGGCCCGGCGCTCAGCAACTCCTTCGGCTTTGGCGGCCACAACACCGTCATTGCCATATCGCCGGTCTGAAAACTGCGATATGCTGACCTCGACGGGAGCTCGGTAACACCGGGCTGAGAGGGAGCTTCGAAAAGGCTCCGACCGAACGAACCTGACCCGGGTAATGCCGGCGCAGGGAACCTCAGCCTCATCGCTTCCGCCGGGAAGGAGATGATGAGACGCAACCGATCGACAACTGCGGCCTTGGTGACATTGTTTCTGGTGGCAGGCGCATGTACGACCGGCTCCACCGGGGATGTCCCGGAGTCCATCACGTTGCTCGCTCACGACTCCTTTGCCGGAAGTGTTTCGGACAGCACATTCGCCGCCTTCACCGCGAAGACCGGAATTGCGGTCGAGGTCATCGCAGCTGGAGACGCCGGTTCGATGGTCAATCAGGCAATCCTTACCAAAGACAACCCGCTCGCCGATGTCATGTTTGGAGTCGATGACGCCTTCTTGTCCAGGGCGCTCGCCGAAGACATCTTCCTCGTCCACAAGTCCAAAGGTGTCAACAGGGTTCCTCAAGATCTGGTGGACCGCGAAAACCGGGTCACACCAATCGATTTCGGTGATGTCTGCATCAACTACGACAAGGGCTGGTTCGAGACGACCAAGCTGGAGATTCCCCAGAGTCTGACCGACCTGAGGGCGAATCTCTATGCGAGTCACTTCACCGTCGAGCACCCGGCCACGTCGTCGCCGGGCCTCGCTTTCATGCTGGCAACGATTGACGAATTCGGTGAAGACGGATGGCTCGACTATTGGGCCGATTTGAGAGCCGGCGGAGTCAATGTTGTCTCCGACTGGGACTCCGCCTACTACGGCGACTTCGTCCGCTATGGGGGTCAGAGCTCGATGGTCGTGTCTTATGCAACATCTCCTCCCGCCGAAGTGCTCTTCGCCAAAGAGCCGACCGACACCGCCCCGACCGGTGTGATCGAGGCGGGATGTTACCGACAGGTCGAATATGCGGGGGTACTCGACGGGACCGCCTACCCCGAGGCTGCTGGATTGTTGGTGGACTTCATGCTCTCGGTTGACTTCCAGGAGACGATCCCCCTCACCTGGTTTGTCTTCCCGGCGAATCAAGACGCCGAACTACCCCAAGAGTTCATCGATTATGCAATCGTCCCCGAGAACCCTGCCCGTTTCTCCGCCAAATACATCTCCGACAACAGGGATAAATGGATAAATGAGTGGATCGAGGTGATGGAGGGCTGATGCGCCGGATCCGCTGGGGGTGGGTGGCGGTCGCCGCTGTCCCTGCGGTGTTCATCGGATACTTCTTCGTTTATCCAGTGGTGCGCATCCTCGGGCTCGGGTTGTCCGAGTTGAACATCGGGGCGAGTGGTCTGGAAGCCCGACTGGTCCGTGTGGGTTGGTTCACCCTCTGGCAGGCAACAATCTCGACGTTCTTGACACTGCTCGCGGCCGCGCCACTCACCTGGGCTGTATCCACCTACGAATTTCGAGGCCGGCGACTGGCAACCGCTCTCGTCACAGTCCCTTTCGTCCTACCAACTGTGGTGGTGGGCACGGCTTTTGTCTCACTCGGATTCGGCGACTCCATCTGGGCGATCCTCGCCGCCCACGTCTTCTTCAACACCGCTGTCGTCGTGAGGACAGTGTCCACTCTCTGGGCGCGGATCGACCCCCAACTCGAAGAGGCGGCACGGGTCCTTGGCGCCACTGGATGGAGCGTCTTCCGCCGGATCACGTTGCCGCTTCTCAAGCCATCAATCGCCGCTGCTGCTTCGATCGTGTTCCTGTTCACATTCACCTCATTCGGTGTTGTGCTGATTCTCGGGGGTTTTGAGTACGCCACTCTGGAAGTCGAGATATACAGGCAAGCAGTAACACTCTTCGACCTGCCGTTGGCTGCCGCCCTTGCGATCGTTCAACTTGTAGGTGTCACCGGTGCCCTCTACGCATATTCGAGATATCAGGAGAGAAAGACAGTCACCTGGACCCTCGATCGCGCGTCGAACCGACCTATTTCCACGGGACGCGAGCGTCTAGCTGTGGCACTATCTGTGACGGTGACCATCGGGGCCCTCTCCATACCCCTTGTCGCGTTGGTGGCGCGCTCACTATCAGGGAGCTTCTATGGGGCTCTCTTCGAAACGGATCCTGTCATTGGCCGACCGATTTCAGCGGTCGGCAACAGCCTCCTATTCGCGGTGGCCGCCATGTCCATCGCCACCGTGGTTGGCTTGATGGCCGCTTCGGTGATCACTGCACGTAGAGGGTCTTTGTCGAGATGGTTTGACCTCACCCTGATGTTGCCGCTCGGTACGTCGGCGGTGACCATTGGTTTTGGCTTCATCGTTGCTTTGGGATGGCCCATCGACCTTCGAGCGTCCGTCTGGCTCATCCCGATAGCCCACGCCCTGGTGGCAATACCGTTTGTGGTTCGATCGACTGTTCCAACCCTTCGATCGATACCCGATGAGACGCGCGAAGCCGCTGCAGTTCTCGGTGCTTCGCCATCTCGAGTCTGGAGACACATCGACATGCCCATCGTGTCCAGAGCCGCCCTTGTGGGTGCGGCGTTTGCATTCGTCGTGTCACTTGGTGAATTTGGGGCCACGTCGTTTGTCGCACGACCAAACACTCCGACCATCCCGACGATGATCTTCCGTCTGCTGGGGCGCCCCGGTGAGACTTCGTTCGGAATGGCGATGGCACTGGCGGTGGTCCTGGCCGGTCTCACAGCTGGAATCGTGATGTGGATCGACCGGGTCCAGTTCGGTGAGATCGGAAGATTCTGATGCTCGACGTAAAAGCCATAGACGTGACAATCGAGGACCATCAGGTGTTGAAGGAGACCTCTCTGCGCGTCACCACAGGTGAGGTCATGGCAGTGCTCGGTCCCTCGGGCTCAGGCAAGACGACGCTACTGAGAGCCATCGCGGGGTTGGTCGCTGTCGATTCGGGAGACATCACCTGGGACGGCGAGTCGGTCTTGGGTATCCCGAGCCATCTACGCCGCTTTGGTCTCATGTTTCAGGGTTATGCCCTTTTTCCCCATATGGATGTTGCCGACAATGTTGCCTTCGGGTTGAAGATGTCCGGTCACGACAAGGTCGCAAATGAGGTCGCGGATGCCCTCGAATGGGTTGACCTAGGTGGCTTTGGTGATCGGACCGTCGACTCGCTGTCCGGCGGTGAAAAGCAACGTGTCGCGCTGGCGAGGACTCTGGCTCCCCAACCCAGACTTGTCATGTTGGACGAGCCACTCGGGGCTCTCGACCGCAACCTGCGCCAGAGGCTCGTCGTCGACACTCGGCGCGTCCTCGAAGAACGTGGTGTGACCGCAATCGTCGTGACTCATGATCGGGATGAGGCGTCGGCGCTGGCCGATCGTCTTGCGATCATGCGAGACGGATCGGTGGTTCAGACAGGCCACATCGAAGATATCCTTGCCGACCCGGCCGACGACTGGGTTGCTGAGTTCTTGAGCTGACGCGAGAAGACCCCTCCTGAGAGGGGGTCTTCTCACCTGGGCGGAGCGATGGGGAAGAGAACCGTCGCTTCAGGCTCCTTGGTTGGATTGGAAGTCGGCTCGGTGCGTCTGCCAGATCTCACGCAATTCCTCGGGTGTGATCAGGCCGTCAGTGAGATACTCGGTCACACCGATCTGCTTCAGAGGGTGGTCGTCGCCAAGAGCGTCGTACTCGCTTCTGTCGATTCCGCCGTCGTCAAGCAATGCTCCGAACCGTGCACCCCTCTTGAAGGATTCACGGCGAGGATGTGGTCTCGCCTCGCGGATCTCCTCCCGGGTCAACTCATCGTTTTCCCAGGCCTCTTCGAATTGCTCATTGGCGAACGGATTGTCGGCTGGAAGCTGGTCGAACTCAGCCTTTGTGAGAACGCCATCTTCGAGAAACCCCTCGATGAGTTCGCGCATGGCCTCGTGCTCGGCCTTCATCTCGGCAGCCTTTTCCTCAACCGCTTCGAGAACCACGTCCGCGTCTTCCTGGCTGATTGTGTTTTCGACGACCAACTCGTCGAGGACCCCTGACAGGAACTCGAATCCGCGGTGGAACGGGCCCCTATTCTCGGCGTCCGACGCGGCAGCGTCCTCCTGGGCGGAGGCGGTGCTTGGTGCTGAGACGAGCGAGGTGACGAATCCGGCCCCTACCAAAAGGCCTCCGGCGACTAGTGCCGCAATGATCTTGTTACGCATGTTTTGCTCCTATACCTGGCAACTTGAAACTCAAGTCTGCGACCTAGTTGTTAGGAACCCGTGAAGTGGAAGTGAGAGTTCCAAGCGTGTGCAGCCTTGTGGACGACGACCCACATGCGTGCAAAAGCTAGGAGAACAAACCGGCGAACTCCTCTGGCATGCGACGTGGTTTGCCACTGAGATCAGTGGCGGCGAATGAGACGGTGAGACGGGCGACCTCGTCCTCATCTCTCAACATTCGCTGCTCCCAGATTGACTTCACCCGCGCCGCCTTCCCCACCCAGGTATGAATGGTGAGCTCCTCGCCGTAGCCGGCCGCTGCGAGGAACCGAGCATGTATCTCGACAACAACCAACTGCAAACCCTGCTCCTTGAGGATGCCCAGACCCCAACCCAGGTCGGTTAGATACTCAATACGGGCTGTCTCGAAATAGGAGAAGTAGTTTGTGTGATTGACATGGTCATAAGGATCTAGCTCATAGAACCTGACCTTGAGTGACGTGGTGTGAACTTCCCGATCCGACGGGATCTCAATCGTCAATCGCTCTCCTCGAAGCTTCTTTGCCCAACGCTACCCTCGCCGTCATGAAGGCCTGGCAGTTGACCGACACGAAGGGAATCGAGTCTTACACCCTCAACGAGATCGAGGAGCCGGAGCCTGGCCCGGGAGAGGTCAGGATCAAGATCAAGAACTCCGGGCTCAACCACCTCGACATCTGGGTGGCGATGGGGCTTCCCGCCCCCAAGAACCTCCCCCATACCGGTGGAGCCGATGCAGCAGGAGTGATTGATGCGGTGGGCGAGGGTGTGGCCGGTTTCGAGATTGGCGACGAAATCATCGTCGACCCTTCAATGTCCTGTGGTGTGTGCGATTACTGCCGGAATGACAACATCGTCTACTGCGAGTTCTTTGGCATCCTCGGCGAGCATCATCCGGGGACATTCACCGAGAAGCTCGTCGTGCAAACGATCAATGCGATACGCAAGCCCAACGCTCTCTCGTGGGAGGTGGCAGGGTCTTTTGGTCTCGCCAGCGTCACCGCACTCAGAATGCTGGAACGGGCCCAAGTCAAGAGTGGACAGACCGTTTTGGTGGTGGGAGTTGGAGGCGGAGTTTCTTCGGCAGCAATGTCTCTCGCCCAGGCACTGGGCGCCACCGTGTATGTCACCTCACGGTCTCCTGCCAAGATCGATTGGGCAGTTGAGAAGGGAGCCAAAGGTGGTTTCGACTCCTCTGTTGCGTTTGGGAAACAGATGCAAGGCCTTGGAGGCGCTGACCTGGTGATTGACAACGTGGGACCGGCGACTCTTCGCCAGTCGATGAGAGCTGCCAAACCTGGAGGCCGAATCGCCATCTGCGGCTCGACGAGCGGACCGAAGTTCGAACTCACAATCCCGTACCTCTTCTTCCGCCAACTCGAGCTCATCGGGTCATCCATGGGAAACCATGCACAGTTCGCCCGAGCCCTCAACTGGATCCGACTGGGCAAAGCCGATTCACCCGTGAGCAAATCCTTTGAGTTCGGCGAGTTGCGCGCTGCCATGGCACTTCTCGACTCGGGAGAGCAGACCGGCAAAGTTGTCCTCACCCACCCCGAGTGAAATGACCTGCATCCTGATTGATTGGCCCTCGGGGCTCGGCGCTCGTTAGCGTCGCGTTCGATGCGAATAGCCGTACTCAAAGAGGCCGAGGACGAACGACGGGTGGCGATGACACCACAGGTGGCCGTGCGTCTGATCGAAGCGAGGCACACGGTTGTCATCGAGTCTGGTGCAGGCGAGCGAGCAGGATTCGAAGACAGCGAATACCGCGATGCCGGTGTCGAGGTCAGTGACACACCCTGCGATGGGGCAGACATAGTTGTCGTCGTCGGTCCGCCCACTCCTGATCAGGCAAGAAGGATCCCTGAAGGGACAGCTCTGTTGGGCTTTCTCGATCCGTTCGTTTCGGAGGAGTTGGTGAAGGTTTTGACCGAGCGACGGATAGTCGCATTTGCAGTCGAAGCGATCCCCCGAACAACCCTTGCCCAAAGCATGGACGCTCTTTCGTCGCAGGCAACGGCAGCCGGTTATCACGCAGTCCTACTGGCGGCCACAGCCACACCGCGGTTCTTCCCGATGCTGACGACCGCCGCTGGAACCATCCCTCCAGTCAAGGTTCTCGTTCTCGGCGCCGGAGTCGCCGGTCTCCAGGCCATCGCGACGGCCAAGCGACTCGGAGCACTGGTTTCGGCATATGACATTCGACCCGAGGTACGAGAGCAGATCGAGAGTCTTGGAGCCCGGTTCATCGCCGCCCCTGTCGACGAGTCTGCTGCTTCCTCAAGTGGATACGCCAGCGAGGTCGCAGACGAAACCCAGCGGCGCCAGCAAGATGCCCTGGCCAAGAATGTTGCCGGCACTGAAGTTCTGATCACCACGGCCCAGGTGCCGGGGCGCGCTGCCCCGCTCCTAGTCTCGAGAGAAATGGTGGAGAGAATGAGTCGAGGATCCGTGATCGTCGACGTGGCGGCGCCCACAGGCGGGAACTGCGAGGTAACCCGACCGGGTGAAACCATCAATTACAAAGGTGTCGTGGTTATCGGGCCCACCGACCTTCCCGGCCGTGTGGCCGTAGATGCAAGCCACATGTACTCCCGAAACCTCACTTCGTTCATCGAACGGCTCACCGACGAGGACGGCGATCTCGTCATCGACTTCGAAGACAACATCGTCACCGGAGCTTGTATCACTCATGATGGACGCGTGACCCATCCGGTTGCTCGTCGCACACTGGGACTGGACAGCGACACATGAGCACGCTCGTCGTAGGCATCACGGTGTTCGTACTGGCGGCCTTCGTCGGGTTTGAGATCATCAGCAAGGTACCGCCGACGCTCCACACCCCGCTCATGTCCGGTGCCAACGCCATTTCGGGTATCACGATTATCGGCGCACTGACATCAGCCGGTCTCGGTATTGAGCCTCTGGCGCAGATTCTCGGATTCCTGGCTGTTGTCGCCGCAACCATCAATGTGGTCGGTGGCTTCCTGGTTACTGATCGAATGCTCGAAATGTTTCGCAGCCGGCAAGATCGGAAGAAGGACACCAAATGACGGAGGTCCTCTACCTGGGGGCGGCCGTGGCCTTCATCATCGGCTTGAAGCAGCTTGGAGGCCCACGGACAGCTCGCAATGGCAACAGGGTCGCGGCTTTCGGAATGCTCTTGGCCATCCTCATCACGTTGATCAGCCAGT